>Ga0180434_10000147_pt1 | contig 104316 bp, 71 predicted proteins | sample SS_ome_7_FD_132453 | JGI IMG/M metagenome (GOLD analysis project Ga0180434, IMG submission 132453) | Hypersaline lake sediment archaeal communities from the Salton Sea, California, USA - SS_1_D_2 metaG | ecosystem: Environmental > Aquatic > Non-marine Saline and Alkaline > Hypersaline >... | reverse complement strand
TGGGCAATTTGAGCTTTTCTTATGTGGTTCCGGAGCCTGAAGCGGTTGCGGGCAGTTCTCAAGAGTGCTTTTTCGGATAAAATCGACCCGGAATCTCTATCTGTGAGAAATGCGGGCTAAACACGTACCCCGCGAAAGCGGGAATCCGTTTTTCCTATTCCGGCTTTTCAGCAGGAAACTTCCATTAAAAAAACATTGGTCTCGGTGCCCGATTTTCTTCCAAGTACACCGAACTGTCCGCCGGATCCGGAACTAACCAGCAGATCCAGCTCATCGCCTTCGAAAACCTCCGACAAATACGTGGCCTGCACGCTGCGGATGCTCTCTTCGAGCTTAAATATTCTGCTCAACGCATCGATGCCCCATCGCACGTATTCGGTGTTATTGACGTGCCCGTTAAGGTCGATTACGCTGCGAGGAACACGCACCACGTCAACTTCTCGATAGTCACCGTTGGGCTCCAGCCGTTTAAGCTTCTCCGGCAGGGCTTTGGCCCCGTTTTTGGGCAGATTCAAATCGAGCTTAAAGAGGTTCTTCAGCCGGTTTGTTTTTTTATTTATTACCATCCAGTCACTGCCGGCACGAAACAGCTCGGCGCCGTTTCGGTCCTTGCCGACAAATTCCCTCGTAGCTATTGTCCGGCTGTACCCGCTCGGCCACGTTTTGAGAGTGACCTGGTCTTCCCATCCGGGTAGCCGGCTGATTTCTACTCTGATATTCGACAGCACCCAGTAGCCGCCCATTTCGCTGAGCCTGTCGAATCCGAGGCCGAGCTGTCCGGCGTGAAGAGCTGCGATTTCCTGCAAATACTGCATCAGCGAGAATATCTTAACACTCCCGTCAACGCCGCACTCATAAGTCCTTATCCGGAATTTGTCTTCTTTGACTTCCACACCCGGAAAATATCAGATTTCATCTTTGTACACAATAGCACTGCAAGAATATCTGCTTGTATCTGAGAAAAACAAAAATCATATTACAAAATGATCAAAGTGTGATAGCATTAAGATTGTGGATGGCTATAGATGGGGTAGGCGAAAAAAGTGTAAATGATAAATTGGTGTTGTGTTACATGGATCACCGTTAATAAAAAATTGGCAAAGGTAAAAAAATGAGAAAATCGGTTGCTATCGTTTGTGTTCTTGTATTCATCATGCTTACGGGTTTTACATCCCGGGTTCAGGCGGCTGAAAGAAAGCTAAAAGTATTTATTCTGGCGGGGCAGTCCAATATGGAGGGACATGGCCAGGTTCGCAGCCTCGAACACCTTGGCGAACATCCTCAATACGGTCATCTTCTGAAGAAACTAAAGAATTACGATGGTTCCTGGATTGTCCGCGATGATGTGACCATCTCCTGGACGACCAAAGACAAAAAGTCTGGCCCCCTTACTGTCGATTGGGGGTACGGGAAAAACGAGATCGGCCCTGAACTGATGTTTGGTACCATTATGGGTGATAAGTACGATGAGCCGGTTCTGCTGATTAAAACCGCCTGGGGCGGCAAAAGCGTTTGGTGTGACTTCCGCTCGCCGGGCGCCGGCGAGATGACCTCGGACGAGCAGCGGGTACTCAAGCGAGACGACCATCTCAAGCCCGGCCTCTTTTATCGCAAGATGGTTGCCGAGATAAAGGAGTGCCTGGCAAACATCGAAAATGTTGTTCCCGAGTATGAAGATCAGGGATATGAGATTGTAGGCATGGCTTGGTTCCAGGGTTGGAACGATTTCTGCGAGTGGCATCTCCAATTAGACGGCAAGCACGTTGGTATGGGTCTGATCGAGCGTTACCCGCACAATCTGGCGGCCATGTTTCGCGACCTGCGCAAGGACCTCGATGCGCCCGACATGCCGATTGTGATAGGCGAACTGAGCGTCGGTGGTCATGAAATAACAAAGAGAGCGGAGAGCCCGGATGATCGCGAGGCAGTAGCTATGGTCAAATTCCGTAAGGCCCAGAAAGCCGTGGCTGATGATCCGTCGCTTAAAAATGTTACCTTTGTACCTACCGCCGACTTCTGGGACACTCGCCTTCAGGAGCTTCGCCTTATGAGTGATGCCTATTGGAACGAGAAGCGTGAGAAAGGCATTGAGAATACTGAGGAGAACCATCTGCCTACTAAAGAGCTGAACGATGAATATTTGAGTCGGGGCGGCCACTGGTACTGCCATTACAACGGCTCGGCATCCAACTACTCGCTAATCGGCCACGCTCTGGCCACGGCGATCAATGCGGATTCGGAGCTTGCCATGACGCCGCCGATGGGCTGGAACAGTTGGAATGCGTTTGAAAAAGATATCGACGAACAGAAGATTAAGGCAATCGCCGATGCAATGGTGACCTCCGGCATGCGCGAGGCGGGCTATACGTTCCTGGTCCTCGACGATGCGTGGATGGCAGGCGAGCGGGACGAGGACGGCCGCCTCGTCGCGGACCCCGAGAAATTCCCGAGCGGCATGAAAGCTATCGGTGACTATATTCACGGCAAGGGGCTTGAGTACGGCATTTACCAGGACCGCGGAAAATGGACCTGCCAGCAGTTACCGGGAAGCCTGGGCCATGAGCGAATCGACATGGAGACCTTCGCCGAGTGGGGCGTCGATTATATCAAGATGGATAGTTGCTTCGCCGAGAGCAACGGCAGGATGAGTTCGGAGGATTATGCTATTTTTCGTCGACATATCCGGGCCACGGGCCGGCCGATTGTTTTGAGTATCTCGGATTTCGGGAATGCCGCCTGGGCCTGGGGTGGCAAAGAATACGCCCAGTTGTGGCGGACTTCGAATGACATCTACCCCTGGATGGATTCGGTCTATGCCTGTGCTGAAACCTCGGCCGGCGACAGGTCTATTCATCCGGCCTTTAACGGGCTATGGCAGTTTGCCGGGCCCGGCCATTGGAACGATCCAGACATGCTTCAGGTTGGCAACCTGAAGAACATGGACGAAGACCGCAAAGATATTGGCGATCGTGCCCATTTCAGCCTGTGGTGTATTCTGGCCGCTCCCTTGATGGCAGGTAACGACCTGCGGACTATGACCGATAGTGTGAGAAAGGTCTTAACGGCGCACGAGGTTATCGCCGTGAATCAGGACCGGCGAGGAATACAGGGATACAAGGTCTTCGATGAGGATGGCTGTGAAGTTTATAGCAAGCCGTTGGCGGATGGGACTACTGCCGTGTTGCTCTTGAACAAAGGGCGAAAAGAAGCGAGCATTACCGTGCAGTGGGACAAAATCGGTCTTTCGGGAAATCAGCCCGTGCGAGATCTTTGGGCGTGCGAGGACCTCGGTGAATTCAAGGATTCCTTCACGGCCGACAATCTTGGTCGGCACGAACATAAAATGATTAAAGTAGGCGGGCCGGGCCCGCCTCTGCCGGCCCCTTCGCCAATACCGCTTGAGAAATACACTGTGACCCGCAAAGGTGAGACTTACCTGAGCGATCTCTACTACATTTGGAAGTCCGGCAACGCGCCGGTTTACGATGCTGCGTTTGACCGTGGTCCGATTACAATTGCCGGCCAGACATTCGAGAAAGGATTCGGCTGTAAAGGCAAATGTGCCGTGATGTTCAAGGTCAATAATCGAGCTGACCGTTTCCATGCGATTGTGGCGATGGGCAAATCTTCCGGTGAAGATGCAAAGGGGCGATTCAGGGTATATAACGAGGACTTTTTTGCAAACAAGGTCCTGTGGGACAGTGGCCGGATGACAAAGGATTCACCGCCCAAAGGAATCGACATTGAGCTAAAGGACGTGTACTGCCTGATGCTTGTCTTCGATGGTGACAAGGCTCTGGGCAACTGGGCTGATGCACGCGTGATTAACAAAGCTCAAAGTAACTAATGACAGAGTTGTCTACTTTTACTCCTTAGGATTGGAGATTATTATGAGAAATTCACTACTTATTATTCTTGCTTTTATAGCTCTATCCCGGACATGCGAAGGTAAAGAAAAAGCAGCCGCCAGAGAGAATACAAGAGCTGGAGTTGTTACAGCACATTCCCGAGGCCTGCACGGATACATTGGCTACAGCGCATCCCGCCCGCCTGCCCGCGCCGAATACAGCGCCGGCATGGGCTTTTATTCCGCTGTCTGGCCTCTGGTTGACAAGCCAATCGCCCACTTTCAGATTGGTCTGCCCAGCGCCTGGATAACACCGAACAACTCCGACAACAAAGACAAGCCGCTTGCTCCAATCGGTACGCATGCCAGAGACAACTGGCCGAAGAGGGGGCCTACCTGGGACAGTGTTTTTCAGACCGTCGAGGGAGGCCTGGGCTATTGGGCGCGCAATCATTTCCGATACGGCCCGCCGAAATTCAGCATGAATGCCACGCCGCAATGTTACGATTATGAAGTTGGATCACCCGGGTGGTCGTTTTTCTATAGCAATCAAGCTTTGCCGGACAATCGCCTTGGCATTGCCCAACTTAGCAATCGACTGCTTATTCCACCGGATGCGCTGCCTTTCGAGGGCAATCCGAACGGCGAGTTCCTGGGTTACACATATATGGCCTTGCCCTTCACCAAACCAACCACCGGTGATCCCCCCACAGGCGATCAGGCCTGGACCTGTTTCCTTAGTGCTGCTAACTTCAAAGGACCGATAGCCTACTATATTCCGGAGACCTGGAGCAAGATCGGCAAACTCTTCAATTATCCGTTTATCTACGGACGAGGTCTCGATGCCCGGCCGGGCAACATGGGTGGCGGCGCCATGGAGATTAACACCGTGCCGCGTTTCGATGCCAGGGATGCCCGAGGCGTTGTTTATTCCAAGCTACCGAAATTACAGTTCCCTGTAGACGAGCAGGGCAGAACGTTGCTTGTGCAGGACGTGACGTATTACTCCAAAGCAGCCCTTTATGATGCCTTCAAGTCATGGCGGGACGGCGGTCCGGCATGTTCCGGGCGGTTTGACGAGAAGGGCGCCTGGAAATCCACGCTAACGACGCACACCACGCGATTCGATCAAGCTGGCAAGAAAATTACCGGTGTTGAGAAGGTCTTTGACACCAAGATATTCGAGGGTAATATCTGGGGTCTGGAGTGGTACGATGGCACTGCCGGCGCCAATGGCTATTTCCCGCAGTATTTCAAACATGTCGGGGAGCAGCGTGTGGCTGTGTCGGCTGAGGACATGCCGACGGAAACACAACTTCTTGCAGCGGAATTCAAACTGGCGGGCAGGGGGCAGCCCTACACCTCGCCGGCCGACGGCGCCTGGGCTAATCCAGGTCCGGCACGCGGACCTTACAAGGTCGATCTCGCCGATGGCTCGACTGTTACCTACTGCTGGTATCGTTTTATCGATCAGCCGTCGTTTCAGCAATACGATTGGAGTGAGGAAAAGAAGGCGAAATTGCAGTCCTTTATCGAAAAAATCCATGACAACTGGCTGATCGACACCGACTACATGGCGCCGCCTACCAGAGGAACCCTTGCGAGACTCGATCCTGCTCTGTTTGTGAGTCCCCCCGAAGGTCTGGAAGTCGGTTATGTGCCCATAGTAACACATCAGGAAGATGCAGCCGATCAGTAATGCCGAACATGCGGGATTATCCCCTCGAGTTCAATTGAACAATACGAAAGAAAGGCATAAAGGCGCATTAATGTGCGAAGCGCAGCAAGGTCAGTTTTGACGGTTACAAGCTGTCCGGCAACACAATAGACTTGAGTATATCTGGAGTACGCGAATTCACATGGTAAGATGCTTTTATGACATTGCATGTTTTCCATAGTCTGAAGTTTTCAATGCATGAACAGCCGCACTTTTCGGTTCACCAAGCACTTCCGGAGCCCCCTTAGCCGGCAGAGGCGAAGGTGGTGCAGTTGTCTCTGAGGTAGTATCTTTCTTAGTTGTATTATTAGTAGTGCGTAAAATCCTACTAAGTCGATCAAATGATTTTGCGCACTGACCGCGTAAATTATTACTGTTCTGAGCGCAAGATTTTGCGCGGTGAATCGTTGATTATTTGTCCGGATTAGAGACCTGTAGCTTTCAATGTCATGACACCGAATTTTGGCTGATTTTCGGGCGAGATTCGGTACAGATCATTCGATACCAGCCCTTTGGATGGGTATGCTCACAATCGTTCTTGTGACGGCTCGTTGGCGGTTTCCGCCGGACCGTTATTTATGCTGTCTTGCGGTATATTCGGGCCTCCCGGACGTCGTCGTGGTCCGAAGGGACCGGGGCCCGGGCCTCTGCGGAAACGGTCCTGCTCGCCCCTTCGATAGCGGGGCCCGCCGGGACCTTCGCCCCATCTCGGGCCGCCGCCGGGACGAAGCTGTCTTTGAAGCCGCTCGAGCTCGTGATACCAGGTCTGCTTTTGCTCATCGGTGAGGATCGCGGCAATCTCTTCGTTCATTTGTTTTAAGGTCTCGCCTATTTCGGAACGTGCTTCAATTCGAATGGTATTAAGCTTCTGCATGTGCTTGTCCAGAATAGGCTTGATCTTCTGGACCTGTTCTGGGTCAAGGCCGAGGTCTCGCCTAAGCGGTGGGATTACTCTCAGGCTGTTGAATTCGGGGCCGGGTGGCGGCTGTATTAGCTTTTTAGGTGCGAAAATAAGCATAGACGAGCCGCCGATTACTACCCCGGCCACGAATATAATGAGACCGAAAAATGCCATCCGCCAATAATGGGCTTTATTAATATGACTGACGGCCGGATTGTTGGTTGTTTCGTTCTGGCTCATTGTGCTACCCATGCAATCGCTTGTGAAATCTCGAATAAAGGTCCCGTCGAGGCGTTGTAAACCATGATTGCTGCAACTACTGCAGGCACAGCAAGTGCCGATGAAGCCGCCGCCAGCCACAGCAGGGGCTTTTCGGCCATTCGTTCTATCCGGTTTTGCTCGGCGTTAAGCCTCGCGATGACCCTGCCGGTGACGTCCACCGCCGGCGGCGAATCGTTGCGGGCGCGCGCTGATAATACCTCGAAAAGGCTTGTGTTTTTCATCTCTGGAGCCCCTTTCCCGCTTTATCGAAAAGCTTTTCCAATCTCTTTCTGGCCCGCAGCGATTGGACCTTTACCATGCTCTTTGTCCAGCCCGTTCGCCGGGCGGTTTCGGCTACATCGTATCCTTCCAGATATCGCAAAGTCAATACCAGCCGGTCTCGCGGCCGCAGTTGTGCCAGCAGGCGGTGCAGCATATCGGCGGCTTGGCCTGGATCCATCTGGTCCGGCGATTTGTCCGGCAACTGGTCCCATTCGGCTAATGAGAAACTTTCCGTCTCGTGCCGGCGTGCTATCTGTTTCCAGTAGCGATAACCGACGCGAGTGGCGATCCGCGAAAGCCAGTGGCTGAACGGAGCCTTTTGACGATAGCTGCCAAGACTCAGGTATGCCTCGACAAAGACGTCCTGTACCAGCTCCTCATGGATGAGCCGATCCCGGCTGAAACGCCACAATATCCGGCTGACTTGCGATTGGTGCTGTTTGATCAGCCGGCTGTAAGCATCGGAATCGCCCTGACGGCTCAGGCGAACGTCCTCGAGCTCGGCAGCAAGCGATACGTTCGTCTTTTGCCTGTCTTCTGCGACGAATTCTGAGTCCATGAGGCTATAAATAAGTTCAACCAAATACAGCTCGGCCCGGAGACCTACGATCCGGCCTGAAAAAATCAGTGAAACCATATTTGAAGGATATAAAAACATATGCGATTCAGCAATAAAATTTCCAAATATTCCCGGATTTCTGTGCCGCCATTAGCCGGCCAAAAAGGCCCCGCCGAGCAACAGTTTGTCGGCGGGGTCTTCGTTTTGTCAGTGTGTTATATCGGCAATGCTGCCGGTCTATTGCATTGTTTAAGAGCCTCTGCATTATTCGTCCTGCGGTTTTTCCCGCTGATCTTGGAAAACCGGTTCGGCCGGGGCGTTGGTGTCCGGTGTTTTTTCAAGTTGAAAATTTGGTTCCCAATCTGAATTCCAGCCTTGTCTCCAGCCCGGCGTCCAGCCTTGTCTTCCACCCGGTCCTGCGCCCGGAGCCCAACCTCTGCCTCTGGGCGGCGTGGGCTGGTTCGTTTGGTCTGAATCATCCGGTGTAATCCGGCGCTGCTGCATACCAGGGCCAGGTCGGCCTATACCTGCGGGGCCGCGCTGTCCGGGCCGGTTATTCATGCCCCAGCCCTGGGGAGCGAAATTTCTGGATTGGAAACCTCTGCCGCCTCTACCCTGCATTGCTGGGCTTCTGCCTTGGAAGCCTCTGTTGCCTCTGCCCTGCATTGCAGCGCCTGGGCCTCGGAAGCCTCTGTTGCCTCTGCCCTGCATTGCAGCACCTGGGCCTCTGCTCTGGAAGCCTCTGTTGCCTCTGCCTTGGAAGCCCTGGCCGAATCCGCCCGGGCCTCTGCCTCGGAAGCTCCGGGTGTTTCGATTCGGGCCCTGGGCAAACGGGCAATATGGGCCAGGCGCCCATGAATTGTCCGGCTTTGCAAATTGGAAGTTTGCGCCCATTCGAGGTCCGCCGGCCATTCCGCGTTCCCATCCGGGTCCGCCCCCGCGACCTCGGCCACCTCCCCATCCTTGTCCGCCGCCGCGACCTCGGCGTCCGCCAGGTCCGGCAAGCGCTTCACCGGCAAAAACCGTCAACGCCAGTGCAACAACGACTGCTGTTTTGATTGCTGTCTTTTTCATTTTTTGGTTCCTTTCATTAATGTTTCATAACACTGCTTTTCTCAACCCCTTACTGGGGTCCTTCTAAAGGGATAGTGGCGCCGGCGGCAAAAAGGTTACACCGGTCGTGAAATTTTATGGAAAATTATTTGTGCTCTCGATAGATAAAAATGGGAGGCTAAAGACATATCAGGCAATATCCGTTGCCATAAATTTTACATCAATGTTCAGATTATCGTGTAAATCTGGTATAAAAACGAAAAATTGGATTTGCAGATGGGCTAAGGAGTATATGTTCGGATTCAAGAAAAGACGACGAAATCGGCTGGTTTCTCAGCCGTTTCCTGACCAGTGGCTGGCGATTATCGAAAGAAATGTGCCGTTCTACAGGCTGCTGCCGGAGGCGGACCGGAAGGAGCTGCAGCGGCATATCCAAATCTTTATCGGCGAAAAGCGTTTCGAAGGCTGTGGCGGCCTGAAAATTACCGATGAAATAAAAGTCACCATAGCGGCCCATGCCTGTATGCTTCTGCTTCACCGCCGGACCGATTATTATCCCGGCCTTCGTTCGGTTCTGGTTTATCCACGGTCATACATAGCTCCGAGGGTTCCGAAGCTTATCGGTGGGATTGTCGTCGAAGGCCCGGATGTTCGCCTGGGCGAGTCATGGCGTCGAGGATCGGTCGTTCTCTCATGGGACAACGTCCGCCGCAGTAGCGCCGATATTCATGATGGCCATAATGTTGTTTTTCACGAGTTTGCGCACCAGCTCGACAGCTCCGGCGCCAGGGGTGACAGTACGCCGGTCATTCAGGACCATTCCACCTATATCGCCTGGGCCCGCATCCTGGAGAAAGACTACGAGAAGCTTCGGCGTGACATTAGCCGTAACAGAGATACCTTCTTGGATGAATATGGCGCCGTAAATCCCGCCGAGTTCTTCGCCGTCGCTACCGAATGTTTTTTTGAAAAGCCGAAGGATCTGCAGAAAATGCATCCGGATTTGTACAATGAGTTGAAAAATTTCTACCAGCAGGACCCGGCAAAATTGTAACAATAACCATCTGAGAAATCGAGGTTGCACATGGCTATAAAGATGAGTTTCAAAGCAGGCATTTGCTGCGTGTTCTTCTCAATATTCACCATCGGCTCTAACCGGGGCGAAGCGTCGAATCCCGCCTCTGCAATTTTTTCCAGCCTGCAGGCCAGGTATGTGTCCATCGAAATCCTGCGGGAAGCTTTGCTGCCACCCAATGGTCCCGCCGGGCGGCCGCTGCCGCTTGTGAGCCATTGGAACATGGGCCGTCAGGGGAGAGGTTGGACGCCGCAGCATCAGGTGAAACTGCTTAACCGGGGCTGCCATATTCTGCCGTGGTTTGGCTGGCCGGGAGGTGATCCTTTGGGCTCCGAGAAGAATGCGAAGCGATTTCACGACTACTATGACGCCTTAATGCATTATTGTCGCAAGTTTGGCCTGCCTATATGTTTTCGCGGTACACAGTGGGAAGCGATGCTTCTGGGCAAAGAATACCGCGAGCTTCCGGCCCAGAAGTGTCCTGCGGTTATTGGTACCGACGGCAAGGTTATTCGTAAGCTCAGTCCCTTCGGGCCGGTCGAGCGTTGGCGCTATCCGGCGAAAGTGTATGTTGATACGCCTGCGATGAAAGAACTTCAACGGATGTATCCCGAGCCGCCGCTGGTTTTGTTTGTCGGCAATAACGAGGCGCCCGATCTGCGATGGCATCAGGTCGAGCAGTCCAAACGCTATCTGGACAAGTACGGCAAGGGAAGGCCCGACCAGTTCAAACGGAAGGTCGTTGCCGAAGGCTGGATGGAGCGATATCCGGTTATGTTCAGGGCTATGCGAGAGGCCCTGGTAAGTGACGAGTGGAAAAAGAATGTACGCTTCGTAGGTTATGGTGCATTTGGACCGTCGCACTTCGGGCGATGGCCGGGCTGGAAAGAATACTCGTTAATCACGGAAAAATGGACCAGCCCCGACTGGTATATCTGGGACGGCGGCAGCCCTTCCTACTACACGCACAACTGGAACGATAACCGCGACCATTGGATTTGGTCAACACAGGTTCAGTCCATGAACTGGATTTTCCAGCTCGATGAGGCGTGGAAGGTCAATCCCGATTTCTGGTGGGAGATTTCGCTCTGGGATGGCAATGCCTCCAACTGGACACCGGAGGCTGATTGTACACCCGAGATGATAAAGAAATCCAAGGCGTGTCAATATGCTCAGGACGGCCAGACGTACACGCCGGAGCGATATCTGGGCTGGGTGCAGTTTGGGATGTGGCTCCTGAGACCCCGTGTTGTCCGCGAGTTTCGCGGCAGCACAACGCCGCTGGAACCGTGGCGACCCTTCTTTGAGCGGCTGCTGTTTGCCGTCGATCGTATCTATGCCGATGAAACGCTGAAGGAGTTCTGGCGTTACGGCAGGCTTGTGCCCAATCGCGAGCACAAGCATCCCTATCAGGAAGACATCCCGCATAAGTACCGCGACTTGGATCGCTGGTTTTTGCTGGACACGAATCTGCATCCGAAGCGGCCCTGGAAACACAAAACGAATATTCCGGTTTTCAGCCTGGCCCTGCTGCGGGGTCAAAAGGGGACACGCCGGTGGCTTGTGTATGCGCATTCGCCGCTGGAGGATCGACAGGGCGTGAAAATTACCATACCCGAATTCGGCGATGTGACTATCGAGGTACCGCGTGCCGGTGTGTTTTATCTCCTTGAGGAGAGTGATAATAAAGTGACACTTCTCGCCCCATCATAATCCGGCAAATCCTGATATACTCTACGAATTCGACGGCAGGAGCTGGATAGTCCCGATTTTGTATCGTCGATGGCCGTCGTCGTTCTTGTGCGGCAGGGCGATGACTGGTGTGCCGTCTCTCATGCCGACCGAGACGTATAAATCGTACGTGCCCGTCCGGGTGTTCGGTGCGAAACCGTACGTTTTCAACGCTACGGCGAAAGTTGAGATTATGGTCTTAGTCGGGGCATTACCGGCCGGGCCGACATCCAGGTCACGGACATTGAACGACTCGTCGCAGAACACCGCGACAATTCCGCTTTGTTCGTCCTTGAGGGTGAAAGCGATGAAGCCTCCCGGGTAGCAGGGGGCTACGCCGGCGTTGGCCCACGTGCTTGTGATTGCAAAAGGCTCGGACAAGTGAATTTGTTTCGGGAAAGTCGCCTTCTTTAGCTGAATTCGATATCCCATCCGCCGGTTGATCTTATCGATGATGTCACTGTTTTCATTCAGCAGTATCCGCGGCCACCAGTGGATTGACATGTAGCTGGCGTGGTACTCTTCGACGGCTTGCAGCAGGAGCGAGCCGTCGCCCCAGGCCTTTTTCCGCTTGCTCGATCCGTAATGTTCGTGCTCGAGGACGACGGGCAGCTTCGGCCAGAACTCCTCGGCCATCTCGGCGTGAAACCACGATTTCGGCGGGGGCTGAACGCAGATGCTGTCGTCCCGAAGTGTCACGCCTTTGGACAGGGCGTAATCGGTTATGGGAAAATGCCGTCCCGGCTCGCCCGGTCCGGCGAAGTCGTCGCTGATTGCCAAAAGTGTCTTTTTGAAATGCTTGCAGTACATATCCACGTGAACTTTACGGCTCTCGTAGTCGAAGGGCAATTTCGAACTGGCCCATGTGTGGCCTTCGCCCCAGACGCCGAATGAGCCGATGTCGATGAAAGCGACGTTCGGATTGCCATCGTACCGGTCGGCCAAAGCTTTAAGAAAATTATCGAGCTTTTCGAGGAAGACCGGATCCTTGTAGTCCGGCTCCCAGTAGGGCCCGTTCTCGTCGACGCCTTTGCCGACCGTGAAATTGTATCCCTTCGCGCCGGCGGCGTGCACCCACTCAGGCGTGGCCCAGCGCATCCATGATTCTGTGCTGCTGATGCGAAGTGCGATTTGTTTGCCCTTGTCGATCCACCGCTGTGCGGGCGTGTCCAGCAGGGAGAAGTTGAATTTGCTTTCTTCCGGCTCAAGGAACGACCAGGGCACCCGCAGGTAAGCGCACGAAAGGCCGGGGAAGTCGTCGAGCGTATCGGAGGGCTTGAGCTTCGAGCCGTAATTGCTGATAATGTTCGAATAAAAGTGCATCGTCCAGCCCATCTGCGGATTGACGAGCGCCCGGCCGTGGTCGGCCGGCTCGACTGTCTGCTGATTCGATTCCTGTGCCGGCGAGGATGTCCCGGCAAGAATCATGATAATCGAAAAGAGGAGCGAAATTCCATTCTTCATGATATTTTCCTTATGATATTAAATTATGCTTTGGTTTTTCAGGGCGTCGTTTGGCTAAGATATTATAACAAATTAGTACTTTCTCAAAAGCCACAGGAAATTTAAAGTGCATAATCGGTAATGAAATGAAAAGGGACCTATACTGCATTGAACAGTATAGGCCCCGAATTGATGCTAATCCTAATGTTCATTCTGTGAGAGTCGCATTTTATTCTTCAGCATCACTCGGCTGATTCAGCCGGATATCATCGAAGTACATCTTGCCCGAACCGCCGGGGATTGTCATGTTGCCCTGGGTACCAAGACCGATGGCAATCCTGTCGACATTGCTCAGGTTGATGCCCTGATCGGCAAAGGCCGACAGCGGAATAATCCACTGGGTCCAGGTGTCGATGTTCGCCGCGGCCGGGTCGTCGTGGACCACCACTGCAGGCGTACCCGCGCTGTTGGATACCGCTACATAAAGCGGCTCGGCGGCGTTGCTGGCAATACCGATATCCTGGCTCGTCCACTGATTACTAACCGTACCTGTAATTGTAACGTTGGAGAACTTGGCCTCACACGTTGCAGCGGCGTTGTGGCTGGTCAATGCCAGTCCGACATAGACGTTTGAGCTCATCGAGTTGCTCTGCGGATTCCATGACATCTGCCGCCAGGTAGAACCGTCGGACGAGTAGGAGGCCCTGAAGTTGCCCGCGACGTCACGCTCCAGTTTCACCCAGTAGGGAGCAACGATTGCCGTCTGCTCGGTTGTCGCCACACTGGTATCGCTTGTGGCACTCGCATCTGTGTCTGTTCGGGCCTGGAATCTGCATCCGTTTGTGGCGGTACCGTCGGCATTTGTGGGCGTGATGTAAACCGCGGCGAACTTCGAGCCGGCATCGAGTGTCTCGCGAATCATAACGCCGACCTTGGCCCATGGATCGGTCTGCTCGACACTCTCGACTCTTGCGATGATCGAACCTGTTCCGCTGAGCATCTTGAAAGCGTAGTGGAACTCGTCTGCATTGCCCCAGATATCCGTTCCTGTAGCTGTCATCGTGTAGGTACCGACCGTGCCTTCGACAAAGCTGCCGACCGATGCCGGGTTGCCTCTGAACCAGATCGACAATTCCGCAACACCTTCCGCCGTCCAGTCGCGCACGGCAGTCAAAGTTAACTCGGTTTCTGAATACTTCGCAAAGCCCTGCTTGTTATTATCATAGTTAAGCGGCATGGACTGGTTGCCGCTGTGGAATATTGTTTCCTCGGTATAGGAGGCAGTGGTTTCATCGCCGACGGCCGAGCCGGTGCCGTTGCCGGGAATGTAGCCGGGACTGCCCGACACACCGGCGCCAAGCCCATCATGCCAGGCAAACCATATCTGGTTTTCGTCGGCATCGTAATCCTCGAAGTCATCGATAACAAAGAATTCACCTGTGGTAAAACTCCAGACGTTGCCCACCCATGGACTATCGGGATTGGTGCCGTTGACTTCGTCGATCCGCCAGTAGTATGCGGTATTCAATGTGAGCTTGCCGGGGTCGTAGCTCTCCTCGCCAAGCGCCTTCGATCCTTTGTACTCGGGCGAGGCTGTTGTGGCACTGGCTACGGCTTCCGCGTCCGTGCCAAAGTACACCTCGTGCGAAGCGGCGACGGCTCCCGCATCCCAGGTAAGAACCTGTGTCGGACTTACATCAGCACCACCATCAGCCGGATTCGGGCCGCTTACTGCGCCCTTGGTAGTGAAGCTCCAGACTTCGCCTTTATGCGTACCGGCGCCGTCGAACTCATCGACACGCCAGTAATAAGTCTTGGCCAGCTTAAGCGGGCCGGGATTGTAGATCGTAGTTCCGTTAGGAATACCCGCTTCAGCGTTGCTCACCTCGTCGAAATCTTCACCGAAGACTATATAATGCAATTTTGCGCCGAAACCGGCTGTCCACATAAGCTGCAAATTCAAGTCGGCGTTCTCGGCGCCGTCAGCAGGATCGGGGCTGTAAGCCGTCTTGGGCGGAACCGTAAAGTTCCAGACAAAACCTTTCCACGGACTGTTCGGTTCGGCTTCATTAACCTCATCGATTCGCCAGTAGTACGTAGTCCCCGGAACAAGACCTTCGGGATAAGCATAACCCGGAAAGCCGGCGACGTAAAACGTTAAAGTTTGGTTGCCTATGAACGTATCGCCGGTTCCATCATTCACGTCATCGAAATTATCACCGATATAAACATCGTGTGAGGCTGCGAAATCTCCCGGCGACCATTCGAGGGTTACCCATGTATCCGGATACAGGGCGCCGTCGGGTGGACTGGGATTTCTGGCCTGCGGTTTGGAACCAAGGATATATCTTATGGCCGCTTCCAGAAACCGGTAAGCATTATCGTTCCATACCAGGTACGACTGCTCGTCAAAGCCGATGCAGATACGGATATCCGCCGCCACCGCCGGACTGCCGTCCGTAGGAGCCGTGGCCAGCTTGGTGCCTTTCTCGTAGATAAAAATTACGTCGTACGTCTGGCCGTCGAGCAGAGTAGCCCTGGCGATAACGGTTGCTTCACTTCCTGCAATGCCGTTACCGAATCTCGCCGCTCCGCGGGAACTGGCAAGATCGGTCAGGACGGTAACTGTTCCGCTGAATCCCGCGGCCAGCGGGTGTCCCGGACCGAGTATTTCTATGTCCGTCGAAACAACGTCCTGGCCGGCACCTCCGCCGAGCGTCAGACCCATCTCGTCCCAGCCCCAGCACTCGGTGATAATCATCGGCGTTTCGATCTCCGTGATTTCCTCCCTGATTCCGCCGGAACCGACTGATTCGGAAATAAAGACTAAGTCCGCCTCGGCGGCGGCTACTTCTGTATCGGCTTCGCTCTCATCATCATCGAAATATGTTACCGTGTGTCCGAGGCCTTCCATGAAGGCTTTGAGCGCATCGTCACCAGCCTTGGTCGCTTCGTCCATCGCTGAGATGAACAGGATATCGGCGCCTCTGACTGTAGATACGGAAAGACTCAGTGCTAATGCCAGGCAGATTAATATTCCGGCATATTTGCTCTTTAACATAATTCATTCCTCCAGGTTAACTTTATTGAGCGGTACTCGGCTGAATCAGCCGGATATCGTCGAAGTACATCTTGCCGGAACCGCCGGGGACTGTCAGATTGCCCTGAGTGCCCAGGCCTATAGCGATCTCATCGACGTTGCTCAGATTGATACCCTTATCTGTGAAGGCCGAAAGCGGAATAATCCACTGCGTCCAGGCATCTATAGTCGCCGCGGCCGGATCTTCATGGACAATCACCGCGGGCGAACCGGAACTGTTGGATACGACGACGTATAAAGGTTCTGCGCCGTTATCGGATCTGCCTCTGAACCAGATCGACAGTTCTCCAACGCCTCCCTCGGTCCAGTCACGCTGGCCGGTCAGCTTGTGCTCGACCTCTGAGTAATAGGCGAAGCCCTGCTTGTTGTTGTCGTAAGAGACCGGCATTGATTTGCCGCCGCCGTGGAAAATGGTTTCTTCGGTATAAGAAGGTGTCGTTTCGTCTCCTACCGCCGCTCCGGTGCCGTTGCCGGCGAAATACGGATCGGTTCCTACGGCGCCGTATCCGAGCCCATCGTGCCATGCGTACCATATCTGATTCTCGCCGGTATCATAGTCCTCGAAGTCGTCGATGACTAAGAAATCGCCGGTCGTGAAGCTCCAGACTACCCCGGCCCAGGGGCTGTCGGTGCTGGCGGCGTTGACCTCATCGATTCGCCAGTAGTAAGCCGTATTAAACTCGAGCTTGCCGGGATCGTAGCTCTCCTCGCCAAGAGCCCTGGCCCCTTTGTACTCGGGTGAGGCTGTCGTTGCATTCTTTACGGCGTCCGCATCCATGCCGAAATAAACCTCATGCGAAGCGGCCACTGAGCCCGCATCCCAGCGAAGAAGCGCCGACGGCTTTACATTTGCGGCACCGTTTGCAGGATTTGCGCCGCTGGCGGCGCCTTGAGTTGTGAAGCTCCAGACTTCGCCTTTATGCGTCTCGATACCATCAAACTCATCTATTCGCCAGTAATAAGTTTTGGCCAGATTAAGCGGGCCGGGATTGAAATTGGGGGTGCCGTTGGGAATTCCCGTAGCAGCATTACTAACCTCGTCGTAATCTTCACCGAATACTATATAGTGCAATTTTGTGCCGAAACCCGCCGTCCATTTGAGTTGGGAATTAAGCTCTATTAATTCGGCACCGTTAGCAGGATCTGGGAAATAAGCAGTCTTTGGTGGAATCGAGAAGCTCCAGACGTTACCCTTCCATGGGCTGTTCGGTTCGGCTTCGTTGACTTCGTCAATCCGCCAGTAGTAAGTGGTTCCGGGAACAAGGCCGTCGGGATAAGCAAATCCCGGAAAGCCGGCAACATAATATGTGTCGACCTGATTGCCCCGGAACGTATCACCGGTTCCGTCGTTTACATCGTCGAAATTGTCGCCCAAATACACATCATGAGAGACTGCAAAACCTCCCGGTCTCCAGGAAATGCTCGCCCATGTGTCCGGGTACAGAGTACCGTCAGCCGGGTCCGGCTTAGAGGCATACGGCCATAGTCCACCTACGCCTTCCATAACGCCCAGAACCTCTGCTGCCGATAACGCCTTAGTGTAGAGGCGGACATCGCTCATATAGCCTCGCCACATCTCCGCGGCGTTGGTGGCGTCACCGCCCATGGAAAAGGGATTTTCATCGATGGTCTTTGTAATCGTGTTGGTCAACGTTTCTTCGCCATTACGATAATAGGTCAGGGATGTTCCATCCTTGACGACTGTTTGATGGGTCCATACGTCAGCCGGGATTGGGTCGTAATTAATGCCCTCTAAGTAGCTGCCGTCGTCGTTATAGAACTCGAATCTTGTTGGCGTGAACTTGATAAACTGAAGCGGTGAAGCAGTACCCCCATAGCGGTTGCCCAGCATCGTATCGTTATCCGTTGCCTGGTCGGAATCCTGCTTGATCCAGAATGCCCAGGTAAAATCGTTTTCCAGGGTCATTGCCGGAAGAATCAGGTCCGTGCTGACATATGCCCCGGTAGCATCGTCTCCGTTAAAGCTCAGAACCATGCCTCGCTCCGGGTCATTGAACCATGCCGAACCGCCATCGCCCAAGCCGCCACTGTCTGTATTGGCGATGGCTCCATCATTGCCGGAGGCGGATAGATCGGCTACGGTATCCCCGGAACCTTCATCTAATTTCCACCATCCAATAAGATCAGGGTCGGCGGCGCCGGCTCCGCTTGTTAGAACCAGCATTACAATAATAGAAGCTGAAAAAATCAATCTCTTGCACATAATAATCCTCCTTCAAAAAGAGTTAAAATGGCAGTGCCCTGGTTACAGACCAAAACACCCGCTGCTTGTGAAAGGTATAACGAAATTATTGCTGTGAATAAGGATTTTAAACTGACATCACCTCCTTTTTTTCGGGAGTCAACCATGAACTAAAAAGCATAGTTTGTAATCCCGGACCATATTCATGCTACAGTATTGGTTTTTATTTGCTAATTGGTGTCTTTTGGCAAAATTCAGCCAAACAAAGCCAATTTAAACCATAGAAAAGCTGGAAATACATCAATAGCGGCCGACTCAAAAGTACGCTTAGCCATTCTTTTATATACCAAATTATCGCTCTTTCTGTCAAGAGAAATTTCTGAATTTTCATTGGCTGTTCGTCGAGATTGCTGATTATCTTAATCCTTTACAGTCAAATGATTTGTTTGTTAGAATCAAGGCTCGTTATTGTTAGCTCATAAACGGCGGCAAATTTAGAGCAGAAGCTAAAACCGGGCTTATTCAGCAGGAGACGACGTATATGAAAACTCACGATAATCCACAACGGGCCTGTTGCAGCCGGCGTGATTTTCTTAGATCAGCCTGCCGGTCTGCGGCGGCGCTGGCCTTTGCCGGAGCTGCTGCGCAGTCTCTATGGGCCGGGCAGGGCGGCAGATCAGCGAAACGGAACATTGTCCTTATACTCAGTGACGATCACCGGTATGACTTTATGGGATTCATGAGGCACGCCCCGGCTTTCCTGGAGACGCCGAACATGGATCGGATGGCGCAGCAGGGGGCACACCTGGCCAATGCGTTCGTCAGTACATCTCTGTGCTCGCCGAGCCGTGCATCTATCCTCACCGGCCAGTATATGCACCATCATCGCATTGTTGACAACCAGCGGCCGGAGCCGGAAGGCACGGTATTCTTTCCGCAATACCTGCAGAAGGCCGGCTATCAGACCGCCTTTATCGGCAAATGGCACATGGGTCACGAACACGACAATCCCAGGCCCGGCTTCGATTACTGGGCGAGCTTTAAGGGCCAGGGGGTGTATTTTAATCCGACTTTAAATATTAACAACCGGCGACAAACTTTCAAGGGCTATACCACCGATGTACTGACGGATCAGGCACTGTCATGGCTCAAGGATAGTCGCGATTCACGCCGGCCGTTCTTTTTGTATCTGTCATACAAAGCGGTCCATTATCCCTTCCAGCCGGCCGAACGTCACAAAGGCCGCTACACAAAAGCCCAGGTCAAGCGTCCCGAGACGATGGCCAATACCGAGCGGAACTACCAGACGCAGCCGCACTGGGTCCGCGAGCGCCGTTACAGCATCCACGGCGTAGATCACATGGAAACCGGACAATATGACAACGATCCCGTACCGTCGTTCGACGAACTTTACAGGCAATACTGCGAAACCGTTCATGGGCTGGATGAGAACCTCGGGCGAGTGCTGAAGTATCTGGACGAGACGGGCCTGAGCAAATCGACTCTGGTGATTTACATGGGCGATAACGGTTTTGAGCTCGGCGAACACGGCTTCTACGATAAGCGGGATGGCTTCGAGGAGTCTATTCGCGTGCCGATGCTCGCGTACGCGCCGGGCCTGATAAAGCCCGGTAAGAAGGTCACGTAGATGGTGCAGAATATAGATATCGCACCTACGATTCTGGGAGCGGCCGGCGTTAGGCCGCCAAATGCCGCCGCTATGGATGGGCGGTCCTTTTTGCCGCTGCTGCGTGGCGAGTCGATGCGGTGGCGAGACCATATTCTATACGAATATTACTGGGAGTGGAATTTCCCCGCTACGCCGACGGTCTTTGCCATTCGCACCGAGCGGTACAAGTACATCTTCTACCAGGGAGTTTGGGACCACGATGGTTTCTACGATTTGCAAACCGATCCGCACGAGCGGCACAATCTGATTAATGTCCCAGCCTACAGCGAGCAGGTCGAGGCTATGAAAAAGCAGCTTTTCGACGAGCTCGAAGCCGGCGGCGGGCTTGATATTCCCGTTCGCAGACCTCTCGGCGAGCGCCTCGACCAGCGTAAAAACAAACGCTGAGAATTAAAAATCCAAACTGACCGATTCGCGATGTCATCCCTGCGAAGTACTTGTTTAGCCGGATTAAAGCATTTGCGACCATCCCCTGCGAAAGCAAGGATTCATGGATATAATGGATATTGTGGATTCCCGCTTTCGCGGGAATGACAAATTGTGTTATATTATTATGAATCGATATTTGTCTTGTTCAAGGAGAGGTTTATGTGCTTAAAAAATATGCGTACCCGGATTTTGATGTTGGTAATTTTTGCGAATTGTGCATTCGCCGGTGATAGTCGAATGGTGCCTTTCGAGATGGACTGGCGTGATAATTCGGGTTCGCTTGTGAATATGTCCTTTCTGTTGGATGCGCCGGCAGGTAAAGACGGATTTATCCGCATCGAAAACGGTCACCTCGTCAAGCCGGGAGGCGGCCGTTTTCGCATCTGGGGCGTCAACGTTACCGGTGCGGCATGTTTTCCATCCAAAGAGGATGCTCCGGTTGTGGCCGAGCACATGGCCCGGTTCGGCATTAACTGCGTGCGGTTCCACTTTCTCGATTCGAACTGGTCCGACAGTCTTTTTGTCAGAGACCGGGACGATACGCGTGAGCTGGACTTCCAACAGTTTGACCGGCTGGATTATTTTGTCGCAGAATTGAAGAAGCGGGGAATCTATACGAATATCAACCTGAACGTGGGAAGGAACTACAGAAAAGGGGATGGAGTAAGGGATTATGAATATCTCGGCCTGGCCAAGGTTGTAAACTACTTCGACGAGCACATTCAGATGCTGCACGCCGAGTATGCCCGGCAGCTTTTGACTCATTATAATCCCTATACGAAAACCGAGTACCGCAACGAACCGGCGGTTGTGATTGTCGAACTCGTGAATGAGAATTCCATAGTGGAGGCATGGTTCAGTGACCGATTGCTTGGAACGAACAAGAGGAAGAATCCCGGTACATGGACAGACATCACGGCCTGGTATGCCGGTCAACTGACAAAAAAGTACAATGCCTGGCTGAAGGTACGCCTGTCCGGGGCCGAGCTGGAAGAGCTCCGTGAGATGGCCGGTGTAAAAGAGGGTGAGCTTATACCTCGCCTGACAAAGGACCAGATCGACGCCGCTCCCGACAAGAGATTTCATCTCGAAGCAGAATTCTACATGGAATTGGAACAAAACTACTTCGGACAGATGTATCGATACTTAAAGGACGAGCTTGGCGTAAAGGCTGTTTAATCGAAAATTCAGGCGTAGGGTGTGCAGCCTGTCTTTTGGCTGCACACGCTGCATTAGACGTTCGGAACCGCGTGTGCAAAAAAGAATTTGCACACCCTACGGCTAAATTGGACGTTGTGGATGGTCATGTATACTGGCAGCATCCCCGGTATCTCACCGATCCGAAGACAAAACGAAGGACGTTTTCCATACCGAACTCCCCAATGGTCAACGATCCCCTCAACTCCACAGTGGTTCAACTTTCCCGGTCCGCGGTAGCGGGCAAGCCTTATACCGTTTCGGAAACCAATCATCCTTTTCCCAACGAATATGCCTGCGAAGGTATCGGCATCCTCGCGGCGTACTCGGCCTTCCATGACTGGGATGGTATTTTCCTCTATACTTTCGAGCACAAAGATCCCAAGGAATGGACGCCGCGAATGCCGAGGCATTTCGAGATTCGGCCGGATCCTGTAAAGATGACGAATATTGCCGTGTCTGCTTTGATGTTCCTGCGAGGCGACATCCGCCCAGCACTTGAGACTATATCCCGATCATACTCGACTGAACAGTTGCGTGAGAGTATCCGGTTGCCGTCCTCCGAGCGCACGTATTTCACACCGGGTTTCCATCTGTCATTGCCTCTTCGGCACACGACGCGGATTGCCGGCTTTGACGAGCAGTCGGGGCAATATCCGAAGGTTGCTGCGGACAGTCCGATTGTTTCCGACACAGGTGAACTCTGCTGGTACCGCTCCGAGCAATCCCATAAGGGACGCCTTACGGCGGGAAAAGGATTTGTAACTATTGAGACGGCAAAATCACAGGCTCTTATCGGATTTGTCAAAGGCAATAACAAAGCATTGAAAAATATTTCCGTTACGGTGGAAAACGAATTCTGCTCGATAATCGTAACCTCTCTGAGTACAGAACCAATCGCCTGCTCTCCGAGTCTGCTTCTGGTCGCAACTGCTCGCTCAGCGAACCAGGATATGACCTGGAACGATGACAGAACGTCACTGTCCGACTGGGGCTCGGAGCCGACCGTTATCGAACCGGTCAGTGGCGGCGTGACTCTACGGAACATCAGGCCGGCCGAATACGTAGAAGCCGTTCCACTAAATGGCGCCGGCAAGAGAATGGGCAGGTCAATTCGGGCACGGGTAGTTGCTGATGGTTTCGAAATCCCCATCGGGCAAACTGCTACTCTGTGGTATCTTGTCAGAATTCAAAGATAAAAATCTATCTGCTTGCAGTTTGTTCACTCTCTGTTGACTATGTATTTCAGCGATATATAATATTGTCTGCTTTATATGACAGAATCAGTTTCTCTCATGCTTTCGAGGGATTTTTCCATGTGGCAGAGAATTCACAGTCTTTTTCGTAAATCGGCGGACGATGAGAATCTGTTGACGGAGTTCGAAGACAGCCTGATGCTGATAGTCGATCCCGAGCAGCTCACGAATAACCTGCTTAGCAAATTGCAGGGGCTAATGGATGTGGAAAAAGCGTTTGTGTATCTGGCGGACCGCAGTGAATCATCTCGCAGGTTTTCTCTTGTGGACAAGGCCGGCTACGGTGAATCCCAACTGCCGACATTGGCTGCCAACGGTATCATAGCACAGTGGTTTCGTGCTAATCGTCAAATTCTGCTATGTGAGGAAAACATAGAAGTAACAGACTACCTGCGTACAGAGTTTCAGCCTTTTTTGGATTTGTCGGTAAATCTCGCTTGTCCCCTTATTTCAATGGACAGGCTGATTGGCATAGTGTTTCTGCATTTAAATCAGTTGCCGTTAAGCCCAATTCAGCTTGCGAACCTGCAGGTGCTCGGCAGACAGGCCAGCCTGGCTTTCGAGAACGCTCTGCTGTTTAAGGAGCGCTTGCGCCAGAACGAAAGGATGTTTCGTGCCGAGCAATTGGCAACAATGGGGCAATTTGCCGCGGGCATTGCACACGAGCTTCGTAATCCGCTGACGGCGATTCGCAGTACGATACAGTTCCTTGAAAATGAATTCGAGAAGGGCACAGACCAGAAAAAACTTGCACATAGCATTTTGGATGAGGTAGATCGTCTGAATAATATTGTGGGCAACTTATTATCATTGGCACGACCAGCCGAGAGTAATCCCGAGGAAATAGATATTCTCCGGGAAATTGAACGCTGTGTGAATTTTATCGAGTCTAAAGCCAAAAGTCAGAATATTAAATTGGAAACCGATTTCGAGAAGGATTTACCAAAACTTAGATTCGACCCGGCTGAGTTTCGACAAGTACTTTTGAATGTTATGATGAACGGCCTGCAATCAATGCCGGAAGGTGGATTTCTCTTAATCAAAGCCCGTTGTGTTGCCGGTAATGAGAGGGTATTGGTTCAGATCGAGGACGAGGGTTCCGGTATACCAGCGGGCCTTCGGCAAAAAGTTTTCGATCCCTTTTTCACAACCAAGGCAGGGGGGACAGGTCTTGGGCTGGCTATTTGCTATAGTATAGTCAAACGATATAATGGTGAAATCTGGATAGAACAAGCTGAAGGCGTTGGGACGCAAGTGAGAATTTCCCTGCCTATAAGCTAATCACGATGTTTGTGAGTCGAGTCTTATGGAAAAACCCAGAGTATTGATTATTGATGACCAGGCAAGCATACGTTCCATTTTGTCCACACTGTTGAAGGACAATGGTTACTACGTGGAAGCTGCCGAATCCGGCCAGGCGGGACTTGAAGTATATACCCGGTTTAAGCCGGCTGTTATTTTGCTGGATTTGAAGATGCCCGGAATCGACGGCATGGAGGTTATGGAAGTCCTGGATAAGCAGATGAAAGCAGACAGTAAAACTATCATCATGACCGCTCATGGAGAAGTTCGTTCTGCCGTGGAAGCTATGAAAAAAGGGGCCTTCGATTATCTCGAAAAGCCATTTGATAATGATGAGCTTCTGGCAATAATTTCGCGAGCGGTAGAAATGGTAACTCTCAAGCGCAGGGTTAGGGAGCTGGAAGACCAACTCGAAGAAACATACAGTTTCGAGAATATTGTCGGCGTCTCGGATAAGATGAAATCCACGTTCGCTTTAATGCGGAAATTCGCCGGCTCCGATGGTACGGTTCTGGTCTATGGCCAGAGCGGCACGGGCAAAGAATTAATAGTGCGGGCTATCCATCAGGCCGGCAATCGTAAATCAGGGCCGTTTGTGGTGATTAATTGCGGTGCTATACCTTCCAATCTGATTGAGAGCGAGTTTTTCGGCCATGAGGCCGGTTCATTTACCGATGCCAAGGGACTCAGGATAGGCAAATTCGAATCGGCGGATGGTGGAACCTTGTTTCTCGATGAAATCGGTGAACTGACTTTAGAAGCACAAGTTAAGCTCTTAAGGGTCATAGAAGAAGGAACTTTTTCGCGTGTGGGTAGTAACGAGCCGATTGCCGTTGATGTTCGTGTCATGGCTGCAACGAATCGAGACCTGGCCAGGATGGTTGAGCAAGGGAATTTCAGAGAAGATCTATACTGGCGATTGAATGTTCTGAGTTTGAATATTTGCCCGCTGCGGGAGCGTAAGGAAGATATTCCGTTATTAGTAGAACAGTTCATTGAGAGGTATTCAGCGTCACTGGGGATTGAACAACCGAATATCTCAGAGAAAGCACTTCGATTACTGATGGCTTACGAATGGCCCGGCAACGTAAGAGAATTACAGAACTGTATTTACAGTGCGATAACCATTGCCGGCGGTCCCACCATCGAACCGGCCGATTTGCCGAGACGAATTTACTCAAATTCAGAGTCGTCTGAGATAACGGGTATGATAACAGGGCGACTATCACTCGCGGAGACGGCCGCTCAGGCGACAGCCAAGGCCGAGCGAGAAGCAATCAATAAAGCACTTTCAGAAACGGGGGGCAATCGGGAAAAGGCTGCTGAAATGCTTGGTATCGGTCGAAAAACTCTATATCGCAAGCTCAGACAATACGGGATGGATTAATCTCCTGGTTTAATATCAGTGTGTCATTCATGACCCAAAAGTGTCAGCCATGACCCATTGGACACCACAACAGTCCCATCTCTCGGAGGCACTGCTTAGTCTCTATCTCCTTACCAGGCAACGACTTGAGAAGATAGGGCCGAGTCAAATCTTATGTGGCACGCATTTTGCGAAGATAATGGTCATAAGATCAACCTAAGGAAAGGATTAAGAGATGGAAAATGCTAATGTAATCGATAAAAAGGACAGGATTCTCATTTTTGGATTGGCATGCATTTTTTTGATAGCGCAAAGCTTTTCTGTGGTTTTTGCAGGATTGCCACCGCTTCCGGATGACTTTAAGGTAAGCGACTATTTCAGCTTCTTCGGCAGCGGCGGCATCGACTGGCGAGCTCTTCATGATCCGGACAATAATCCCATTCTGGTGGCGTGCTTAAAGGGAATTGCGGACGAATCGCTTAAGCCCCCTGGAACACTCAACATTCAGCGGCGTCTGGAAAGGCTGGAACGCGGGAACTTGATTAAGAAGGTCGACGGCCGCTACATATTGGCTTTTCCCGCTTTAGTAGGTGATAAGCGGGATAGATTGCAAGAATACGCTGAACAAGCAGCCCGGCAGTTGGTTCGGCCGGCAGAAAAGATGATAGCCCGAATTCGGCCACATCTGGCTGGGCGTGAAGAGATGCTTTATCACGTACTTTGGTCGGTTGTTATGGATGGTGGCCCGGCCTGGGACACGGCCCACACCGAAATGAATAAGAATATTGATGCCGGTAATACTTCAATTCAGAACAAAGCCTGGCTGCTGTACCCATCCCATCCGTATCGAGCAGGGACCAACAGTTCCAGCAACTCTTTCGGGCATCTGAAAGTAACCTGGAGCCGAAATACTCCAAGTCCGAACGCTGTCGGCAGAGTAATCTCGCAATACGCGACCCAGTTGGTTCAAGCAATCGAACAGGATCATGCTATTGAGTCGGCAGATTCTAAAGATGCTTTGAGTAAATACGGATTAGTCGATGAAGCGGGAAATGTCCGCTTTTATGTAATACAACTCGATTCCGAGGCGGCACAATCTTATGCCGAGCTTGGCATGCAGTTCGGCCGGCAGATGATGGCCCATTTAGATGTAAAAAAAGTTTCCGAAATGCTGGAGGTCTCGCCCGGCATTGCTTTTGTCATTGCTTATCATGAAATATGCTGGCAACTGCTTCATGACCTGGCTGAAAAAAAGGTTCTGTCGGTGCCTCGAATCGTCTCACATGCCGGTACAAAGACAAGTGAAGCTTATCGACTCGTGTCCTTAACGACCATAGAGAGTGTTAAGGATTACTTGCCGGACACGGAAATAAACACCGAAGAGGCCCAGGCCATTAAGGAATTCCGGCGTATCAAGGCGCGAATTCTGGCCGGTGAGAGTTATACAGACGACTCGACCCCGCTTCGTGCAGTTCTGACACGGTTTTCTTCATGGGAACCTGAAGGCAGAGGCTACTTCATGGGGCTCGATATTCTCCGTGCTCCTCTGCCGCCTGCAAAGCTGGAAGAAGGAAGTCTTTGGCCGGTGTATGCGGGAGACAAAGAGCTGGAAGACACATTTATTCTTGTCTATGCTAAGGACAGATGGATATGGTTAGGCAATATTGGTAGCAACCATGATTGGCGTATCGCCAGGTCCACATTCGAAAAATGGGCCCGCGAGAAGATCGGCCAAAGCGTTCCTGCTGGCGATTCGGATAATCCTCCTGTGACCGAGGCGCAGACGCCGGGCGAATCGACAGGAAATCGTGTATTGAGTTTGGACGGGGATGGGGATTTCGTCCGCATTGCGGACTCACAGTCGCTCCATTCGTTTTCAAATGCAATTACTATTGAAGTTTGGATTAAGGCATCATCCTATGCAGAGTACGGAGACATCAACTCCATTATCCGCAAGAACGTCGCATCGGGAGCCGAGAATTTCCTTCTCCGATTTCGGAATGTCGATGGCAATCTGTTTGTCCAAATGAGTCTCATCGGAATCGGGATATTGGCAGCGCAGCATGAGTTTGCTGTGGACCAATGGTATCACCTTGCCGGGGCTTATGACCGAAGTGCCATTACATTTCTTATCAATGGTGTCACGATTGAGAGTGGGAATTTCTCCGGCCCGCTGTATATCGATAAGTCCGATCTGTTTATTGGCAGAGGCGATCCGGAATTTCGTTCCGGAGAATACTTTCACGGAGCACTTGACGAGGTCCGCATCTGGAACGTCGCTCGGTCGCCTGAAGAAATCCGGGCCGCTATGAACAGTTCATTGACCGGAAAGGAAGATGGTCTTGTGGTTTATTTGAACTTCGATGGCGGTACGGCAAAAGACCTGTCCGGTCACGGCAATGACGGATTCCTCAATGCAGATGCACAGATTGTGGAATCTCCTTTTCCGGTCTCACTTGCGCCCAAGGGCGAACAACCGGACAAGCTTGTTGCCTGGTGGAAGTTCGAAGATGATTCCAAAGACAGCGCCGGAGATAATCATGGAACCATACATGGCAACCCAACTTATGTGGAAGGCAAGGCCGGCCGGGCAATCAGCCTCGATGGCGACGATTACGTGGACTGCGGCAATCCGGATTCGCTAAACTTCGGGACCGGCGATTGGACCATGTCGGCATGGATAAAGACAAGGCAGACCGGCACAAATCAACAAGATGATGCACTCTTGAATAGGGGAACTGTTTTTGCCAACGGAGGCGACGAAGCCGGCGGGATACGATATGCGCTGGCTGTAAACGAAGGACAATTGGGCAGTATAACCTTAACTACGGATGATGATGTATATAAGATCCAGGCAATAGGAAAAACCGCTGTGAATGATGGGGCGTGGCACCATGTAGTCGGAATAAGAAAAGCCGGGCAGTTGCACCTCTATATCGATGGTGTGTTGGATGGAGGTAATTATGTTTCCGCCGGATACGATCTTTCCGGGGTGTCCCAGCACAATGCCTATATCGGAGTTATCACGGACAACAGAGACAGCAGCCTGTATAAATATTTCGTAGGTCTTATCGACGAAGTGTGCATTATTCGCGGTGCAATTGATGCCAATGGAGTCCGCATGCTCTATTCGGGCGAGGATCCGATGACAGTCGCAAAGACGGCGATTATTTCCCAGGTAGTGACTAAGCCCCAGGCTCGACAGCAACCGGTAGCGGGCGCCGGCCCTCGCGGAGGCATCGTAGGCGATTGGCAAATGATTTCCGACCAAATCAGCTCAAAAGCTGTAATCGAGATTAGAAGAGAATCCGATGGCGCTCTTTCAGCTATCGTTGTTGCCGAGAATGCTGCTGATGCATCACAGGCAATGTCCATGAATAATGTTACTTTTGAAAACGGCAAGCTCCGCTTCGAAATACCTTCCGACGATGGTGCTTTTGAGGGCACGATGAAAGAAGATGGCTTGACAATCGAAGGTGAATTTCAGCAGCAAGGACAGGTGATGGCGATTGTGCTCAAGCGTGTCGATCCGATCCCTAGTGGAACAGCACCGGCATCGCAAGAGCAACTCCATGCCCAGACAAGCAACGCAAGCAATATAGCAACGGCATTGATATTGATTCTTGCTCTGTCCGGCGTCGTTGCAGGAATAGTATATTTCCTCGTCAAATCGAGTATAAGATAGAAAAAGGGGTGTCTAAATGATTTGGAAAATTGCGAAAAAGGAATTCCTGCTGAACCTGTTGACGTTCAAGTTCGCTGTAGGGACGATACTCTCAATAGTCCTCGTATGCGTATTTGTGCCGATTTTGGCAATGGCTTATCAGGAAAGGCTCAAAGTTTATAGTGAGAACGTTGCCTATAATGAGCGCGAGCTGGGCAAAGTCACGGTCTATAAAAATATAACACCCACTGTATATAAGCCGCCGTCGGTGTTGGCAATCTTCAGCGAAGGGCTGGAAAAACAGCTCGGCAATTCGGCGACAATAGAGTATGATGAGGTTCCCGAGATAAGCGGCTCGGCGGCAAATCACTACCTGTCAATCTTTTCGATTTTCGATGCCTCGCTGATTTTCAAGATTGTCATCAGCGTCCTGGCTCTGCTGGTGGCGTACGATGCCATATCCGGCGAAAGGGAGCGAGGTACATTGCGTCTGACGCTTTCCAATACCGCCGCACGACACCAGGTGCTGCTGGGCAAGCTTCTGGCCGGCTTGATGGTTCTTGTTGTTCCTGTTACAAGTGCATTTATTCTGGGATTAGTCATTCTTCTTTGTTTCCCAATGGTGCATTTGACCGGTTCGGATTGGATTCGCATCGGATTCATGTTTATTACCTCGTTAGTGTTCATCGCAACGATGTATAATCTTGGGCTGTTATTTTCCTGCCTGGCGAGAAGGTCGGCCATTTCCTTAGTGCTCGGATTGTTCCTATGGATTATTTTTGCTGTAGTGATTCCGAATGGAGGCGCCTATTTGGCCACACAGGTTGTACCCATTGAGCCGGAAGACAAGATAAACGAGCAGATTTCTTCGCTGCGAAGAGAAGCCGGAAGAGAAACTGCCAGGGAGCGACAGCGTTCCGGCCGGAACTATATGTCCGGAAACAGTGTGCGGTCTGATGCTTCCGGGGGAGGTTTTGGACATGATTATGTGCGGTCCGGTTCTGAGGCTTTTATATACAACCAGCAGATAGACTATAGCATGGGCGTGCCCGTTCAAATAAAATATGCCGACAAGTATGCTCAAGTCGAAGACGGTTACCTCCGTGGTCTGTTCGAGCAGGCACGCCTTGCTAACAATATCTCACGGGCCTCGCCAATTTCTCTGTATGAGAATGTGATGTCTGCCCTGGCCGGGACCGATATGGCCAGCGTTCGGAAATTCATGGATGCTGTCAAAGTGTATCGAAAGGACACCATCGAATACATGCGTTCTCGAACCGATAACTTTACATCGTTGTCCTTTTTTACACCCTATAAAGAAGAAGAGAAGGGACCGAATCGGCCGACAGGTGATACTGCTTCGCCTCTCGACCTGAGTGATCTGCCGCGGTTCACTTACAATGCTGATATTACCGCAAGTCTTCGCAGAGTTATTCCCGATTTGGCATTTTTGGTCTTTGGGAGCGTCCTGTTTTTTGCCCTGGCCTTTGTGGCATTTCTAAGATATGACGTAAGATGATTCAACATCAATACAAAATGTACCTTCATTAAAGCATCGGAGCATAATATGATTTGCCAAATTATACACAAGGAAATTCTTGAGAACCTCTTAAGTTTCCGTTTCATCCTTTCGCTGGTGCTTATCATCCTGCTTTTTGCCGTGAGCGGATTTGTCTTTGTGGGCAAATACCGGCAGCAGTCGAGCGATTACTGGGCAAAAACGAACAAGAATCTGGAAGGCTTGAATGGACAATCGCAGCAGCTTTATAGACTGGCATTTTATAGACAGAGTATCTGGAGAAAGCCAAAACCGCTTGCTCTTTGCTGTGAAGGATTTGAGAAGTCTCTGCCCAATTGTTTTACGTTCGATGTATTCAGCAGCGACTTACCTGAAATAAAAGGCCGTGGGAACTTTACTCTCTCTCGTTTCAGCAGTATTGACTGGATTTTTATTGTTTCAGTGATTCTGAGTTTCCTGGCGCTGGTTTTTACATACGACAGCGTCAGCGGCGAGAAGGAAGATGGAACATTGCGCCAAATGCTCGCTAACACAATCCCCAGGCACCAGGTACTCCTTGGCAAATATCTTGGCGTCGTGCTGACTATTGGCATACCTATGTTTATCGGCCTGCTGGTTAGTCTTATCATTGTAGTCGCTTCCAATGTGGCTGTTATTAACGGGCTGGACTGGTTGAAAATCCTTGCCATTGTTCTCTTGTCCTTCTTATATCTTTCCATTTTCATCCTTTTGGGCATGTTTGTATCCAGCAGAACGGCCCACCCATCCAATTCCATGGTTATCCTTTTACTGATTTGGGTAGTACTCGTTGTTCTTATACCGAGCTTTGGGAGAATCATCTCAGAGGTCTCCGGCAAGGCCCCGAATCCGGCAGAATTAGAGAGAAAGTTAGCCGAAATCTCGACCGAGATGTGGAGTAATGCGGATAGATTTGGTGAGAGGGCGGGTAACGCATCTGGTAATCTGAATTGGGAAGGAAATAATCCTCCAGCAAGAGCCAGGCTTAGAAACGCAATAGTAGATGCCAGAAACCAGGCTCGTGAAGACCATCACAACAAAATGCTGGCTCAGGCGTTCACCGGCCGTAATCTCACTGGTATTTCACCGACTGTAATCTATCAACGTGCCTCTGAAATTGTTGCCGGTACGGGAATCAACCGTGTCGTAAGTCTTCAGCGCCAGATCAAGGAATATCAAGCTAACCTGAAGGAGTACATTCGCAGCAAAGATGCTGAAGATCCACTCAGTTTGCATTTGCTGTTTCCTGAGGGATATCTCGTGGGGGCCTGGAGAGCAATTTCTCATAATCCCGTTGACTTCGCGACGGTGCCGAAGTTCCAGGAGCGGAATCTTGGGCTCGGAGAATCTCTGAAAATGGCCGTTTGGGATATTTGGGTACTGGTGTTATTTAACCTGGTTTTTTTCGCTGCGGCTTTTGTGTCATTCTTACGATACGATGTGCGGTGAGAAAAATACAAAACAAATTAAATCCCGACACTCCGGAAAAATGTGGAATTCAGAAAGAGAGTAAAATGAAAATGAGACAAATCTACAAAGTGATATTTATAACGGCTATCATATCGGGTTGGATACGTTTGGGCCAGGGTGGTGTCCTTGCAGCGGAAAAGCTTGATCCTTCGCTATCCCGGATTGAGCAACGTCTCCGGGAGGAGAGCAAAGTAAGTCCCTCGGAGCCCAATTCGCTTACTTACTTGAGGGCCATTGGACAGCGGCCGGCACGAACTATCCCGCCGAGGGAAATGAAGGAAGCACAAGTACTGACTCTCGACCAATGCTTGCAATCGGCTTTTACCAAAAGCAACGAGATCAAACAGGCACGTGAACAGATACTGGCTGTAGGAGGCAGTAAGCTGATTAACAATTCGCGATTCATGCCCAGCGTTGAGCTGATTAGCCAGTATGAGCATTTCCGTAACTTTGGATCCGACAACAACACCGATGATGCTTCCAGCATCAGTGCCAAAATCAGCCAGCGGATATTTGAGTTCGGCAAGGACAATCCCCTGGACATCAGCCTGCGTCGTGATCAGCGTGATGTGCTGTTCAACTATGAAAACGTCATGGCCAGCGTGTTTTCGCAGGTGCGCAAGGCGTTCTTTTTCATTCTGCTGAAAGAACAACAGATTGCCACTCGCCAGGAGCTGCTTAAGCAATTCGAAAAGCAGCATGAAATTAAGAAACAGAGGATGGAGGAAAACAACCTGAGCACCAAAATGGAAGTTCTGACGGCCTACCTGAACGTGCTGACGGAAAGATCGGCAATCAACGCATTGGAGCGAGAGAAATTCAACCGTAAAGTAGATTTGTTGCGGCTGATAGGTTTGCCGGTCGGGGCCGACAAGGTACGGTTCGAAGGCCAAATGGATAACTTCGCCCTCGACGAATTCGATATAGACGGCATGATTCTTCTTGCCCTTGCCCAGAGCAGCCAGGTGGCGTTGGCCGAGGCCTATGTGGCCGAGCAGCAAAGAGTGCTGGAACAGTTGCGTTATGAATACATGCCGGACTTGCGAGCGAGCACGGGATATCAGGATGAAAATGGTACGATTGGTGCTGACCTTCTCAACGATGATGATACATGGGGGTTAGATATCTTCGGTCAGCCGAAGATGCCGGGGCAGAAAGAAAGCAGATCGCAAAGCCTCGGCATATTCGGCGATGAAGTGACTTTGGGCGGGCCCGATCCGGGGTGGTACGCAGGCTTGCAGTTGCGGATTCCGATCACAGAGGGCGGAGCGCGCAAAGGCAGGCAAATCCAGGCAAGAGCACTGCTCAATAGCTTCAAGGCCGGCCTCGATGACCAAAAAGACCGTATCGAATCGGCCGTGCGTCAACGATACAACTTTCTTACGGAGCAGAAGTTGAAAGTGGACCTGGAGTTGGAGAACGTTGACATTGAGCGCCAGCGTTTCGCAATCCAGGAACAGTTGCGGGACGTCGGTCAGATCGATGATGATGCCCTGGAAAGGTTCCGCGAGAATTTTTTCCGGACGCAAGACGGCTTTTTTCGTGAACAGGAAGACCTCATCCAACGTCAGGAAGACTTGCGCTTAGCAATACGTTTTTTCAAGTAGGAGTATAATTCAAATGAACAGAATTCGAGACTTAGGATACATTGTATTATGTGCCTTATTTCTGAACGGTGCTGTGTATGCACAGCAGGAAGAACAAGAGGCACCTGTAACCAATCCGGACCAGACAACCAAGACGCGTACGGAACTTTTAAATGAATTAAGTCTCCGAGAAGCTCTGGTAGCTCTCGAGAATGCCAGAGAAGCCCACGACCGTTTCGAGAGTGCGTATAAAGATGCAGAAAGGCTTATTAAGCAGAACATCATCCCCCAGAAAGAACTCGATTCGGCATGGTCGGCTTATATGCAGGCCCAACAGGCACTAAAGCAGGCTGAGATACAGCTCGATAGAACGAAGCTGAATTTTCTCGCCAATGCCACGCATATTACGATCATGGAAGCCAAAAAATACTACGACAGCGAAGGCCGGCGAATGCTCGATTTGGTGCTCAAGAATTCCTCTGATTTGACGCAGGCCGAATCGGCGTTGAGTTTGACCGAAACGCAGAGTGAATCCGAATTACAATCGGAATGGCAAAACCCTGAGCAGATACAGGCGCTGCTGGATATCGAGAATATTATCGTCTCGATTGTCAGCAACAACGCGAGCATAGGCAAGCCTTACGAGAAGTTCATACCTATGCTGCGATACGGGGCCCAGGAGAAACTCACTTTCGTCCTGCTGACGGATGTCCAGGAAGCAGGTGTGAAATTGAAATATCTGAACCAGGATGTCATTGAGTATGTTTATCTCGAGAAGGAATCGCTCCAGGAAATACCCACGGTTATCGCTTCCCAATTTTCTCAGGAGGGCCAGCTTGGAACGGACATTAATTACCTGCTCGATCTTGAAATGCTTGTAACGTCCGACAGGAATTTTTCTCTGCTGGTGACGAACCTTCCGCCGCAGATTAACTTTTCTTTTGTCGATTCGAGCAGCGGCGCACGCATTACCAGCGTGCGTTTTACCGAATTAGTCAGCAAGCACAATCTGGCTTTGCGCATATCCATTCCTCAAAAGCTTGACGTTGCGATGATTGATAAGACTATCAACTTTCAGGCCTGGGTCGTTACGACAAAACAAGCGGAAATGCTTAATAAATTAAAAAAGGAGAATGTTAATCAGGAAATACCGATTGAGCGGTTCGACGAAATCAAGGCCGGTATGGTTGATTTGGTTCTGATCCCCAAAGGAGCCGGCCGGCTTGAGATACTGATTAATAATCTCTTCGAGGAAATAAAGCCCCGGCAGGATATTGACATCAAGGCCGATCTGCATAACGACGGGACGCTTACATTGTTCGATATCGTTCCGGAGATATCTCCGCCGCTGGGATGGAAAGCCGAAGTTCTGCCCAAATTGGTCGAGAAACTCTCGCCGGATGACAAACAGTCGGTCCAAATACATCTGAGCCCGGGCCCGGACGTCGGTGTGGGTGAATACGAAGCACAGATCGAAGCCAGAGGGCAAAGCGGCAGCGAGGTTGTGGAAGCCCTCGAGAAGCGGCTTAAAGTCCGCATCAGCGCCGAAACAAACATCACGGCCACCCTTATACTGGTTCTGGGCCTGGTAGTACTGATAACTGGAATAGTCTTTATGGGTGTAAAACTTAGCAGACGATAAAGGATTTATCCTATGATCTGGAAAATCGCTAAAAAAGAATTTTTGCTGAATATTATGACGTTCAAATTTGCGGTCGGAGCTGTCGCCTGCATAGTTCTGACGGCCGTGTTCATGCCTATTCTGGCAGCGGATTACCAGCAGCGTTTGGAGTTGTACAACAGAAATGTTGCTGGAAACGAGGCCGAGCTTCGTGAAGCGGTGGTTTACAGGAATATAAGGCATACGGTTCATCGGCCGCCGGCTGTACTGTCTGCCTTTAGTGCCGGCCTTGAGAAGCAGTTGGCCGGATCGGCCAGAATCGAACTGGAGAAAGTGCCGGAATTGAGCGTAACACAACGCGGCGGCAATCCCTATCTGCCGATTCTCGCCGTGTTCGACCAATCACTGATTTTCAAAATCATAATCAGCATCCTGGCGCTGCTGGTTGCCTATGATGTCGTATCGGGAGAGCGCGAGCAGGGCACTCTCAAACTGATGCTCTCAGATCCCATTGCCCGGCATCAGGTTTTACTGGGTAAGTTCGCGGCGGGACTGGTCACGCTGACCGTTCCCGTTGCCATCACCTTTGTCATCGGGCTGGTGGTTCTTTTGTCTTATCCGATGATAGAACTTTCCGGCTCAGACTGGATACGGATAGGACTGATGTTCGTTGCTTCCCTGATGTTCACCGCAGTAATGTATCAGTTCGGGCTGTTGTTCTCGGCTCTGGCAAGACGCTCGGCAGTCTCAATGGTGCTCGGTTTATTTGTCTGGGTAATATTTGCCATCGTCATTCCCAATGCAAGTGTTCATTTGGCCATACAATTGCGGCCATTAGAGTCCCCGGAGCAGCGAGACAGCCGGATGACGTCTCTCAAAGAGGACCTGAATAATGAACTTAGAACCGAGATGGGCAATGTCAAGGAGTATTTTTCAAAAGCTATTGTCACAAGCGATGAGAGGGATGCTTTCGGAGGCTATTACGCCAAAAGAAGGGACATTTACTGGCTCAACGCCGAACAAAAACTGAACGCTGCGACCATACCTATCAAGTTAAGATACGCGGACAAATTCCTGTCTATAGAGCAAAGCAATCTCAACAGCTTTTTCGCACAGAAAGGCCTTGCCCGCAGCCTCTCTTATGTCTCACCCATTTCAACTTACGAGAACGTGATGGCTATCCTTGCCGGGACAGGTCTGACCAGCTTCCGGGACTTCATCAGCCAGGTCAGAGCGCATCGAAACCAAGTTGTCGAATATATTCGTTCTAAAACCGACAACTTTTCCTCCGCATCTTTTTTCGCTGTTTGTAGTGAAGCCGAATCCGCCGAATACACAAGGCTGTACGTGCAAGCAAAAGAGGCCCAGGATGAGCAGGCAAAAGCCAGGGCCGAACAGGCCCTTAAAGAATGGGAGCGGGAAAATCCGGTGAAAGCTGTACCACTCGACCTGCGTGATTTTCCGTGGTTCCGGTACCGCCCGAGTTCTTCAGCGTATCTCCGCAAGGCGTTGCCGGACCTGGCTGCTTTATTCATAATTAACGTGATTCTGTTCGTCCTGTGTTTTGCTGCTTTCGAAAGATATGACGTGAGGTGACTGGCCGGGAGCAATTCTGTTATTTTGATTGTATTTGGAGAAAAAGCATGATTCGCCAGATTATCTACAAAGAAGTCCTGGAGAACCTTTTGAGTTTGCGTTTTATGCTGTCTGTACTTTTGACAGCTTCTCTGTTTGTGGTCTGTGGTTATGTTTTTGTAAATGGATACGGTGAGAAATCGAAGGACTACTGGAGAAAAACAAACGAAAATATTTCCGCTCTTCGCAAAGAATCGGATCAGTTGTACAAAGTCGCGTTCTACAAACAGGATATTTATCGCAAGCCGCAGCCGCTCGGACTTTGCGCCGAAGGCTTCGAGCAATCACTTCCCAACTTATTTAAGGTCAATGCTTTTACTACTGAATTGCCGGCGACGGAAGGACAAGCTAACTTTGCACTGCCGCACTTCAGTCACATTGACTGGATTCTCGTTATTTCACTTATTATGAGTTTTGCGGCGCTTGTTCTGACTTATGACAGCATCTGCGGAGAGAAAGAAGACGGCACGTTACGCCAGACGATGGCAAATACGATACCAAGGCATAAAGTGCTTATGGGCAAATACGCCGGCGCGATGATTACGCTGAACATTCCTCTGATTATCGGGATGCTCGTGAGCCTCATTATCGTTATATCTTCCGGCGGCGTAGTCATAAGCGGCGGCGAGTGGTTCAAAATCCTGATTTTGGCTCTTGTCTCTTTGTTATATCTTTCCGTTTTTGTTTTATTGGGAATGTTTGTTTCGAGCAGAACAAGCCGCTCGGCCAACGCTATGGCCATTCTTCTGCTGGTCTGGATTATCTCGGTCGTCCTGCTGCCGAGTTTCAGCAGGATTATTTTCGATGTCATCTATGAAGAGCCCACCGAGCAGGAGCTGCAAAGGCGGCTCGATGAAGTACGCAAAGAAGTTTGGGACAATCACGAGAGATACGGCAAGAACGCCGGTAGCATGTCCAACAATCTAAGCGATCCGATAAACAACCCGCCTGCCCGGGAGCGCCTCCAAAATGCTGTAATGGATGCGACGAATCAGCTTCAGCAGGAGCACCATAACAAATGGTTAGAGCAGGCCCTTGCACGTCGCAATTTTGCGTCCCTGTCCCCGGCGGTGGTCTATCAGCGGGCCTGTGAAGCGATTGCCGGGACCGGGATAATTCACTGTGCCGACTTGTACGAACAAGTCAGGCGATACGGAGCGGATTTGAAAGAATTCATCCGCAGCAGGGATTTGGAGGATCCTCTGAGCCTTCACCTTATCGGCCCGGAGCGCAACATGGCATACTCCTGGCGGGCGATTTCACACGAGCCAGTCGATTTTGATAGTATACCGAAGTTCCAGGAGCGAGATTTGGCGCTTGGCCAATCACTGAAGCTGGCAATCTGGGATATTGGGTTATTAGTGTTGTTCAACTTAGTTTTCTTTGCAGCATCTTTTGTATCTTTCTTAAAATACGACGTGCGGTAGGAATGACTGGAGATATGTAGATGTTAAAAACACTTATTAGAAAAGAAATCGCCGAGACAATTCTGGACTTTCGTTTTTGGATTGTGACGGCACTATTCTTGATTCTTATTCCCTTGGGTAGGTACGTCAGCCGGAAAGACTATGAAAGGCGGCTGGCCAATTACCAGCAGGAACACCAGATGTATAGGCAGCATTATGGAAAGGATGTGTACGCCTCTGTGGAAGCACAGGGATTCAGGCCGCCGTCGGTGCTGAGTATATTCGCGCTGGGCCTCGATCCTTTCATGCCCGACAAGACCATTACCTCCAGGTCCGGTCTTGTTCGTGCTGCCAAGGAGCCGGGGATTGACAATCCCGAATCGCTGCTTTTCGGGAAGGCGGATTATCTTTTCAATGTGAGCTTCATTGTATCGTTGGCGGCGTTGATTTTCACGTTTAACCGGATTTCGGGCGAGCGCGAAAAGGGGACACTGCGGCTGATGATTTCAGGTTCTATCCGACGGGGCGATATCCTTCTGGCGAAGATTGTTGGTAACTATCTTGTTTTGCTCGTTCCATTCGTCATCGCTTTTTTGGCTGCTCTGATAATCCTGAATGCTTCGTCCGCCATATCTTTCCGGTCGTCCGGGTTCTGGTTCGCCTTGTTAGCCATAATATTGATTACGCTCCTATTCATTCTGGTGATGGTTAGTTTTGGTATATGTGTTTCAACTCTTACTCATGGCTCTATTGCCTCTATTATGATGCTCTTCCTCGTTTGGGTGATGGCCGTGTTGGGAATCCCCAAGATGAGTCCTATGATTGCAGAGGCCATTTATCCCGTCGAATCCAGAAATGTCGTTGATCTCGCGCAGAGAATCGCCAGAGAGGATATCGAGAGAGAATTCAATGAAAAGAAAAGTGATTTGTTTAAAAGATGCCGAACGGAATTTGGAGTGACCCACGGAGGAATCTCATCACGGCCACAAGATGAAGTAGAGAAAAAGGCCTACGCCAAGTACGACCGGGAGGTGGTGGCTCTCGAGAATGAATGCCAGAGACGCATTGCCGATACGATTAGGAAACTGGGACAGGATTACAGAAATAAACGTAATGTTCAGGCCTCTCTTGCGGTGAATCTCTCGAGGATTTCACCCGTCAGTTGCTACACCTATCTTATCTCAGGGCTCGCCGGGACGGGTCCGGTCGAACCTGATAAGTTTACCGTTAATGCGGAACGGTACCAGGAGCAAGTCAAAGCAGCCATCTACGACAATTTCGTTGTAAAGACCTATCGTCTGGGAGGCAGTCGAGCCACCAGCGCAAATGAGGTGGATGGATTTGACCGATCCAAGGCTTCCATTCCCGATATGAAATACGAATATACGACTTTGGCGGAAGTTCTGCGAGCAGGCTGGGTCGATATCCTGCTGCTTTTTGCGTTCAACGTCTTGTTCTTTACGGTAGCGTTTTGGCGTTTCAATAAATACGATGTGCGTTAAATTAGAATGGAGATGTCCGGATGCTAAAAACACTTATCAAAAAAGAGATAATTGAAACGGTATATGATCTTCGTTTCGTGATAGCTAGTCTGCTGTTTATAATACTCATTCCTTTGAGTATGTTTGTCAATCGGATCGACTACGAACAACGATTATCCGCCTATCAACAGGAAAGTCAGATATGGAGAGCCCATCATGGGACACCCAAATGGGGGAGCAAGGATGTCGAAGGGCATGGATTCCGAGCCCCTCCGGTTTTAAGTGTGTTTGTATTGGGATTAGATCCTTATCTTCCGGATAAGGTTGTCACTGATTTCTCCGGTGTATTCCGAACCGTTAAGGAACCCAACACGGATGGGGCATTGGCCGTACTCCTGGGTCAAATAGACTTTCGCTTTTGCATGGTCTATGTGGTGTCATTGATGGCCCTGGTCTTTACCTTTAAAACTGTCTCAGGGGAGCGGGAGAGAGGAACGCTCCGTCTTTTGATAGCATCTTCTGTCCCCCGGGGCACCCTGTTATTTTGCAAATGGCTAAGCAAGACGATTGTTTTAATCATCCCATTCTTGGTGGCTGTTTGTATTGCCTTGTTGTTGTTGAATGCCTCTCCGCAGATTGATTTAAACACTCCCCAGCTGGTGTATTCCATTGCCGCGATACTGGGGATTTCCTTGCTGCTCATCGTCTGTATGACTATTTTGGGCGTCTGCCTTTCGACCTACGCCACCGGATCATTACAATCCATCACCCTGTTGCTCACAACCTGGGTTATTCTGATTTTGGGTATTCCGAAGGTGACACCCATGATTGCCAACATAATACACCGACCGGAGAGCAGACGTGTCATCAGTATGCGAAAAACCGCACTTACGGAAGATCTAATGGCTGAATTTTATGACCGAAGGGAAAAAGAAATTGCTTCTCTATATGGTGTCGGGCCAGATGTAAGTGATATTAGGGACAATAATGGCCTGGTGATTCTCGGAAAACGGAAAATAACACCAGAAGCCTTCCAGGCACTGAAGGATAAGGCTAATGATCATTCGGAACAACTTTGGAGACAGTATCGCCATAGAATACCCATGGAGCTTGGAAAAATTGAGGCGCAGTATCAAAATCAGCTACAGGCCACACACACATTAACCATGGTGTTGTCGCGGCTTTCATGCCTGTCATGCTATATCTACACCATCGCCGACCTTGCAGGCACCGGCATACACGAACCCAGGAACTATATGGACAATGCCAGACGCTATCAGGAACAGATCAGCCAATTGCTTTACAACAATATTATCATGCGAGGAAACGGGTACTACTGGGAGAAGGGATTTAGTCCCACTCAGGTGCCCACCTTTCCGGACATGCAATACGCACGACCCAATCTACAAACCATTATCAGCAGACGAATATGGGATGTGTTGCTGTTGGTATTTTATTCTGTGTTGTTCTATAGCCTGGCATTTTTCCGTATTCTCAAATATGACGTACGATAAAGGAGTGTATTAAACCCATGTGGCATACGTTAATTATTAAAGAAATCAAACAGACCTTTCTGGAAACAAGCTCTGTTGTGCTTGCCTTGCTTTGTTTGCTCATCATCCCTTTGACGCTTTACGTTGGCACTAAGGACTATGAAAGCCGCAGGCAAAGCTACCTGAGCGAATATCAGGCCTATCGTAGCCGGCACGATAAAGACGTAGGGGCTCATGTAGGAGTGCATGGATTCAGGCCCCCTGCTCCTTTGAGTATTTTCTGCGGCGGCGTAACCCCACTGATTCCCGACAAGGTCGTTACTTCCCGGTCCGGATTGTACCGACCGATCAAGGAGACTAACACCGATAGCCCTCACGCACTGCTTTTAGGAAAAGTGGACTACACCTATTGTTTAACCTATGTGGTATCACTGGCTGCTCTAACCTTTACATTTGGCTGTATTTCTATGGAAAAAGAAAGCGGGTCACTTTCTCTGGTAACTGCCAATTCTATCCCACGGTCTGTCTTGCTATTGAGTAAGGTGATTGGACGTTATATCGCCTTCATCGTACCCCTGCTGCTCTCGGTCACATTGGGATTGGTCATTATTAATCACTCGCCCTTGATCTCAGTTTTCTCAGTGGAGATGATGCCGACGATTGGTATCATTGTATGTGTGTCCCTTTTATTTGTACTCTGCATGATGTGCTTGGGTATCTGCGTATCAACCTGGACACATTATTCTATCAATTCCATGGTGGTCGTGTTTTTAGTCTGGACCGTGATGATCCTGGCGATCCCCAAATTGAGCCCCAGAATTGCCAGGGCGTTGTGTCCCATTGACAGCAGTACGACGTTTCGGATTAAGAGAACAATGCTTGCAGAGGATCAGCACAATGCCTTCGTAAAAGCACGCGAAGCCCTTAAGGAAGCATGTTTTGCTGAGTGTGGTGCACCGAATGAAGATTTGCTCATTTTACCTCCGCAGACAGAAAAGGGAAAAAAAGCCATTGAGTTGTATGACCAACGGATTATCCCACTCACGCAAACCTATCAAAACCAAAAGGCCAGAAAGCTGAAACAACTTGACCAGAATTATCTGAATCAGCAGAAAGCACAGAATCGATTGGCATTAGGCCTGGCAAGACTCTCACCGGTCACCTGTTTCATCTGCACGGTATCTGAACTGTGTAAAACAGGCATGCACGAGCCGGATAACTTTAATGACAATGCCCAACGATTCCAGGACCAGGTTAAAAAAGCGATTTATGATCAGTACACGTTACGTGAATATAAAGGATCAATCATGTATATTTATCCCGAAGGATTTAATCGCGATCTTATCAAAGTGCCTGAAATGTCCTATCGTTATCCTCGCCTGGCACAATCCTTGGAAAGAGTGGGATTCGATATTCTTTTATTGGTTCTTTATATGGTCTTATTTTGCGGAGTGGGATTGATCAAGATGAATCGATATGACGTGCGATAATCAAAGAACTGTTTAAATCAAAGAATATTAACTTTTTCACACGAAAGGAAAAAAATGATTGAGATTGACGAATTGACGAAGCGTTATGAAGACGGCGTGTTGGCGCTGGATCATGTCAGCTACAGTGTCGAGCCGGGAGAAATTTTCTGCCTGCTGGGTGCGAACGGTGCCGGCAAGACGACCACAATCAACATCCTTCTGGATTTCATCCCGCCCACCAGCGGCTCTGCCTTCATAAATGGCCACGACTGCAACAAGTTCCCGCTGGAGGCCAAGAAGTATGTCTCGTATGTTTCTGAGAACGTACAGCTTTACGGGGTGTTCACGGCCCGGCAGAACCTGGCGTTCTTTGCCGAGCTGGCCGGCAAGAAAGGGCTCAAGAAGAAGGATTACAACGATGTGATGCGCACTGTCGGTCTGCCTGAAAAGGCACTCAGCATGCGGCTGAAACATTTCTCCAAGGGCATGCGGCAGAAGCTTGGCATTGCGATTGCTCTGCTGAAAGACCCGCCGGCTATCCTGATGGACGAGCCGACCAGCGGGCTCGATCCTACGAGTGCCCAGGAGTTCCTGGACCAGTTGCGCCGGCTGCGCGAGCGGGGCAAGGCGATTCTAATGACGACCCATGATATATTCAGAGCCAAGATTATCGCAGACAGGGTCGGCATTATGAAGCAGGGCCGCCTGGTTGCCATCCGAAAGAGGCAGGATTTCAAGCACGCGGACCTCGAAGAGATTTACATGCGTGAGATGCAGGCCGCCGAAACACTGTCGTAATCGGAATTTCCCCCGACCCAAAAACACAGAGACGGTTGCATTCGATGGCTTGTTCGGGTATCTTAGTGGGCTGAGAAATTTCGGTTGTAGTTGTCCAAACGTACGGCAATGTGTGAAGAAAGGCGGAATTTTAATGTCTTTAAAAGTGAAGTGTTTTTCGGTCGTGATGATCACTCTGATATGCGTGGTTATGGAAGCTGCAGTATCGGTCGAACAGCCGTCGATTTTGTCGGTCCGGGCGGATTCAAGGCGGGTCGGCCTTTATGAAAAATTTGAACTGAGAATAGATCTGAAAGCTACGTATAATAATCCCTTCGACCCGGAACAAATCGATCTTAGCGCCGAGTTCACTTCGCCCTCGGGTAATACATTAAATGTATGGGGATTTTACAATCCTACGAGCTGGGCTGGTCTCTGGATGGTGCGGTTCTCCCCGGTCGAGCCGGGCCGATGGCGTTACGTTGTCAAAGTCACCGATTCGCAGGGCACGGCACAAAGCAGGGCCGGCACGTTCGACGCGGAGGATTCTTCGCATCACGGATTCATAAGGATCGCCCCGAATCAACGCTACCTCAGGCATGACGATGGAGCATCGTTTTACGGCGTGGGGCTGTGGTATAACGACAGCTACGAGCAATTCAACGCCGGCAGAATAACTGAAGAAGGACTCGATAATCTAAAACAGCGGGGAGCGAATTTCATCAGTTTTTTTCCGACTCCGCTCGAAACGATGGGGACCGGCCTGGGACGATATGACCAGAACCGATGCGGCCGGTTGGACCAGCTCTTCGAATGGTGCGAACAGCGTGACATCTATATTAGCTGGAATATCTGGTTCCATTCCTACATTTCGATGGCCGTCTGGGGTGGCGGAAACGCACGGTACAGAAACAATCCATATGTTCTTGTCAGCAGCGCAAAAGATTTCTTCGGAAACGAAGAAGCATGGAAATTTCAGCAGAAGCTGTACCGGTACATGATTGCCAGGTGGGGATACAGCAGAGCACTTTTTCTCTGGTTTGTCGTCGATGAAATTAACGGTACCGAGGGCTGGACCCGGGGCGACCGCGCCGTGGCTGAGCAGTGGTGCCGGAAGATGGATGAGTATTTCAACAAATACGATCCTTACGGCCGTCCGACGACCGGCACTCAGAGCGGCGGAATCGGGCAGTGGTGGCCGGAGGGATACAAGATATTCGATATTGCCGGACGCGAAATCTACGAAGCCCAGGGACATCCGATGCCGAAGAGCGGCAAGCTCGGCCCCAACGATGAGAACCCAATTCAGTATAGCTATCGTAACTACGCGTTACAGACTCAGAACCTGTGGAACGGTTTCCGCAAACCGGCAATCATCGGCGAGTGCGGCTGGGACCATACGTATTACGAGCCGGGCATGCCGGGATATCTTGCTATGTATCACAACGCCATCTGGGTCAGCCTGGTTAACGGCTCGTGCGCGACGCCGTTCTGGTGGTCGTATTCATCCTGGCTCAACGACAGTGTCGTCACCAACCAGATGCTCTATTTTTCGAGATTTGTTTCGGGCATCGATTTCGCCAATCTCGCATTTGAACCTGCTGAAATCGCCGCCGGCGATTGTGACGCCTGGGCGATGAAAAGCGATAAAATCATCTTTGGCTGGGTCGTCAATCCGAGGACCAGCGTTGCCAACGAATCGTTCACCATTTCCGGATTGCCCGACGGCACTTATGAAGTGCAGTTGTATCGAACCTGGCGGGGCAGGTACATGGACAAACGTACGATCCAATGCACGGCGGGCAAACTTACCGACACGATTCCCGAATTGAAAACGACTCGGGGCCATGCGCTTCATATAGGAAACGATGTTGCTTTCAAAATAGTCCCCAGGTAGCACAATGCCTTTGGACGAACAGCTATCCTTAGCCAATCATTCGCATAATTAGAGCGTAGATGCTAAGGCTGATACAGATTAAGCCAACGAAAAGGCATACGAATCCGGCAATATAAAATGCGGTTCGTATAAAACCCTCTTCAAAATACGGTGAGGCCGCGGCTTTCTTCTGGAATATGAATCCCGCAGTGAATAGTGGACAGGCCAGGCCCAGCATACCGAGTCCCGTCAAAAGGCTTCGTAGCGGAACATTGAAGAAAGGTCCTTCCAGCGGAAGCCAAATAGCGATGACAACAAAGCATATAGTGGCAATGAGTACGGCAAGGCCGTTTATAAGCAATATCCATTTTTTGGAGAATCCGCCCCGGGCCTTCTCTTGAATGTTTTTCTGTACGCTCATAGCAAAATACCCATCGAATTCATACGATGGCCTCGCCTCAAATGCTGTTATTGCACAAGGCTCTTGTAAACAAGTATATGGGGATTTGATATATATAGCAAGAAAGTAGCGGAGCAGGGCCCGGGAATCCGGAGGTTTTGCTTGACGGGAGGGTAGCTAATCTGGTAAAATAATGAATGAAAGAGTTGTGTCAACACTGAACGGACATCTATGGGTTCTTCTCTTCCAGCAGACACATTTATTTGTTGAAGGAGGACGATTATGTCTAAGAAATTGATTTATTTAGTTTCCATCTTTTTTGTGTTTATACTGATTCTAACGAGTGTCGGCAATGCTGCTGAGGCTAATTTGGTCGGCTGGTGGAAGTTTGACGAGACATCCGGAACCATCGCGCGTGATGCAAGCGGCAATGGGAATGACGGCACCCTAAAAGGCGACCCGGTATGGGTAGCTGGGAAGATAGAAGGAGCGCTGCAACTTGACGGTGACGGCGATTATGTGGATGTTGGCAGCGTGGGGATAAGCGGGATTGATACGAGAACTATCGCCGGATGGGCCAGAGCAAGCACTACGGCCATAGCAAGCTGGACGACCGTTTTCGGTTTCGCCCCGGGTGGAAGCACTGACGGCACGTATTTCGATGTGGAGGTGGACGATGCGGGCAACTATGTCGTCAATGTTCAAGGCTGGCAGGGAGTATTCGGTGCCGTCGATACCGAGTGGCATCATTTTGCCGTCACATATGCAGGAGACGGGGGCAGTTGGTATCTGGACGGCGAGTATATAGACGTCTCAGAAGGAGCTGTTGGTACAATTGACCGGGTGAGAATAGGCGCGAAACTCGAAGATAACAATTACTTCCCCGGCCTAATCGACGATGTCCGCATCTACAACAAGGCGCTGACGTTAGCCGAGATACAAAAAGTTATGGCCGGTCCAAAGGCCTATGAGCCCACCCCTCTTGACGGCAGCCTCTATAAGGATACGTGGGTGAGCCTCGGCTGGTCGTCGGGAGATGCTGCGGTCTCACACGATGTGTACTTCGGCAGCAGTTTTGACGATGTGAACGATGGAACCAATGAGACGTTTCAAGGCAACCAGGCCACAACGTATTTTTTTGTCGCCGGTTCTCCTGAATCTCTTTATCCGGACGGTCTCGCTTCGGGCACAACTTATTACTGGCGAATCGATGAAGTCCAGGCAGACGGCACCACAGTACACAAAGGCGACATCTGGAGCTTCTGGATTCCAAGCAAGACCGCTTATAATCCCGATCCGCCTGATGGCGTCGAGTTCGTAGATCCGAACACAATCCTTAGCTGGACACCCGGTCTCGATGCGAAATTGCACACTATATATTTCGGTGACAATTTTGACGACGTCAATAATGCCGCCGGCGGGCCTCCACAAGGTCCTGCAACGTATATCCCCGGCCCTCTCGAATTAGAGAAAGTTTATTACTGGCGGGTCGATGAGTTTGACGCCGTCGATACGTACACGGGTGATGTCTGGAGCTTTACGACGCCGGGCGCCGTCGGAAATCCACGGCCAACTAATGGCGATATGAGCGTGAAGATGAATGTGACTCTTGGCTGGACACCGGCAGACCATGCGGCTTCGCACCGACTATACTTTGGCACAGACCAAGATGCCTTGCGTAACGCCGATACCGGTTCGGCCGAGTACAAAGGGCCTAAGACGCTGGGAGCCGAGAGTTACGACCTCGGGTTGCTTGAGTATGACACCTCGTACTATTGGCGGATTGATGAGATCAATGACCTCAATCCCAACAGTCCGTGGAAAGGTCCCCTTTGGAGCTTTACGACAGGTGACTTCCTTGCCGTGGACGATTTTGAGGACTATGATATTGGCAACAACGAAATATGGTGGGCGTGGAAAGACGGCCTTGGCTATGCCGCGCATGATAATGAACCGGCCTACCCCGGTAATGGGACCGGATCGGCTGTCGGCGACGAAAGCACTTCTTCATATACAGAGGAAACCATTGTCCATAGCGGACGTCAATCGATGCCCTTTGCCTACGACAACAACAAGCAGGGACGCTCGAATTATTCGGAGGTAGAGTTGACCCTGAGTTACCCGCGTGACTGGACCGAGAAAGATGTTAGTATGTTGTCGCTGTGGTTCTATGGCGATCCGTCAAACGCCCCGGAGCGGATGTATGTAGCCATAGCCAACAGCACAGGCATACCTGCGGTGGTGTACCACGATGATGACAACGCAATATCAATAAACAATTGGTCGAAATGGAATATCCCTCTGACAGAATTCAGTAATCAGGGCATAGTCCTGACCGATGTTGACAGGATCGCTATTGGTATTGGCACCAGAGGCAATATGACAATACCGGGCGCTTCGGGCAAGATATATATTGATGATATTCGGTTATATCGTCAGGTTCCGGAACAATAAGCTCAGTTAGCTGTAATTAATTGTGGGAATAATATCTTGAAATATTCCCGTCGAAGTTGTATATTACTTCGGCTGACTGTGTAAAAAGGCGTTTAAGCACGGTTAATGAATTCGTTAGAAATTAAGGTGTGAACATGCAGAGTAAAAGCTTCGTTGCGCTTGCTGCCGGAATCGGTTTGTTTGGGGTATTCGCAATATTAATTGCCTGGATGGGTATGGCTGGGTCCAATTCGGAGGACACTCAGGATGGAAAAAGTTTAACACCTGCTGTCGTAGTGGATAAGGCTTACGGGACGGTCAGCCTGCCGGAAGCGATTAGCCGGTTCGAAGCTGATGGTGCAAGTGGACTTGTCGCCATAGAGGCCGGCAAACAGGCGGAACGATTGCCCGCCGGGCGGTACCATATTCGTTCATGGAAAATCGAACGCAAAGACGACCAGGGCGGTGCCTGGGTATTGGCCGGCCAGTATTTCGGCCGGGATAATCCGTTCGAAATAAAAGATGGTAACGAGACACAGTTGGACGTAGGCGAGCCGATTATTGCCACGGTGGAGGCTCGAAACGTCGGTTCGAGTTATTCATTCAATCAAGTAATCAAAGGCAGGCACGATGAAATAATCGAGCTGACCCGCAACGGTGCTCGGCCGCGGCCTCCTAAACTTCATATCAAGAATAAGGACGGTACCTACGAGCGAACTTTCAGCTTCCAGTATGGGTGAGGCGGCACATGTTCGCTCTCGTGGCGAGAGCCTCAAAACATAGCCGGACCGTTCACGGCGACAATCGAAGTGGCCGGACCATTCAAAGTCGAAAGCAAGCCGTACACAATCGGGATGTGAGCCAGTTGTGATTATGATTTGTGCTTTAGCCATTTCGACCGGAGGGCCACAAAGTGGCCCGAAGTGGAGAAATCTATTTAAAAAGATTTCTCGACTCCGATTTGCTGCGTTAAGTAGCCGGGAAAGGCAGAATCGTATAGGCCGGTTGTTATGCTGTCGTCTTGATTTATTTTTTCAGCAAATGCTTCTCGAACCAGGCCACCAGGGCATCGGAGGCGCGCTTGCCGTCTTCGCCTCGGAATCCGTGCCCGGCGCCTTTTATTACCAATAATTCACTTGTCACTTTCTTTTTCTCGAATTCGGCGAGAATTTTTTCGCTGTGATCGATTGGCACAAGCTCATCGTTGTCACCATGAATGAGCAGGGTAGGCGGATCGTCTTCGGATACATGCCAGTTTCATTACGTTTTCGCTGTCGACTCGTTTCTTAAGTACTTCGACGGTCTTTCTTGTAATATTGTCGAGTTCTTTCGGTTTCAGGTTACTGTTGTCGATCTTATATATGATGTATCTGCCGCCTGTCATGTCGACTTTTTGATTCAAAGCCAGAATCAGACCTCCTCCCGCCACTACGGCGATTGCTACAATTGCCGGAAATATCCAGTTCATGACTTTCAATGCCATTTTCCTCCTTTCAATCCGGGAAAGCACGTCACAGGATTCCCGATATGGATGCATCAAAAAATGGTTCGTTCGGCATTCGTAAGCTTTAGCTTAGTATACATAAGCCTGTTTGTCACGTATTTTCGTGGAAAACAAAAAACAGCAGCACACCGATGGTAAAGATAAAGTTTAGAGGTCCTTCAATCCTTTGGCAAGGCTCAGAGCGAGCTTTTATGCTCAGAACTTGCGAAGCCTTATATCCTTGAACTGAACCAGCATTTCCGGCCCCTGGTGCACCTGGAGGGCCAGTTTGCCTGATGGAATCCTTCGCGGATCGTTATCTTGAAGCTCGCACATCACCACGTCGTTTATTTTCAGTACGATCCGGCCGCCTCTGGCGCTGAAAGTGTAATCGTTCCACTGCTTATCTTTGACGTGCTTGAGCAACTCGTCCGGGTCCCCCGTGCTGCCGACGACATTGATCTTGCCCTCTTTGTCGATGACTACTTTCTGGCCCCTTTCGGCTAATATTCCTCTGAGGGTGTATTCCATGATTACGCCGGTCCAGCGGCCGTCCGCGGAAAAATCGGCCTGGCAGCCTATCAGCGGTTCAGGGTGCATCGCGTTACGCTCCAGGCTCCTGAAATAAATTCCTGAATTGCCGTTTTCGAGCCGGTACTTCAGTCGCAGCTCGAAATCTTTCACATCGCCGCCCGTCCAGATTAGAAAGTCGTTCTCCGAAATGCGATTCCGGGCCGTCGTCTGTCCTGTAATGACGCCGTGGGTCACGGACCATATTTTGGGATTGCCCCTCCAGCCCAGCAGGTCCCTTCCGTTGAAAAGGCTTATGAAACCCGGCTCAACGTTCAATTTTGCGCTCGGCGTTGCATCGGCGGGCAAATCTCCGGCGGCAAACTGGATGCCGTCAAGATAGAATTGAAGTATCGTCGGATTCCACCATATCTCGGTGCGATGCCCGAGCGCGGAGTAGAATATTCTGCCCCTGCCGTACTGTTTGATCCAGGCCAGGCCGAAGTCGTTGTCCGTGCGATGTACCCACGGCACCGACATGTTGGTCGTTTTGACGTCCAGCGAAAGCAGCACCCTGAGTTTCTCCCGTGAGTATGGCTCACGGAACTGGAATATTTCATCGGCGAGACGAAAGTCCTTGCCGCCAAATGCAGCGATGAGCGGGTGGTCCGGCTCATCGAGTTTTATGCCGACCTCCTCGTTCCATGGATGCCCCCAATAGGCCATGCCGAGCAGTTCCTGAAATTCGGGCCAGTGGGTATTGCCGCCGATGGCGTGATGATAAGCAACGATCCCGCCGCCCTGCGAGACCCATTCCAGCAGGCTCCGGCGCAGCAGCTTCTCGACCGCATCCTGGTTGGGACCATACGCCTTGAGTCTCTCCATGTCCTTTCCGGTCGGCCTGATCCACCGGCCGTTACTGTTATTCATAATTATGACGTCGAATTTCCTGAGATTCTCCGGCAGGTACATTGCCACGTCGTCACTGACGACAGGCTCGAATGCGCCGGTTATTTCGCCGAGCAGCTTCATCGCGTATTCGGCTTGCGGGATACAGTAGCCTTTGTGCGGGCAGTTGTCCATAAAAGGCGTGTTCCATATTAATACCCGGCGAGGCTTTTTCGGAGCAACACGGGCCTTTGTGGGAATAGCGGCCCGGATTCGCTGTGCCTGGCTGTCCGTGAGCTGGCTGTAAGCGAGACTTTGCAGCGATAGCAATACCACGATTGCAGAAATTTTTACGAATGTACCTCTGTTGCTCATAACCAAAATCTCCTTTCCCGCAGTTTACACAACACAGTTTACAAAGACCAGCCCTGCCGGTATTCATGCCTGAGGGCCTGGTCGGCTTCGGCGTTATTCACAATTTTCATCGTGACAGGATCGAACTCGATTTTCTCGCCGACCAGGGTTGCTGCGTTGCCCAACAACACAAACTCGGCAAGCGGATCTGCGTAGTCGAAATTAGACATGTTCGGCGGCCCTCCCTTGCATGCTTCGAGCCATTCCCGCTCGTGCCCCCGCGCACGGGGCAGCGTTCGCGGCGGCCCTTCAAAATCTTCGAACTTATCTTTGGGAAGTAAACTAAAAGACATGTTATGCCCGGTCGAGTGAATCATCCCCTTGCTGCCGATTAGAAGGCAGCCTGCGTGATCTGCCCATTTTTTCTCGCCGGCATCACCCCAGTCAAGCGGTCTTCCCAGGTGCTGCTCTATCATTTTCCTCGGTCCCGGCGCCTGGCCCGGGCCGTTGTACCAGTTGATTCTAACCGGCGGCATGTCAGACCTTGTGGGAAAATCATAACGGATGATCTCCCATTTTGGAAGAGAGTGCTTATGGACGCCGGAGACCTCCGGATCGACTCTCACCAGATTCTTTGCAGACGAATCGGATTGCGGATTCCAGAGTGTATCGAGTTTCAAGGCTTTGAAGGGCAGGTTCATCGTATGAGATGCCCAGTTGCCCAGGTTGCCCGTTCCGAAATCGCGCCAGCCGTGCCAGCCGCTAAGCCAGCGTGAATTATACGGCCGGTCTTTAGCCGGCCCCAGCCATAAATCCCAATGCAGGTAATCCGGCACAGGATGCTCATCGGTCGGAATGGGCCTGTCACCCGGGCCACCGCCGGTGTTCCATGCGTGCACTTCACGGACATCACCAATAACGCCTGCCTGAATAAGCTCGACCGCCCGGCGGAAAGCCTCGCTGCTGGTGCCCTGATTACCCATCTGGGTCGCAACCTTGCATTTTGCGGCCGTCCGGCGTATGGTGCGAGCCTCGGAGACAGTGCGAGTCAGAGGTTTTTCGCAAAAAACATGCTTGCCCATCTTCATTGCCGCAGCCGATGCAACAGCATGTGTGTGATCGGGTATGGCGATTACGACCGCATCGATTTGTTTGTCCATCTGCTCCAGCATTTTGCGAAAGTCGAAGTATTTTTTCGCTTCCGGAATCTCCTCGAATGATAAGCTTGCCTTCCTTTCGTTAACGTCGCACATAGCTACAACGTTGGTGTTCAGCTTCGGCATCGTTCCGACAAACCACCTGCCGCGCCCACCTACTCCGATCAGCGCGATGTTTAGTTTGTCATTCGCCTGGTAGCTGCGAGCTGAGCTGCTGTTCTGCAAGATCAGCAGACCCGCGCCGCCAACTGCTGTGTTTCGAAGAAAAGCACGTCGGTTAAGAAGTGTTTTCATTTATCGATTACCTCCGTTCATTTTATTTTCAATTATGCCATCTGACGGTCCTTCCAAGCTTAGCAGCGAAATCCGCCGGATTTACTGTCGGTGCAAATAAAAACATTTTATGATCGGAAATCTTACTATTTCGCACAGAAAAATGCAAACTTATCAGTTGGTACGGTAATTACGCACCCGGACCGTTTTCGAAAAACTACTTCTGCTGGCGATAAAACACGTTGGATTTGAGTCCTTAACGGTCGCAGATGTCCGAAACCGGCCCTTTTTCGATCAGATGTAGGTGAAGAAGCCTGACATTTTCCCGTGCAGAGTACTTTTTGCGTTTGTTTGACATGTTCACTTCCTTTCTTTGAACTACATCCTAAGTCAAATCCGGGAAATGTCCAATTCCGGCTGAAGCATTACAGTTTGATAGTCCTTAGAACATATCGATATTGAAGTTATGCGACAATTTTTCGCAAAAAAAAGCTTGACTATGAAGACCGAAGCAAGCAACAATGTAAAAATCAGAATGAGTGAGAAGGGACTGGAAAGTGAAGAAAGCTGAAATCATTCTGGTCTTCGTTATTCTTATGAGAAAGGAGTGAATCATGAACGTTCAGTTGCTTATCGAAAAGATGTCAAAATGGATAATTACCGATGGTTTGCGTATTTTGCTGATTCTGATTCTGATGTTTGTTTTCATCAAGGTCGCCCAGTTAGCCACTGGACGGTTATTCAGAAGATTTAAGAAAGATAAGAGAGATCTGGATGATGAATTCAAAAAACGGGCCGATACGCTCAGCTCTGTTGTGAGCAGCATCCTGACGATATGTATCGTTATCGTTGCGGCAATCACAATAATGGGTCAGCTCGGCATTCCAATAGGCCCCGTTCTTGCCTCGGCCGGAATATTGGGCGTGGCTCTTGGCTTTGGAGCGCAACATTTGGTCAAGGACGTCATTAGCGGATTCTTCATATTACTTGATGACCAAATCCGTGTTGGTGATGTGGTCCAGATAGCCGGTAAAGGGGGCTTGGTGGAGAACATAAATCTGAGGATGACTATCCTTCGAGATCTGGCGGGAAATGTCCATTACGTTCGTAACGGTGAGATTGACGTTGTGACAAATATGACCAAAGAATATGGAAGATATGTATTTGAGGTCGGTGTCTCTTACAGAGAAGACGTTGACGAAGTCATCGAAGTAATCAAGGAAGTGGATGAGAACATGCGAAAAGACCCTCAATTCAAAGATGACATTCTCGAATCTATTGAGATTCTTGGTTTGGATCAGTTCGCCGATTCTGCGATTATCATCAAGGCCCGCACTAAAACAAAGCCCATTAAGCAGTGGGCCGTGGGCCGGGAGTTTAACAGGCGATTGAAAAAGAGATTTGACGAGAAGGATATTGAAATTCCCTTCCCCCATGTAACCCTCTATATGGGTCAGGATAAAGATGGGCAGTCTCCGCCGTTGAGTGTGAATATGAAGCAGAATTAGGAGTCGAAAAAGAAAATGAAACTCAAGAGGGGCCGGCTTATCAAAAGACGCCCGAAAAAGGCGGGTTAGCCGACTGGAACCTTAGTGTATGTGGGAGAAAAATTATAGAAAAGGTACGGATTCGCTATATTGGTTATGATGGACTTCATGAGGTAGAGATCATGAAAAAACTCTGCAAGCAATTTGAGTTCAACTCTCTTGTCCTTTAAGATATTACCCAAAACTTATGAAACTGCTGCGAGACAAGTCATTTCTTTTAATCGTGATGCAGAACAACATCATATCATTCTATTTTGGTAGAAAGCCGGATTACAGCCGCTTTTCAAGCACACTCTAACGTAATTGCTTACCCCAATTATGTAATTTCCTTGTTGACATGTGCATAACATAGTGATAGAAAAAGGTTATGAAACAGATGGACAGACGAAGGAGAGTCGTAATCGAATCTCTCACGCCTCAGATTGACGCAGGACGATTTCCCATCAAAAGAATTATTGGGGAAAATGTTAACGTCCATGCGAATATTTTCTGCGATGGTCACGACCGCATTCGTGCGGAGTTGCTTTTCAAACACATAGGTGCAAAGCAATGGAGCTTTGTCGAAATGATTCCTTCGATGAATGACGAGTGGGCCGCTTCTTTTGAGGTGCTTCAAATCGGTGAATATTGTTATACGGCCAGAGCGTGGCTCGACCGGTTCGATACGTGGCAGGAGGATTTGAAGAAAAAATACCAGGCCGGCCGGAAGATAAAAGTGGATCTGATGATAGGAAGCGAACTTTTGGAGCAGACCGCTAAAAGAGCAAAGTCTGCCCAGGGCACTGTCGAAGGCGGCGCCGAAGCCGAGAAGCTGAGTAATTGGGCCGAGCGTCTGAGCAAGAGCAAGACCCGGGATGCGGTGAAGCTGGCCCTTGCTCAAGAACTTACTGCAATAATGCGTAAATATCCGGATAGAACTTTGGCGACGACGTACGCTGCGGAATTGCAGGTTTGCGTTAATAGAGCAAAGGCTCTTTTCAGCGCGTGGTATGAATTGTTTCCTCGTTCGTGTGGAGAAAAACGCAAGCACGGCACACTGGCTGATTGCGAGAAGCTGCTGCCGGACATTGCGAAGCTTGGATTTGACGTAGTGTATTTGCCGCCGATCCATCCTATAGGTAAGACATACCGAAAAGGCAAGGACAATTCGCCCCGGCCCAAACGATGGGATCCCGGCAGCCCGTGGGCAATAGGTTCGGCTGATGGCGGACACAAGTCGATTAATCCGAAACTGGGCGGGCTGAAGGATTTTCGCAGTCTGGTTAAGGGTGCCCGAAAAAACGGTATGGAGGTCGCAATGGATCTGGCTTTTCAATGTTCACCCGACCATCCGTATGTTAAAGAACACCCGGAATGGTTTTGCTGGCGGCCCGACGGTACGATCCAACACGCGGAAAATCCACCCAAAAAGTATGAAGATATTGTACCGATAAATTTTGAGACCGAGAACTTACAGGATCTTTGGAACGAGCTAAAAAGTGTTGCCCTCTTCTGGATAAAGCAGGGGGTACGAATATTCCGCGTCGATAATCCCCATACGAAACCCTTTGCGTTCTGGCAATGGCTCATCACAGAGGTCAAGCGCGACTATCCCGAAGTAATATTCCTGGCGGAAGCATTCACCAGACCGAAAGTTATGGAGCGATTGGCAAAAGTCGGGTTTGACCAGTCCTATACATACTTTACCTGGCGTAACACAAAATACGAATTAACTCAGTACTTGACGAAATTGACACAGACGGAAGTTGGAGAATACTTCCGGCCTAATTTCTGGCCGAACACGCCGGATATCCTGCCGCAATATCTACAATACGGCGGCAAATCGGCGTTCATTATTCGGCTCGTTCTTGCGGCGACGCTTTCGTCAAACTACGGGATATACGGACCGGCGTTCGAGCTTTGTCTGGGAGACGCCGTCGAAGATAAAGAAGAATATCTTAATAGTGAGAAATATGAAATTAAGAACTGGAACCGTAACAAAAGCGGCAATATTCGGACCGTTGTAGAGCGCGTCAATAGAACCCGGCGGGAGAATCCCTCTTTGCAACAAACCCGCAATCTGAGATTCTTCACGGTGGACAACGATATGATTCTTTGTTACGGCAAAGCAACCGAAGATATGTCGAATGTGACGATAACATTGGTCAATCTCGATCCCTATCACACTCAGTCCGGGTGGGTGTCTCTGCCTCTGGATGATTTGGAGATCGATCCGGGCCAACCCTACTTGTTACACGATCAACTTAGTCACGATAAATACATTTGGCAAGGGCATCGCAATTATATTGAGCTGGATCCACGTGTTATGCCGGCTCACGTACTGTGCCTCCGTAAACGTTTGCGACGCGAGACAGATTTTGATTATTTCATGTAATTATGTGGTGCAAAGACGCTATTATTTACGAACTCCATATCAAGTCGTTTTACGACGCCAACGGCGACGGTATGGGAGATTTCGAAGGGCTTATTCAGAAACTGGATTATCTCCAGGATCTTGGTGTAACGTCGGTCTGGCTGCTGCCGTATTACCCATCACCTTTAAAGGACGACGGTTATGACATTGCAGATTATTATAGCGCCAATCCTGACTACGGAACACTGAAAGATTTTCGAAGGTTTTTGCGTGAGGCGCACAAACGAGACATACGTGTCATTACCGAGCTGGTGATCAATCATACGTCCGATCAGCATAAATGGTTTCAGCGGGCTCGGCTGTCGAAGCCGGGATCTGTCTGGCGTGATTTCTATGTCTGGAACGATACGCCCGAGAAATTCAAGGAAGCCCGAATAATCTTCAAAGACTTCGAAAATTCCAACTGGACGTGGGATCCGGTCGCTCATGCCTACTATTGGCATCGTTTCTACAGTCATCAACCGGACCTGAACTACGACAATCCGCGGGTAAGAAAAGAAATCTTCCGGATGCTCGATTTCTGGCTTGGTATGGGCGTAGATGGTCTGCGTCTCGATGCCGTCCCGTATCTATACCAGCGAGAAGGCACGAATTGCGAGAATCTGCCGGAAACGCACGCTTTTCTCAGGGAATTACGAGCTCACGTTGACGCCAAATTCGATGACAGGATGCTCTTGGCGGAGGCGAACCAATGGCCTAATGATGCAGCCGAATATTTCGGTCGGGGCGATGAATGCCACATGGCCTTTCATTTCCCTGTGATGCCGCGGTTGTTTATGGCGCTTCGTACGGAAGATAGATTTCCGATCGTGGACATGCTCGAGCAAAGCATGGATATTCCGAAAAACTGCCAGTGGGCCATGTTCTTACGCAATCATGATGAGCTTACGTTGGAAATGGTCACGGACGAGGAACGTGACTACATGTACAGGGCTTTTGCCCAGGATCCACGGGCGCGTATCAATCTCGGTATCAGAAGGCGCCTTGCACCCTTACTTAATAATAATCGAAGAAGTATTGAGTTGCTCAATGCGTGCCTGCTTTCCCTGCCTGGGACTCCTGTTATTTACTATGGCGACGAGATAGGAATGGGCGACAATTATTATCTTGGAGACCGTGATGGAGTGCGGACGCCGATGCAGTGGAGTGCTGACAGGAACTCAGGTTTTTCCACTGCGAATCCCCAGAAGCTGTATTTACCCGTGGTTATTGACCTGGAATATCACTATACAGCCGTGAATGTGGAAACACAAGTAGCCAATGTCTCGTCTTTATTTTGGTTTATGCGGCGCATGATTGCCATGCGAAAGCAGCACAAGGCTTTTAGTCGCGGCAGTATAGAATTCGTGGACTCGGATAACCCGCACGTACTGAGCTTCGTAAGAAAATACAAGGACGATGCGGTTCTCGTGGTAGCCAATCTATCGCGGTTCTGCCATGTTGCTTCACTCGAACTGAACAATTATAGAGGATTTGTCACCGAAGAGATGTTCAGCAGAAACAATTTCCCGCCGGTGACTGAAAAGCCGTATATTCTCACCGTAGGTCCACATAGTTTTTACTGGCTTCTCATGCGAAGAGCTGAGCCAATCGAGACGGGAGCCGTTGAGCTACAACAGCGCCTGACGTTGAACTCGAGCTGGAAGGAAATCGTCGCAGACGATGAGGCCAGGCAAAAACTTTCTCAGGTTTTGAGAGGTTATATCCGACAATGCCGTTGGTTCGGTGGAAAAGGTAAAACAATCCGACAGCTTGTGATTGCGGATAGCATCACGATATCCGCCAATCAAGAATTGGTGCACTTATTAATATTGAAGGTTTCATATGTCGGTGCTCCACAAGAGAATTACCTGCTGCCTGTATATTTGGCTGCTGACAGAATGGCCGCTGAAATTGCTGATGAGGCCCCGAAGAGTGTCATTGCCGCACTTGATGTCAAAGATCGAAAGGGCCTCCTTTGCGATGCGGCTTTCAGCAAAAATTTTCGAGATTATTTACTCGGGGAGATCACAACATCGAAACGCAGGAAGAGCACTGAAAGATTAAAAGGACGACGGGGCGGACGACTCAAAGAACTTCTTCAACGTGAAGAGCTTCCCCTTAAGTCACGAGTCATGAAGGTTGAGCAGAGTAATACGTCGATCAACTATAATAACAGATTCTTTTTGAAACTGTACCGTCGATTGGAAGGGGGTGTAAATCCGGATGTGGAGCTGTCCCGCTATTTGACAGAGCATACCGACTTCAAGAATTTTCCCGCCTATGTCGGTTCGATCGAATGGAGTCAGGGCAAGGACGAACCGTTAACCATCGGACTGCTTTTAGAGTACTTGCCGAACGAGTCCGACGGGTGGACATACATGCTCGGTGCGGTCGGAAGATATTTTTCTCAGGCGATGGCCCTGGATTCACATTTTGCAAAAAGATCGCAGAATGAGATTCTTCTAAAGGGAGAATTTGAGGAATCGATTGACCTGCCCGGGTCGGTCCGCCGCATCCGATCCGAATCGATACCCCCCAAAGTTCATGATCTGATTGGCTCTGTCTACATTGATATGGCCGGCCTGCTCGGCCAGCGTACTGCGGAGATGCATATGGCACTGGCGTCTCTGATACAAGAGCCCGAAGCCAGTCCGGAACCTTTCTCACTGCTTTATCAGAAGTCCGTATATCAGTCCATGCGGGCTTTGACTTTGAAGGTTTTCAGTGAGTTGGGAAGTAACAAGGCCAGGCTCTCTGATTCAATCGCTGATGAGGCCGGGCAGCTTTTCGGCAAAAAACAAACTATGCTGAAACGCCTGGCCCGCATTAACACAAAGAAAATTGCGGGCATGAAAATCCGGATTCACGGGGACTATCATCTGGGCCAGGTCCTGTATACCGGCAAGGATTTCGTGATTATAGACTTCGAGGGTGAACCCGCCCGCCCGTTGGGAGAAAGACGCCTCAAACGATCCGTACTCAGAGATGTTGCCGGGATGATAAGGTCGTTTCATTACGCCGCTTATGGAGGTATCTTCCTAAAGCCGCCCGACCAGAGCGGGGATATAGAGTATTTGCAATACTGGGCTGATTTGTGGTATTTTTACATCAGTGGTGTTTTCTTGGATTCGTACCTGACGACCGTTCAGCCCGGCGGTCTGCTGCCTAAGGATGAAAATGATTTTACAGTGCTCCTTGAAACCTTTTTACTCGAAAAAGCCATATACGAATTGGGCTATGAGCTAAATAATCGACCGGATTGGCTCAGAATACCGATTCGGGGAATAGAGAATATCTTGAAAAAGAAATTGTAACCTTTTCAGAGAAATTACCATGAGTAATAGAGAAACCACGGTTCTTAACAGCATAAGCCTGCTTACTGAACACGATATATATCTTTTCAAACAAGGCCGTCACTTTCGTCTCTATGATAAGCTCGGTGCCCATCTTATCGAGCACGAAGGCAATAAAGGCGCCTTATTTGCTCTGTGGGCGCCTAATGCCGCGCATGTCTCGGTCATTGGTGACTTCAACAAATGGGATCCCAAGGCGCATGCCCTGTTTGTCCGTCCCGAAGGGTCGGGAATCTGGGAAGGCTTTGTTCCTGGTGTGGAAAACGGCACACTGTATAAATACCATATTGTGTCTCGTCACAATAACTACGTTGTAGATAAAGGCGACCCCTTTGGTTTCTATTGGGAACTTCCTCCAAAAACCGCTTCGGTCGTTTGGGACCTTCAATACGACTGGAAAGACAACAAATGGATGAAAAGCCGAAAGCACAGTAACCACTTGAATGCGCCGATCAGCGTCTATGAAGTCCATTTGGGTTCCTGGAGACGCGATCCGGCCGAACCCAGCCGGGTACTCAGCTACAAAGAGATAGCACCAATGCTGACTGAGTACGTCAAAGAAATGGGTTTTAGTCATGTGGAGTTTCTTCCCGTAATGGAGCATCCTTTCTATGGTTCGTGGGGCTATCAGACCGTGGGTTATTTTGCCCCGGCCAGCCGCTACGGCACATGTCAGGATTTCATGTACCTGGTTGAATACCTGCATCAGGAAGGTATCGGCGTGATATTAGACTGGGTTCCTTCTCACTTCCCTTCGGATGAATATGGGCTTGCTTTTTTCGATGGAACCCATCTGTACGAACATGCCGACGTACGCCAGGGTTTTCATCCTGACTGGAAAAGCTCGATTTTCAACTACGGCAGGAATGAAGTCCGATGCTTTTTAATCAGCAGCGCGACGTTTTGGATGGACAAATACCATGCGGACGGATTGCGGGTCGATGCGGTTGCCTCAATGCTCTATCTGGACTATTCACGTAAGCCCGGCCAGTGGATTCCGAATATCAAGGGGGGGCGGGAGAACCTCGAGGCCATTAGCTTCCTGCGTGATTTCAACGAATGGATTCTAAAGGAGTATCCGGATACCCTGACATTTGCGGAGGAGTCCACATCCTGGCCGATGGTTACCCGTTCCGGTGACGCCGACGGACTCGGCTTCTCAATGAAATGGAATATGGGTTGGATGCATGACACGCTGAAGTATATCGGTCTCGACCCGGTGCATCGAAAATACCACCATGACAAGCTGACGTTTAGCATCTGGTACGCCTTTAGTGAGAATTTTATACTTCCCCTGTCACATGATGAAGTCGTGCACGAAAAAGGCTCTCTTTTCGGCAAGATGGCCGGCGATACGTGGCAGAAATTCGCTAATTTAAGATTATTATTCGGCTACATGTACACTCATCCGGGCAAGAAGCTGTTGTTCATGGGCGCCGAACTCGGACAACAGCGCGAATGGAACCACGAATCTTCAATTGATTGGTACCTTCTGGAAGATGAGCCCAACCACAGGCTCAACAGGTGGGTGAAAGATTTGAACCGTTTTTACAATACAGAACCCGCACTCTACGAGCTGGACTTTGATTCTCAAGGATTCGAGTGGATTGACTTTCACGATGCAGACAAGAGCATTATAAGCTTCCTGCGTCGCAGCAAATCCGATCTGAATATCGTACTCGGTGTGTGCAATTTCACCCCTGTCCCGAGAAGAAATTACAGGGTGGGCGTCCCGTATGGAGGCGTATGGAGAGAAGCATTAAACAGCGACGCAAAAGAATACGGGGGCAGTGGTTACGGTAATATGGGGGCGGTGGAAGCCTCGCCCGCATCCTTCTACGGCAAATACGATCAATCCCTTTCCATAACACTCCCGCCTATGGGAATTGTCATTTTTAAGCACGATGGAGGTGACGCCGGATGATGCCGGGCTCGCGGTTCTACGACAAAGGCCAATGTGCTTTCACGGTGTGGGCTCCTCATCGGCGCAGTGTCGAGTTGAAACTTCTCGCGCCGCAGGCCGATTCCGATCACGTCAAAGGAGAATCTCTTATCGAGATGCGATCCGGCACCGAGCTTTTCGCAAAGCAGGAAGCTGCCGGCTACTGGCAGGTAACACTCCCTGATATCAGGCCGGGCACTCGATATACCTTTCGATTGGACGAGACTGTCATTAGGCCCGATCCGGCATCGAATTTCCAGCCGGAAGGTGTCCATGGTCCCAGCCAGGTGGTCGATCACAGGCGATTCGAATGGAAGGATGAAAAGTGGAACGGTATCGGCTTGAAGGAGATGGTGATCTATGAACTGCATATAGGAACGTTCACGCCGGAAGGGACTTTCTCGGCGGCAATTGGCAGATTGAGCGATCTTAAAGAGTTGGGTATCAGTGCGATTGAAATCATGCCCGTGGACCAGTTTCCGGGTAATCGAAACTGGGGCTATGACGGCGTCTATCCTTACGCAGTTCAGAACTCTTACGGTGGACCCGACAAGCTCAAAGAGCTGATCGATGCATGTCACCGCACCGGCTTGGCGGTGATTCTGGACGTTGTTTACAATCACCTGGGGCCGGAAGGAAATTACCTTCGGGACTTCGGACCCTATTTCACCGACAAACACAAGACGCCATGGGGTGAGGCGATTAATTTCGACGGACCTTACAGCAATCCGGTGCGTGACTTCTTTATAGAGAACGCACTTTATTGGCTACGAGAGTATCACATCGACGCACTTCGGCTTGACGCCCTTCATGCGATTTTCGATATGAGCGCCAAGCACTTCTTAGAGGAACTGGCCGAGCGCGTTGAGGCTTTTTCAAAAGAGAACGGCCGCACGTTCCATTTGATCGGTGAAAGTGACCTCAACGATGTGCGCCTTATAAAACCGCGCGCGAGCGGCGGCTACGGGCTTGATGCGCAATGGTCCGATGACTTTCATCATAGCCTGCACACGTTGCTCACCGGCGAAAAGAACGGCTACTATCGGGACTTTGGCAGTGTCCAAAATCTCGCCAAAGCTTTCAGAGAAGGTTTCGTCTATACCGGGCAGTACTCAAATCATCGCAAAAGACACCACGGCAACAGCCCTAAGCGCAGAAAGGCCCAACAGTTCGTAGTGTGTATACAGAACCATGACCAGATAGGCAACAGGATGCGTAGCGAGAGGCTCTCGCAGCTTGTTGACTTCGAGGCACTTAAGCTCGCCGCAGGGGCCGTTATTCTCTCACCTTATATACCGCTTTTATTTATGGGTGAGGAATACGGCGAAGATTCACCATTTTCGTACTTTGTGAGTCATACGGATGAAAACCTGATTGAAGCGGTTCGTCGCGGTCGCCGGGAGGAATTCAAGTCGTTCGATTGGCAGGGGGATGTTCCCGATCCGCAGGCCGCCTCGACTTTTGAACAATCCAGGCTCCAGTGGCAAAAACGCTCAACCGACGGATGCGCCGTCCTCTTGAAGTTCTACAGTCATATAATCGGATTGCGAAAAAGCCGGCCGGAGTTTGCTGACAAGACCGGAATGAAGGTCCGTTGCTTGACAAAGAGGAATGTACTGCTTTGGCATCGCAAGTTCGCAAAGAGCCGAATTCAATGTGTGATGAACTTTGCCGGAAAACAACAGCGGCTGAAGCTCTACGCTCCGCGAGCAAGATGGAAAAAAATTCTGGACTCGACCGAAACAAAATGGCATGGACCCGGTTCGACACTGCCCGAGGTCGTTCGGGGCACAGAAATCGTGACTATACCTCAAACGAGCATTGTCTTGTTTGAGTGCACCGAAGCGCCTCCGGCGAACGAGAAAAGACAGGTCGAAAAGCAAGCTCGCCCAGCCCCGAAAGGTTCCGATGTACGTACCCACAGCCACATATAGACTTCAGTTTGGTCCATCATTCGGATTCAAAGATGCCGAGGCTATCGTATCCTACCTGCACGCCCTCGGCATAAGTGATATATACGCCTCGCCTATATTCAAGGCAAACAAGGCCAGCACGCACGGCTATGACTTGACGAATCCTAACGAATTGAATCCCGAGCTCGGAAGCCCTGAGGACTTCTCGGAGCTGACCGGCAAAAGAGGCGAATACAATATAGGCTGGATACAGGATATCGTTCCAAATCACATGGCGTACAGCAGTGAAAATCAGATGCTGATGGACATTTTTGAAAACGGACATAATAGCAGTTATGCTGATTTCTTCGACATCGACTGGGAACACCCTGATGAGTCTTTGCGAGGAAAGATACTCGCTCCATTTCTGGGCAAGCCGTATCCTGAAGTGCTTCGCGACGGAGAAATCCAGCTTGAACTGAGTGAATCGGGCCTGGCGGTTCGCTACTACAATATTCGCTTTCCGTTGGCTTTGTCATCTTATGGCCGCGATGTGTCTCAGGAGGATATGCCTGCGCTGGAGCCCTTACTCGACAAGCAGTTTTTCAAGCTGTGCTTTTGGAAACGAGCGAGTGAGAGCATTAATTACCGACGTTTTTTCTATCTGAACGATTTTATTGGGCTCAAGGCAGAAAATCCGGCAGTTTTTAATGAAACCCACAAACTCATATCTGAATTTGTTCATCGTGGCGTATTCACCGGTTTAAGGATCGATCATATTGACGGGCTTTACGATCCGGCTCAATATCTGGCGAGACTGCGTCGGCTTGCCGGCGACAAATACATCGTCGTAGAGAAAATATTGGATCTGGAAGAATCCCTGCCCGAAAACTGGGCGGTGCAGGGTACGACCGGTTATGATTTCTGTAATTACGTAAACGGGATATTTGTCCGCCGGGAAAACGAGCGGGCATTTACAGAGACCTATCGGGATTTCCTGAACAGGCCGGTGCACTTCGACGAACTGCTCATTGAGAAGAAAAGAGCGATCTGTGAGAAGTACATGGCCGGCGAAATCGATTATCTTGTGCACTTGCTTGACATCGCGACACAAAATCACCCGCGCATTTGTGGCAAACTACCTCAAAACGTCAGACAAGCCATTGTCGAGATTATCTGCGCCTTCACCGTCTATCGCACTTACGTCACTGCTGATAACTACCGGAGCGAAGACAAAACCAATATGACCGAGGCTATCGACGGGGCGAAGAGGAAAAATCCAGCCTTGAGTAATTCAATTGAGCTGATCGGTCAATTTCTTCTTTTGGACTCATCGGATGTAGAAAATTCTTCAGCCGGAGGTAAAATCCTCGATTTCGTAATGAAGTTCCAGCAAGTCACCGGCCCGGTCATGGCCAAGGGATTCGAAGATACTCTGCTCTACGACTATAACCGTCTGGTTGGTCTCAATGAAGTAGGAGCAAGTCCCGATCGCTTCGGTCTCTCGCTGGAGAAGTTTCACAAATTCAATGCCGCCAAAGCCGAACACTGGCCTGATTGTTTGAATGCCACGAGCACCCACGACACCAAGCGGGGCCAGGACGTTCGTGCCAGAATCGGTGTGCTGACCGAGATGCCTGAATTGTGGAGCAGCAAGGTTCGTCACTGGAAACAAATCAACGCCGGATTCAAGAGTAAATGTCACGGCATAATATCTCCGGATGCTAATGATGAGTACTTTCTGTATCAGACGCTGATCGGAGCAATGCCGTTCGATTCTGAGCAATACGATGATTTCGGGGAAAGAATCAAGCAATACATAATCAAGGTTGTACGTGAGGCGAAGCAGCATAGTTCATGGGTCGAACCTAATGAGCAATACGAGCGGGCCTTCTGCGGATTCGTAGATCGAATTTTGGATTCTTCCGCCTCAAACAAATTCCAGAACGATTTTTCATCCTTCCAAAAGCAGATCGCCGCATACGGTATATTCAACTCTCTTTCTCAGACGCTCCTACAGATGATTTCGCCGGGTGTTCCGGATTTCTATCAGGGCGGCGAGTTGTGGGATCTTAGTTTGGTGGATCCCGACAATCGCAGGCCGGTAGATTTCGAAAAGCGTAAAAGATTCCTGGATGAAATTCGAAGCAGACAGCAAGATGCCGCCACGGAGCTCATAGAGGAACTGCTCCGGACGCGACAGGATGGTCGAATCAAACTCTTTCTGATTTTCAAAATACTCGCCGAGCGTCGGAAGAGAACCGGGCTTTTTGAGAAGGGAGACTATCAGCCGCTCAAGGTCCGGGGAAAATACAATGACCATGTCGTTGGCTTTATTCGTGGTTATGGGAATGAAAAAGCCGCAACCATTGTACCTCGCTTCCTGACGTCGCTCATTGGGGCTAATGAATTACCTCTTGGATCAGAAGTTTGGCAAGACACGGAAATTCCCTGGCCTTCAGCTCTAAAAGGTAATTGGCTGAACATCATCACCGGCGAATCCGTTCGAATAAAAAAATTTGCTCAAGTGAGCCAAATCCTCGCTCGGTTTCCCGTCTCGTTACTGATCCGTTCCTGATACGAGATGCTAAATCCTGCCGTAAGTTTCAATCATTGCTCTTAGCTTGTTTGCAAGGGCGGTTGTAGCTTGGCCTTTTTGCATACGCCACAGCCAGTTACCTCTAATCTTTGCCGGGCGATTCATCCGGGCTTCCGCTGACAATCCCAGCAGGTCCTGCATGGGAATGATCGCTACCTTTGCCACCGAGGCCATTGCCATGCGTGTCATTTCGCGGTGGACGGTCTTGGCGGAAACGCTGTGTCCCAGATAATCGGAAAGGCTTCTTTTCTGTTCCGGCGTCGCTTCTGTTTCAAACCAGCCGCGAGTGGTATTATTATCGTGGGTGCCCGTGTAAACCAAACAATTCTCAACATGATTGTGAGGACAGTGTGGATTTCTTGTGAACTCTCCATCGAAGCCGAACTGCAGAACCCTCATGCCCGCAAAGCCATATTTGGAGATAGCTTCCCTTACGTCCGCTGTGATGTAGCCGAGGTCTTCGGCGAAGATTGGCGCAGAAGGAAATTGCCTGAACAACGTCGAAAAGAAGGCTTCTGTCGGAGCCTGTATCCATTTGCCTCGAACGGCTGTTTTTTCTCCGGCCGGTACTTGCCAATAGGCGACCAAACCCCGGAAGTGGTCGATACGCAGGAGATCGTACAACCTTAGATTGTGTCCTAAGCGTTGCATCCACCAGGCATAGTCCATCCGGCCTAAATGTTGCCAATCATATATCGGATTGCCCCACAGTTGTCCCGTCCGGCTGAAATAATCCGGTGGGACGCCGGCGATGAATTTCGGCTTCTTGGAGCGATCTAATTGGAAGACCTTCGGATGGGCCCAAACATCGGCGCTGTCATGGGCGACATAAATGGGCAGATCGCCGATGATCGTCACTGCGTTTTCCTTGCACTTGTCTCTCAAACTCGAATACTGTTTGAACCAGATGTACTGCAAAAAACACTCACGATCGATTTTTCCTCGCAGTTCCTTTTTAAGCGAGACCAAAGTGTGCTTTCTTCTATCTCTTATCTCCGCGGGCCATTCGCTCCAGGGCCGATCACCGAGATGATGTTTGAAAGCCACGAACGTTGCGAAATTCTCCAACCAGAACTTATTCTGCTCCGCGAATTGATCATAATTATCAAGTTCAGACAGGCCGCCGGAGCGGGCGAAGGCTTTGTTAAACAGCTTCGATTTCCACAAAGAGGCCTTTCGATAATCTACTTTGGTGGTTGGGAAATCCGGCAATTCCTGTAATTCGTTTTTCCGAAGCAAGCCGTCACGATACAATAAGTCCGGACTGATCAGCAGAGGATTGCCGGCGAAGGCCGAGAAGCAATTGTACGGCGAGAATGCCGTTCCGGCCGTCGTATAATTCAAAGGCAAAATCTGCCAGTAGTTCTGGCCGGAACGATTGAGAAAATCGACGAACTTATGAGCCGCCGGTCCGACGTCTCCAATACCGTAATTTGTCGGAATTGAACTGATATGTAACAGGATCCCACTGGCTCTTTTCTTGAACATTTAATTTGTTCCGTCACTGCTATAGCGCATCAGGGTACGACCAGCCCCAGTTGTTGCGCTAGATTATTAAAGTCTGCCAGCCATTTTGCTGCCCCGTCATCACCCGATTGAGCTTTTGACTCAACTTCGGTGTACCTGCTCTTGGCCACGGCGAAAAAAATGTTTTGAGCGTTCTGGAGGTCGATATCGGATATGACCGTCTGAAGAATCTCGAGCGTCTTACCTATGGTTTGCAGAAGGTCGAGATCGTCCAGCGACTGTTCAAAACGGTCCATAAGCCTGCTGATCTTGTGCCCGCCGACAAAATGAAGCCGCTTTTTGTCGAGATCGAGCGAGAGCCTGCGAGCATCCTCGGCGAGATTCTTGAGCCGGCTCAGATCGATTTTCTCGGTCTCGATCTCGCGGCATAAATCTTCGTTGAGAATGAACTCCGCAGGGGTGGCAAGTGCCCTGGGCAAGGGCATATGCATGTTACGGATCGTTAACATGAGAGCATAATTATGGTCGTAGATATGACGGAATGAGGCCTCGATTTCCTCCCATGTATTCGCGAGCAACCTGTTGACAATCTCCCGCTGCTGGTCTTTGAAAAGGTGGGAAAGAGAATAACTCCTTTGACCGAAGGCTGCGTTCATCAATCGCATCACTTCGTTGTTGTCTCCCTTGCCGAAGGCCTCTGTCAGTTCCTTCTCGACCTGGTCGAAGTCGCCGTCGTTCCGATGAGGGCGGAGCCCTGCGAAAAGGTTCTGATCCCCCAGGTATAGGACCGCGGAGACAAAGGATTGCTTTTCCTGTGTTATTTTCGAGGCGATATTAAGTCTTTGAGTTATCAGAGCCTGGACGCCCGCTTCCGACTTATGATAGTCTTCGTGTTCCACGGAGTAGCAGTAGATATGAGCCTGTTCTTCGTCTTCGCCGTCGAAGATTGAACTGAGGGTATAATGGGCGCCAACTCTGTCGAGGTCAACCTGGGCCGGCTCTACGTAAGCTTGATAAATGTCTTTTCCGTTCCTTAATTCATGGCTGTTTGTCGGTACGCGCTCGAGAATGTTTTTAAATTCAGGCTCCAAATTTTCGTTTTGCACATCTCTACATAATTGGATGGCTCGGGCCGCGTATTTTATTATCTGCACCGTCTCGATACCTGAGAAATTGTCAAAGAACCAGCCGCAACTCGTATACATGAGCATAGCATTACGCTGCATCTCCAACAACCTGAGAAAAGCAATACGGTTTTCGTCGTCAAGTTGTCTGCCGGTCATATCGGCGATAAACTTCTCGATGTTGTCCGAACTTCTGTCATTGACCACAGTGATGTATTCGTTCCGCACCTTCCAGGGATCATCAGAATATTCGGACATTCTCTGTTCGTATATCCCGGACAACCTGTCTCTGAGCCAGTCCAGCGCTTCGCGAAGGGGAGCCCTCCACTGCTGTTGCCCGCAGTGTGACTGGTCCGCACAACAGCCGCAATTGCTCTTCCACCGTTCTACGCCATGAACGCAACTCCAGGAGCTATTTTCCCATATCTCGATCTCGTAAGTCGGCGGGAACTTCTCGAGGTATTCCGCATAAACGGTTATTTTAGCGAGATTATCGGCCTCCAGATGATGAAGACAATACGCCAGGGCCATGTCTCCATGCCGGTGGTGGTGCCCAAAAGATTCGCCGTCCGTCGCCACGTGAATCAACCTCGCCTCTTCAGTATTTTTAGGAAATGAATCCAGCAGCCTGGAGACAAGGTTTTCCCCGTTATGAAGCAGACCGCCGTAGGCAATATCATGGGCATTGGAACCGTGATAGAAGAATAGGACAATCCGTTTGCCTGAGGGTAAATTGCAGATATACGGGATTGTCGTATCCAGGTCATTCTCGTTGACATTCTTCCATCTTCGGCCGCCTATTGAGCGGACCCTCTTGGCCTGACGTGGCGCTAAGATAGTGAATGTGATGCCGTATTCCGCCAGGACCTCCAATGTAGGTATATCTACGGCTGTTTCGGGCAGCCACATGCCTTCAGGTTCTCTTTCAAAACGCTGCTTGAAGTCCCGGATTCCCCAGAGAACCTGGGTGTGTTTGTCGCGGTCGTTCGAAAGAGGAACAATCATGTGATTGTAAGCCTGGGCGATTGCGCCGCCATGGCCTGAGAAGCGCTCAATTCCCTTTTTGTCCGCTTCGAGTATTTTCTCGTAAACGTCGGGTGCATGCGATTGGAGCCAGTAGAGTAACGTTGGGCCAAAATTAAAACTCATATTGGCGTAATTATTCACGATATCGATTATCTTTCTATCCGATCCGAGTATACGCGAGGCCGCATTTTGCCTGTAACATTCTTCCGTTATACGAGCATTCCAGTCATGGTGTGGATAGGCCGTATCTTGCAATTCCACATCCTCAAGCCAGGGATTTTCCCTTGGCGGCTGATAGAAGTGGCCATGTACGCAGACATATTTATCCATTATGGTACCTTCTTATTAAATCAGATAGTTGACGTAACATTTTATGTAATCATAAAAATGAGAGAGGTTTTGTCAATAAGTAGGGTGTGCAAAAAGTCTTTTTTTGCACACGCGGTTCTGAACGTCTAATGCAGCGTGTGCAGCCAAAAGACAGGCTGCACACCCTACGCCGCTATTCTGGCATGGTAATGTGAATATTTGAATAGATGTGCGCAGCCAATATATTGTTGCAGCCGCCCAGCAGCTACAACGGCCGATCCTCTGAAAAAACAGTAAGTGTGACGGTGATGGGAGCTGCCGGTCGGTCATTAGATAAATGAGAGCTAAAAAAGAATGAAAAAATCGCCTGGAACGGTTACCCAGACAGCCTTCTGAGACTTGGGGCACAGCAATCATTCTGTAGATGTCCGGATCTCTTCTCCTGACGAGGAAGTACCTTTGCGATTGTGGCCTCCTTCCCTGCCGGCATCAAAGAAACGCGTGGTAGGATAGGCCAGTTCAATACTCGGTTCTCGGGCAAAATCCTCCAGAATCCCCTCGTTAACCGAATGGGCCATCCCCCGTCGCTTTCTCACCGGGCACAGATAGCGTAATGTCAGTGCCACTCCATGATTGGCGATGTGTGTGTAAACAATCGGCGTTAAGTGACTGTATCGAATAGCATATTGCGATTGCATGGTTTCGATCTGTCGCCGGACTTCGGTCTCGATTTTCTGCGCTTCTTCCTGGGCCTGCTGTAAAATGATTTCTTTGGCTCGTTTCCAGTTGCTCTCAAAGGTCACCACAATGGTCTGTTCGCTCCAAATGAATGGAAATCCTTTAGTATAATTGGCGTTAAGCTTGCGAAAAACAGCGCTGTTGGGTATGTTTATGATCCTTCCGGTACTCTGATCGGCCCCCACCCAATTGCCGATTTCCAGCAGGGAGGTCTGGAATACGCGGATGTCGATGACGTCGCCGACGTGCCCCGAAAATTCGACCCGGTCGCCGATATCGAAGGGCCGTTTGATGATGATCAAAGCCCAGCCGGCAACGCAGAGCAAGGCTTCCTGGAGGGAAAGCGCGATACCCGCACCAATTACTCCCAAAAAGACGCCTAACTGACCGGCTCCACTTATCCAGATGGCTACGAGCGAGACCGTGAGAACGACCGCTCGGAGCCAGCTCATCGCCCGACGAATCTTGTGCTTGCCCACTAAATCCGTGGCGGTCTTCTGCAAGGTTCGTTCGATAACATGGCCGATAAAATATACTGCAGCAATGAGTAAGACAGTCCAGATAATATTCGCATATACTTCGTTATCCATGAACCATTCAGTCACAGCCTTGAGCCAGGCCACTTGGCCCCGCCAGATCCAGGCCAGCACTACTATAAGCAGCAGGGCCAGGCTTACCAAAAACGATACATTCTCCCACTTAAACGTCTTTCCCCATTTGAATTCGCTGCGTCGCGTCAACCATAGATAACACACGGCGGCCACCACCAAACTCAGGCCGGAAAGGGCAAGAGGCAGCCACGTCTGTGCTTCGAGTTGTTGTTCGAGTAGAAACATCGTGAACCTATCTGTAACTTTTTTATTAACAGTAAACGTAACACATAACTCAAGCATAAGGGAGATCCTGCCGAAAAGAAAGCTTTTTTATCTCAGGCATTAAGCGTGCCGCTGGTGCCGGAAAGGAATAAATTACTGGCTGGTTTTGACGCGCCCATTGACATTTTTCGCAACGGAAAAGCCCATAAACTTCCATTGGCCTGGCTCCTCGGAGCTCGAGTTTCGATGTAATACCAACGGGGGCCACTCTCAAGGCAAAAAATTTTAGAATTTTCCGTAATTTTAGTATTGACTGAAAATTTAATTGTGTGTATCATCAGTTAAATGCAGGTTGTTAGAGTGCATTTGACAGAAGAAATCGGTGTTTGATGGTATTATGGAGCACTACAATGGTTATCGACGCACGCACCTCGCGTAAGCAGTTCACTGAAGAAATGGGTATTTTCTTCGAGAAGACTGGTTTTCCGAGGATGGCCGGCCGCATCTGGGGGTGGCTGTTGGTTTGTGATCCTCCCGAGCAAACGGCGGCCCAAATTGCAGAGGCCCTGCAGGCCAGCCGGGGATCCATCAGCACGATGACGCGCTTACTCCAGGTCTGGGGCGTCGAGCGTGTCGGTGTTCCAGGCAAGCGAGGCGGCTTTTATCGCATCAAGACTGGCAGTTTTGTGAAGCTTCTGCACACTGAGGCGGGGATGTTCTCGGAGATCAGAAGTCTTGCCGAGCGGGGTCTCGAGGCGCTCGAGAATGAACTGCCGGAGGTCCGCGAGAGACTAATAGAGGGACGCGATTTGTTCGCATTCATAGAAAAGGAGTATCCGCTGCTCATCGATAAATGGCTTCAACAGAGAAAAAAAGGTACGTGAGGACACCGGTTATCGAAGTCGTCTGAAGAACACTGGATTTCGGGCGTCTTGTCTGAGAGAAGGTCCTCCTCGCCGTCTACCAGATAGTACGGCAGATAAGAAAGGATGTAGCGATGAAATACAACGGCAATAATTGGCTGATCGGATATATTGTCATGGTGGCTGTTTTAGGTGCGTTTATGATCGGTTCCGCTCTCGGGCGGGACGGGACGGTCGATCCCAATGATCTGACTGCGGACCAGCCTTTCGTCAAGGACGGCCAGGTCGATCTCGACGCCGTCGTGAAGTATTTTGAGGAGCTATACCGCTCCGACAGCAGCATTTCGGTAGCACGGCTGACCGTCACGAAACCGCGGCGCAAGCGCACGCTGGAAATGAAGATCTGGACCCGGGGCGAGGAGAAGGCTCTCATCGTTATCCGCAAGCCGGCCCGGGAGAGGGGAGTTGCCACCCTGAAGGTTGAAAAGAACCTTTGGAACTACCTGCCGCGGATCAAGCGGACGATTCGTATCCCACCGTCCATGATGCTCGCCCCCTGGATGGGCAGCGATTTTACCAACGATGACCTGGTTAAAGAGTCGTCGTATTCAAAGGACTACGAGTACGAACTGGTCGGGCCCTCCGAGGAACCCAAGGGCTGGCTGGTCCTGTTCACGGCCAAGCCGGATATCGTCGGTCTCTGGAACCGATTCGAACTCATCCTCGCCGAAGATGCGCGGGTCCCGATTGAGGCCAGGTATTACGACCGGAAGGACCGCCTGGCGAGGGTACTGCGCTGGTCCGATGTCAAGGTGTTCGACGGCAAGCGCATACCCTCTCGAATGACCCTGATCCCGGCGGACAAGGAAGGGCATAAAACTGAAATGGTCTATCTCGATATTAACTTTGACGTGAAGGTCCCCGACGCGACGTTCAGTCTATCGAACCTGGAACAGAGGCGTTGAGTGAGTGAGAAGCTATGAAGTTTAGCAACCTTAAAATCGGTTGGCGCAACCTCGGCCGCAACAAGAAGCGTACAGGTCTTGCTTTGCTGGCCATCGGAGTCGGGCAGTTCGCACTGCTGGCCAGTAACGGTTTAATGCGTGGCTACGCCGACAACATTCGCCTGGCCATTACCGGACCTATGGTGGGCCACGCCCAGGTGCATGCGCCGAAGTGGAGAAAAGAGCGGGCGCTGGACCTTTACATTGAAAACCTTTCTGGGATCATAACAGAGATTCGCGACGACGAGGCGGTTGGAAGTGCTGCGGGGCGCATCTACGCTCCCGTGCTCGTCGCGCCCGAACGGGACGCTTTTGTTGCAATCGTCGTGGGGCTGGACATAGAGGTCGAGTCCGAGCCTTATGGGATGCTATCAGGCCTGGACGAGCCTCTCAGGGACAGGCACGTTCTCCTGGGGCATCGTCTGGCCGGGAAGATTGCAGCCGGGCAGGGGGATGAGATCGCCGTGGTGGGACAGGCCGCAGACGGGTCGCTGGCCAATGACCTGTTTATCGTCCAGGATATTATCAGCTCCCCCGCGGACCTGATCAACCAGTCAGGTGTGGTCATGTCTCTGACCAATGCGCAAGAGTTGTTCGTGATGCCTGAGAAGGCCCATGAGATTGTCATTCGGGCCACAGAGGCGGGCAAGGCCGAGCAGATTGTTCAAAGACTCGGCCAGAGCCCTGCGCTGGCGGAAACCGAGATCAAACCGTGGACGGAAATCGTTCCCGAGTTGGTGATCATTCTGAAGACCTCGGACTACGTGGGCTATTTCGTGGTTATCATTGTGTTCATTGCCGCGGTAACCGGCATCGCCAACACGCTGATGATGGCCACATTTGAGCGGATGCATGAGTTCGGCATGTTACTGGCTCTGGGAAGCCGGCCACGACGTCTGGTTCGTCTGATCGTCATCGAGGCCATATTAACCGGGCTTCTCGGCGTCATCATTGGCACGGTTTTAGGCTATCTCTTCGTTATCGGTACGGCCGATACCGGCATTGATATGGCCTCCTGGGGAGGCAGTGGGGAAGTTAAGGATATGGCATACAAGGGGCTTAATCTGCCTTTGCACGTTTACCCCCGACTGGAGCTATCTGATATGTTGCTCGGATTGGTAGCCGTGATGTTCACCTCGCTTGTAGCGTCCGTTTGGCCGGCATGGATTGCGGCTCGCTTGGAGCCGGTGGAGGCAATGCGCGCATGAGACCGTCGATATCGACACGCTATGCAATATGCAGTCTTCGCCGGCATCTTCGACGAACGATTCTGGCTATTCTCGGGATCGGTCTTGGTTCGGCGGTTTGCCTGTTCATGATTGCGTTCGTGCGTGGCGAGGGAAAGATGATGCTGAAAGCGGCCGCTGAGAGCGGGGCAGGGCATCTGCGAGTTGTCCCCGCGCAATGGCCCAAGACGCGGGAGAACGACCTTCGTCTTGGCGACTGGGAAAAGATCCGCGATTTGATGCGTGACACAGAGGGCGTTACCGCGGTCACACCGCACGCCCGAACGGAAGGGCTGCTGGCTTTTGGAACGCGCGTCGCGGGCGTGGAGATCCTTGGAGTGGACCCGGTAACCGAGCAGAAAACAAACCGACTCGTGCGTAACATTCCGGAAGGACACTATCTGCGTGCCGGTGCGCTGGGCACAACGGTCATTGGCCGTGCTCTGGCCGAACGTCTGGATGTCGAGATTGACGATCTGCTAATGATTACTGTCGCGAAAGCCGACGGTGAAATGAGCGGCGCAATGCTTCGCATCGTCGGCTTGGCCCAGACCGGCAGCGAGGAACTGGATTCGGGCATCTGTCACGTCAATCTTGAGGACGTCGAGAGTCTCACGGGAAGGGCGGGCGCAGCCGATTTGACCGCGATGGTGGCCAATCCCAAGCGACTGGGGCACCTGGTCCGCAATCTGGGCGAGAAACTGTCCGATGACTGTGCAGTCGTGACGTGGGAAGAGATCATGCCTGAATTGGCTTCCGGCGTCAAAGTGGATGAAACGTGGACGCGCCTGACGGTTGGAATTGTGATGATCGTCATCTTCCTTGGCATCATGAGCGCGCAACTGGCCGCTGTGCTGGAGCGACGACGGGAGTTTGCTGTGCTCTCGGCTGTGGGGATGAGGGGTGGCCGACTGATTCGTGTTATGCTGGCCGAAGGCATTGTACTGGGCCTGTTCGGCTCGGTACTGGGCCTTGTGTTAGGTCTGCCGGCGGCCTATTACGTCGCAACAAAAGGGATCGATTTCACCAAGATGTATGGCGGGGCGGATCTGGCAGTCTCCAATGTCCTCTTCGATCCGGTTTTCAAAGGTGATTTCGGGTGGTGGTTGATTCCCCTCGCATTTGAGCTGGCCTTGACGGCAACGATTCTTAGTTCATTGTACCCGGCGTGGTTTGCCATGCGCACCGACCCGGCTACGGCGCTGCGCGCCGAGCAGTAGAAGGACCCGGCGCGATCGGGCCAAGGAGTTATTGATGACAAACGAGACATTAGTCAAAGCAGAAGACGTCACCAAGGTTTACAATACCGGCAAGATCGAAGTCCATGCCCTGACAGGCGTGACACTGGAGGTTCACCAGGGCGATCTGATGGCCATTGTCGGGCCCAGCGGCAGCGGCAAGACCACCTTCCTGAATCTCGTCGGTGCTCTCGATATAGCGACGGGAGGGCAGCTAACGGTTCTCGGCAACGATGTCTCGACCATGAGCAAGCGCCGGCGCGCGGACTTGCGGCTGCATGCGCTGGGTTTCGTGTTCCAGGCGTACAATCTCGTTCCGGTCCTGACGGCGCGCGAGAATGTTGAGTTTGTCCTTGAATTGCAGGGTATTGGAGGCGAGCGAGCCTGGCGAGCAACTGAGATTCTGGACCAGCTCGGATTAGGTGAATTTGCCGACCGCCGGCCGAACGAAATGTCGGGTGGTCAGCAGCAGCGGGTCGCCGTCGCCAGGGCCGTGGCGTCGAAACCGCAGTTGGTCCTTGCCGACGAGCCGACTGCAAACCTCGATGGTGAAAACGCTGAAATTCTGCTTAGCATGATGCGCCGGCTCAACCGCGAGCAGAATATCACGTTTATCTTCTCGACTCATGACCCGCGCGTGGTGGCGCACGCCCGCCGGGTGGTGACATTAGTGGACGGACGTGTGGCGAAAGACCAGACCAAGACGCCCGGGCCGCTGTCCGGCGCGCCGGCGGAGTCGGAGGAGAAGTAATGGTGACCCAAACGCTCGGCCGACGATGGAGTATTCTTGCTCTGCTCACATTGCTCCTGATGGCCCCATGCGGCGCATCGGCTGTTGAACTTTGGTCCGATGAAGAAGGTCGCCGGGGCGAACTCGCCGTTGCGGGCAAGGCGACGTTCCTTGCCTCCGATGCGCCGAGCGACCCCGTGCTGTTCCCTGACGATCATAGCGAAACGACTTTGGCCCGTTTGCGATTGGGACTGGAAGTTACTCATTCCGACTGGATGGATTCGGAACTGGCCTATGAACAGCGGGCCCGCCGGCTCTCCGGCTCGACGGGAGTGGGAGCCGGCGGCAGTTTTCTGCCCTCGCAAGCCCGGGCGCCGTTTCGTCTTGCCCAGCTCGATTGGGAGATAGCGGCAGATGACAGCTCTTCGTATCGCCATGAGATAGACCGAGGGCTGGTCGCGTTGCACCCCACATGGGGCGACGTTACCATCGGGCGTCAGGCTATCGGCCTGGGACGAGGAGTGCTGTTTGGAGCCGTTGATGTGTTCAATCCTTTCTCACCCCTGGATGTGGACCGCGAGTGGCGGCGGGGTGTTGACGCCTTCCGCGCCGAGTACCGGCTGTCGGCCACAAGCTCGGCCGAGTGCATCGCCGCCTTTGGCGAAACGTGGGAGCAGTCCGCACTGCTTGGGCGCTTGCGAGGCTATCTGGGTGATATCGACGGTTCGCTGATTGTGGGCAAGCGGGCCAGGGATTCTATGGTTGGAAGTGCGTTTTCGGCCGTCGTTGGAGGGGCGGAAGTGCATGGCGAATTTGCCGTGTTCGACACCCCCGAGGTCCAGACCGACGGAACGCTCTGGGGCGGCGGGCATCTGGCTACCGTAACCTTGATCGGCAGCTCCTACACTTTTGACGTTGGCAACGGCCTGACACTGCTGGGCGAATATCACTACTCGGACTTCGGCGTCGAGGATGCAGAAGATGTCCTGGTCCGATTGCAGGATCGTGATTTTCAACGACGTTTCCTGCGGGGCGACATGCAGATTCTGGGGCGCCAGGCAGTCGCTGGCCAACTAAGCTATCCTTTCAGTGACGCTGTCAATGGCAGTTTTCTCGTGCTGACCAATCCGACTGACAGTTCCGGTGTCATCAGTCCTTCGCTGAGGTGGGACCTGGACGCGAACGTCACGCTCATCGGCAGTATTTTCGTCCCCTGGGGTGATGAACCTTCCGGCGGCCGGTTCCGCAGCGAGTACGGCGCAACACCCACCAGCCTCTTCCTCCAGGCCGCCGTCTATTATTAGGGCATTGTGTTTGCTCTCTTGCCGACGTGGTTGTTGCTCATGAGGCCGAAGTCAGATTTGGCTTCGTGGCTTTCATAGACCCTCAAGCGGTCCCATTTTCTTAAGTTGTAATAATGCAAAATCTGGAAAATGACCTGACTGATCCAAAACTGACCCACCTTGGCGTCCTGCTTGGCGCGTGGGCAAACCGAACAAAATGGCTGCCGGACTCTGTCGAGTATTGGAAAGAGAGAGCAGCATGGAGACATGTACTTGAGAAACACCCTGACCTTGTGGCTGTCAGCGCCCATGGAATGTGGTCGATGTGTCAGGATGGCCGGATTGATTATCTGCGGAACATGTTGGCAATGTTTCCCAAGCTCAACATAGATCTTGCCGCAACGTTCCAGTATTTCAATTTTGTTACCTGCGAAAACCTGCGATCGAGTATGCAGACCGAATTCTCTTTGGTACTAATGTAGGGCGTTGGACTAATCCGACAGAAACAGCTCAGTATGCCCGGTGTTACTTTTGGTATTTGACTTTAGGCTCTTCATAGGTGAAATGCCATGTGATATAATGTACATTTGTGTATGACCATCGAATAAAATATGCAGCAGTTCGAGATGCAATTGATAAAGAAAAAGAACTAATCATGCGGTGGACGATGCAATATAAATACGATGGAACGATCAGAATCTATCTTGAAGGTTCGAATGAGCCTGTGCTGGAAGCAAAGGCAGATAAGCTCATTGGGGGAGATGGTATCACAGGCCCGCCCTTAAGCGCTGTAAGAGGATGGGCACGTAGCCTGTATTTGCCTATTCCCTTTAACAAGCATTGCAAGATAACGTACGATGGGCCAAACAGGATAGAAACCGGAAAATTCGAGGACTGCCTGTACTATAACATCAATTATCTGCAGTACCCGAAGGGTACGAACCTGAAGACTTTTACAGTATCCGATCTTAAGACTAACTCTGCATTGATCGACAAGGTACAGCGTGAACTGCTGCAGCCGGAAAAGAATCGACTTGACATAGCACGAGAGATCAAAGGCGGCAAAACGGTACTTACTCCCGGTCAAAGCATTACTCGCGATGTTGATGGCGGCGGTGCTATTTCGTCCCTTAGAGTCAAAATCGCAGGCGATGACATTAGACAAGCCCTGCGGGCGACAGTAATTAGCGCAAGCTTTGATGGCAAACAGCGAGTATGGGTCCCTGCCGGTGAATTCTTCGGAACGGGCCTGGGGATAAATGCCTTTAAGGGATGGTGGCGTCAGGTTAATAAGGACGGCTGGATGAACTGCTGGTGGCCCATGCCGTTTAACAGCAGCTTAAAGTTTAACATGGAATTGTCACATTGGCAAACGACGAAAATTGACTATGCGACAACATGCTACTGGTATGCTTTTGACGGTGCTAAAAACAATGGTCAGGTCTTGCCTGAGAAAGTACGCAGCAAGGTTGGCCTGATAGATGTTAAATCGGATATGTAAAACATGGAGAATGAATATGAAATCTGTTATTGTTTTGTTTGTCGTTTTTATGAGTCACACACTGATAGCGCAGGAGGTCGTTAATCTATGGACCGGGCAGCCTCCCTATTCCAAGCCGAATTTGCTGGAAGAAACGGTCGTTGAATCGTGGGGTGTTCCGTGTGCGAAGAATGTGACGAATCCAACACTGACCATCTATCGTGCTCAGGGCGACAATTCCGGCCGCGCCATGATCATTTTGCCGGGCGGTGGCTATGAGCTGGAGTCCATTGTCGCCGAGGGTCGAATCATCGCCGAATATCTGTCATCTAAGGGCATCGTTGCGGCGGTGCTGAAATATCGGCTGCCGTTGAAGGAAGCGTCTGAGAAGCCTCATCTACTACCCATAACAGATGCGCGCAAGGCGATTGATCTAATGAAATCTATGGCTGACGATTATGGCTTCAATTCCTCGAAAGTCGGAATTATGGGCTTTTCGGCAGGCGGTCATTTAGCCACAGCGGTTAGCGTTTTGACATCGGAAAAGCAGAATGAAAACCCGGATTTTTCAGCATTGATTTATCCTGTGACCACGTTAGGCGCCGAGAATCAAAAATGGCTTCAGAAGAGCCTGTTTCACCGCAAAATGACAAACGAAGAGAAAAAACAATACGAATTGGTGAACAACATTACAAAGCTGACGCCTCCCGCTTTTCTGCTGCATGCTTATGACGACGACGTTGTGCCCATTGAAGAATCTTTGCTGTATGCTAAAGCTCTTACAGCGTCAGGACAAAATGTTGAGGTGCATTTTTTTGCCAAAGGTGGGCATGGATTCGGTCCCGGCAGACCTGATGACGGTACGTCTCAGTGGTTGGGCTTGTTGGCGAACTGGATTAAACGGCAGTAGCATTAGAGAGAGAAAAAACCGGCCATTATGAAAGGTGCTGTATGTTGAAATTAAGACAAACTGATTCTGAAAACAAATGTTTCAGCGATTTTGGTATATCGTTTATCGCACTCTTTATCATAATTTTCTATCCAACTCTAATGTTAGGGCAGAATTCAATACAACTTGACACAGGCTGGGTCATGCAAACCGGCGATAATCAAACATGGGCCGGTCCCGATATTGACCACAGCAAGTGGAAGGCTATTCAGGTGGGTGTGCCCTGGGAAGAAGCTGGATATGCCGATTATGACGGGTACGCGTGGTATAGGATTGAGTTTACAGTGCCGGAGCAGTGGCAGCAGCAAGATAAAAACGGTCTTCTGAGTCTGTGGCTGGGTTCTATTGATGACGCTGACGTTACTTATTTTAATGGAGAACGCGTTGGGGCCGCCGGTTCAATGCCGCCGGATTATAAAACGGCCTATTACACTCAACGCTTTTATCGGGTTCCGACGAGCCTGGTTCGCTGGGGACAGCCGAATGTGATTGCCGTGCGTGTCTATGATGACGATGGCGATGGCGGGCTTTATGAAGGCCCGATTACACTTAAAATCCCTCGGTTTGAGGATTTGATCGACATTCAGTTCGAACTCAAGAATTCCAGCGGCATCTATTTCTCTCCGGACCCGCTTGCCGTCACCATAAACATTAAAAACCATTCATATATGGATTATGAGCTGGATTCGATGTTTGAGCTCGTGGATGACAGGATTGACTCGGTGCGTGTGTTCGAGAGCGTTAAAAATACTGTACATATCGACGGTAAGGATGAGGTTTTCAGAACAATCGAATTTGCTCCTCCTCCACCGGGATTTTATCATATGGTTTGCACGCTGAACTACAGCGTAAAAAAAACAATAGTTTTGGGCTATGAGCCTGAAAAAATCGTGAGCCCTTTAACGCGTGAAGCGGATTTTGACACATTCTGGAAAGAACGAAAACAGGAGTTGGCCGGCGTTGCCCCGGAGTTCAAGATAACGAAGAACAATAGATCAACCGATAAAGTTGATGTGTATCTCGTGGAAATGCAAAGCTATGGCAATGTTAAAGTCCGGGGTTGGTACACGGTTCCCAGGAAACCGGGGCCGCATTCGGCCATCCTTAGTGTTCCCGGGTATAAGTCAACCATGTGGCCGTATGTGAAAAGGACAAACGTTGCCACCTTTGCATTGAATCCACGCGGACACGGTAACAGCAAGGACGATGTTGATCCCAAAGGCGAGGAGTATATGTTCATCGGTTTTGATCCGGAACACCCCGAAAAGTACATCTATGCAGGTGCCTATCTGGATTGTCTGCGGGCTGTCGATTTTCTCGTATCCCGGCCCGAGATTGACGCTTCTCGAATTGGCGTGGAAGGCGGCAGTCAGGGCGGTGGTCTCTCTTTTGCCACGGCCGCATTAGACAGCAGAATTATTTTCTGTGCGCCTGATATCCCGTGGCTGGGCGACTGGGTAGGTTATCTCGAAACCGCGCAATGGGCCCACGACAATTATCCGGTTTTATTTAAAATGTATCCCGACCTGACATTTGCCGGCATCAATCGTTTCTTGAGTTATTTTGATACGATGAATATGGCCGAGTGGATTACATGCCCTGTGCTCATGTCAGTTGGACTTCAGGATGATGTCTGTCCGCCGCGTACCTCATTCGCTCCCTATAATGCGGTGAAATCAAAAAAAGAATATCGAGTTTACCCGTTCGCGGGCCATGGTGTCTGGCGGGAACATAGCAAGCTCAAAGATGAGTGGATGGCAAAAATCTTGGGGGTTGACAAAATCGGGGAAAACTAATTTAATTTGTTTTCTCCGTTTCGTGTGCCGAGCATGTTCGGCAACTTGGAGGTGAAAGTCCTCTACACAACCTGATGGAGGTGAAGTGTTAGCGAAGCGCAAGAGGATTGCCGCGAGGCAGGGTTCTAGCCCAAGTTACGCAGTTGTGGGGGAATAAAATTTTTTTTCGGTGTTAAATCGGCGATTGCTGTTTGTCACTCAAGCTCACAAGCCCAAAACCCGATGTAGTGAAGACCTACCCTCTTGCATCGCTGTAAAAATATGCGATTCTTTCAATTGTTGATCATTATATTGACAGTCAAGGATGATATATGTTTTTACGGCGGTGCAAACGCAAAAATAACGGTAAGCAACACACATACTGGGCGTTGGTGGAATCCTATCGCACAGCTCGCGGTTCTCGCCAACGAGTAGTAGCGTATCTTGGTGAACTCAAAGACAACGAGCAGAGCGGCTGGGCGCAATTAGGCAAACGGCTGGATAAAAAATCTCGCCCGCAATCCTCACTTTTTGATCCGCCACGTTACGACGATCTAACTGACCAAGAGCCTGTCGAGATAAATCTTAAAGGTATTCGGCTTGAAAGGCTCCGTGATTTTGGTGATGTATGGCTGGCGTTAGGATTATGGCGATTGCTTGGGCTGGACAAACTCTTATCGTATACAATGCCGGAGGGTCGAGAAGAGATTTCCTGGCATGGCGTAGCTGCGATACTGACAATTGCCCGTTTTTGCGAGCCATCCAGTGAATTGCATATTGAGGATAGCTGGTATGCCCGTACCGCCTTGGAAGACTTACTTGGTGTATCGCCTGAGAAGGTGCATACGGACCGTTTGTATGCAGGATTGGATTGGTTGCTGCCGCAGAAACAGGTAATTGAGAAACATCTTAAAGAGCGTCTCGGTGATTTGTTTGACCTCAAGTATGATTTGCTTTTATATGATGTGACCAGCACATACTTTGAGGGCGAGTGCAAGGCTAATCCGATGGCCAAGCGCGGCTATTCAAGAGACAGCCGAGCAGATTGTTTGCAGGTGTGTATCGGACTGGTAGTAACTGATGATGGGATGCCTTTGGGATATGAAGTTTTTGATGGCAATACACATGATTCAAAAACCGTTGAAGATATTGTCAGAGCCATGGAATCCGAATATGGCAGGGCGAATCGCATCTGGGTAATGGACAGAGGTATGGTTAGCGAAAATAACCTGCGATTCGTTCGCCAAAGAGCCGGTTCGTACATTGTGGGAACACCAAAAGCTGTGCTTCGTCAGTTTGAACGATACCTGACCGACAAGGATTGGCATGAGGTTCAGGAAGGTGTAGAAGTTAAACTGGTTCGGAACCCTGATAATAACCAGGAGTTGTTTGTTTTGGCTCGCAGTACCGACAGACGTCAAAAAGAACACGCAATGCACCAACGATTTATTGACCGTATGGAAGTGGATTTGGAAAAAATGCAGCGTTCAGCTAAAAGTGGCCGTTTGAAAGACCTTCATCTGGCCCACCGACGATTAGGACGAATACAACAGCGTTATTGGCGTGCCTCCAGGGCCTTTGATGTAAAGATTGTAGCCATAAAAAATCCTGCCGATAAGGCAAAACTTAAAATCACTTTCAAACGTAATAAACAGTGGGGCGATTGGGCTCAACTATCCGAAGGCTGTTATCTTTTGCGAACCAATCTGACCAACGTTGATCCAAAGACACTTTGGAAACGATATATCCAATTGACTGAAGCCGAATGGGCCTTCCGTATTACCAAAGATGAACTGGTTATCCGCCCGATCTGGCATCAAAAATCTGACAGGGTCAAAGCACATATCCTGGTTTGTTTTTTGGCTTATGTACTATGGAAAAGCCTGGCTCAGTGGATGAAGCGATCCGGCTTGGGCGATGCTCCGCGAACATTGCTGGAAGAATTTTCCAAAATCAAAAGCGGTGACGTTGTCTTGCCCACCCGTAAAATGGATGGCCAACCAAAGAAAACGATTCGGCTTCGTTGCGTAACAACACCGGATGAGGCACAGAAAATATTACTGAATCGATTAGGCTTGGTTCTGCCGCAACGGCTGCGCCGAATAGACGAAATAGCGCAAATGTAGTGAAGACTTTTTGCATAAATTGCCCCTGTCGCTATCAAAAACCCCTATCCAACCCCATAACTGCGTAACTTGGGTTAAGATAAAAACCGCAAATTCTTTGGACAATCCCCTTGTTGATTATCCTTCTCTTCGTAAGCCTTCCTGCTTATGGTAAATACAGCGGCTATATGGGGAAACAAGCTCGCGGGCAGAGAGTTTCCAAAAGGTACGCTCGTTGCTCGCTCGACATTCTCTATTCGAGAGATATAGAGGTCAGCCAATCTCTATATATCGCCAGAATTTTCAGACGATTCAATCCACCTATTTTCCTGTCACCTGCACAATAGGCCAGCAGCGCCCGGTTTTGTACGAACGTGACCGCCGTGTAGCAATACCACCCGTCTGAATTGTCCTCAATAATTCTGGACCTGCTCCAGGTCTTGCCTTCATCCCGGCTAACAGCCAGGCATAATGGTGTTCGACGGCCTGCGGGGTACCTATGGATCCCGGAATGGTCGTTCCAGACACATAGCAAATCACCCGTCCAGGCAATGCGCTCGATGGAGGCGGGACTTAGAGGCGAAGCCAGATTTGATGGTTGGGCCTTCGACCACGTTTCACCGCCATCCTCGGAGTAACAGATATACTGGCTCCCTGCATTGGTCCGCATGAACATCATCAATCGTCCACCTTTCAGTTCAACGACTCCTGGTTCCTGCACCGTAATGCGTTGTCCATTGGGTCCGTACCCTTTGAACGAGTCTTTACTGCGCCGCCATGTTTTCCCGTTATCGTCGGAGAGGTAGCACATGATCACACCAGCCGTGTCACGGGCCTGCCCGGGGCCCTGGTGCCGGGCGACAGGAAGGATTAACCGGCCGTCACTTAACTGTACGGCACGGTCATTGTTCAGAACATAGTAGCCCACCTTGTCCGTGATGCAGACAGTTGGCCGGCTCCAGGTCTCCGTTTCATCCTTCGAGATGCGCATAAGAGGCCGGCAATCTTCCTGTGAAGTCTTGCGTAAATAGAACAGAGCGATATCCCCACTGCTTAGCCGCAGAAGCGATACGGACATCACATTCAACCCACTCGGACGCCGCACCACGATGCTGTCATCGCTCCAATTCCCGCCGCCATCGTCGGAAGTGCGCCTGACAAGATCGGCTGCTGCATGGTCGCCGCTGCCGCCTGTAAATCGGGTATAAATCAGGCACAATCGACCGTCTTTCAACTCAATTATGTCCCCTTCGGAGTTGCGCGGATTTTCTTTACTCGGTTCTATAACTAACAGCGGTTCCATTTCCGCGCCGAACGTCGAGGGAGGCAATCCTGTTACAATTACAATAATAATCAGCCAGCTTGTGCAGGTTTTCATCATCATTTCAAGTAGGTAAAGTGCCCTGAGCTTATTATATCAGTTGCTGCATTAGACTCTGGGAGACAAGTATATCGCTCTTGGCGCGGATAGCAAGAAAATGGTATGGGATAGTCTTCAACGGACCAGGCAAAGCCGCGGATTTATCTTGACCGTCGCCGCGCACCAGCTTAGACTCCGATATAGAACAGGGAAAACTTCGAATAGTAATACGTCTAAGAATCATGGAGCATAAGACCGCCGAAAAATACATGGAGAAGACCTGGATGTCCAGAAAGTTCATTCTGGTTCTTCTGATTGTTGCTTTTATGTTGGCTTCGGAAATTCCAGCAATTCTCGCTCGTCCTGCAACCTTGGCCGAGGCGGTCACCTGGCTTGAGAATGAATCCCACCGCCTCATCCGCGCCGGCAAACGTACGATGAAGGACGGTACTGCTGCGTTTCCGCCCCAGGTGGGCATTGGCTATGAGGCATTTTGGCTGCGAGATTTTGCCTATACGCTCGAAGGATCGATTGATTCGTATTCCGAAAAGGAGTTGCGCCAAGCGTGCAATATCTTTATCCGCAGCATCAGGGCAGACGGCGCCGGAGTGGACTGCGTTGCATTCGACGGCCGTCCTATATACAAACCCGGTTTCGGGACAATGGGAGCTAACCCGGTAGCCGATGGGTCACAATTCACCATCGCCGTGGCCTGGCACACATACCGGAAGACGAAGGACTCAAAGTTCCTTGGCGAGGTTATCGATCACCTTGTCAGGACAATGAACGCCGTACCGCGTAATCCTGAAACAGGACTGGTTCATATTAAGAATTATGGATGGGACCGTTGTCCCTATGGTTTTACGGACACAGTTCGTATGCAGGGCGATACCCTTTTTTGCTCTCTTTTATATGTCGAGGCCTGTCATAGACTGTCCGACTTATTAAATGCAGTCGAACGCAAAGCCGATGCGGCCGAATGGAAGCGAGAGGCCGATACCATAGCCAAGAGGATCCGAGAAGTGTTCTGGGATTCACAAACCGGCTTGTTCAGAGCAGCTACTATTCGCTGTAGAGAGCATCATATCTGGGGTTCCGCTTTCGCGGTTTATCTTGGAGTTGCCGATGACAGCCAGTCAAGGTCAGTAGCCGAATACTTTAGGGACAACTACCCACAGATAGTACAAAAAGGTCAGATTCGGCATCTCCCGGTCGGCGTCTATTGGGAAACGTGCGTTGCCGCTCATGACACCTATCAAAACGGTGCTTATTGGGCCACACCCACCGGCTGGTTTGTTTACACACTGGATATCGTGGATCCCAAACTTGCAGACCAAACGGTCATTGATCTTGTAACCGACTTCAGAGAGAACGGTGCATGTGAGTGGGTGTTTGGTGAAAAACACAGGTTACCCAACTACCTCGCAAGTGCATCGCTACCACTGGCGGGTATCCGTGCTATGATAGAGCGGCGTAAAACCGGTGCTTTTTTTGGAGTTCGGGGTGACGACTCCAACAATGGAGGGGGAAGAACTTCGACAATCCGTCCAACTATAGGGTTCATGCCGTAACTGTAACAATAGTAGAAAATGGAAAGTAGGAAATTTTGGATTCAATAATACGACAACCAACATCCAGAACATGTTTCATGTGTGGTCGGGAGAATAATTTTGGACTGAAAATGGTATGGTACAACAATCTTGAATCAAACCAGGTTGAGGCGGTTGTTACCATACCCGAACAGTTCAACGGATACACGGGAATTGTACATGGTGGAATTGTCGCCGCGATTTTAGATGAGACCTCCGGCAGAGCCGTTATGCTGGATGGCAATTTTGACAATCTGTTTGTTACCCTGAGGCTGAACTTGACTTATAGAAGGCCGACGCCAACCAATACACCCTTGAAGGCAGTCGGCTGGCTGGAGCGCAAAGGAAGCAGGGGGATGAAAGTGGCCGCAAAATTATTATTACCCGATGGGACGATCACCACGGAATGTAAAGCAGTTGTAGTACGACCGACCGGAGAAATATCCAAAAATTGGGAGTCTGAAAAGAAATTCTGGCGGGTAGAAGAGGGTTAGTAGCAGTGGACAACAAATCAGTCCTCTGTTGGCAAGACAAAGAGGTGATCATATGGACAAATACGTCGAGGTCTTTTCAGCGAGCGATATTACGTTTGCCTATCTGATGAAGGCAAATCTTGAGAATGCAGGAATCCCGGTTCAGATTACCAACGAGAATTTACAGGGAGCTTATTGTCTTGATGGTATGGTTCCGTGTGTGCTCGTTCCCGAGAACCATCTCGAACAAGCAAAGCAGATCATCAAAGAGATTCAACACTCTTCACAGAATGAGCAGGATGATAAGCAAGAAGATTAAGGAGATAGAACGTCTCATTACTTTCTCCAGAACCTCTGTGACAGGGAGTAATCCTTCGGGCACTCTCTCCAAACCGCCTTCCGGCGGTCGCGGGTCGGTTTGGTAAGGCCGGCGAGGAGTCCCCTATTTTTCTCTTCCACCGCCGTAACACAGGATTTGTCCGTTCATCAGTGATAGGAAGAGCTTGTTGTCTGCTGCGATCATTCCGTCGAAAACGGGTGCGGCTTCAAGATCGATGGAGGCCAGGCGGCTGCCGTCTACTAAGGATATGGTCCAGAGCGAGCCGCCGCGGCGTCCTTTCCACGCTTCCGTCTGCTCTGCCAGCTTTCGTTTCAGTTCAACGTCATCGGGGCGCCGCCAAAGTTCCACTTCGTCGATTACATCCGGTAAGCCGGCAATGAAGAGGGCGTCTTTAGTGAGGACCATTGAACGGACTTGAATCGGCAAATCGGGTTTGATCCAGTGATAGTTAAGTGCCGTCAACTGACCGGGCTTGTAAAGCCTGCCGCGGCTGAGCCATTGTGTTTGATTCCATTCTCTCTCGATATGTTCAGAGGCGGTTCGGCGGACGCGAGTCGGTCCGTCCGCGGTTGGCCTTTTGTCTGCCTTGTAGAGCTGGTACTCGATGGTCGGCGCCTGGGCCAGGAACTGAGGCTTGCGGGCAAAGCCATAGATCATGTTCTCATCGAAAGAAAGGATTCTGCCGGACGGGGCGTGCTTTGCCCCCTCGAACCATACATGCCAGCCGTAGACGGCCGTCACACCGTACATCCAGTAGCTCCGGTGATTCCAGTTATCGTCAAGAAGTCCAACTGGACTGAAAAGGTGCGCGCCTTGGCGGTCCTGCTGTTGGACATCCATATCCGGTGCAACGCGCAGTCGGTTGCCGTCCAGGTCGAACGGTTGGCTCCGCATGAAGATATGTTTGCCGTCGCTGGTCAGGATATCGGGATTGGCAACCGGCATGGTGAGTCCACACCATCCGGCCTGTAGCTTCTGGAGATTCTCCTTCGTACCAGGAATTTTGTCATCTATCTTACTCATGGCGAGCAGCTCGCCAGTCTCAGCCTTAAGCTTGTAGAAGCGAAGTCCACCATCGAGAAAGGCCGAACGCCCGGCAACGCAATATACGGCATCATTCATTACGAGGACGCTGCCGTGGACGGGCCAAACCGACTCAACCTGGCCGTAAGAGACCATGCGCTGCTCATTTCTCGCGGCCAGGAATCTCCACACCAGGCAACCATCACTCGCCCGCAGGCAATACACGTATCCGTCGTGCGACCCGAAGTAGACTCTGCCGGCGTAGAGCGTAGGTGGTGAATCGACACGGCCACCGCATGTGTATTTCCAGATATTCTCGCCGCCGGCTGTGTCTAACGCATGGATGGTATGAGTCTCCGGAGTGGCTGCTATAAGGATGCCGTGCGCTGATACCAGGCTTGTGAGCTTGTCATTCACGCCTGCCGCCCACAGCTTCTTTAAATCCGCTGGAACCGATATTGGTGTGGAGCCGCTCCGTGCCCTGTCATGGCGATACATCGGCCAGGCCGATGTGCCTTCGATGCTCATATACCCATTGTCGGAGTATGCCGGACCCTTCTCGAGGCGGTCGGAGACTGCAATCTCACGTTCGAGGTCCCGGGTCGGCCTGGCCGGGGCGAGGGCGTTGAAACCCGATGTCTTGGTTTCCATAAGACATGCGCAGGAGTGAGGCCCTGCATAGATAAGTCCATTGGCCGGCATAATGCCGTACAGGCATGCACCGCGGGTCCAGTGGTTGACATCTACTTTTTTGGCTCTTACATCGACAACTTCAATTCCGGTTCGTGATGCCAGCAGATAGCGTGTGGTACCTTTCGAGCGGTAGCAGCGAGGATGGAACCACGTCATCTTGGGTGGCGAGAACGCGGCTTTCACTTCGCCGGTATGAATGTCTTTGCCGATGAACTTGCCTCCGCCGCTTCCAGCGGACCATACCAGCTCGTTGATAACAAGCGCATCGCCTGGTGATACGTGGCCGGACCGGGGATGAGCAGACCGCCACAGCAATTCTCCGATCTTTCTTGAATATGCGGCGATTTTCTTGTTGTGCCCATAGAGAAGTACATCGTCGTAGGAGACCAAAGTCGGCGGAGTACGTGTCGTCAGTGATGTGAACTTTGGCACGTTGGCTTGTCGCCACTGTTCCTTGCCGGTTTCGCGGTTGAGACTCACGATATGCCGGCCTGTGTGGAAATAGACGCTGTCCGTATCGACCGTGAGGGTGAGACGGGCAATAGGTGAATCGAAGCGCCATAGCTCTTCGCCCGAGTTCGCATCGATGGCTGTAACGTACTGTCTTTCGCCGGGTTTCCAAACGCCTATCGTAGCCATGGCTCTTATGGATTCGGTCCAACAGTGTTCGTCTTCCGGTTTGAAAACATCGGACTTAAAATCTTCATTCACTCGCAGATAAAGTACGCTCTCAGAAACGAGAATCTCCTCCGTACCTTCCGTGTCCTCATACGTTTGGACCGTCGCCCCCGTAGCGGCGTTCAACGCTGTTACAGGCTCCGTCAGACCGAGTGTTACGTAAACCCTGCCTCCGACAGCAACCAGGCGGCGCGGTGTCGTAGCAGGTCCGGCCTTGAGCGGCCACAAATGAGTTTGCCATAACGGGATGTCGCGTTTCCAGAGAATCACACCATTGAAGGCATCGCGAGCAATGAGTTTCCACTCGGGCGGAAGCTGAACTGAGGCGCTTGGGCCTTCGTCCATGATGTAGAAAATCCGTCCGCCGGCTGATACCATGGCATTCATGCTCGACATCTTCTCGTGGGAGCGTGTCCATTTTGGGCCACCGTTCCACTGGAGACGGCGAGGTGAATCGATGACAGTATCATTCGCCACGGCGTTATTGTCCGGACCGTGCATATAGTGGGTCCACTCGTCGATCTCACCTGGCCACTTCTTGACGGTCCTGGACCACTTGCCTTCATACCGGATACAGGCGACGCCGCCGGGGCAAAGTACGCGCATAACCTCGTCCGTCGAGACGTTGCCCAAGTCCTCGGCAACCAATAGATTCACGAGATTGTCGATGTAGGGCAAATGGATACCATCGAACGTATCGGCCGAGACCGTGCCGTAGAGTCCGCTTGCCTCGATCTGTCTGCGGGCTCGGCTCACATCGTCCGGATTCGTATCCAAAGCATGCACGAGATAGCGATCGTTTGCACAAAACCCGACTGTACGCTTGCCGTCGCCGCAGTCGAGGTGGACAATGAGACCACCACGAACTCCCGATTCCTGTAAAATCTGTACTGGTGTCTGAGCAGAGCAAACACTAAAGCAAATGGATAACAAAAACAGAACTGCCTGTAAGTATCTTGACATTTCAACGCCTTTCGCGTGTTGTTCAAATACTCGTATAAGTCATCTGATGAATTAGCATAGCATATCACTACTCCCGGCAATCTTCAAGAGTCTGGGTTAGTGTCTCTTCGTGCTAACACTCCGAGGCGAGAAGGCACGGCACATAGCTATAACGGTATATACTTTTCGAGGTTGTGTTTACGGGTGTCTGTTGGATTCTATTGTATTTGGAATTTGTTAGGGCTTCATAAATCCTTTAGAAACAACGATGTTTACTCCAAAGCAGGTCTGCAATTTTTAGCAGGTAATGAACATGAATGGTGCGAACAGCATCAGTTACACTTCTGACAGAATCGCCGAGAGTTAAACCTGTTCCGATACGAGCCGGTGTTTTCAGTCCAGTCCCCGCCTTTTGAGCAAGGCATCAACCTTGGGTTCAGATCCTCTAAATCTGACATATTGAGCCATCGTATCGTTGCTTCCTTTTGAAAGAACATTTTTTCTGAATGAAGCGGCCAGTTCCTTGTTAAACAGATCGGTTTGCTTAAATGCCTGGAATGCATCAGCGTCAAGAACTGCAGCCCAGATATAACTGTAATACCCGGAAGAATATCCTCCGCTGGAAAATATGTGGCCGAAATTTGTACTTTGATAGCGGGATTCAATCTCAGGTATCAATCCAATTTTATCCATTGACTCTTTTTCGAATCTTGCGGCATCCTGCTCGGTTGTATCTGTGAGTACGTGCCAGTCCATATCCAGAAAAGAGGCGGCCAGATACTCAACTGTCATAAAACCCTGATTGAAGTGTTTGGCTTTTTCAAGCTTATCGATCAGTTCCTGTGGAATCGGCTCGCCGGTTTCATAATGAAACGCATAGGTTTTCAGTACCGCGGGATCCCTTGCCCAGTTTTCCATAATTTGTGACGGAAGCTCGACAAAGTCCCTGGGCACTCTTCTTGATCCACTATAAATAGTATTTCCGAAGAGGCTGTTCAATCCATGGCCTAATTCATGAAAGAGTGTTTCCACTTCATCCATACTCATCAAGGATGGTTTATCCGCCGTGGGTTTTGCAAAATTGCCGACATTGTAAACCAGTGGTGTAATGAAATTGCCGTCAATGTTAGACTGGCTCCTTAAAGAGCTCGACCAGGCGCCGCTCCTTTTGCCGTCCCGAGGGTAATAGTCGGAGTAAAATATACCCAGATGTGTTCCATCAGCTTCCAGAACCTCAAATACATCGACTTCCGGATGATAAACCTCAATATCATTTCTTTTGACAAACCTTATTCCGTACAGCTTCTCGGCTACATCAAAAGCGCCCTTGCGAACATTTTTCATTTTGAAATAAGGGCGAAGCATAGCATCGTCCAGGGCATATTTTTCTTTTTTCACTTTTTCGGCATAATACCACCAGTCCCAGGCCTGCAGTTTGAAATTTTGGCCTTCTCTGTCAATGATCGCCTGCATATCTGTGACTTCCATTCTTGCTCTTTTTAAGGCGGGTTTCCACAAGTCTTTCAGAAATTTGTAGACATTTTCCGGATTCTTCGCCATGTTTCTTTCAAGAACGAAATCGGCATGGTTTTTATAACCCAACAAATTCGCTCTTTTAACCCTGAGAGCAGCAATCCTGGATATCAGCTTCTTGTTGTCGAATTCGTCGTTGTTATTGCCGCGATTGATATATGCCTTGAAAACGACCTCCCTCAAGTTGCGTTTTTCCGAATGCATCAGAAAGGGAATAAAACTTGGCTTCTGAAGCGTGAACACCCATTTGCCTTCCATGCCTCTTGTTCTTGCCATTTCAGCAGCAGCTTGAACAACTCCGTCCGGCAGGCCGGCAAGATCCTCATCCTTATCTACTATCAGAGCGATAGCGTTGGTCTGTTTCAGATGATTTTGTCTGAACTTAACGTAAAGATTACTCAATTCTTCATTTATATTTCTTAACTTTTCTTTGTCTTGATCGTTAAGATTGGCCCCGCTTCTGACAAAACGCAGAAAATAGTTTTCCAGCAGTATGTTTTGTTCGGCGGTAAGCCCAAGACTTTCTTTCTTCTCATAGATTTGTTTTATTCTCGCGAAAAGGTTTTCGTTTAAGTTGATATCGTCATTGTGTTTGGTCTGTAACGGCGCGACTTCTTTAGATATATTCTGCAATTCATCATTAGTGTTAGCGCCATTAAGACAACTGAACACTCTGCTTACCCGATTAAGCAGCTCTCCGCTTTTCTCCAATTCTTCGATAGTATTCTTAAATGTCGGCTCTTCTTCATTATTTGCAATATCCTCAACCTCAGCTTTTTCAGCTTCCATTGTTTCGAGAAATGCGGGCATAAAATGCTCGTCTTTAATTTCATCGAATGGAGGTGTTTGGAATGGTGTATTCCACTTTTGTAACAGTATGTTTTCCGGTTGAACGCTGCAGCCAATGGTAAGAATAGCCAAAGTGAAAAGGTACATAACTTCTTTCATTTTCTTTATCCTTTAGTTTGACAATTAGTTCCTTAGAAAGAATCAGGGTGTAGCCGATGCAGGAAATCTATACTATAGAAGCTTGCTTTTCAAGAAGAAATCGTGTTGTTTGTGTTCATACGCTTTTTTGGCTGTTTGATAAGGAGTTTACTATGAAGGAAAGAGTGAGTAAGTTCTCAGTGATTGTGCTAATGGTGTTGCTGGGCAGCGTTCCTATGCATGGTGGAGAACAAAAGAATCTATTTGCCGGAGAATCGCTGCCAAATGGGTGGACATGGAAGCGGCCGAATCCGCACTGGGCGCGGATTACAGGGCTTAAGGTTAATTCGGCCGCCGAGAACAAGGCAGAACGCGATTATTCCTTCGACGGCAAGATCTCCCGCGCCGTGCTCGAGAATTACCTTTCGCGAGCGATTACTTTCGCGGAGTTGCTCAACGGCGAGCGCATCGAGAAGCAATTGGGGGGCAACACCGAGGACAATATTCGAATGCTCGCCAATGTCGGTGCCAAGTTCGCCGGCCGAGCTATCTACATGTGGGGCGGTGAGAGTCGTCTCGATGGGCTGCTCGAACGAGCCCGCCCGATTGTAAAAGAAATCCATGCTGCCGACCCAGATATAGTTCTGCAGGCCGCCGCCTTCGAAATAGTAAGCAGGCAGGTCGAGACACTCAAAGTTCCCAAGTGGGTCTTCAACGAATTTGACCTCGATTTCGAGAATCGTAACTTCGACTACGAAGCTATGCTCTACCCCGATGGCCGCCGCGTCGATCACTGGCGCATCGGTTCATCCGTCCCCGGTATGAGCAGGCTCGAGACTCGCATGTGGTTTTTTTATCTCGCCGCACGTTATGTGGATATCGGTATCGAGGCCATACACTTCGGCCAGGTCGAGATCATGGATGACCTCGACCAGGATCATCGCGACTGGCGCGACATGATGGCCCGCGTCCGCCAATACGCCGCCAAACACGCCAGACGCCGTTTTCTACTCGCTGATGCACACGTTCCCAGTGGTGGCATCGTCCACGACGAAAGGCTCTTGTTCGACTTTCACTCCTTTCCGCTGCGGATTGATGAGGTCGTTACTGAGCCGCAGAAAGGTGTTTTGAAGGTTGGCTACCTTGACAGCATCTTCACCCGCAGCAAAGGCGGAATCACCCCGAGTGGCTGGCGATGTGACAGCCTGCCCTACATTGTTGAACTGGACAACTTCGGCTCAAGCGGTAAACCCGGACGGAACATCGGAATGCACTATATATGGGGTTACGATGAAATCTGCTGGTTCGCTCACCAACCTGCAGACTACCGCAACTCCTGGCTCAGGTATGCCTGGGAATGGATACGTCGAAACGATTCCAACGGCTACCTCCAAATGCCCGGCAGCAGAACCCTGGCCAACCCTGTTGGACAAAAGATCTGGTACTGGGCGAACACCCCTTCCAAGGCTATCCCCACCGGCTTCGATCAGGAGGAAACAATAAAAGCAATATGGGCCGAAGACAAATAGTACATTCTACCCAAAATCCTGCTACTTGTTCCGGGCGAAGCCATGGCCGTAAACCGGATATCCCTGTGAAATCCTGGTCCGAGACAAGGTGGACGGCAATTTCTCTGGTGGCATGGGGTAGTAAATTCGAATGTATTTCGTTAAAATGATTGGAAAGGAGGGATGAGATGTTATCCGGGTTGTTTAATGATTGGAAGGTTGCGATGAATCGACGAAGTTTTTTGTCATTGATGTGTCAGGCTCCGGTAGCGTTTTCTTTTGCGAATGCTTCTGCAAAAACGCCCGTTGCTAAGCCGAATGTGATTGTTATTCTTTGATCGAAACCGCAGGCAGCCGTTTTTCATGTACCTTGCAAAAGAATATCGATCTAAGGAACCGTATTGTTCGTACCGTTTAAATCATTTAATGCGCGATTCGCCACGCGCGTTATATACTTATTCGGCTGCCTGGACAAACATTTCTTAAGGGCATCTTCCGCCGGCCTGGCTGTCTCGCCGATATAATCCAAAACAATCGCTGCCTGCAGACGGCCCCACTGATGTTCGCAATCAAGCGCCGCGATTAATACCGGCAGAGCTTTTCGGGGCCTGTTCATCTTACATAAAGCCCGAGCGGCCGCTACTCTAACGCTTACTGATTCGTCCTGTAGTGCACGCTCCATAGTATTTTCAGCCGAGATAGCGTCAACACCGATATTGCCTATCCCCGTCGCCCCCCAGTATCTAACAGATGCATTCGAATCCTTCATCGCCTTAACCAGCTCACTCAGCGCACTTTTGCCCTCCGATGCTCGTGCGGCAATTGCCCCAAGTCGTTTGTTCAACTCATCACCTTCCGGTTGACGCAGTATCGCATACCGATTGCCGTATCTGGCTTCCCTCTCTACTATCTCGGGCTCCGGAATCAATCCGAGATCCTTCGTATCCTGCACCCATTGCAAGTGAACCTTCCGCATTCTCTCCAGCAACGGCTTATACTCTGATTTGGCAGCAAGGTTATTTATCTCATGTGGATCACTCACCAAATCGTACAACTCCTCGACGCTCTTTCTATCGGCCATAAACAACTTCGCTGCCGGCGGTAATTTACCCTCGGCGTGAATCCGCCGAATCTCCTTCATCGTCGCGCCCTTCTCCGGCGTATTCATGTATTGGTAAAACGTCTTCAGCGGCTCGTAGTTGCGAATGTAGCGATATCGTTTGTCACGAACGCTGCGAATAATATCGTACCGCTCATCCATCCGGTCTCGGACTCCATAAACATAATCCCGCTGGGGCGGAAGATTCTTTCCCAGGAACGGTTGGCCTTGTATGTGTTTTGGAATCTTTACCCCCGCCAGGTTCAGCACAGTAGGCCCGAAGTCGATCGAGCTGATCAACTGATCGTCGATGGTACCCGGCTTACTCTGGTCATCTGTTTGCAGCTTATGTGGTACTCGGATAACCAGCGGAATATGCGTCCCTGAATCGTATAACCACCTCTTGGCTCTCGGCAGCCCCACACCATGATCCGACCAGAAGAAAACAATCGTATTTTCATAAAGCCCTGCCTCCTTGATCTCGTTGATCTTCTCACCAATCCAGGCATCCATTGCGGTAATCAACTCGTAATTGCGCTTCCAATCCTCACGTACGATCGGCGTATCCGGATAATAGGGCGGCAGCTCCAGCTTCTTCGGATCTTGTCTCTGTGACGGCTTGAGATTCTTCGTAACACTTTTGTACTTAGATTCACGTGCAATGCCGCTCTCGTGACAGCCTCCGAAATTAAACACTGCAAAGAATGGCTGGCCCGCCTTGCCGTTCTTCCAGTGAGCCTTGCTGCTCGATTCATCCCAGGCATCCTTCAGATCCTTCGTCTGATAGTCGGTCTTGGAGTTGTTCGTGCAGTAGTAACCGGCATCACGCAGATAGCTGCTGAACGCCTTGATAAAGCTCGGCAGCTTCGCGCTGCACCGCATGTGGTGAGTGCCAATTGTTGTCTGATACATCCCCGTGATGATGCCGCTTCGACAGGGAGCGCAAACTCCGGCAGTCGTGAATGCATTGGTGTACCTCACCGCATCGCTCGCCAGCTTATCGATATTAGGTGTTATCGCAAATTTGTCACCAAAGCACCCTATATGAGCATTGATATCCTCACAGGATAACCACAGAAAATTGGGCCTTGCCGTCCTGTCCTGGGAGGCCCGGACAACTTTACCCAGTACTAATCCTGCAGCACCCGATCCTATCGCTCTGAGAAAGCTGCGCCTATCGACGATCGATACGCTCATAATAATCTTCTCCTTGGCCCTTAGTTTATCAGACTAATATTTCTCATTTACATGGTCATAAGAATACTTTTCTTCATATAACACTAAAAATCTTATAAAATCCAACTTAAACTTGCTCTTCGTATGGAATAACAAAATCATCTATGTATTATGCTCGATTCGAGCGAGGCCCGCACTATTCTTCAAGGGCAAGGATCTCCACCTTTCGAAACTCTACGGGATGGCTCTCGGCTTGAAGGGAAATGTAACCTTCAGACAGCATCTTATTCTTACCCTTGATAAGCTTCCCGGCATCCTGGTCTTTTTCGTCAAGCTGCGGTCTCTCGTATTCCAGCACGACCTGGCCGTTAATAATGTGCTTGATGAGATCGTTGCCGTGAACTTCAACCTCGGCCTTGACCCACTGGTCGCCGTGATACGTTTCTGAACGAGAAGAAATGCAGTGCTGGGTGATAAGCTGATTGTCCATTACGACGTGAGTTCCCGGCGTGCATAGATTACCGGTCGATCGCTTATCCTTGCCATTGCCTCCAAGTAGCTGAACTTCAATGGAAACGGGAAAATTCTGATCCTTTCCCATACTCTCGGGCGACTGACAGTGAATCATAATCCCGCTGTTTCGCAGCGCCCACCCCGGGCCTCCGGGTGTTTGATCTGACACGAATCGATATTCAAGCCGCAAACGATAGTGTGAGAATTTCTCACTATAGAAGATATGGCCGAATTTGCCGCCGAACTTGTCGTACTGATCGTAGCAAACCTTTAGGATTCCATCTTCGGCCCGAAAAGTATTGCCGTAATTTTCATTCAATTCGTAGCCGGTGATTTTGACCTTCCAACCCTCAAGGTTCTGGCCGTTGAAAAGACTGATCCACCGGTTATCGGCAGGCTTGTTCTGTTCTGCCGCACAGCCGCAAATTGCGATTATCAGAACAAAAGCCAGGCCACATAAGATGGTTTGTCGATGAATCCTACCCAACGAAAGATAATTACTTTGAGGTTGCGTGTTCGTCATTTTCAATTTCTCCTTAGCTTGCTTGTTACTAAATGAACTTTTGCAAAACTCTTGTACTAAATCATTTTTTAGCTATCACGTTTCCAGAAGGCGACATGGGACAACCATAAGGTATTCAGGACTCGCCCTTCAGGCCTCTCACTCAAACCACCTCCGGGTGCTCGGGGATCTGGGAAGGGTGTTTTAAGCGTATTTCAATCAGTTGTGATGCCTATCTGCGTTCGTATTCTGTTCGAGTACTCCATCCCTCTACTATCATGACCGGTCTAATTTGTCATGGTTTCTTACCGAAAACCAAAAGGAAACGGTCCTGTGCAAGCCTTGGGCCACGAAACCACAGAGAAAAACCTGCCTCTGCCATTTCCCGTTCTACCATCTTGGGCGGTATTTTCCTGTGATGGCTTGCTTCTCTGCGGGACAGTGGCATATCCGCTTTACGGTCCAGAACGAAAATACGACCATTTGTCACCAGTTTTTGGTGAATTTTACCAAGTAAGTTCTTACTGTGAAACAGCAGATGATAGCTGTCTAAGAAAAAAACCACATCAATCGGCTCATCCGGCAAATTCGGGTTGCCGTTATCTGTTAGCACAGAAGGCAGTAAAACGCCGGGGGGCAGCGCCGGTCTCTCCTCTTTCTGCGTTGCCCACTCTTCCAATACAATGTCAAGCCCTTCCCCACTGGAATGCTCAAGAATCGGAACCATTAGTTGCCGGGCCTCACCCAGTGCGATAAATACCGGATTCTCATAACGGCCTGTAGATGGAAGAAACAGATGGTACGTTTCTTCGATTGAGAAGGTTCGGAATCGGTCCGGATCAACGCCGGGATGTCTTAGTTTCTGAGGGCGCTGAAAAACAAGGACGAAGTCGTCTTTTGTGTACCAGTACTGTTCAGCGCATTCTACAAAAGCGAATCCTTCTTCCCTCGCCTCCCGTACCACCGTTGTCTCGGCAATCCAGAAGTGTTTCGTTTCGCGAAGCCTGCGCTCAACCCAGTCACGTAGAGTTCCCCGCCGTCTATCAACAATCGCCAGATAACCACCCGGTTTCAGGCTCCGCCAGATTGCCCGCAGCATATCTCGTGGTTTGGCGAAATGGTGGTACACATGATTCATATAGACAAGGTCCGCGGAATCCGCGGGCAAACAAGGATCGTCACTTCGACCCAGTACGGACTTCACCTGGTTAATATCTCTTTTTTCCGCCTCTGCCTTGAGTGACTTTACCCTGTTTTCTTCGATCTCCTCGGCGAACACTATTCCTGTTTTTCCCACGATATCGGCAAAGAACCACGTATCTCGTCCGCCTCCAGCTCCGATATCGGCGATAACCGAGCCCTCACCCAGACCAAGATGAGAGACCAAAGTGCGAACGGAATCCGCTCGGTTGGCCGGCTTGGCTATTTTGCTGTCACCACGGTTCAATGCCGCGATGCATGACGAGAACTGTAACACGAAGAAAATGAATATTATAGTTACTAAGTAACGACGATAAGCCTTTTGAAATTTCATAATGTCTCTCCAAAAATTGTGGGGCTTTATTCCCATATCTGTATTATGATTTGCTACAGATGCCAACTAACCAACACCAAAAGTCCCGAAACTACTTCAATTGTGTTTTTTTTTATTGCATAGGTGTGCTCTCAGCCGAGTGTCTCATCCATAGTACCATCCGGCAGCATATTGTCAGGGTGGTAGATACCCTGCTGCTCCAGCTTGTATCGTTCGCACTCCATCCAGCCGTCATCGGACTTGCAATATTTTTCAGCCCAGACCGAGCCAATCCTGCCTTTTGTTTCATATCTTCGCAGCGGGCAAACACCGTACCATTTGCAGGTCATTTTCTCTTCTATCAATCCTGGTATATAAAATCACTTCGAGATGGCTTCGATCTTCAGTATTCGGCCCACGCCCATTTGCATGAAGTCCGGCCCATAAGCCTGCTTGAACATCTGGATCGCTCGATCTGTTGTGTCCTCCAAAAGATTAGAGAATATTTATTAAGGCAGGGCAGGCCTTACACTGCGATTTCGATTTCGTATTTACAATCGTTTAGTGAACCCATGGTAAATCACGGCCTTTTATAGTATGCTACCTTGGTAAGAATACAGGGCTGAGGTGCGGAGGGAGAGGGAAAAAGCGAGATAACCTCAGCCCTGTGATTGTGCTTTAACTCTTAACAAGAGTTTTGCCAAATCGATCCAAATGTTACATGCTTTACAACAGCATTTGGTTCTCGGAATTGCGCGTCTCTCCCACACTGGTTACATAGATGCCGGACTGGTCTTTGATGGGGCATTTGTTCTGACAAATCCCACAGCCCACACACAACTCAGGATCAACGTGGGGCTGTTGCACGAGAACCTTCTGCCCCGACTCATTGATGACTTCAATCTTCTCGACCCAGATCGCTTTGGTCGGCGTGGGACAGTGCTCCTCGCACACGATACAGGGGCGGGCAGAAGCATAGGGAAGGCAGCGGTTCTTGTCTACGAACGACTGTCCGATCTTGATCTTCTGTTTTTCCTCCAGAGGCAGCTCACGGATGGCATCCGTAGGGCACACCTGACCGCAGAGCGTGCACTCGTATTCACAGTATCCAACGTTCATATTCAATACAGGCGTCCACAGCCCTTCGATTCCAGCTTCCAGCCCGGCCGGTTGGATGGCGTTCGTGGGGCACACCTTCATGCATTCGCCGCAGCGAATACAGCGGCTCAAAAACTCCGGTTCCGCAACGGCCCCGGGCGGTCGAATCAGAGCCGGATTAAAAACGCGGCCTGAGGCTTGGGGATGAACCCGAGATAGACAGGCGGTCCCTACCCCTAAGGTCCCTGCGGTCAGGACCTTTCGTCGCCCGAGGTTTATCTCAGGGCCTTTGCCGGGTCTCAAGAAGTTCAGGAGCCAGCGCCATATTACGTTGTCTGACCATCTTTTCATTGATTGTCCCTTGACGGCACGGCAAATTCAAAAGAGATCGCCTGCTTCGGACAAACGGCTTCACAGTTCCAGCAAAAAAAGCATTCCGCCGGTTTCCATGCTTCGGATCGATCTGAGGGACCGTCCGGATTCGCTCCTGCCGGACAGGCCGCAACACAAATCCGGCAATCATTACAGGCATCATTATCTTTCTTGAGTCGTAGTATTGGATTCTTACCCACCAATCCCAACAACGCGCCCAAAGGGCAAACGTAGCGGCACCAGAAACGGTTTTTCCAGAGATTAAGAGCCAAAAGACCACCGAACAGGATTCCCATAAGAATACCCCAATAGTACTGCGGGCGCTCTTCAATGAGCAGGTACTTGCGCAGCACTTCGTACATCGGTTCTGAAACTCTTGTGATTTTCACACTCCCGACGCCGGGGTCACTCTTATAAAGCCATGCGAACAAAGCGTGCGAACCCGAGTTAAAAGCGGGAAAGACGGCTGTAGCCAGGGACCGGTAGAGAAGGGAGAAAGGATCGAACCAGCCGATAAGGTTAAGCCCCGTGAGCGTCCCGGCCAGAAGGCCGATCAGAACCAGGTATTTCCATCTTTGGCGGGGACTGTACGCGGCCCTCTTCAATCGGGATTTCAGGGAGCCGCCGCGAAGTTGGGTCATCATCTGATTCAACGTGCCGAAGGGGCATACCCAGCCGCAGAACCAACGCCCAAATAGCACGGAAATACCTAAGGTTCCCAAAGACAGAAACAGCGCCAGCGGAATAGCAGCGCCGGCCAACCAAATCGTCACCAACACGAGCGGATCCAACTCAAAGAAAAACGCCACGGGTCCACCCGTCCGGTTGATAGGATGGTATGCCGTCTGCAAGAACAGGTAGAAGAACAGCAGCAGACAGAGGGTCTGGATACAGCGTCGCAGCCAGACCATTCCACTGATTTTCCGAATGCCTCGCGCCACCAAAACCTCACACCAAAGATTCTACCGGTGACAATGATGTAACGTCCATGGTACCCAAACCGCGGTTGGCCGCTTCTACAATATGGGCGATTTTTTTCGGCTTCATATCCAGGAGTGTAGCGCCGAAGGCATCGATGGCTACCTGGTCCACACCAGCGGCCACTGTGTCTTTGCGCTTAACATCATCCAGGTTACCACCAACCGGACCATTGACAGGGAGAACTCGAATTCCATCGAGAACGGTCAGTTTGGGCTTAACGAATGCGGCCAGGTCGGGAAGGACATTGGTAAGGTCCTGATGAAACCGATTCCGAGATCCACCGCAGACACCCATCAGGTTCTTCATAGCCAGTGTGGCCCCCGCCAAACTGTGGTGTTTGGCGATCGGGATGTTGATAAAAGTGTCGACTTCTATCATGTCCGAGTAAATCTCCCATTCTTTGAGGGCCTTGCCGTTGAGCGCCGTCTTCTTGAATTTACGTCGGTCAAGGCGAATGACGCGGGCCCCCGCCTTTTCCGCCAGCGGCTGAATGCGGGAGTTGGGGTAGGTCCGTTCCCCTGCATTGCATGGATTGTCACCTACCATTACCTGTTTGGCCCCGGCTTCATAGCACATTTTGATAACGGTGGCAACCACATCAGGATTAGTGTTGCCCGCCTGCTCAGGTGTGCGATCCCAGGCGATATTCGGCTTGACCCACACCACCTGGCCCTTGGAAACGAATCGCGACATGCCCCCCAGGTCCTGGATGGCCCGGCGGGTGAGTCGCGTGGCCTCTTCGGCGACGCCCTCGGTCTCGGCCGGGGAGGTGCGGTATTTGGCTATGCTCATCTTTGGGGCAGTTGAGGCTTTTGCGAGCCCGGGGCAGAGCAAAGCCACCTGCAGGCCAGCGCCGGTCAGCGCAACCTGCTTCAGAAAATCTCTTCTATTTAATTCAGTCATAACTATCACCTCCAGTAAACTGTAGATTAACCCTCAAAACACAATATCACGAACTATTAGTATATTAGACCGAAAATATAAAAGGAATGCAATTACCAATAAACGATCACTTCGGGAAGGACATGGTAGATTATGAAAAAGAAAATTCTGTGTGTTCTTTCTTTTTCCTGCTGCAACCAATATGCCTAGTACTACAACGCTACAAGGAATTCCAGTGACATTTGCGTATGTTTTTCAATTTTATGCCTATCGTATGTAATCGTCTTATTGTGCGGCGTCGATGGCTGCGAGCAGCTTTGCGGTTTCGC
>Ga0180434_10000146_pt1 | contig 104361 bp, 86 predicted proteins | sample SS_ome_7_FD_132453 | JGI IMG/M metagenome (GOLD analysis project Ga0180434, IMG submission 132453) | Hypersaline lake sediment archaeal communities from the Salton Sea, California, USA - SS_1_D_2 metaG | ecosystem: Environmental > Aquatic > Non-marine Saline and Alkaline > Hypersaline >... | reverse complement strand
GTGCTTCTCTTCTCCATGGCGGTGCCTCCTTCCTTTGCCCGGACATAAAAGCCCGAGCTGGTTGGTTACCTTAGGAAGGTATCACCGCCTAATCTCTTTTTACACACCTATTGATTGTAGCTCTAAGCGTTTTGTCTCTTCCAACTTCACGTCAGGTGTTTGTGTCGCACCCGTGCAGCTCAAAGCGGTTTGAGTTGCATCTTGGCCTGATTGTGCGACTCAAGGGGGGTCCGCCTACCTAATACCTTCGCCCCCAATATCTCCCCCTGGGGACCGTCTCTATCCAGACAATCCAGAGCCTAATGTAACTGACTATTTTACAGTAAGTTGCGTTAAGGCCTCCGCACCACGGTTCAAGTCTGTTCTAGTGTGCCATACCGAGAGCCACGCCCGAACTAGATCCCCGCGCTTCCCTGGCCGATCGTTCATTGCAACCAGATTGCAACTGGTTGCAATGCGAGAGGCCGCGTAAGCCCTTGATAAATAGCGCGCTATGGGCTGCCCAGTCGGTTTGCTCAAGAGCCCGCTGTGCCTAAAGCTCTGAGTGGTTGCAATCCGGACGCTTTGAGCCCGGGAACCATCGCGCCGCCCGGGTTGTACCACGAACGTGGACTGCACCTTCCTCTACAAGTTCGCGAAGCAGGACCTGAATCTGACTCCGTGAATGGGAAGGCAATACCTGTCGCAGTTCCTCCATCCTCGAGCCGTCAGCGCGGCAGCCCTCGATATGTTTCAGCAACAGGGCCTTATTCGTCTCCCTGTCCAACCCGCGTTTTCGAGTATAGATGCCCCCTTTGCCGAGATGCCGGTAGAACCTCCGAGAGATGAGGAGGCGAACACCTCGACCTCGGCCCAAGCGCTCGATGACCCCCTTTTCCAATAAATACTCGACCCTGGGAATAAGATAATTGGGAACAGACTCTCCCCTATGTACGAGATCGACTGTAACGAAATCGTCTGTGCCGAAATCGGCCATCCGTTCACGGTCAATCTTCTCAAAGAAGCTCACAAACTCTGGATCTTGCACATCACCATGCAAGGTAAGCCAAACCAAATGAGCGTCCGTTCGGGAGAAATCAGGAAGCTGTTTGCTATGGCGAATGCATTCCCGATATATGACATCGATTCCCTGCCCTGCGCGCTCGACAAGCCCGCATTTGCCCAAGGCCTCGGCAATACGTCGATTGCGCGGATTCTGTTGCCATAGGATGTTCTCAGGGGTGATCCCCCGTGGAAAGCCTCCTGGGCTGGTAATCTCGAGCCGCCGGGGATATTGACGAACGAACACGGATCCGCCACTGCGATAGTCACGATGGCTCACTGCATTCAAGATCGCCTCCCGGATTGAGCGTTCTTGAAACGTGGGCACATCCCACACGAAGAGACCCTGTTGAAAGTGCTGTAGATCGTTGCGCAAGTCTATGAGGTGCCATATCTCATCCAGAATCGGAAAAAAGCCTTTCCGAAACTCATGTCTTTCCGCTGCCGGCCCGGCAGCGTCACTGGAACGATATTCGAACACAACCTCGGCATTACCGAGATGCCGACCCAATGCCTCGCGCGTCCCGAACAAGATGAGAGATGCGTACGTTGGAGACCCATCGATAACCAGTTCAGCATCCGTAAGTAGTTGGTCTACGGAACGGCTCGCAATATCCTGCCCCGGGCACTTCTTCTGCCACAATGAACGAAACAAGTTGATCGCCACCGGATCCAAGGCATCCAGCCCCACACTAGGGCAAACCTCCGCCGAGAAATCGGGCCCTGTTTCGTTGTGAATGGAACGGAGTTCCTCGTCGGCCATCGGTACCAGGGAATCCCCCGCACGCCTCAAGTAAGCTCCTCCATACTGCCAGGCTTGACCGGGCATGCGTGCCGGCACATGTACGATGAGGACCCGCTTGGCTTCGTACATGTATTCCTCCACGGGGATTCGCCGGCGAAGTCGCTCGAACAGCCCGGCTTCGGTCCTCCCAGGCTCGGGGAACGCTTTTGTCCCAACCACTTCGCGGGGACGTCTGTCTGTCACACCCAGCACAACAGGGCCACCGCCTTCATTTGCCAGAGCGACGCAGTATTTCACTAATCTCTCGAAATGGAAACTGGACGAAGCCTTCTTGAACTCAATACGGCTGCCTTCGGGACTTTTCAACCACGCAAGGAACTGATCGCGTGAAGTCATTCTGCAACCTCCTTGCGAACGTCGATCTTGCCGGTAACAGCCGCCGAGATGAGAGCCGTGCGGTATTCGAGGAGTGTCTCCATCGATTGCCTGATGGCAGATACAATTCGCTTGATAGGCTCAAATCCTGCCAGCAACTGTGATGCGATGGCACTCTGCTCGTCAACAGGAGGGACAGCAACCGGTATTCGAGCGATTATCCCAGTGTTGAGGTTGTCCATGGTTGTACCGACGCAATCAAGAAGCAAGTGGTCACGGACAGCCGGAATGCGGAGAAAGAAGCTAGTGTACAGAGGATCAGCCTTCTCAAGATTCAGGCGGATGCGTATGCTGCCAGTCCCACAAAGAAAGCCGTCCGCACTCCTCGTGACCAGCGCACAGCGCCCCATTTCGCCACGACGGCCAAAGACTATGTCCCCTTCGTCCAGTCGGTGCCTCCGCAGATTACCGAACGTCTCCTTGCTCACTGTGCACCGTGGATCAGGGACAATGTCTCCACTCTGCAGATTGGCTGGATTGACCACCGGAATGCCATTTTCAACATAGTCGGAAGCGTGCAACTGCGTCCCAAACGGACCAGTCTGCAGATTGACTGCTATCCTGGCCAATTTTGCCACATCCCAATGCTCAGGAATCTCACCCAGCCACTCAATGCCCGAATTCTTCATCTTTACATCGGGATCGAGACCCTTGGTGACGGCGTGGCTGATGAGGGCCGTGCGCTTCTCTTTGAGGAGCTCGATCTGCCGCTGCTTCTTCTCGATCAGCGCGTCGATCCGGGCCGTCTCGCGGTCGAGGAAAGCCGTGATGGCACGCTGTTCCGCAATGACTGGGAATGGGTGTCGGAAATCCCTCACGAACTCGTCGGGTACGCGTTTCTGCCCACCAGCACCGTACATGTAGGCAGTGCCAATGCTCCGAAACGGATGGCTGATAGTCAAGTAGAACAGGAATTTCGGATCTAGCCCCGGCAGTGGCCGTAAAACATGAAGCTCAGTTGTTCCAAAAGCAACTCCGTTTCTCAGGCCTTGTGCCATGGACCCTTTGCCATTCTCGAAGCAAGGAGTGATCTTCGCAACTACAACGTCGTCTTCGCGAAAATACGTGTAGCCCACTGAAACCTCATCAAGTGGTTTCGTCTGGTCGAGCTGAAGCCCACCATATTCACCTACCGCCTCCATGGGAACGAAGGACACTTCCGTGTCCCGGGAAACACAGCTCAACTCGGACCTTGACGGATTCACCTTGACCAGAAAGCGAAGCCGGCTGGTGCGCCATCTTCTCGGAGCTTTACCCAGCCACTCAACACTCCAGCCCGTTTCTCGTGTCAGAGTCGCCCTACTCACTCCGTCACCTCCGCGAGCATCTCCGCGATCTCCTTCTCAATCTGTTTGAGGTCGGCCTCGATTTTCTCAAGAGGGCGCGGGGGCGTATACTTGTAGAAGTATCTGTTGAAGTTGATCTCATAGCCCACCTTGGTCCTGGACTCATCCACCCAGGCGTCGGGCACGTGGGGCAAAACCTCGCGCTTCATGTACTCGCCGATATCCTCTTTGATAGGCACGTTCTCGTAGTCGCGGAGATCCGGGTCGGGCTCGGGGTTGCCCTTGGCGTCGGTGCACAGGTCCGCCGTCTCATCCCGCTCCGCCAGAGCCGTGAGGACTGCCTTGAAGACCGCCGCCTGAACCTTGAGCCCGGCCTTGAGGAAGGCTTCTTTCACCAGCTCCTCGAACCTCTCGCGGTTTTTGACCACGCCTTTGGAGACAAGACCATCCAGCGCGGAGAGAATCGCCTCCTGTAAGTTCCGCCCCTCCGCGATCTCAGCCAAAGCGGCCTTCGTGTCCTTCCGCTTCTTGCTCGCAGCAAGGCCCGCAAACGCCCTTGTATCCTTCAAGCACTCTATTCGCTCCGCGTCCACCGCGAAGTTGAGTCTTAGGGGACGCTCCACAGTTATGCGCCTGTAGCCGAAGTCCTCGTTGTCGAACACGCGCACGCGGTCCCCGTCTTGAAGGCCGCCGTATAGGCGGGCTATCTCACCCCGATCTTCCTCGCTTATCTCGTTGCGTTTGTTGCCGAGCGACTTTCGCATTTTCTTGAAGAACCCGGTGCCGTCCACGAGCTGGATCTTGCCCCTGCGCCCGGGCTCTTTGCGATTGGTGACGATCCAGAGATATGTGTAGATGCCGGTGTTGTAGAAGAGCTGATCCGGCAGGGCGACGATGGCCTCAAGCCGGTCATTCTCTATTATCCAGCGGCGGATCTCGCTCTCCCCCGAGCCGGCCGAGCCGGTGAAGAGGGGCGATCCGTTGAAGACGATCCCCAGCCTGGTGCCTCCGTCCTTGGGGTCCTTCATCTTGCTGATCATATGCTGGAGAAAGAGAAGCGACCCGTCGTTAATACGCGGCAGCCCCGCCCCGAATCGCCCCCCGAATCCCTGCTCCTCGTGCTCGCGCTTGATGAAGTCGGCCTCGGGTTTCCACTCGACCCCGAAAGGCGGATTGGCGAGCATGTAGTCGAACTTGTCGCCCGGGAAATGATCGTCGGTGAAGCTGTCGCCGAAGGCGATGTGCTCTATGTCCTGACCTTTGATCATCATGTCGGACCCGCAGATCGCGTAGGCCTGGTCGTTGTAGTCCTGGCCGAACACTTCCAGGCGGGCGTCGGGATTGAGCTCACGAACATAGTCTTCGGCCACCGAAAGCATGCCGCCGGTCCCGCAAGCAGGGTCATAGAGTGTCTTCACAATGCCCTTGGTCGTGAGCACGTCATTGTCCGGCATGAAGAGGAGATTCACCATCAGGCGTATCACCTCTCGCGGTGTGAAGTGATCGCCCGCCTCCTCGTTCGACGCCTCGTTGAACCGCCGGATGAGCTCCTCGAATATGTAGCCCATCTCGATATTGGATACCGTCTCGGGGTGCAAATCTATGTCGCAGAACTTGGATGCAACCAGATAGAGGCGGTCCGCCTTGTCCAGCTTGGCTATGTGCTCCTCAAAGCCGAAGTGGTCCAATATGTCGCGCGCACGGGTGGAGAAGCCTTTGATGTAGTGGGTCAGGTTCGCGGCGATGTTGTTCGGATCGTCCTTGAGATCCCGGAAGGTGAAGCGGCTGTCGTTGTAGAACGGCACGCCCGTCACGCGACAGAGAATCGGATCCACGTTCTTGACCTTGCCGCCTGCAAGCTTCTTCTTGCGCTTGATCACCATGCGCTTCGTGGGCTCCAGAACGCAGTCAAGGCGGCGAAGGACCGTCATTGGAAGCATGACGTCTTTGTACTGGTTGGGACGATAAGGGCCGCGGACTAGATCCGCCACCGACCAGATAAAGCTCACTTTTTCGCCGAAGTTCTTCATGTCCGCTTCCAATAGATGGGCAGCCCCCGGGAGTCGCTTATGTCAACAAGCGGCGCGCCGTGATTACCCCAAGTCTTTCATAGCCCTTCCCAATCAAGCCCGAAGCCCGCGGAGTCAATTACTTCATCCGACAGCACAAGCCGCCCGCGCTCGCACATCTTCTTGCAGAAGTTAAGAAGCTGAGCCTTTGCCAGCTTCGACGGACTGGACTGTCCGTTCTCCCATCGGTTGACGGTAGCGAAGCTCACCCCAAGCAGCCTAGCGAGATCCTCCTGGCTCAGGGCAAGTTGCCGCCGAATCTCTTTCACCAGCGCGGGGCTTTCGTTCTTTCTGTCCATCGGATACCTTCAGTCGGGCAAGCGGGCCACAGTCGGACACTCGATTATCATAGCGAATGTTATACTGTTCGCCAGCTCGTTTCCAAGTCGAAACTGCCGCCGGCGTACCTACGGCGTCACTGCGGTTTCCAAGAGGAGTATGCGCCCATCTCCCGGCTGACCTGGATTCCCCACGAGTCCCAGGCTCCTGTAGGAGCCACTCCGATGAAATCTCCGTTACCCCCGCCAGCCAAGCGCGACTTGGTCCCAGTGCGCCTTCCCCCCGACAAGTGTAAGCCTATCAAAGGATTGCGCCGCAATCTCAGTGGGTTCGGGTGTTTGTTGGCCCGCCCACCAGAGGAATGGAAAGCACAGGCCTGTTACATTTCCTAGGTCATTGTTAATAATTACCAAGGAAACGCAACAGGGGTACACATGGAACGCACACAGAGAATCATCGAGCTCGCCCGGAAGGCAGGAATAATCCGTCCTCGGGATGTAGAGGCTCTGGGGATACCCCGCGAATACCTCCTGAGACTGTACAGGAGGGGCATTCTGACGCGGCTGGGGCGAGGCCTCTACGCGCTTCCCGAAGCGCTGACCAGCGAGTCAATAACCTTGGCGGAGGTCGGCAAGAGGCTCCCGCAAGGAGTGGTCTGCCTGATCTCAGCACTCCAGTTTCACAACCTCACGACACAGATCTCTCCGCGGGTGTGGATCGCCATGGAGAGCGGGAAATGGAAACCCGAGTTCGACTACCCACCACTTGAGTTGGTCCGCATGAGCGGGCCCGCTTTTTGCTATGGAGTCGAGGAGAACGAAGTGAACAGGGTTCCGGTCAAGGTCTACAGCCCCGCCAAGACGGTGGCTGATTGCTTCAAGTTTCGTAACAAGATCGGACTCGATGTCGCAATCGAAGCGCTCCGCGAAACCTGGAGATACCGAAGAGCAACGATGGATGAAATCTGGGAAGCATCAGAGGTCTGTCGTGTAGCGAATGTGATCAGGCCCTACCTGGAGGCAATAGTGTGAGTACCGCTGGCGGGTCGAACTACGCCCATTCCGTATTTCAACGCCTTCTGAACTACGCGAAGGCCAAGAACAAAGACTTCAACCTTCTGCTTATCCGATACGGGCTCGAAAGGCTGCTGTACCGACTCAGCATCTCTCCACATGCCCATAGATTCATTCTCAAGGGGGCGAACCTCTTCCTCGCGTGGACGGGGCACAGCCACCGTGCCACGAAAGACGCCGACCTGCTTGCGATCGGGCCGGCGGAGCTACCGTCACTATCCGAAGTTCTTTCACATCTGCCGGAGTTCTTGCTGCCCCCTCTAAGGGCGGCCTCCGGGCAGGCCGAACCGCCCGGGCACTGGAGCCCAGGGGGGCCTTGGAGCTCCGTTCCACCCGCAACGGGAGACACTTGATGAGCAGGAGAACACTTGATCAAATCGTCGTTGTGGACGTCGAGGCCACATGCTGGGAGGGCGCCCCTCCCCCGGATCAGACGAGCGAGATCATAGAGATAGGCGTCTGTCTCCTGGATGTCGCAGGCGGCGAGAGGGTAGAACGCGAAGGCATCATAGTCCGGCCTAAGGAGTCGGCGGTAAGCCCCTACTGTACGGAGCTGACAAGCCTGAGACAGGCAGAGGTCGATCGCGGGATTCCCTTTGAGGATGCTTGTTCGCTCCTGCGAACCCGATTCAAGACGAAGGAACGCGTTTGGGCGAGCTACGGCGACTACGACCGCGGGATGTTCGAGCGCCAGTGCAAGCGCAGGAAGGTGAGTTACCCGTTCAGCGCGGGGCACATCAACGTGAAGACGCTACTGGCCGCGGTCTATGGCCTGAAGCACGAAGCCGGCATGTCCAAGGCTTTGAACCTCACCGGCATACCTTTGGAAGGCACGCACCATCGAGGCGCAGACGACGCTTGGAACATAGCCGCGATCCTCGCCCGAATCCTGCTTGCCGCGAGACCGGGCGTCAAGGGACAGCACGGCGGTTGAGACGGGGATAGGCCGTGCGGTGCTATAAGGGGTGACCCAAGCCTACTTCACTCGCATGTGGATCTCGGTGCCTCCCTGTTCGAAGTGAACCTCATCCACCATTTGATTTATGAGGAATATGCCGCGGCCGTGCTCGGCGTAGATGTTCTTGCCGACAATGGGGCTGGGGACCGAAGCGGGGTCGAATCCCGGACCGGGATCGCGAACGACGATCAACATCCCACGGTTGTGATCGCAGGCCACGCAGCATTGCACTTTCTTGGAGGGATCACTTCGGCAACCGTGAACGACGGCGTTCGTCAACGCCTCCTCTATGGCCAACCTGATGTCATCTTCCCTGTCGGCGGCGCAACCCAGCTCCGTCACAGTCTTCATGATGTCATCTATGAGGGCACGGACGGCGTCCAGCGTGGCTTCCACCTCGACGTCGAGACGGAGGAGCAGCTCGGAGGCATCGAATTCGCAACGCGCCATCGGCACCTTGGACATGGTTCCCTCCCGGTAGGCTTTGCCCAGGCCCTTAGGAATTGTAAAGAAACAAACAGAGCGTCGCAACAATGAGAAAGCCCGGCGGCGGACAGCTCCCCGCCGACTCGGGCGCCGATGGGCCGGATAACCCAGACTGTTTCGGCACAACAGCCCTTGATGCGTCGGGAACCCGGACGGCCACGGCACTAATCGTCGTGTCCCGACGGCCGGGATTCTACAGACACAACCGCGTGGTAACCCCAAGGCCGATATTCCCGGGGCAAACCCGGAGTTCGATCGAGAGAGAAGGAAGGCGCGGGATAGAAGCTCAGGCGGGGGTCCGTCTTCTCATGAACAAATGCTTCCCGATAAGCAGCACGCAAAGACTCATGAGCACCAGGCTCCATGGGGAGACAGCGGAAACGTATGTCTTGCCTTGATACAGGTGCACTCGGCCGTCACCCACACCGACAAGCAGATCCGGCCGTCCGTCGCCCGTCCAGTCGCACACCGAAGGCCTGGATCGCCCTAGGCTGTTCAGGTCAATGATCACACCGTTGCTCTCAACGTAGGTTGAATCGGAGAAGCTCGGGGCCGCATCGGTGCCGACATTGGGGTAGAGGAGGATTTGCCCGTTGGTATTCCCCGTGAGAAGGTCTTTCTCACCGTCTCCGTCGAAGTCCCCGATCACGGGACTTGACCGATAGGAGGGGACGACCAGGTCGGCCCCGTCTTCCTGTGCGAAGCTCTCACTCTCAAAATCGGGTGAGGTGTCGGTTGCCTCGTTGACGAAAACATGTATCTTCCCATCGATGGCTCCGACAATGAGGTCCTTCTTGCCGTCATTGTTACAGTCAACGACTTCCAGGGTCGCCCGGCTACCCACGTCGATGTCGATTTTGGACCCCGGCGGCCCCACCTGCAGGAAAGTCCCTCCGTCGAAGGTGGGATCGGCCTCGGTTCCGACGTTCAGGAAGAGCTTTATCTTGCCGTCGGCTTGGCCGATGAGCAAGTCCTTGAGCCCGTCTGCATCCCAGTAGACCACCAGGGGGAATAGGCCCAGTCATCCACCGCCTCCCACGGTAAGATCCGATCCGTCGGATTGCGCGTAGAAGTACGTTGAGAATTGCGGTGCGCCCGCCGTGCCTCCGTTCAGATATACACGAACCTTGGGGGTGAACGTTCCGCTGCCCTCTCCTACGACGAGATCCTCAAGACCGTCGTCGTTCCAATGGACGAAGGAAGGCACGGAGTAGCCCGGGACGTCGATGTCCATCCCGCCGGCCTGTACAAGCTCTTCGGCTCCGAGGTCGAGGCTGCAAAACGCGGGGCGGGCAGAAATGACGAGAAAGAGAAGCGCCATGCTTGCGGCGCCAAATAGAGAACTGCATATCTTTCCGATCACTCGCGCTCCTGGAACCCGATTGTGTCGAATGCTCAATCCCAGCAACACAGTATAACACAAAGAGGCCATGCACACAATGAGAAAACCTCTGTGGCGGGACAAGACTTTGAATCGTCGTGGCAGACATCTTCCGCCTCCCGATCTTTATGTAGCGTTCTATTGACCAGCCCACAGGGGTTTCAAAAGGCAATAGCGCCTGTCTCCGTATTCAGACCGGCTTATGGTTCCCGGCGGTCTTTTGCTCTCTTTTCTTGACTCGCCCTCCTCAGAGCGCCTTGAGGTGAGAGTGCGGTGGAGCACAGGAACTAAGAGCGCGGCGGTAAGAGAACCACAGTCGTACCGGCGGAACGAATGTGCCGGCGACGTTAAGATTGCTTTGGAGTTCGGAAGGAGAATCTCGCCGCGGAAGGTAAGATCGCGGCACTCCGCCGGAAAAGCCGCCGGGCTTGTCGGCCGCAACGGAAACCCCGCCCTAGCCTTCCGGCTACGGCACCCACCGCCCCCGAATACTTTCAGATCCTGCCTACCGGTTCTTCAGCCTTTTCTCCGCCAGAGCGCAGTAGAGCACGGGCACCAGAAACACGGTGACGAGGACCACGGTCATGCCGCCGAACGAAGGTATGGCCATGGGGACCATTATGTCGGAGCCGCGTCCGGTGGATGTCAACACCGGGATTAGGGCGAGGATAGTAGTCGCCGAGGTCATAAGAGCGGGGCGGATCCGGCGCATGCTCGCCTTGACCGTCGCTTCCCTCACGGCCTCGACCGTGTCGGGCTTGTCTCTCCTAAACATTTGATTGAGGTATGTCGAGATAATCACTCCGTTGTCGCTCGCTATGCCGAATAGTGCAAGAAATCCCACCCACACGGCCACGGACAGGTTGAACGCACGGATCTGAAAGAGATCCCGCATGTCGACTCCGAAAAGCGAGAAGTCAAGGAACCAACCCTGACCGTAGAGCCAAAGCATCAGAAACCCGCCCGCCCAGGCCACGAAGACTCCGGAGAAGACGAGCATGGTCGTAGAGACCTGCTTGAACTGGAAGTAGAGAATAAGAAAGATGATTATGAGAGAGAGCGGCAGAACAACCGTCAGTCTCTTCTCCGACCTCACCTGGTTCTCATAGCTTCCCGCAAACTCATAGCTCACGCCGGCGGGAATGTTCAGCTCTCCCGACGCTATCTTGTCGCCTAAGTACCGCCTCGCGTCCTCGACGACGTCGACTTCCGCGTGCCCGGGTCTCTTGTCGAATATCACGTAGCCCGTGAGAAAGGTATCCTCGGACTTTATCACCATCGGCCCGCGCACGAATCTTGTATGGGAGAGCTCGACAAGCGGTATCTGTGTTCCGTCCGAGGCCGTGACGAGAATCCTCTCAAGGTCTTCAATTGTGTTCCTGAGCTCGCGCTGATAGCGCACCCGCACGGGATATCTCTCCCTGCCTTCAACCGTGGTGGTAAGCCTCTTCCCGCCGATGGCCACTTCGATGACGTCCTGTACGTCCCGAACGTGAATCCCATATCGCGCGATCGCCTCCCTGTCGATGTCGATCTCAAGGTACGGCTTGCCCACTATGCGATCCGCGACTACGGCCGAAGGCTCTATGGAGGGCACCTCCTTGAGAAGGCCCTCCAGGTTCAGCGCGACCTTCTCTATGGTCTCCAGGCTCGGTCCCCTGACCTTCACACCCATCGGCGCCCTCATCCCCGACTGGAGCATTACGATCCGCGCCGCGATCGGCTGAAGCATGGGCGCCGAGGTCGTGCCCGGTACCTTCCCCGCTTTCCTTATCTCCTCCCAGATGTCCTCGGGTGAACGGATGTGGTCCCGCCAGTTGCGATAGGGCCTGCCGTCATCGTCTGGGATAAGCTCGCCGTATTCGTCTCGGACGAACTCCCCTGTTTCTTCGTCGAACCGGAACTTCAGGCGTCTGCCGTCCTTGTCGACGACATACTCCGGCTTGTAGTTGATGACGGTCTCCACCATTGAGACGGGGGCCGGATCAAGCGGCGAGTCCGCCCGGCCGATCTTGCCCACGGCGGATTCGATCTCCGGGATCGCGCTGAACGCCTTGTCCTGGAGCTGGAGCACGTCGAGGGCCTCTCCTATGGAGGCGTGAGGCATAGTTGTCGGCATATAGAGAAAGGAGCCTTCGTCAAGGTCGGGCATGAACTCTTTTCCCATGCCGGGGATCTTGTGGCTGAGCGCGGAGTACACCGCGTTTGATTTGAGCCGGTCGGGCAGAAAGCCGAAAACGCCGTCGAACCCCCTCCACACGGTGGTTCCGAAGAGAATAAGAGCGACCGGAAGCACAAGGAACTTCGCCTTATTCGCCAAGCACCAGCGGAGCATGGGCCCGTAGTACCGGATCAAGAGTTGAAAGAGGAGAAGTATGCCACCCAGAAGGAGCGCCACGAACACGAAGTTGAGAAGACCGCCCGCTTGCACTCCGAGCGGGAGCCAATGCGAAGACAGGACGGACGCCACCACAATCACTACCGCGTAGTTGAAGTACCTGGGCGCGGCGGCCCGGAACTTTTCAGGCAACCGGCTCCGGAACCCAAAGTATCCCGCAAGGAGTAACAACAGTGCCCCCGTGAGCCACAAAGACCAGGCGAAGGCCGCCGCGGCGGCAACCAGAAACCCCAGGGCAATCATCAGTGTTCCCCCAAGCGGTCCGCCCCAAAGCGACTTCCCGACCCGACCGAGCTTACCTCCCCCATCGCGCCTCCGCTCTCCGCCCGGGTCCCCCCTCCCGGCAAGCCCCTTCCTTCGTCCGAACAGCATATGAGCAAAAGCCGGTATGATCGTCAGCGCCACGATCACCGACGCAATGAGCGCGAAGGTCTTGGTGTAGGCGAGCGGTTTGAAGAGCTTGCCTTCCGCCGCTTCCATCGTGAATACGGGCAGGAAAGACACGACGGTCGTCGCTATCGCCGTCAGAACCGCGCCTCCGACCTCTGAGGTCGCCCGGAAGATCACGTCCCGCCTGTTCTCCCCCGGGCCCGCGGCGTCGAGGTGTTTCAAAATGTTCTCGGTTATCACGATTCCCATGTCCACGATCGTACCGATGGCGATCGCGATGCCCGAGAGCGCCACGATATTGGCGTCCACCCCGAACATCTTCATCGCGATGAAAACCATGAGGACCGTGAGCGGGAGCAACCCGGATATCAGGATCGAGCTTCGAAGGTGCATCACCATGACGATGACCACGATGATGGTCACTAGGATCTCATCTATGAGGGCCGTGTTGAGCGTGCCGAGAGTCTCATAGATCAACCCGGTGCGGTCATAGAAGGGCACGATCGTCACTTGGGACACTCGGCCGTCCGGCAGCGTTTTCTTGGGCAGCCCGGGGGAGATCTCCGCGATCTTCTCTTTGACATTGTTTATGGCCGCGAGAGGGTTTTCACCATAGCGAACGACGACCACCCCCCCGACGACTTCGGCGCCCCCCTTGTCCAGAGCGCCCCTGCGAAGCGCGGGACCCAGCCCCACCGTAGCCACGTCCGCGACTCGGATCGGGACGTTGCCCGATTGCTTGACGACCGTGTTCTCGATGTCTTCGACTTCCTCAATGAAGCCGAGCCCTCTGATGACGTACTCCGCCTTGTTGATCTCTATGGTGCGCGCCCCGACGTCAACGTTCGACATACGGACGGCATTGAAGACTTCGTTCAGAGATACGCCATGAGCCCTCATGGCGTCCGGGTTTACGTCAATCTGATATTCCCGTACGAATCCGCCGACGGACGCGACCTCGGCGACTCCGTCCGCCGACTGAAGCGCATAACGGACGGTCCAGTCTTGAATCGAGCGGAGCTCATGAAGGTCCCAGCCGCCGGTCGGCCTCCCCTCTTCATCGCGACCCTCCAGTGTGTACCAAAATATCTGTCCCAGGGCGGTCGCGTCGGGGCCGAGGGCGGCCTGAACCCCTTGGGGCAGGGTGCCCGGCGGAAGGGAGTTCAGTTTCTCGAGAACGCGCGATCTCGACCAATAGAACTCGACGTCGTCATCGAATATCACGTAGATCGTCGAGAATCCGAAGAAGGAGTAGCTCCGGATCGTCTTCACACCGGGAATACCCAGAAGTGAAACGGTGAGCGGATAAGTGATCTGATCCTCGACGTCCTGCGGCGACCTGCCCATCCACTCGGTGAACACGATCTGCTGGTTTTCGCCTATGTCGGGAATGGCGTCCACGGGCACCGGGTCGCGAGGAAAGCGGCCCAGATCCCAGTCGAATGGCGCGACCATGACGCCCCAGGCGATGAGCACCAAAGTCAACAGGACTACGACGAGCCTGTTCTCGAGACAGTAACGGATGACCCGGTCGAGAGGGCCGCCGGGGGTGTCACGATGTCGTCCGTCACCGGTCATGGCCTATTCCCGCCCTTCGCGTTGCGGCGACATCATGCTCGGCTTTGCCCGGATCTGAAGCTCGCTGTCGATCTTGAACGCGCCGTTCGTTACGACCATCTCCCCTTCACTCAGGCCCGACTTGACCACGTAGAGATCCCCCGCCCGCGGCCCCAGCTCGACCTCCCGACCTTCGAAAATCGGACCCTCTTCATTCGGTATCTCAACGTATACCACGGCACGCCGCCCGGTGATCAAAGGGGCCGAGGAGGGTATCAGCAACGGGGCATCCTCGTCCATGGCCGGGTGGCTCGCATAGCCAAGCGACTCCGCGGAGACAAGCGGCATGCCGCACACGTCGCATTTCCCGGGCCCGTCTTTGACTACCTCCGGATGCATGGGCCCGATCCACTTCCCGGCGAGGTCTTCGTCTATTACGTTGCCCTCCCCGTCGATTCGCGACGATACGACGCCGCTTACGAACATCTCGGGCTTGAGCTTGAGCCCGGGGTTCTCTACGATCGCGCGCACGCTCACCGTGCGAGTCTTGGGATCGACGACCGGGTCTATGAAGCTTATGAGCGCTTCGAAGGTCTCGCCGGGAAATGAAGGCGACGTGAACTTCACATCCTGGCCGTAGCGCAGCCAAGGAAGATCGGATTCGTAGGCCTCAAGCAACACCCAGAGGCGCGATAGATCCGCTATAGTGTAGATCCTCGTCCCCGTCTCGACGTACATCCCTTCACGGGCGCTCTTTTCGACCACAACGCCGCCGATCGGGGCGTTGATGATCAGATGATCCATGGTCTCTCCCGAGGACTCGATATCGGCCACCTGCCCCTCGGTCAACCCAAGTAGACGGAGTTTCTCTCTGCTCGCCTTAACGGTTGCGTCGGCCGTGGATTTGAGAACCGTGCTTTGCGTATTGCCCAGAGCTCCAATTGCCCTGTTCGCCTGGATGAGTTCCTCCTGCGCCGCCAGGAGCTCGGGCGAGTACATATAGACCATGTGATCGCCCTTACTCACCCTGATGCCGGTGAAGTCGGCGTACAGGCGATCCAGCCTGCCCGGGACCCAGGCCGTGATGTAACTTACTTCCGTCTCGTCGTAGTCCAGCTTCCCGACCATCCTCACTTCACGCTCGGCAAACGCCTTGCGAACCGGTGAGGTTTCGATCCGAGCGAGTTGCTTCGCGGTCTGCGACATCTTGAGCTGCCTCGGGCCGAGTTCCTCCCCTTCTCCCGTCTCAACCGGAATGAGATCCATGAAGCAGATGGGGCACTTGCCGGGCTTTGGGAGCTGGATCTGAGGATGCATCGAGCAGGTCCAGACGGTCGGCTCCGACGAAGCTTCCGCCGAGTGATCGTGACCTTCCGACCTACCGGCATCCGGTGCCGAACCACCGCCCAATAGCATCCCTCCCAGAAAGAACGCCGCGACGGCTACAACGACGACGCCGATCAGGGCGGGGACGCCTCGTGGCATCATCGCGCGCAAACCTCTGTTATGTGAAGGTGCTTCGTTCATGACACTTCTCCCCCCAAACGGATCGAGAGGGGGCACCGGCGGCCTTCTCCCGGCCACTGCGATCCCCTAATCGCCTCGGCCCCTCGTGACCGAGGCCCGTGTGACCATACCCACTCAGCGACCGCTGTCGCCTTCATCTTCTTGATCCCTTTTTCTTCCATGTTCATTCGCTCGTTCCCCGCTTCGTCTTGTTATCTGGTAAGCTCCTCGAACTCTCTTCCGGTAATCATCTCAACTTCCGCCTGCCTGGTCGCCAAATCGACCAGAGCCCGTTCCTGCTCAAGCCTGAAGCCCAGCAGTTGGCGCTGGGCATCGAGGACGTTCAAGAAATCAAGCTCCCCCGCTTGATAGGCCGCATAGTTGGCGTTGAGAGACTGTTCCGCCTTCGGCACCAATCCGTCCCGATAAAGTTTGAGCTTGCGAAGCGCGTCGTCATGCTCGAATAGAACCCTCTCCGTCGCCGCGACCAGCCCGTTCTCAGCCTCTCGCAGGCCGTACTCAGCTTCTTTGCGAATCGCCAGAGCCTCCTGCTTCTTGGCGCTGTTGTTTACCACCCATATCGGGAGCGTGACTCCGATACCGACTACCCACGCATCCTTGCCGCTCTCCGGTAGAACCGGATTCAGTGCTTCTCCGGTTTCGATGTAATCGAACCCGAAGGTCAGATCGGGGAAGTATGATTTTTTCGCGAGCCGCACGCCCGCCCCGGCCCTATCAATCAAATGGCGAAGGGATTTCAAATCCGGGTTGTGCGCGAGCGCGTGATCTCTGACAGCGGCTCCGTCCAAACGAGTCTCGACGACGCTCAGGCTCTCCGGCATCGGAATACCTACGGATGAAGGCAAGCTAAGCAATGCCCGCAGACGCGCGGCGGCGGGTTCGATCTTCTCTTCCAGTGTCAGTAAACGGTCCTCGAGCTTTCCCAGCTCAACCTGTGCCCGGATGACGTCGGGATGCCGCGTCAACGCCGCCTTGAACTTGGTGCGGACTACACTCTCCCAGAAGTTGAGAAGCTCCAGATTCTCGCGCGTCAGTGCCAGATCTCGGCCGAGATAGTAGTAATCGTAGTAGGCCGACTTCACTTTGTAGAACAAACGCAGACGCTCGGATTCGAATCTTTGATAGGCCGCATTCGCTTCCTCTGACGCCATTTCCTTCTTGGCACCCAGCGTCCCGAACCAAGGGTAGGATTGCCTCAAGCTCAAGCGCCGCTCCTGGGGCCCGACCCTCGTCTCAACGTTCTCAATGAAATGACCGTAGCTCAGAACCGGGTCAGGCGGAGATCCGGCGTATCCGGATCTCTCAAGAGCCGCTTTCCACTCATAGAATGCGGCCCTCAAGCCCGGGCTTCTCTCCATCGCGAGCTCCAGGTAGCCATCCAGGCCGGAAGGCACCTCGGCCCCGGCCCAGTCCTCTACCGGGGCCTCAAGCACGGAAGCCACGCTCTCCGCCGGGGCGGGCGCGTAACCCCGATCGGACCCTTCCGCCCTCCAGGACGCAGCTATGACCACCACGAAGCCCAAAGCCGCCGCTCTGCCGGCAATAGTTATTCTCTGGTTGGGGTGCTTTCTATCCACGACTCTTAAGCCTCCATTTGTAGTCCTGACCAAGTCCGTGCTTGCAGCTCCGGTCCGGCTTCTATCTGTTACTCTGATCCAGCCCGCCCTTGTAGCGCCGCTCCGGCCTCTATCTGCTACTCTGATCCAGCCCGCATTTGTAGCGCCGCTCCGGCCTCTATCTGCTACTCTGATCCAGCCCGCCCTTGTAGCGCCGCTCCGGCCTCTATCTGCTACTCTGATCCAGCCCGCATTTGCAACTCAGATCAAGCCCCCTCTTATGGCGTGGGTCCGGACTTCATTTGTGATCTTTGTCAAGCCCCCCTCCCGACTCGGGCCCCAGCCTCTATCCGTAACTCTTGTCAAGCCTGCCCCTATAGCTCCGGGACAGTCAACATCCGTAGTCCGGGCCAACCCTGCATTTCTGCCTTCGATCAAGCCTGCATCTGTAAACCCGTGACTTCAAGCTTCCCGTCACCAAGAGCGACCTCTCAGGTGCCACGATGGGATCAAGAGTCGTGCCGAGGCGCTAATACTCTTCATTGCAAGCACTTATGTCAGAGGCAGCCAAAGAGACCTCCAAGTCGGTGTTGAATAGTGTGCACTATTGGATATTATTGTAGTATATTGTCTATTTAGGAGCCTTTGAGCGCCTAGTGATCCATGATTGGAGAACATTGGAGAAGAACTTCCTTCACGAAAGAGGGGTTGTAGCATAAAATCCTACAATGTGGTGGCGTTCATTTGATTCCGTGGGGCGCTTTTTGCTAGCAAATGTGCTGTGGAACACCCCACAACCGGCCCACCTGCCGGCCCGAACTGATTGATCAAAAGGAGACAAGGGCACAATGACACAAGAAGGGAAGGTGTCGTCTCAGAGAGCTAAGCTCGCGGTGCTTGTCGGCGCCACCGCAGTGACTCTGGGCATCCACTATGGCTGGCTGGTTGAGCCGATATTCGGCCATGTGCACTGGATTCATACCGTGCACGGCCGATTCTGCTACATACCCATCGTGATCGCGGCGGCTTGGTTCGGACTGAGAGGCGGCCTCTATGCCGCCTCGGCAATCTCTCTCCTCCTCCTCCCATACATTCTGGGCATTAGCGGACGGCCGCGCGACCTTGCCCAGGAGCTCGCGGAGGTCGTCTTTTACTTCGCGATAGCCGTTCTCGCGGGAGTCCTTCTTGATCGTGAGCAGAAGACACGTCGGAAGCAGCAGGAGGCGGAGTTACATCTAGAGCGATCCCAAAGGCTCTCCCTCTTGGGCCAAATCTCCGCGGGCGTAGCCCATGAGATCAAGAACCCATTGGCGTCCATCAAGGGCGCCGCGGATATTCTGACGGACGAAGATACGTCCCCGGCCGAGCGCGAAGAGTTCAAGGACATCCTGCGCGGCGAGGTGCGAAGGATAGACACGATCGTAGCCGAGTTTCTTGATTTCGCCCGTCCAAAGGAGATGAGGCTCCGCAAGGTGTGTCTGTCGGATACGATAGCGGCGAGCCTGCGGCAGATCGAAGCCCACGCAAAGCGAGAGGGAATCTCAGTAGAGAGCCGGCTGGATAAGGACATCTTCGTCAACGGGGATCCGGAGAAGCTCCATCAGATGACGCTTAACCTTGTGCTCAATGCGATCCAGGCTTCACCCGAGGGCGGCAGAGTAAGCGCCGCCCTGGAGCGCCGCGGCGGAGAGAAGGCCGTGCTGACGATCAGCGACGACGGCGAGGGAATAGACCAGTCGAGCCTCGAGCATGTGTTCGAGCCGTTCTTCACTACGAAGGGCACCGGGACCGGCTTGGGACTGGCGGTCGTCAAGGACATAGTGGACAAGCACTCGGGGGAGATCCGTATCGAAAGCAAGAAAGGCAAAGGCACAAGTGTGATCGTGTCTTTTCCCGTGTGGACGGACAGAAGAAAGCCGTAGGCGCGGCGGCAAACGTCCGCTTTCATGCATACACACGCTCAAACCCGCACGACATGATCACCGGCAAAGGCGGCAACCACCCATGAGAATCCTACTGGCAGACGACGACAACTCATTCCGGCGTGTTCTCCAATTCAAGCTCAAGAAGCACGGGTACGAAGTAACCGCCGTCGAGGACGGAAACCGTGCTCTGGAAAAGCTCCGGGAGGACAGGTGGGATCTTCTTCTGTCGGACATCAAAATGCCGGACATAGACGGAATCGAGCTTCTGGAACACGCGGGGAAGCTTCAGCCCGACCTAAAGGTAATCCTGATCACGGCACACGCTACGATATCCCAGGCCGTGCAAGCCGTGAAGCTGGGCGCGTTCGACTACATCACGAAGCCCTTCGAGGACGACGAGCTGCTCGCCGTGATCGACAAGGCGGTGGCGTTTCGCAAGCTGGAGAACGAGAACAGACTTCTCAAAGGGCGTCTGGAGCGCACGGAGGGCAGCCAGCGACCGATCGGGGTCTCAAAGGCCTTCAAAGATATGATGGCGATCGTGGATAAGATCGCCTCCACCGACGCAACGGTCCTGCTCTCGGGCCCCTCGGGCACGGGCAAGGAGCTTGTCGCCAGGACGATCCACGCCAAGAGCGGCCGAGCGGGTCGCGATTTCGTGGCCGTCAACTGCGGCGCGATACCCTCGGAGCTCATGGAGTCCGAGCTATTCGGCCACGTCAAGGGCGCCTTCACGGGCGCCGTGAGAGACAAGAAGGGCAAGTTCGAGCTCGCAGGCGGCGGCACGATCCTCCTCGACGAGATTGGAGAGATGCCCGTTGAGCTACAAGTCAAGCTGCTCAGGGTCCTTCAGGAGCATTCAGTCCAACCCGTCGGATCGGAGCAGATGAGACCGACAGACGTCAGGGTCATCGCGGCGACCAACTTGGACTTGCAGAAGCGGGTGGCGGAGGGAAAGTTCAGGGATGATCTTTTCTATAGGCTAAACGTCATACCCATCAAGGTCCCCGGCCTTGCGGAACGGAGGGAGGACATCCCCCTACTGGCAAGGGAGTTCGCGCGGAGATTCTCTCCCGAGAAAGACGTCGCCATCTCCCCGGAGCTCATGGAGCGCCTCTCGGACTACTCCTGGCCCGGCAACATCCGCGAGCTCGAAAACCTCATCGAACGGATGGTGATTCTGCGCGAGTCGGATACCCTGACCGTCGCTGATCTGCCCGAGGACCTGGGTGCCGAGCGTCCCGACGAAGAGGCACCGGAGGAGCATGCGCGTGAGTCACATCTCACCTCGCAGGAAACCGCGAAAGCAGATTCGCATGCGCCGCACTCCGGCTCTCAGGAGGCACGTGGGCCGGGCTCGGACACGCCACACCTCACCTTCCACGAGGCCCAGGAGAAGCTCATACGCGACGCCCTGGACCACTCCGGATGGAACCGCACCAAGGCCGCAAAACACCTCAACATCCCGCGGCACGTCCTCCTCTACAGAATGAAGAAGTACAAGATCGTGGAGGAGTAGGCGGCGCCAAACCCGATCCGGACGGAAACCGGACATTTTCCTTGACACTTAGGGGCATGACTGCTCATAATATTGATCAGTTATGCCGATAACTGGACATGATTCTGATCATGGAGATAACAATGATAGAAGTCCTGAGGTCTATCATATTGGATTTCCAAGACTTACGCCCTGAGACGGGGGTTCCCCGACACCTGAAGATAGAAAAGGTCCCGGGCAAGGCCACAGTCTGCATCGGGGTGCGACGCGGCGGGAAATCGACCTATCTATTCCAGATCATGAATCGGCTTCTGAGCCAAGGCGTGTCGCGTGAGAACATCCTGTACCTGAACTTCTTCGATGACCGTCTTCACAATATGAGACAGGAGAACCTGGGGCTTATCACCGAGGCATACTACTCTCTCTACCCGGAAAAGAAGAACACCGAAACGGTCTACTGCTTCTTCGACGAGATACAGGCGGTGGAGGCGTGGGAGCCCTTCGTGGACCGGCTGTTGCGGACTGAAAAGTGCGAAGTCTATCTGACCGGATCGTCGGCCCGCATGCTCTCCAAAGAAATCGCAACCCAGATGAGAGGTCGAGCGCTATCGTGGGAGCTGTTCCCTTTTTCATTCAGAGAGTTCCTCGACTACAAGGGGATCAACAACACAGGTGCTCTGTCCACCAAGCAGCGACTTACCATCCGGAAGGCATTCGATGACTACTGGGAAACCGGAGGTTTCCCAGAGGTCGCGGGCGTGGAAAAGCACCTTCGGATAAAAATACATCAGGAGTATTTCCAAGCTGTTCTTTTTCGGGACCTCATCGAGCGCTATGACATATCCCACCCCAAGGCGGTGACGGACCTGGCGCACTGGCTTATCGACAACACGGCCTCGCTTTACTCCGTCAACAAATTGACCGGTTACTTGAAATCGCTGGGTCATAAGGCGCATAGTTCCGCTGTTTCGGATTATCTGAGTTGGTTTGAAGACGCATACTTCCTGTTCACCGTGCGTGTATTCGATGCGTCTCTTGCGCGCAGCAAGACCAACCCCAAGAGAATCTACTGCATCGATCACGGCATGGTAACTTCGGTGGCATCCGGAATTCTAGTGAACTCGGGCCATCTTCTGGAGAACCTGGTGTTCACTGCGCTCAGGCGACTTTCACCGGACATCTATTATTACAAGGCAAAGGGCGGCCAAGAGGTGGATTTCATCGCGCAATTGCCGGACCGGACGCGGCTGCTTGTCCAGGTGTGCGAATCAATGGCCAGACCACAGACCAGAAAGCGCGAGGTCGAAGCTCTGGGCGAAGCCATGTCGGAGCTCGGACTGAAATCCGGCACGATCGTGACCCGCGACGAAGAGGGCGAGATCGAAGTGGAAGCGGGGAAGATAGACATCGTTCCGGCTTGGCGTTTTCTACTCAGCATGCCGGAATTGTGAGCCGGGGCTTCAAGTATTCAGCAGACAAGCGCTCACGGCCCCCGATGTGTTCCACCCGCCGCTCGGGTGTTTCCTTGTCGAAGCGAGCTTCCGGACCATAGCGAGGAATTCCTGAGATCGGGAGCGCCTGCCGGGTCGACGCGAACCGGCAACCATGTTAGAATCTGGTACTTGTGTCAGAGGCAGGCTCACCAATGTCGGTGGCTCGTAGGCACAAGGGAGTGCGACCGCTTTCGGCATGTCACAGGGCCGCTGAGCATCTTAGGTCCCCAAACACGTGGGCGCGACGAGGTGTTTGCCGGATCGCCATAGTCTCCAACCGGCAGCCCTCCAACCACAAGGGAGCGCAACTTGACCGACACGACAAGCCAACCATCTTCCTCAACCAAGATCTCCATTTGGAAGCAGTTTCCCGGATGCTTCTGGGCGGCCAATGTCATGGAGATCTTCGAGCGCATGGGCTGGTACGGCTTCTACGCCGTGAGCAGCCTTTATCTTACCGGAGCCGTCGCCGACGGAGGCCTGGGCCTTACGAGCGAGGACCGAGGCGTAATCCAGGGCCTGGCCACGTTCTTTCTCTATCTCTTCCCCGCCGTCTTCGGCGCCCTGGCCGACCGCTATGGTTTCCGGAACATGTTTCTCGCATCAACGGTAGTGATGATCCCGGGCTACTTGTTATTGGGCATCCCCAACGGCTTCTGGGGGTTCCTGGCCGTTTACTTCCTCGTGGCGGTCGGGCACGGGATGTTCAAGCCCGTCGTGATCTCGACCGTAGCGAAGTCCACCAATGAGAAGACCGGGAGCATGGGTTTCGGCATCTTCTACATGATGGTCAACGTCGGCGGTTTCCTGGGGCCCATAGTAGCCGGCGTGATCAGGGGCTGGGACTGGCAGTATGTGTTCTACGCATCGGCCATCTGGATATTTCTGATGGGCATGATAGCACTGCTGGTATACAAGGAGCCGCCGCGAGACGAGGAGGCGGAATCCCGTCGCTCTCTGGGAGAAGTCTTCCGGGGCATGGTCGGGGTCGTGGGCAACGGCCGCTTCTTTCTGCTGGTCTCGGGCGTGCTGTTTCTCTTGGTGATGGGATCGAGGTGGCTCGAACCGAAGGAGTACCTGCCCGCAGCGGCCATATGGCTGGGAATAAACTTTCTCATAGACGTTCCGCTGCGCCGCCGCGATGGAACCGACGGCTTCTGGCTCTCACAGCCTATGCGCGTGGGCGAGGGCCGCTACTTGATCTTCTTGGTTCTCATGGCGTTTTTCTGGACGAGCTTCAACCAGATCTTCATGACCCTTCCCGAGTACATACGAGACTACGCCGATACTAGCGACATCATAGGCGCCCTCAGCCCGGTCGCCCACGGGATCACCGACCTCGCGCAGAGGATCGGATTCGACACGACCGAATGGGGGCGAGCCGTGCTCCAGCACGGACAGGTGAAGCCCGAACACATGATCAACTTGAACGCGTTCGGAATAATCCTCCTCCAGGTCGCGATCGCCTACTCGGTGCGCCGGCTCCAGCCTTTGACGACGATCATCATGGGAAGCTTCGTCACGGTGATCAGCTTCCTGCTGTATCTGGTCGGGCGCGGCGGTTGGATCATCGTCATCGCGATCCTCGTGTTCTCCATCGGAGAGATGCTCGCAAGCCCCCGCTCGAAGGAGTACGCGGGCCGCATCGCGCCTCCCGGCAAGGTCGGCATGTACATGGGTTACTTCTACTGGTGCGTGGCGCTGGGCAATCTCTTCGGAGGGCTCTTAAGCGGAGGGCTGTATCAGTATTTCGGGCCGGTCGAGCGCGGGGGCACCGACAACACGAACGTGATGTGGCTCATCTTCGCCGGGCTGGCCATGGTCTCGGTGGTCTTGCTCGCGGTCTACGACCGCTGGATGAGGGCGGCGGCGCGGGCCACGAAAGAAGATACGGTTTGAACGGCACCAGTCGCGATCCAGGATTCAGCCTGATGGGCTTGCTAAGTCCTTTGACCCCAAAATCCAGCAGCGTCACCATTGGTTTCCTCATCGCTAGGACGGCCGCCTCATGATGCTTTGCCTGCCGCATCCGGCATTGCGGGAGCGTTTGCGGGGTCCCTTTGGAAACGCGTGTCATGTTGCACCTTGCCCACGCCGCTGGACCCTGCGATTGGCTGATTGTAAATCGGATTGCCAATCCGCCAAGACCATGCAAATTGATTCTCCCACAATCAGATAGGCGGTTCCTTAATACGGCCTCCATTCCACATGAGAGTTGCCCGACCCAGTCTTTGACAGGCCAGGCCCAAGTCACGCCTCGAGTGCGACCTACCCCGAGGCCCTCCCTTGCCCATTTCCCGGCCCCAAGTAATCGTTTTTCTCGGCCAATGCCATCATGTAATCCGTTTTCGAGCTTTGTAAGCGTTTTTCTTGGTTCTCACTAGATCTGGGGCTAGAATTCCATAATGATTTTACTTGACACACACTCATATGTAATCATAATTCCTGGAAAGTAACTGTTTTTCTGGAGACTGTCATGAATGGAAACAATCTGAAAGAACCGAGACTGAAGCCCGCAGGATACGCCGCCCTGATTGAGAGATACGGTCTGGATTCGATTCCAAACTGGCATAGGTCTTTTGTCGCGACTGCGGGGCCGCACCGGATAGTGTCGACTGAAGGTGTGATCGAGGAGACATATCCGCCGAAGTACTGGCCCGGCGAGTCGCCAGGCGACCATCTCGAATTCGCGCTCAAGTACGACGGCGTCAATCCGGAGATACTCTCAGGGCTCTTCCGGGTCGCGGCACGAGAGGACATCCTGAGCTATGTCCGCTCAAGACCCACCGGGAAGTACGCAAGGCGGCTCTGGTATCTCTACGAGTTACTTACCGGCACAACCCTTCAGATGGATGACCTGAAGCAGGGCAGCTACGTGAACCTGCTTGAACCGAAGCAATACTACACGGCCACCCCCGGTCGCCGAATCCGCCGCCAGCGAATCAACGACAACTTGCTCGGCGACGGCCGATTCTGCCCGATGGTCCGCCGCACGGACACACTTCACAGGTTCGAGGAGATCGATCTTCCCAGCCGCTGCCGTGATGTCGTTTCCGGTTACTCGCAGGAACTGCTGACGCGAGCACTGGATTACCTCTACACAAAAGAAACGAAGTCGTCTTTTGAAATCGAACGCATCACGCCGACTTCGACCCGGATAGAGAGGTTCCTCGCTCTACTGAGACTGGCAGAGGGAGAAGACTTCTGCGAGAAAGCTCGATTGATTGATCTGCAGAACCGCATTGTGGATCCACGGTTTTCGGACTCAGACTATAGGAAGACACAGAACTACGTGGGAGAGACGATTGCTTGGCAGAGTGAGAAGATCCACTACGTGTGTCCGAAACCCGAGGATCTCCCTGATCTCATGGCCGGGTTGATTGGAGCCCACAAACGGATGGAGCGAGGTGGAGTGCCCGCCGTGGTGCACGCTGCCATCGTAGCGTACGGGTTTGTCTTCCTCCACCCGTTCGAGGACGGCAACGGTCGGATTCATCGGTTTCTGATCCATAACGTCCTTGCCCGGAGAGACTTTACCCCGGACGGGATCATGTTCCCCGTGTCGGCAACAATGCTGAGGAACCCCGTCGATTATGCTGCTTCCCTGGAAGCGTTCTCCAGACCGCTGATGGCTCTGGTTGAATACTCGCTTAGTGAGGACGGTAGTATGACCGTTCATAACGACACCGCTCAGTGGTACCGCCACATCGACATGACGCAGCAGGTCGAGGCATTGTTTCGATTCATCGAGCAGACCATCGATACGGAACTCGTCGAGGAATTGGTGTTCCTGGCCAACTACGACGAAACCAAGAGGGCTCTACAGGAGATCGTGGACATGCCTGATAGGCAGATAGACCTTTTCATACGGTTCTGCCTGCAGAACAACGGCCGACTATCCTCCCGGAAACGAGCGAGCCACTTCAATTACCTGTCGGAAGAAGAGATTGTCCGGATGGAGCGAGTCATTCAGTCCGTCTATGAGGGCACAGGACCAGGTGATACGCGCGCACAATGACGGTCTCCCATCCAGACACCGAGGTTCACCGTGCCCACATTCCTGACAGCGTGCCCCCGCAATTGCTACAGCACCTGCGCCATGCGCGTCACTGTGGAGAACGGCCGGTTGACCGCGGTTGAGCCGGTTCCGGCCGAGGGCGCCTCGCCCAACCTCGCCACGCCGGAAGGGCCGTGCCTGAAGGGTTTGAGCTACGTCGAGAGGCAGCACAGCCCGGATCGTCTTCTGCACCCGTTGCGAAGAGGCCGTGACGGGTATTTCCACCGCATCACCTGGGATGAGGCCCTTACTGAAATCACAGAACGTCTTGATCAAGTGCGGCGGGAGTACGGCCCTCATGCAGTCTTCCACTACGCAGGAAGCGGAACGAAGGGGCTCCTGAACGGCCGCAGTCTCGCCTTCTGGCGGCTTTACGGTGGCTGCACAACTACCTATGGCGATCTCTGCTGGCCGGCGGGGCTTGAGGCTACGCGGCTGACCCTTGGAGAGAACAAGCATAACGCCCCATGGGATCTGGCGAACGCCCGCCTGATAATAATGTGGGGGAAGAACGCCGCCGAGACGAACGTGCACCAGATGCGGTTCGTCTATCAAGCGATGGACACGGGTGCGCGCCTGGTGGTGATAGACCCCAGGCGGACTGAGACGTCGGAGCGTGCGGAGCTCTTGATCCAACCGCGCCCGGGCACCGACGGCTTCTTGGCCCTGGCAGTCGCGCGGATACTCATCGAGCGTGGGATGATCGACCGCGAGTTTATTGCGAATCACGTGCTGGGCTTCGACGAGTTCGCGGCGATGACCCGCAAGCGGACGGTCGAAGAAGCCTCAGAGGTATGCGGCGTGCCGGTCACTGTCATCGCCGAGCTGGCCGCGATGCTCGGGAGCATCAAGCCGGCCACTATCTGTGCGGGCTTCGGGATGCAGCGGTACACGAACAGCGGCCGTACGATGCGGGCGCTCATCGCCCTCGTCGCGCTGACAGGCAACCTGGGGGTGCCGGGAGGCGGCTGGGTGTATGCCAACCTCCAGACTCAGGTTTTCGGCGACGTACGCGACCCGATTGCCTTTTTCCCACCGGCCGCGCCCGACGGAGTGGTGCGTGTGTCGGTATCCACGGCGCGCTTGGGCCGGGACATGCTCGCGCAAGAGAATCCGCCGTTGCGGTTCGCATGGGTCGAGCGCGGAAACCCGCTTGCACAGAATCCCGAGACTCATGTCGTGCGCCGGGCGTTCCGCGCCCTGGACTTCCGCGTCGTGGTCGAGCAGTTCCTGACCGACACGGCGCTCGAGGCCGACATCGTTCTGCCCGCCAAGAGCATGTTCGAGCAGACCGACGTCATCGGTGCTTATTGGCATCCCTACCTCCAGCTTCGGCCCCAAGTGCTGCCGCTCCCGGGCGAGGTGCGACCGGAGACGGAGATCTTCCGCACGCTCGCTCACCGCCTTAAGCTCAACTGTTCCGGGCTGGATGATCTTTTACCGGGTCCGGGCGACGCCGAGATCCGGGCGTGGCTCACAAAGCGGCTTGCGCCGCTGAACCTGGCGCTTGATGACTTCGAAGCCGGTCCCGTGCTCGCCCCGGGTTGTGAGAAGGTAGCTTTCGCCGACGGCGTATTCCCGACGCCATCGGGAAAGGTGGAGCTTGTGTCCGCAGAGGCGGCAGAGCGTTGGGGAACGGATCCCCTTCCTCGGGCTGAGCTGCCGGTCGAATCGGCGGCGCGAGACGACAAAGACCCGGCCTTCCCCCTTCAGCTACTGACGCCCAACACAAAGAATCGTATTCACTCACAGTTCGGAAACCTAGATCTGATCCGTGTCCATGATCCTGAGCCGGAGCTGCAGATTCACCCGGACGACGCGGAGGCTCGGGGTTTGACGCACGGGGATCGGGCACGCGTGTTCAATCTCCGCGGCGAGATTCACCTTCCGATTCGAATCGACGCCGGTATCCGGCGCGGCTCGGTCGCCGTTACCAACGGCTGGTGGGGCGAGCAGGGCGGTCTCGTCAACCTGCTTTCGGCGGGACGCGAAACCGACGTCGCTTACGGCGCGGCCTTTCACGACAATCTGGTGGAGGTCGAGCGGGCATGACCGCGCGACGCCGGGCGTTCATACTCGACCTCAACAAGTGCACGGGTTGCCACGCATGCGAGATGGCCTGCCGGATCGCCAACGACGTGCCGGGCGTGCGGCGTTGGCGCAGGGTCCGAACATTCAATGAGCTTCATGTGCACGGAGTTGAGGTGGCTCACTTGTCACTTGCCTGCAACCACTGCGCAGCCGCGCCGTGCATGGAGGCCTGCCCGGCGCGGTCCTTCTATCGTGATGATTCGACGGGTGCGGTGCTCATAGACCAGAACAAGTGCATCGGATGCCGCTACTGCTCCTGGGTTTGCCCATACGACGCACCTCAGTTCGACGAAGAGCGGGGTATTATGGCCAAGTGCGACTTCTGCGTGGAGCGCCAACACTCCGGAGGCGAGCCGGCCTGCGTTGCCGCCTGCCCCACAGGCGCGCTCGGTTGGGGCGATCTCAACGAAGATGAGCTCTTTGGTGCCCGGCTTAGGGCAGCGGATTCCTCAGTGAAGAGCAGCACGGACGCTGGACGGGCCGCATCCGCCACGGCCAAAGCCGGCGTTAACGTCGGCACGGATGCGCCGAGACTCCCACAGGACGTTGCAGGGACGGGCGGCAAGGCGGCGGCGGCGCCCGAGCCAACCGCAATTGCGATGGCCGGTGTGCACGCCACCGGATTCTCGTCGGGCTTAACGAAGACGGGCGACACGGCAGCCGCCGCGCGCGTGCCCGGGATGCCGGAGTCCGACGCCGACCCTTCCATCCGCATAGTGCCTCTTGGAGCTTCCCGCCTGGCGCCGCGTCAGACCGAACCCCCGGCGATCCCACCATGGAAGGCGCTATCCGAACGCATAGTCCCTCACATTACAGTCGGAGGCGAGTGGATCTTGGTCATTTTCACAACGCTTGTGGTGGTGCTGGTAGGAATGTACTTGGCCTCGCTCGCGGGCGCGCCCGCGCCAAACCCAAGTCTCTTTCTAATCGCCGGAGCCGGCGGATTGCTGCTCGGCGCGTCGCACCTCGGACGCAGGGCACGGGCATGGCGAGCCGCCATGCACGCGGACGCCTCGTGGTTGAGCCGAGAGATTGTTCTGTTCTGCGTATTCCTGATTCTTGGCTCGATCTCCTTGTATTTCGAGGGGGCACCCTGGACGTTCTCATCCGCAGCAAGCGTAGTTGCGTGGCTCGCCGCGGCGATCGGCGTCGGGGCTCTTGTCTCAGTGGACCGTATTTATCACACAGCCGTGATCCGCGGGGGCGGCGCTTTTCACAGCGCGAACGCCTTGGGCACGGGCATACTGCTGGCGGCCGCTTGGAGCGGGGCCGTCACCGCGCTGGTTACCCTTTCCTCACTCAAGGCCCTGCTCTACGTTCTACGGAAGCGGAATCGTCACAGGCTGGGAATGCCGGTACGCGCGTGGGAATCGGCATTGCGGTTGGGGCTTCTCGCAGCGGGCACACTGGGCGTCTGGCAAGCGATGACACATGGTGTGGCCGGCGGTGCGGCGGCCTCGGCCCACTCTCCTCTGGTGCCGGCCTTTTGCCTATTGGCGGCGGCAGAGTTGATTGACCGAGCCGAGTACTACGACGAGCTCGAGATCTCCACGCCGGAATCATTGATGCAGGACGAGTTGGCATCAAGACCCGAAGCACACGGAACCGGGCCGCAAGCACAATCTAAGGCAGTGGGCCGGTTTGCGCCTCACGGCCCTTAGAACGGCCCGCGGTCAAGGAGATTCCCGTAAAGGCCGATTCGCGGGAGCGAGCCGAGATCCACTGCGGCAAAGCCGCAGTTGGCTCGGCGAAGTGGACGCGTGGCCCCGGGAGAACCACCTTGACCGCACGTACAAACCCAAACGCGGCACGACGAAACCGACCCACTACCCAATCTAGCTGGCCGCTGAGGTCATTTCCCGGACTCATCAAACGCATCGCCCTCGTCGACCTGTTCATCCTCCGCATCCTCGCCCTGCATCTGCTCAATGGAGAACGAGAAGTGCATTTGGACGATCACCCACTTGCCTTCGCGCTTCTCCAATACGCCGGTCCATCGGACATCATGCCATCCGGCTTCCTCGCCGTTCCACAATCCAACGTCATCCAGAAGACAGTGGTACCAGGCGACATCCCCCGATCGTGAGATGTTGATCGCCATCTCCTTTGTCTCGTACCAGAGCGCCTTGAAATGATCGCCCATGAAGGTGTCGTAGGTGAACTCCTTGAACATCTCGAAGCCGGAAATGGTTGAGGCATCGTCCGGACTGAAATAGAAGAAATCATCGTCCCGCGCCACCGAATTGAAAAGCAGCTCCGTGTCTTTTTCAAGCGCCCAACCGATGGCAACCTCTATTGTCTCTTTGATAACGGCCTTCTCCCCGGTGAACTGCCCCTCTTCCGCCCCACTCGCAATACCCGGACACGCACACAAGAGAACCGCAAGCACCGCCGCAGGCAAGAATGACTTCATGGCTGCCTCCCTCCGATCCGTACAAATCGCCCTATTTCAGTCCGTCAAGCCTGCCGCGTTAGGGTTCTTCTTCCGCGCGCCTCTTGACGGCGTTCAGCAAAGTCGTCCTGAGAATCGAGCTGCCCGCGCAACTCACCCGCCGGCACCTCGCGAACATACGAGCCGACTCGTGGTCGGTCGCCGTTACTCTCGCCTCAGTGGAAAAGCGGGATCCGCGTTATCAGGCCGAGGACACCACCGAGATATACCAGTATGACGGCTATCATAGAAGAGCGATCCCCCTTCCGGATGAGAGGCTAAGCCGCCCGACGGGCAAAATCAACCTGCGAGACTAAGACCTTCCGTCTCGGACCTCGCTCGCCGCCCAAGGTTGTGGCGCGGCGGCCCGCATGCTAGGATTGCGGTGGTCCAACGCCAGCGGTCCGCGTGCTTTGACTTCCCCGGGCTCGGCGGCAAGGCAGCGACTGACTCCATCATGCGCCTCCCGCTACGGGCTCGGCTTGCGAGATTCCCCTTAGGCACGGCGAGGACAAACATTGAACCGCAGCCGCCCTCACACATTTTGCACGGCTCGCGACTACAGGCACCGCCGCGCCCCGGTCGCCTGGCTTCCCGCATTGCTATGCTTCAGTCTGGTAGGGGCCAAACCCGTCCAAGCCGAGACGCCAGACCACACCGGCGCAGAGCCAGACGCATCCGGCGAGCTCGTGATACCGACTGGCGACACCGAGCGGAACGGCGTCATCATAGAAGGCTTCGCCGTCCGGACGGCCTTGGATGAGCTCCTGGATTCATCCTATCAGACAGAGATGCCGGAACGTCGGTCCTCATCCGAGGAGTCTCAAAAACGTCGTGAAGGATACACGGTCAGGATTCTCATCGGGGACACACTGATGAAAATCCTACTCTATCTGGGGCTCGGCCTGACCCTCGTCTGGCTTGGGATCACCTTCCTTCGTCCGGCCCTGACGCGTAGAGAGGACGCCTACGAACGCGAAGCGGCAGGCGAACCGATAAAGGGCTTTGATGATTTGCCTCTGCCCGATCCCGACGCTCTGGCACGCAGAGGCAACTTCGGCGAGGCAATCCACGTGCTGCTCCTCGCGGCTATCGCCGGTTTGACCCGCCGCCTGCGCCTGGTCCTTCCCGGCCACCTAACCAGCCGAGAGATCTTGAAGGAACTGCCAATCAACGACGACAGACGCGAAGACCTCGGCCGTCTGGTCCGCAGCGCCGAGCGCTTCCATTTCGGAGGATCGGCCACCGGCGAAGCCGAGTATCTCGCTTGCTTGGAGCACTACCGCCGGTTGGTCCCCTCACGCGGAGGCGAGAAGTCATGAAGGCCCCCGTTTTCAGTCGGAACGCGGTGGTGTGGTTGGTGACCGTTTGCGCGGTCTCCCTCCTCGTGGGCATGCTGCTGGGGGTATTCCGTTCGGACCTCGCCCGATTTCGAAGCGCCGGCGCGGATTCATTCAGTCGCTCGGCCATCGGCCACAGGGCTTTCGTGGAGTTGCTGCAAGAGCTTGAGGTGCCCGTACTGGTGAGTCTCGACGAGTCGGCTGAGAAGGCCGGCGTGGACAACGCCTTGCTCCTTCTCGAGCCCAGTCTGAGTGACACCGGGGGGCCGGCCTTCCCGTTCTGGGAAGAGAGTTACGCCGACGCTTTTCAGATTCTGCTCGTATTGCCGAAGTGGCGGGGCGTGGTCGACCCAAGGCGTCCCGGTTGGCTGTCGGCCGCCGTAATCCACCCCGTGGAACGGATCGAAGGTCTTCTTGACAGCCTGAACTTGAACGCGGCACTGGTGCGACCCGAAGCGGACGAGCTCGGTGAGTGGGACATCCTCGAGGGACTCGAGCCCGAGCTAAACGCGCCGCAACTACTTCGCTCCGATTCCCTGAAGACGATCTGGTCGTGCGAGAAGGGAACGCTGCTCGCACAGTGGATAGTGGATCCCAACATCGAAGAGACCATACTGGTCCTGTCGGATCCCGATCTCATCTCGAACCACGGCTTAGGGCTGGGAGACAACGCCGAGCTGGCGGTGAGCGTGGTGAGGAGTCTCGCCGGAGCAAACGGGGCGGTCATATTCGACGAGACCGTGCACGGCTTCCGCGTCACCCGCTCTCTATGGCGGGGATTCTTCGAGTTCCCGCTGGTCCTGGTCACGGTACAAATGACCCTGGTCGCGGCCTCCCTGCTCTGGCTCGCCGTGTTGCGTTTCGGTTCCGCGCGGCCGCCTCGCGAGGGACACAGCCCGGGCCAGGGATTTCTCATAGCCAACACCGCCCAGCTTCTTTGCTACGGCGGCCACGGACCACGCGTTCTGTCGCGCTACTGGGAGTTCATCCGGCAAGAGGTTGCCGAGCGCCTACACCTGGACCGGCGCACTACGGACGATCGAATCTACGAGAGGATGGACCGGATAAGCAGGGCGCGGGGAACGACCCATAGGCCGGAGGATTTGGATCAGCGGGTAAGGCGGCTCGGGGAGAAATCCGAACCGAGCGCCGAGGCTTTGCCGGCACTGGCCGGAGACATCCACAAATGGCATCGGGAGATGACACATGGACTTTGAGCAGCTAAGAGACTTGACAGACCGCATGCGAGAGCAAATCCATCGGGTGGTGCTCGGCCAGGACAAGGCAATCGACTTGATGCTGACGGCCCTGCTCTGCCACGGCCACGTCCTGATAGAGGGCGTGCCGGGGACCGCGAAAACGCTCCTGGCGAGGGTATTCGCCGCCACGATGAGCCTGCAGTTCAAGCGGATACAATTCACCCCCGACCTGATGCCGGGCGACGTGATAGGGACGAATCTCTTTGACTTCAAAACGAACAGCTTTCACCTCACCCGAGGTCCGATATTCACCGATTTGCTGCTCGCCGATGAGATAAACCGCACGCCGCCCAAGACCCAGGCCGCCCTCCTTGAAGCGATGCAGGAGCGAAGGGTTACCATCGACGATCAAGCCCACGAGCTGGGTGAGAACTTCCTGGTCGTAGCCACGCAGAATCCCTTGGAGCAGCTAGGCACCTATCCGTTGCCCGAGGCGCAACTCGATCGCTTCCTCTTCAAGATCCTGATCGACTACCCCGAGGTCGAGCAGGAGAAGGAGATGTTGCGGCTGCACGGGCACAGCACGATCATGCCCAAGTTGGAGGAGTTCGGCTTGGAGCCTCTGACCTCGCGAGGGGACCTGGCGGACGCTCGCGGCCTCATCGCCGGCATAGTCCTAAACGACGACATGCTGGACTACATAGTCCGCCTGGTGACCACAACCAGGGAGAGCCCCTCGCTGCTCTGCGGGGCGTCGCCGCGCGCGGCGAACATGCTGGCGGTCGCCGGTCGCGGGGTCGCCGCCCTCGAGGGGCGCGATTACGTTATTCCGGATGACATCAAAGGGCTGATCCATCCAACCCTGCGGCATCGGTTGCCCCTTGCGCCGGGAGCCGAGATCGAGGGAATAGACGTGGAGACCGTTCTTCAACACATAGTCGAGCAGGTTCCGGTGCCCAGATAATGAGACCGACCTCACGCTGCATCTTGCTGTTGTCCTTGGGGGTGCCGATCGCCCTTCTGCCGCTCCTTCTGGGCGGCCGGCTCTGGGGAGCATGGGCGGCCTACGCGGCCGCGGTCATTTTCCTGATCGGCCTCGACTTGATCCTGGTCGGTTTCAGGCGACGACCCCTGGTCGAGCCGGAGCTGCCGCCGATGCTGTACATCGGGAGTGAAGGAGAGCTGAGGATCGGGGTGAGGATCGCCGGCTGGCCCCCTCCCGCGGCCGCCGACCTGACCTGCGACCTCGAGGACCCCCTGAGACCCGTTTCGCAGGTTTGCGTTTCTCTCGAAGACGGCGGAGGCGAGGGCGTCTTCCGGCTGACCGCCGCCCGTCGCGGCACCGGACGAGTGACCGCGGTCTGGGTTCGCTGGAGCGGGCCGCTGGGGCTCATGCAACGCCAGTGTCGCCTGCCTCGCGAGGATGAGCTACCGGTTGTCCCCGACGTGCGCTCGGTGAGGCGCACGGCACTGAGGTTTTTCGGAAGCCGGGATCCCCTAGCGGGCGAGAAGCTCGAGCGCTACAGCGGCGACGGCTCCGAGTTCGAGCAGCTTCGCGAGTTCGTACGCGGGCTCGACCGTCGCGCCATCGACTGGAAAGTCTCCGCCCGCCATCGCAAGCTGGTCTGTAGAGAGTTCAGGGCCGAGCGCAACCACCAGGTAGTGATCGCATGCGACACCGGCCACCTGATGAGCGAGCCCGTGGACGGCGTCCCCAAGCTCGATCACGCCATCAACGCGGGCCTCCTGCTCACCTGGTTCAGCCTGCGCGCCGGCGACCGGGTCGGCCTCTTCGGCTTCGACAAAGGGATCAACTTCTACGTCGCGCCCCAGGGCGGCATGGGTACCTTCCGTCGCCTACAGGTCGCGACCGCCGGGCTTGAGTACAGCACCGAGGAGACCAACTTCACCCTAGGCCTGGCGGAGCTGTCACAGCGTCTCAGGAGGCGATCGCTCGTAGTCCTGATGACCGACTTCGTGGACACGGTCACCGCTGAGCTTATGATAGAGAACCTCGAACGCCTGTCGAGGCACCATCTCGTGCTTTTTGTGACGCTTCGAAACCCGGAGATAGCCGGTCTGACCACCGCGAAGCCCACGTCGCTCAACGGGGTGGCCCGCGGCGTGGTGGCCGCGGAGATGCTTCGCGAGCGCCGGACCGTCATACTCCGGTTGCGGCGGCTGGGCATCCAGGCCATCGACGCCGATCCGGACGGCGTATCCCCGGAGTTGCTGAACCGGTACCTGGACATCAAGCGCAGGGAGCAGATCGCATGAAAGAGTTGAAGCTCAAGAGCGTGGAGTTCCGAAGGGAGAGGGAAGCGAGCTGGCGGGAGCTGGAGGATCTCCTCCGCCTGGTAGATCGACGCGGCTTGCGGCGTCTTGGCTTCCGCGATCTCATGAGGCTGCCCATCCTGTACCGTAGCACGCTCTCGTCGCTGAGCGTGGCGCGGGCGATCTCATTGGATCGCAACCTGCTCCAGTACTTGGAGGGACTGACCGCCCGAGCATACGTCAGCGTCTACGGAGTGCGCCGAAGGCTCGGTGAGGCTTTCGCCCTCTTTCTGGCTCGGCGCTTCCCACGAGAGGTTCGTGCCCACGGCAGGCTGCTGGCCCTGGCCGCCGTTATCTTCCTGCTCGGCGGCGCGGCCGGATTTGTGACCACTCTGCGGAACCCGGATGATTTCTACCGCATGGTGCCCGAAGTGCGGGCCCAGGGCCGCGGACCGACCTCAACGAGAGAGGAATTGCGGGCGATCCTTTTCGACGAGGAAGATCACCCACTGTCGGGGCTGGGCACCTTCGCGTCGTTTCTGTTCACCAACAACGCGCAGATAGGCATCCTTTGCTTCTCCCTGGGAATCGCCCTGGGTGTGCCCGTCTTCTATCTGCTATTCCACAACGGTCAGGCCTTGGGGGCTATGGCCGCCATCCATCATCAGAAGAACCTGTCGGTGGAGTTCTTGGGCTGGATCTTGCCTCATGGGATAACCGAGATCCTCGCGGTGCTGATCTGCGGGGCGGCGGGACTTCTCCTTGCGCGCAGCTTGATCCTGCCCGGGCGGGGAACGCGACTTCATGAGCTCGCCGCCGCGGGACGCAGGGCGGGACTGATGGTGCTCGGATCCGTCTGTTTGTTTCTCCTTGCCGCCGCTATTGAGGGTTTCATGAGACAGCTCGTGCACGACACGACGATACGCTACATGACGGCCGGAACGACGCTACTGATGCTGCTGGCCTACTTCCGCTTTGCGGGCGGGAGGGCGGAATGAGCGCGCGACTCTTCTACCGAATCACACGCGGTGTTGAAACCCGCAGGCCGGAGGATTACATGACGCCGCGGAACGCCTGCGCTGAACCACACGCGCCGTCGCGGCCGGTCCCAGGGAGGGCGGAATGAGCGCGCGCGACACACACGTGGTAGACCATCTTGCCGAACCGGGAAAGGGCCGGCCCTTCACGGTGTTCACTCCCGAGGGAGTGCCCTTGGAGTTCCGGATCGCGCCGGCCGGCTACCGCCTGGTGGCCTTCATGATCGACGCCGGGATCCTTTTCTTCGCCCATCTATTGCTTTGGTTGGCTGCCCACCTCAGCGCCAGCGTAGAGGCGATCTCCCTAGTGCTCATCGGGAGCTTTCTTCTCCGAAACTTCTACTTCATGTGGTTCGAACAGCGATGGCAGGGACGGACTCCGGGCAAGCGCGCCCGCGGACTGCGGGTGATAGACGCGGGCGGCGGGGAGCTCACCACCGAGTCGATCATTGTCCGCAATCTCACTAGAGACTTGGAGATCTTCGTGCCCTTGACGCTGACCTTGATTCCCTACGCGCTCTGGCCCTCCGCACCCGGATGGGCCGCAATGGCGGCTCTGGCTTGGCTCTTGGTGCTGGTTTCCATGCCGCTTTTCAACCGTCAGCGGCGCCGGGTAGGGGATCTTGCGGCGGGGACCGTGGTTGTCCTGTCTCCCAAGACCATCCTCCGGCCGGACCTAGCCGACCCTGCCGCGGCAAGGGAGCCGGCAATCGAAGAAGAGGAAGAGACGGGCATCGCTCCCTCCGGAAGTCCCGGGCGGAGAATCTTCACGGAGCATCACCTTTCGCACTATGGCATCTACGAACTGCAAGTCCTGGAGAAGGTGCTGCGCGACCCACCAGATTGGAGCTCAAAACGAACCCTGAGGGAGATCAGCACCAAGGTGCGAGACAAGATAGGATGGGAGCCGTCTGAACCGAATCCGCAGGCATTTCTGGAGGACTTCTACGCCGCCCAACGCGCATATCTCGAAAGGAAAATGCTGTTGGGCAAGCGCCGCGAGGACAAGTTCGACACCGCAGAATGACCGAAGCCGGCGGCAGAGCTAGTCGAAGACGGCGACTATCTCGCTGACGTCCAGACCCTCGACGTCCATACGCAAATAGTAGTAGCCGACCGCCGTTACAACACTCTGCAAGAGGCCGACGAGGGCGCTTGTCAACGCGCTGACTAGAATAAAGCCTAAGCTCGACTCACCGCTCGCCGACATCATGAGCCCCATGATCATCGACACGCCGAAGGTCAAAGCGCCGCTGATAATCCCAATGATCACAAGAAGACCGAAGATCCTCAATCGTGAACCGTCTGTGAGCTCCCGGCTTCGACCCAGCGAGTCCCCTACCCCCCGCCTTTCCACAACGGCGGCCGGGACCGCGACCCAGAGCACGAGGGCGATGATGATGCCGGGGATAATCAGCAGCATGAGGCCGATGCCGATCAGCAGCGAGGCCACTATGGAGACACCCAAAATCACCCACAGCCTGCCGACGGCCACGGATACGCAACGTCCGATCTGGAAAGGCCGTCCGTTCAGGTTCTGATATACGCCGAACACGACCGCACCCTGCATGACGTAGGAAAGAACCACGCCGATGACTATGGAAAAACCCCAGACCAGCCATGCAAACCCGCTCATCTCCCCCGTCATGTCAGCCGCCAAAGCGTACTGGATCAATTGTATGGGCAAATAGGCCGCCAGCCCGATCAGCAGCAGGGGGCCCAGGTTGCGGAAGTAGATCTCGAAGCTCCTAGAAAGCACCTCGTCTATCCTGAACTTGTTCTCCATGGGGGTCCTTTCGCTAGAGTCCTTTTCGCCGAGGAAGCACGCCGGCGCCGACACGACCGCTTCGGATCGTTGCCGGATCGGCCGCAAGCCCGCCACAGATGCACTGCGTCAACCGCTCAAACGCCTTTTGCGATTCACCAGGCCCGCAAACGAAGGCCGGGGCATCGGGAGATTAGCACTCCCGTCCCCGGCTCGCAATCCGAAACGCATCACCCCATGCCGGCACAAATTATCGCACAATGAGGAAAGAAACATATCGGAAGACGTTCGCGAACGTCCGACTCAAGAAAGCGGTGTCATGAGTTGAAAGTCCATCGCCTCTTTCCGGCGCCGTTCCTATCATCAAAACAAGAAAGTCCGTGACGGAATAATCACAGAGACTTCCAACTCAGGACACTAGCATCGTTTTTGGGCATTCCTCCTCCTAATCGCCAAGACCGCCGTCGGCAACAGGACCGCCAAGAGAACGAGTATGCCGTATCTGCTAAGCGCCGGCACGGCGAACGGCATGATAGGACCCGGGTGCTCATCGGCGCCGATATCCGGGTGTACGGAAAAGGGCGGATCGGGGCGTAGATTATCTTCGTAGTAGTCGTCGTCTGGGTAGTCAAAGGGATTGGCATCCCAGATGCAGGGGCTGCCGTCGCTCAGATGAAAATCACCGCCCTCGCGATCCGTGAACAGCGGGTCTCCGAAGACCGGTTCGACATTGGGCGGTCCCTCGTCGGGATCGAAGTCATAATAGGCTACGTCTCCGCCCGTATTGCCGTGGAAGTCACAGTACTTGAGCTCGCCTCCGGAGGATGCCTTGAAGTAGATCCCCGATCCCTCGGAGAAGGCTATGATGTTGCTGTCGAACACGGTCGTTGAGCCGTCGCAATATACGGCGCCGCCCTTGCCTTCGGCACCCTCCGCCGCGTTGTCGCTGAAGGTGCAGAACTCAAAGGACCCCGACGAGGACTTGCAGGCCGCGCCGCCGCCATAGTCCCCAGCCGAATTGTCCCAGATGATGCAATTCACGGCGGAGGGTGAAGAGAAGTATGAGTATATCCCCCCGCCTTTCGTGCCGGTCGAGTTGCCGCGAAGGGCGCATTTGTCCAAGGTCGGGGAGGAATAGGTCGTGCAGTATATCCCGCCTCCGCCTATAACACCGGCCGAGTTCGTGTCTATTCGACAGTGAGAGAAAGCCGGGGAAGCGTAGTTTGTGCAGTGCACACCGCCTCCGCCGCTCGACCCGCCCGTGGTCGTATTGTACTTGATATCACAGTCGCTGAATTCCGGCGAAGAGCCGTCACAAGACACCCCGCCGCCCGCGCCGCCCACGGTGTTTGTGTTGAGCCGGCAAGAGGTGAATTCGGGGTCGGAGCCGTTCTCACAACGGACGCCGCCTCCGAAGTAGTTCGCCGAGTTGCTGTCGATGTCGCATTCCGTGAAACCGGGCGAAGAGCCGTCCGTGCAGTACACGCCTCCGCCGTCGTCCGTTTGCGCCGTGTTGTGCTTGATACCACAGCCCTCCAGGCTTGGTGAAGACGAAGCGCAGTAGATTCCGCCGCCGTTGTCAAGCGCCCAGTTGTCCTCGATGAAGCAGCTTTCAAAAGTAAGGGTCACCGGATTGGCATTATCAAAATAGACCCCGCCTCCGTCGGCACCCGCGGTGTTGTCCTCAATGAAGCAATCAAGCGTAAACGAGGGCTCCCCGCCGCTGCACCATACACCCCCGCCGTCCGCGTCGGCCGAATTGCCGCTAATGCGGCAATTCGATGAGAAGCTCGGCGAAGAAGTCCAACAATACACCCCACCGCCCATCGAACCCGCACTGTTGTCGCCAATCAGGCAATTGGTGAACTCCAACGAGCAGTCGTCCGAGCAATACACGCCGCCGCCGGCGTAATCCGCCGAGTTGCTGTCGACGGTGCAGTTTACGAAGGTCGGCGATGAATTATCCCAGCAGTTCACCCCGCCCCCGGTCCCATTGGAATAGTTGTTCCTTATTATGCAGTCCTCGAAGCTCGGTGATGAGTTCGGCCAACAATGCACTCCCCCGCCTTCGCCGCCGCCTTCGAATACGGCTACGCTGCTGTCGATGATGCAATTGATGAAGCTCGGCGACGAATTCCGGCACCATATCGCGCCGCCGTAGTTGCTCGCCCCGTGCCTGACCGTAACGTCTCTCAGAACGGACGTTTCGGTTTCGCCGTCTTGGAAATAAAACCCTCGGCTCAGGCTTTGACAGTCGATAACGCACAGGGTCGGATCACCGCTCTGAGACCGGATCTCGATTTCCGCACCGCCGTAGTCGATGTTCCGGTTTCCCGGGCCCGTGAAGGACTCCCCGGGCAGCTCCAAATCCATCAGCACGATCTCCGCGCAGCCCCCGTCAATCGCCGACTGGATGTCCGGGAAGTGCGGCCGGCCGTCGGCGCAGACTTCACAGGAATAGAATGAAATATCATCGATATCGATCGTGTTGACGTCCACGAGATCGTCGTCATCCTGAACGAACTTCACGACGAATTCGGAAGAAGGGTCCAATCCCAGAATGCCGTCGCAAATAGAGGTCACGTTCAATTTCACGTTCTGCCAACCGGGAGTGCCGTCCATGACATAGACGGGGTCCGGTGTGAAGGTCGCGCCGCCGTCGTCGGAGAAGAAGACGCCGTCCGGGTTCGCATCGCCCCCGGTCAAGAGATAGGAGAACTCCAGGAAGATCGTTCCCTGTTCCTCGCTCAGGTCAAGATACATGCTCGCCTCATTCGACACGGCTTCGCCGGGAGTGTTGGTCATCCTCAGGTAGCGTTCGGCGCCGTCGAAGTACACTCCAATGTCGCCGTGCACGACGGTCTCGGCATCGGTGCTCAGATACCAGGAGGAATTGACGGTCGAGCTCTCGCTGTCGTCGAAATCGCAGTAATAAGGCAGTACGCTATGTCGGGGCTGGTCGAAATTGTCATGGACGGTTGCCGAATGGTCTATGTCGAACTCAGCCATTTGATGATCCAGGATCTCCTCGGTCTCATCGTAGAGATCATCGTCATTCTGCTTTCCAGAGGATACGGCGATGAACGCCGGGTCCTCGTTGACCCGGTAAACCAATCGGTGCTTCCCGTCGGGATGGTCGCCGCCGGTCTTCAATCCCCGGTACGCGTACATCTTCGAGCCGTCCGAGAATACGATATTCTTGTACCGATTCCATTCCTTCATTGCGATCAAGGCGCGGCGCAGACCCTCTTCCACATCGCCGGCCACCTTGATGTTGCATACGATCCAATGGAAATACGCTTCGCTGTCCACAAGCTCGTTGTTACCCTGGTTCTCGGTCTTGTACGGATAAACGTCGGACCAGGTCTCACCCGGGTGCCAGCAGGACCACAAATCCTCCGTCATGTCCGCCAGCTTGTACTTGTCGCCGATGCCGCCGTTGTGCTCAAGGGAAAAGGCATGCGTCTCGTCGGTATTGTCTCCCTGGGGTTCGCTTGCGTCGTCCCAGGCATAATCCCAGACAAAGGGATGGGGATCGTCAATATATCTATTGCCTCCGGAGGCATATCGGGTGTGGGCCAGGATCAGGTAGGCGTTGTGTTCCAGAAGATCCCCGTCCCATATGCGGTGCTCCGCCCAGTAGAAGGCGTAGTCGTCGCCGGCGATAAGCTGGTTGTCCGACCGGAACACCTGGTTGTCGTCATATGTATCCCAATGGGCGCTGTCATGGTTTCCAACGGCCGGCCACTCATATACGTCCGCTTCGGCGGGAGGGGGGGCATCCGACCCATAGTAAATCAGCGCGTAACCGTCCCTGTTTCGAGAGATGTGTGTAGTCTCGAACCAGTCCCAAAACTCAGACGGCTCGTCAAAATCTCCGGGATATTGGGGATCGCTCCCCAACTGGTCTATTTCGGCAAGCGTCTGTCCGCCGGTAACCAGTATCCCGATCATGTCGCAGTCGGCATGAGCCGCTGCCGGCAACTGCATTAGGCACAGTGCAAATGCAATACACACAGCCTTGACGGACCCGTCCATGATCTCCTCCCCTCTTGATAGCTGGTGAACAAACGCTGACTATGTGAACACGCGTTCGCACATGATACTTCCCCCGTCGGGGCACACACGCACGCGAGAGCGCACATTCCCGTAACGGGATCATCACACTCAGGGGCACCTGCCACTCCGGATGCCGGCTCCGGGCTTTCATATGGGAATTTGGGAAGTCCGTCCGCCGCTTCTACGGCGATCTCACAAAGCGAAGGAAGAGCGCAGTCACCGGGGGGTACGTTATCCGGGCGGGCCGGCGCCGCGTCTGCACCAAGGAGGAACACGACCGGGAACGCACAAACGACGAAGAAAATGAGGATACGGATGCCCGCGTGTCCCCGATCGACACAATAACCCATCATGCTTACCCACCCCCCGTCATTGGCAATTGGCTGAAAATCAATATATCAAATTCCGCCGCCGTTGTCAAGATCGGAGACTCCGGGGTGGTGGTACATTTTGCGGCTTTCCGCTCCTTGTGCGAGTGCGGGCGAAGGGATTCTCGCAGCGACCCTTGCGCACCCTAACGCGGACGAAGGATGTTTCGTAAGGCCCCCTTGCGCAGGAGCGAGCGGAGATCCACCGGCGAAGCCGGTTACCTCCGCGAAGTGGGCGCGGGGGCCCAAGAAACACCTTCGGACGCACCGCGGGACGATCCGAGATCCGCCGCCGCGAAGCGGGGTTTAGCTCGGCGAAGCGGGCGTCGGGAGGGTGAAAACCCTTCGCCCGCCAACCTGAGCATATGCGGCAAAGTTCACCACTACCGACTCCGGGGGTGATATATCGGCTCGCGGATCACCGCTCTGATGCAACCGGCGTACGAGGTAAACCGGCTCGATATCGATCCAATCTCAATGTATCCTCGCCGATCTCGCCGTCCGTCGTTGATTGCGGCCGGCCGCGGATGCGAATCGGCTTTCGCCGACTCCGGCGGATGCTATACTGTCATGGTCGAGGCCGACGCCGGTACCCGCCGTCCTTGCGTGGTCTATACCGGTATATCTCCTCCCCCGACGACGCGCAGGAGGATCAGTGCCGTTGATAAGAACGGAAGTCGTTGACGAACGCCTCGACAGGTTCTACACCCTCGTCTCGAATGACGAGGACGCGCGAAGCCGGCGGCGCTTGCAGCGGTCCGATCGTGCTCGGCAACCGTCCGATTGCTGAGCGCATGGAGTAAAGAATGCGCATTCTCCTTACGGGAGCTACTGGATACGTGGGCGGCCGCTTGCTCGAAGCTCTGGAGACCGCCGGGCACTCGGTGCGCTGTCTGGCGCGGCGTCCGGAGTACCTAGAGCCCCGGGTCCGCCCCGGGACGGAGGTAGTTCGGGGAGACTGCCTGGAGCCGGAGACTCTGGCGCCGGCGTTGGAGGGTGTCGAGGCCGCATATTACATGGTTCACTCCATGGGCGGCTCCGGAGACTTCGCTGAGCTCGACCGGCGCGCGGCGGCCAACTTCGGGGAGGCCGCGAGCCGGGCGGGAGTCAGGCGCATCATCTATCTCGGGGGCTTGGGCAGGCGAGAGGAGAATCTCTCGCACCACCTGCGCAGCCGCCAGGAGACGGGCGAGATATTGCGCGCCGGGGGCGTGCCGGTCATCGAGTTGCGCGCCTCCATCATCCTGGGATCGGGCAGCCTCTCCTTCGAGCTGATACGCGCGCTTGTCGAGCGCCTTCCCGCGATGATATGCCCCCGCTGGGTGCATGTTAAGGCGCAGCCGATCGCCATTGAGGACGTGGTCGCCTACCTTGTGCGATCCCTCGACCTGCCCGCCGGCGACTCTCGGGTCTTCGAGATAGGCGGCGCCGATCAGGTTTCATACGCCGACATCATGCGTGAGTACGCCCGTAAAAGGGGACTGCGCCGATTGATGATTCCGGTGCCGGTTCTCACTCCTTACCTGTCATCTCTTTGGCTGGGTTTGACAACGCCCGTATACGCCCGAGTCGGAAGGAAGCTAATCGAGGGCGTGCGCAACCCGACCGTCGTCACCAACCGGGATGCCCTGCGGACGTTCGACATCCGTCCGATGAACCTAAGCGAAGCGATCTCTCGCGCGATGCAAAACGAAGACAGAAGATACGCGCTTACGCGTTGGTCCGACGCGATCTCTTCGGCCGGGTACGTGCGGACCTGGGGCGGGGTGAAATTCGGCTCCCGTCTGGTGGACTCGCGCGTCGCCTACACGGCCGTGGGCCCGTCGGCCGCTTTTGATCCGATTCGCCGCATGGGCGGGCGGCGTGGCTGGTACTACGCGAACTGGCTTTGGCGACTGCGCGGCTTCCTCGACCTTCTCGCAGGAGGCGTCGGGATGCGTCGCGGACGGCGCGATCCTGAGAAGCTCAAAGTCGGCGATGCGCTCGATTTCTGGAGAGTGGAAGCGTATGAGCCCGACAGAAGGCTCCGCCTCGCGGCCGAGATGAAGCTGCCCGGCCGGGCTTGGCTGGAGTACGAGGTGCGACCCAGGGACGGTGGCTCCGAGATCCGGCAAACGGCGGTTTTCGACCCCGTGGGGCTTAGCGGCTTGCTGTACTGGTACGGGGTCTATCCCCTGCACAGCAGGGTTTTCGGCGGTACGCTCAAAGCCTTGGCGCGCAGGGCGGAGAAGGGCAAGTCTGCATGACAGCAGCAGGGCCGGCCGCTACGCGATTTTGAGTGGTGGTACGTTTTGCGGTTTTCCGCTCCTTGTGCGAGTGCGGGCGAAGGGATTTTCGCAGCGACCCTTGCGCACCCTAACGCGGACGAAGGATGTTTCGTAAGGCCCCCTTGCGCAGGAGCGAGCGGAGATCCACCTTCGCGAAGCGAAGGTTAGCTCCGCGAAGCGGGCGCGGGGGCCCAAGAAACACCTTCGGACGCACCGCAGGAACGAGCGGAGATCCACCGGCGAAGCCGGTTGGCTCCGCGAAGCGGGCGCGGGAGCGTGAAAAACCTTCACCCGCCAACCCGGCAATGTCGGGCAAAGCGCATCACTACCCGATTTTGGATGGACAGGTCCCCCTGAAATCAATATGATGGGGAATCACGAAAGTGAAGAGTTGAGGTCCTCCCCCTCCCTACTCCGTCTATGAGGGCTGCCTATGGACGTCGTCCTGCTTTCGCGAATTCAATTCGCCTTCACCATCGCGTTCCATTACATATTCCCCCCGCTTTCCATAGGGCTCGGGATCTTCCTCGTCATGATGGAGGGAATGTACCTCAAGACGAAGAAGAAGCTCTATGAGCAAATGACGCGCTTCTGGGTGCGGATCTTCGCGCTTACCTTCGCGATGGGAGTGGCCTCTGGGATCGTGATGGAGTTCCAGTTCGGAACCAACTGGTCGGCGTATTCGAGATTTGTCGGAGACGTCTTCGGGAGCGCGCTCGCGGCCGAGGGCGTGTTCGCTTTCTTCCTGGAATCGGGCTTCCTCGCGATACTCGTCTTCGGCTGGAACAGGGTCGGCCCCAAGGTGCATTTCCTCGCCACGGTTCTCGTGGCCTTCGGTTCGATTTTCAGCGCCGTTTGGATAGTCATAGCCAACTCCTGGCAGCAGACTCCGGCCGGGTACCACCTTGTCGGCGAGGGCGCCAATGTGCGCGCCGAGATAACCGACTTCTGGCAGCTTGTCTTCAATCCCTCCTCCATGGAGCGGCTCTCCCATGTTCTGAGCGGGTGCTGGCTTGCCGGCGCCACGCTCGTCATGAGCGTAAGCGCCTACTATTTGATCAAAAACAAGCACGTCGAGTTCGCCAAGGCTTCACTCAAGATGGGAATCGCGGTCGCGGCGGTTGCCTCGCTGCTCCAGCTCGCCACCGGTCATTTGAGCGCCGACGGCGTAGCCGAGAATCAGCCGGCGAAGCTGGCCGCCTTCGAGGGCCACTACGAGGCGTCGGCGCCCGGCGACATGTACTTGTTCGGATGGGTGGATGAGGCCACCGAACAGGTGAAGTATGGCGTGAGGATCCCGGGCATGCTGAGCTGGCTCGTCCACTTCGACTCATCCGAGCCGGTCACGGGCCTCCGCAGCTTCGCCGAGGAAGACAGGCCCCCGGTCAACGCGGTCTTTCAGAGCTATCACTTGATGATAGTAATCGGAATGGCGCTGATCGCGATATCATTCGGGGCGGCCTTCTTTCTATGGAGGGGCCGCCTTTACGGCATGAAGTGGTTCCTCTGGATGCTCGTCCTCGCCGTCCTTCTGCCCCAGGCGGCGAACCAGCTCGGTTGGCTCTCCGCCGAGCTGGGGAGGCAGCCCTGGGCCGTCTACAACCTACTGAGAACTTCGGACGCAGTCTCGCCGATACTATCCGCGCAGCAGGCTTGGTTCTCGCTGATCATGTTCATTCTGGTATACGCACTTTTGTTCGCGCTTTTCATTTTCTTGCTGGACAACAAGATAAGAACAGGGCCGACGGGCTTGGAGGACGAGACTTCCACATACGAGTATACGAAGCGCGGCGTGGAAAGCCTGCCGCTGGACGGCCGTAAGGGTAAGACCTAAGGAGACGGCATGGAATTAACCTTCAGTCTGAACACCGCCTGGTTCGCCCTGATAGGCGTGCTGTTCATAGGCTACGCCATTCTGGACGGTTTCGACTTGGGTGTGGGGGCGCTTCACCTCCTGGGGCGGACGGACGACGAGCGGCGGGTCATACTGAATTCCATCGGACCGGTCTGGGACGGCAACGAGGTGTGGCTCATAACCGGAGGGGGAGCCTTGTTCGCCGCGTTTCCCCATGTCTACGCCACGGCTTTCTCCGGGTTCTACACCGCCTTCATCCTCTTGTTGCTCGTTCTCATATTCCGAGCCGTGGCCATAGAGTTCAGAAGCAAGCGCAAATCCCGGACATGGCGGTCGATGTGGGACACGGCGTTCAGTCTATCCAGTATGGTGATAGCCCTGCTCGCCGGCGTGGCTCTGGGGAACGTCGTGCAAGGGGTCCCGATAGGGCCCGACAAGGAGTACGCGGGGGACTTCTTGCGATTGATCAACCCCTACGCCCTGCTGGTCGGGGTGACCACGCTTTCTCTCTTCGTGATGCACGGCTCGATCTATCTTATCCTCAAGACCGAAGGCGACCTTCAGGGTAGGATCCGCGGCTGGGCAAAGAAGGCGGTAGGCGCGTTCATAGTGCTATACATTGTGCTGACGGCGGTCACGCTCACGACCGTTCCCCACATGACCGAGCGCTTCAGGGACGTTCCCGCGCTGTTGATTCTCCCCGTCCTCACCGTGCTTGCGATAGCGAATATCCCGAGGGAGGTGACTCACGCGCGCGAGTTCCGGGCGTTTCTTTCTTCAGGGGCTACAATCGCCGGATTGCTCGCGCTCTTCGGCATCGGGCTCTATCCCACCATTCTCATCTCAAGCACGGCGGCGGAATTCAGCCTGAATATCTACAACGCCGCGTCGTCCGAGCGGACCCTCCGGATCATGCTCATAATCGCCGCGATCGGAATGCCGTTCGTGTTGGCCTACACAATCAGCATCTACTGGGTCTTCCGCGGCAAGGTCAAGCTGGAATCGATGAGCTACTAACCTCAATTGGTCGTTCTGTGGCGACTTTAGTTCCCTGCTTCCGTAGGCATGATTCGATGGATCGCTTCTTCGCTACGCAATGCCTGAGCCCTCTAAATGTGGGGTGGGGCTTGGTAGGTGTATCGTCCGAAAGGGCTACATCAGCGGTGTCGAGCCGTTCGATGGTTTCGCCTGCTTTAGCCAATCGAGGCCAACCTCAGACTCGCCCGGCGGTGCGTGGCGCCTTGTCTCAAGACCGAGGTGGGGCAATGGCACGGCGGGCGAAGGTCAGAACCCTCTCCGCATCCGCGTAGGCGCGATCCGCATCGTCCTCGGAATACTCCTCCGTGGGCACGAAATCAAGATCGCCGTAAAAGGCCAACTCGCGTTCCTTCCTGAGGCGTTTGGAGATCTCCGCCACACCGGCAACATCGTCTCTGAGTTTCGGAAGGATCTTCTTCCGGTACTCCAGAAGCAGGGGACCCACGTCATGAATCTTGGGAGGCTCCACACCTATGGCTCGCAAGACCCCCTTCAGAGCTAATTCCACCAGCTCCTGAGCCTCTCGTATCACATCGGAGTAAGCACCTTCCGCTTTCAGCACCGCGAGGGCCTTCAGTCGGGCTTCCGCCTTCTTCAGATAGCTTTCCGCCAGGGTCTCATTCGTCATATTTCAAAGACCTCTCCCGGCTTCAAATCGGGTTTTAGGAGCCAGTGCCAACCGTTGCCCCGCCAGATACGCCTCGCACCCAAGCGCTCGAGCCGCCGGCGCAGTTGAGTCAAATAGGCGTCAAAGAATCCATCCCGGTCGTACAGGATTTTGGAGTCGTCCACCATGTCGAGGAAGATCGGGCTTCCGAACCGGACCTCTGCCGGGGTCTTGAAGATAGGGGATAAGGCCACCGTACCGGTCTCGCCGCCGAAACCGGCAAGCTGCGGCGTGAGCTTCTCCTCTACGGGAAGGAAATGATCCGACCGTTGCATCCGTCCGCGGGGTAGTCTTTCGGCCACGATGAGAAGATCCACATCGGAATCTTCGCGCGGCGTTCCGCGCCCCACCGAACCGAAAACGACACAGGACACCAAGTCGGGGCCGTAATGCACCTTCACTTCGGCTACCAATTTATCGAGTAGCCTGTCGTAACGCTCGTGCAAGGTCATCGGCATCTCCTCCTGCTACTCTAGAACCTTCGGCAGGCCCCCGTCAACTTGGGAACGGAGGCGATAGAGAAGGTGCAGGACGCCGGTAGCCGCGGCGAGGAAGCTGCAACCGCCTCCCATGCTGTGCCCATCGAAAACCCGCACATTTCGGCGCACGGTCGAGACAATCATCCATTCGCGATTCGCTCATTTCATTATAGCTCACACACGCCGCGGCCGCAAGGCATGAAACAGCCCACCAAACGGCCCCAATGCCGCCCCCGGCCGACCGCAAGCCACCCGCAAGATGCGAATTGACAACCGGCTCGGACCGGTGATATCATGCCATTTGCGTCCAAAACGGCCTCCATAAGGCCATACCGGACAACATCCTCGGAGATTTGGAGCTCCTCCAGGGGCTTTTTTCCCCCGGGCCAACCAAGGACTGCTCTGGCGGGGATAACAAGACCACAGCCGAGCCGCAGGACCCTGAATGCCAAGCTCCGCAGGCATGAACGCGGAAGAAGGACACGATTGCCTGAGGCCGGTTGTGGAAGCACACTGTTGTTCTGCATCTGTGCGACAATCGGAGGGAGGAAGTCATGGCCGGAATAATCGGCTATGGGGCATACGTGCCCCTGCATCGCATAAAGGTGGAGGAGATAGCAAAGGTCTGGGGCGCCGATGCTGAGAGCTACAAGAAGGGCTTGATGCTCAAAGAAAAATCCGTGCCCACCCCGGATCAGGACACGATAACTATCTCCGTGGAGGCGGCGAAGAACGCGGTCAAACGCTCGGGGATCGATCCTTTTCTCATTGAGGCGGTCTACGTCGGTTCCGAATCCCACCCCTACGCCGTAAAGCCCAGCGGGACAGCCGTCTCCGAGGCGATCGGGACTACCCGCAACATCCACTGCGCGGATTTCGAGTTCGCATGCAAAGCGGGAAGTGAGGCCATGTTCGTCTGCATAGGGCTGGTGGACGGCGGCGCCGTCCGCTACGGCCTCGCGATCGGGGCGGACACGTCCCAGGGAGCCCCCGGCGACGCCCTGGAGTACTCGGCCGCCGCCGGAGGGGCCGCCTTCATATTCGGAAAAGAAGATGGGCTCGCGAAGGTTCTCTGCACTCACACTTTCATGACGGACACCGCGGATTTCTGGAGAAGAGAGTACATGCACTACCCTCGGCACGGCGGCCGGTTCACGGGTGATCAAGCCTACTTCAAGCACGTCTCGACCGCCGCGAGCCAGATGATGGAAAAGATGGACATGAAGCCCGCGGACTTCGCCTACGCCGTCTTCCATCAGCCCAACGGCAAGTTCCCCATGAGAGTGGGAAAGATGCTCGGGTTCAAGAAGGAGCAGCTCGAGCAAGGCTGGCTTTGTCCCACGCTCGGCAATACCTACTCCGGATCCTCTCCCATGGGGCTGACGGCGATTCTGGACGCGGCTAAGCCGGGAGACAAGATCCTCATGACCTCCTTCGGCTCCGGCGCCGGCAGCGACGGGTTCATCTTTGAAGTTACGGAGGCGATAGAGAAGGTGCGGGACGCCGCTCCCAAGACATGGGATCAGTTGAAGAAAGCATCGTATATTGAATACGGCGAGTACGCCAAGTTCAGGGGAAAGATACGCAAGGCGGAGTAGCTGCGATAAAGCGGAGGTTGAGATATGCGTGACGTTGCGGTTATAGGCGTTGGAATGAGCGAGTTCGGGGAGCTCTGGAAGAAGTCCCTGAGACAGCTCTTTGTCGATGCGGCGTCGGCCGCCATCGAAGACGCCGGGGTCGAGAAGATCGACTCGATGTACGTCGGCTGCATGAGCGGCGGACTTTTCGTGGGACAGGAGCACCTGGCGTCCGTTCTGGCCGACTACCTGGGTGTTGCGTCGATACCCGCCTGCAGGGTGGAGTCGGCCTGCGCGTCGGGCGGCGTCGCCTTCAGGCAGGGATACATCGAAGTCGCCTCGGGCATGAGCGACGTCGTTCTCGTCGGCGGCGTGGAGAAGATGACGGACGTGGACGGGGCCCAGGCGACCTACGCTCTCGCGACGGCCGCCGACCAGGAGTATGAAGTCTATCACGGGGTCACCTTCCCCGGGCTCTACGCGATGGTGGCAAACGCTTACATGCACAAGTTCGGGACCACAAGGAAGCAGATGGCCCATGTCCCGGTGAAGAGCCACAAGCACGGTTCGATGAACCCCAAGGCCCAGTACCCTTTCGAGATCACGGTGGAGGGGGTTTTGGAGTCCACTCGCGTGGCTGACCCCCTGCGTATTCTCGATTGCTCGCCTATAACGGACGGCGCGGCGGCGGTGGTGATCTGCCCTCTGGAAACGGCTAAGAAGCTGTCGAAGAAACCGCTCGTCAAGGTCGCGGGCACGGGCCACTCAACGGACACCATCGCCCTTCACGACAGGGACGACCTGACCGAATTCGCGGCCACGATAAGAGCCGGAGAGGCGGCATTCAAGATGGCCGGGGTGGGACCCAAGGACATCGACGTCGCCGAGGTGCACGATTGCTTCTCAATCGCCGAGATCTGCGTGCTCGAGGCTCTCGGCTTCGCCGAGAGGGGCAAGGGCGGTGAAGGCGCCGAGAGCGGAGAGACGGCTTTGGGCGGCCGCATCCCCGTGAATACGAGCGGCGGACTTAAGTCGAAGGGCCACCCGGTCGGGGCGACCGGCGTCGCTCAGATCGTGGAGGTGACCGAGCAGCTCAGAGGCGAATCCGGGAAGAGACAGGTAGAGGGCGCCAAGAGAGGGCTGACGCAGAACATGGGCGGAAGCGGCGGCAGCGCCGTCGTTCACATATTGGAGGTGGCCTGATGTTTCCGTCGCGCTACTGGCGGGAGATTCCGCAGAGGTACCGTCTTGAGGCGGGCGTATGCAAGAGTTGTGGCAAGGTCGGCTTTCCCCCGAGGACAAAGTGCCCCAAGTGCGGGGGCACGGAGTTCGAAGGCACGGTGCTGCCCGACCACGGGGTCGTCAAGACCTTCACCGTGATACACACTCCCCCGTCCCAATTCGAGGACCAGGCTCCTTATGCCGTCGGAATAATCGAGTTGGAGGGCGGAGCCAAAATCACGGCGCAGATCGTGGATTGCCCGTTGGATGAAATCAAGATAGGACAGAAGGTGAGAGTAGAATTCCGCCGCATCCAGGAGGACGGGGAGGCGGGCGTGATCTGTTACGGCTACAAGTGCGTTCCGGCCGCTTAGTGGGTTCCGGGTCGGCATCCGCGGCGATCGGCTGGGTGCCAGTGGCTGTTCCCGTCGGTCGGGTGGGTCTCCGTAAGACGTTACGACGGCTCCCTTGAGCATCGGGTCGGCTTCCTCGGCAATAGGACGAGCGCCTGTTGGGCGTTTCCGGACGTCGGGAGAATCTTCCGTAGGGGCCCCCGCGGTCCCGTGAGTTTCGGGTCGGTCTTCCCGACCGTGCTTTTGTGATCCTTCAAAGGTGCATGGAGAATGTACGAGATAGAATCGAAGGTCGTTCCCAACAGCGAGGAGTTTCAAGAGAACAAGGCCCACATGGAGAAAGTGGTCGCCGAGTTCAAGAGAAGGCTTGAGAGAGTCAAGCAGGGCGGACCGCCGGAAGCACTGAAAAAGCACAAGGAGCGGGACAAGCTCACGGCAAGGGAAAGGCTCGACTTACTGTTCGACAAGAACTCCCCTTTTCTCGAGTTCAGCGCGCTGGCCGCGTACGACATGTACGACAACGAAGCCCCTTCCGCGGGCGTGGTGACCGGGATCGGGGTCGTGCACGGCCGAGAGGTCCTTGTGGTCGCCAACGACGCCACCGTCAAGGGCGGCACGTACTTCCCCATGACCATAAAGAAACACGTCAAGGCACAGGAGATCGCACACGAGAACCGGTTGCCTTGCGTCTACCTAGTGGATTCGGGCGGCATCTTCCTTCCCCTGCAATCGGGAACGTTCGGCGACAAGTATCACTTCGGCCGCATTTTCAACAACCAGGCGGTCCTGTCGGCGAACGGCATTCCGCAGATCTCGGTCGTCCTCGGATCATGCACGGCCGGGGGCGCTTACGTTCCGGCAATGAGCGACGAGACCGTCATAGTGCGGCGGCAAGGCACGATTTTCATCGGAGGCCCTCCCCTTGTGAAGGCCGCGACGGGCGAGGACGTCACCGATGAGGAGCTCGGCGGGGCGGACGTGCATTGCAGAATATCCGGAGTGAGCGACCACTACGCGGTCGACGACGAGCATGCGATCGAGCTGGCCAGGAACATCTTGGAGAACCTCAATACTCCGGAGAAGACCCGATTGGCGACCGAAGAGCCCGAGGATCCGATATACGACCCCAAGGAGATCTACGGGATCGTGCCGAAGGATTTGAGGAAGCAGTTCGACATGCGGGAGATAATCGCGCGGATCGTGGACGGCAGCAAATTCCACGAATTCAAGGAGCTGTACGGCAAGACCTTGGTCTGCGGGTTCGCCAGGATCATGGGCTATCCCGTTGGGATACTGGCGAACAACGGGGTGCTCTTCTCGGAAAGCTCGCTCAAAGGCGCTCACTTCGTCTCGATGTGCTCGGTGAGGAAGATTCCAATCCTCTTCCTGCAGAATATCACGGGCTTCATCGTCGGCAGAGAATACGAGCACGGCGGGATAGCGAAGGACGGAGCCAAGCTCGTCCACGCGGTGGCAAACGCCAATGTGCCCAAGTTCACGGTCATAGTCGGCGCGTCAAACGGGGCCGGCAACTATGCCATGTGCGGCAGGGCCTACAACGCAAGGCTTCTGTGGTCGTGGCCTACGGCGAAGACCTGCGTTATGGGAGGCGAGCAAGCGGCGAGCGTGCTGGTCAGGGTCAAGACGGACGCACTCAAGAAGAAGGGGAAGGAACTGACGGAGGAAGAGCAGGAGGAGATGAAGAAGCCCATCCTGAAGAAGTACGAGGAGGAGGGCAGCGCCTACTTCACCTCCGCGAGGCTCTGGGACGACGGGATAATCGACCCCTTGGATACGCGCATGTGTCTTGCCCTTGGTATCTCGATGTCTCTCAACGCTCCTATTCCGGAGCACAAGTTCGGCGTCTTCAGAATGTAAGCGCGAGGGGGGGCTCTCGCGGCGCCGGCGGCCGTCCCGCCCCGTTTTGCGCGGCCGAACGTCGAACGAAGAGGCACCCATCGGCCGGAAGGTAGTTTCTTCCGCCGCCCGGCTCGGCAGTGGAGGCAGCCGAAGATCAAAGACTCTTAGCCGACACGGACCATGCGAGCCAAAGGAAGTTGACGTGTCGGAGCCGAACGCAAGGCCCCCAGCGGAGTGCCGGTGTTTAGAAGCGACTACAAGACCATACGTTGCGAAGCGAAGAACCGCGTGGCCAGGATCGTCTTCAGCAGACCCGAGGTCCACAACGCGTTCAACAACGACATGATCGCCGAGATGCTGGAAGTCGTCGGAATACTGCGCGAGGCCCCCCGCGTCAGAGTCGTCGTGCTTACCGGAGAGGGAAAGAGCTTCTGCGCGGGGGCCGACGTGAACTGGATGAGAAGCGTGCTTGACTTCTCATTTGATGAGAACTACGCGGAGTCCCTCAGGCTGGCGGAGCTGATGCACGGTGTGTACACTCTCGATCTTCCCACAATAGCGATGATAAACGGGGCCGCGATAGGAGGCGGCATGGGTTTCGTCTCCACCGCCGACATCGCGATCGCCGCTTCGAATGCCAAGTTCAGTCTAAGCGAGGTCAAGCTGGGGCTCGTGCCCGCGTGCATATCGCCTTACGTCATCAAGAAGGCCGGCGAGGCGGCGTGCCGGCGCCTGATGCTCACGGGCGAGCGAGTCGGCGCGGAAGAGGCCTTGAGGGTCGGCCTGGTGAATGCCGTAGTCGATCCGGATGAGTTGGAGAGCACGGTGGAAACCCTGGTTGACAGGCTCGTTTCCAGCGGACCCGGCGCCATAGCAGCGTGCAAGAAGCTCCTGAGGGAAGTCCCCGGCATGACCCTCGAAGAGGCGAAGACCTTCACCGCCGAGGTCCTCGCGCATCTAAGGCTAAGCGACGAGGGACAGGAAGGAATGAGGGCTTTCCTGGAGAAGCGGAAGCCGTCCTGGGCGGATAAGAAGTAGGGCGCTTGAGGGGCCGCCGGCCCGACGTCGCTCGAGTGTCGCGGGAGCTATCGGCGCCGAAGGCTTCAGTACCGGTCTCGAACGGCAAGAGCTCCTGCGCCGATCGCGGCCGGACCTCACAGGGGTGAGTTTCAGAGTGAATGACCGTCCAATGCGCGTGTTGAGAGGACTATGAAGAAGATACTTGTAGCGAACAGGGGCGAGATCGCGCTTAGGGTCATGAAAGCCTGTCGCGAGATGGATATCGCCACGGTCGCCGTGTACTCCGAATGCGACAGGGAGAGCCTGCACGTCCGCTTCGCCGATGAGGCGGTCTGCATCGGCCCCCCTCCTCCACTGGAGAGCTATCTTGACATCGACAAGATCGTGGGTACCGCGCTGGAAAAGGGCGCGGACGCGATACACCCCGGCTACGGGTTTCTCGCGGAGAACCCCGAGCTTGCCCGGCGCTGCGTAAAGGAGGGGATTGTCTTCATCGGACCCGCCGCAGAGGCCATGGCGCTTCTCGGCAACAAGGTCGAATCCAGGAAGACCATGATCAAGGCGGAGGTGCCGGTGATCCCGGGGATGATGGGCGGCAGCACCGACGCGGGCGCGCTGGCAAAGGAAGCCGAGATGATGGGATTCCCCGTCCTTGTCAAGGCCGCCGGGGGAGGCGGGGGAAAAGGCATGAGGATCATCCGGAATCCGGGCGATCTTGAGGAGTCGTTGGACTCTTGCATGCGCGAGGCGAAGGCGGCTTTCGGCGACGACACCATTTACCTTGAAAAATACATCGAGCGCCCGCGCCACATCGAGTTCCAGATATTGGCCGACACCCACGGAAACGTGGTTCATCTCTTTGAGAGAGAGTGTTCCATCCAGCGCAGGTACCAGAAGATAGTGGAAGAGACGCCTTCCACGGCGCTTGACGGCAAGTTGCGCGAGAAGATGGGATCGACGGCGGTCAAGGTGGCTCAGACCGTCGGATACACAAACGCGGGAACCGTGGAGTTCCTTCTCGATGAAAACGGCGAGTTCTATTTCCTCGAAGTGAACGCCAGGGTCCAGGTCGAGCACCCCATCACGGAGGCGGTGGTGGGCGTTGATTTGGTCAAGGGCCAGATCAGAGTGGCGTCCGGTGAGAAGCTGCAGCTCAAGCAGAAGCACCTTAGGCAGCGAGGCCATGCGATCGAGTGCCGTATCTACGCGGAGGACCCGGAGAACAATTTCTTTCCAAGCGCCGGGAAGATTCTCTTCGTGAGAGAGCCGGCCGGCCCGGGCATTCGTTGCGACTCGGGAATCTGGAGCGGCTGCGAGGTCCCCGTTCACTACGACCCGATACTTTCGAAGCTGGTGGTTTGGGATGAGACAAGAGAGCAAGCCAGAAAGAGAATGGTCGCCGCTCTAAGGAGCTACGCCATTCTTGGCGTGAAGACCAATACGCAGTTTCTAATCGACACCCTGGAGCATCCGGCCTTTCGCGAAGGGGCCACGCATACGGGCTTCATTCCGGAGCATCTCCCGGATTGGAAGCCGCCCGAAGCGGACGGCGTGGAGCTCAGGAAAGCACTACTGGCGGCCGCCGCCCTCGAGAAGAAAACCCCTGCGTCGAGATCCGGAGCCGCAAGAGTCGAATCTTTCTCCCCATGGAAAGCCGGGACGAGATGGAGAATCGGGGACGGGAGTTGAGGGGAAGAGATGGAGTTAGAATTCCTGGTTGACGGAAACGAACGCAAGCTGAGCGTGGAGGAGAAGGACGGCGTTTGGCGGGCAGCGTTCGGCGAGGAAGAGATCAGCGCCGAGGTCGTTTCCGTAGAGCCCAACGTATTCCGGGTAGCCACTCCGGAGGGCGCGGTTGTGGTCTACGCCGCTGAGGAAAACGGCAAGACCTATGCGTTCGTAAGCGGTCGGCAGTATTTTATTGAGAAGCCCGCAAAGGAATCCCGTCGAAGGTCCGGGGCGGGCGGCGGTCTCAAGGCGGGCGAGGTCATCGGAGCCACGATGCCCGGCGTGATTGTGAAGGTCCCGGTCGGCGAGGGGGACGTAGTGGAGGCGGGGCAAGTCGTCGTCGTCATAGAATCCATGAAGATGGAGAACGGGATACAGGCCGGGGGCAGAGCCCGCGTAAAGAAAACCCACGTGAAGGCCGGAGACTCGGTGGTCTTCGGCGCTCCCCTGGTTGAGCTCGAGCCGGTCGATGGCGAGTAGACCGAACCCGTATCGTATGAGCCTGGTCCGGCTTTTGCGGGAATGCCGCTAGGCGCGTCACACCCCCGCCATCTGGCCTCGATACATCAAAGACTGTAATAGAGGTTCATCTCGAAGGGATGGGGCCTGTTCCGGACGGCGATGACCTCCTTCGTCTTCTCCGTGATCCAGCTCTCGATGAGCTCCTCGTTGAAGACGCCCCCGGCCATGAGGTAGTCGTGATCCTCCCTCAGCGCGTCGAGCGCCTCCTCGAGACTCGCGGGAACCGCCGCAAGACGCTCTTTCCGATCGTCGCTCCACGTGAATATGTTGTCGTCGAAAGGACCCATGCCGTTCTCCGGAGTCGGCGTGATCCGTTTACGAATCCCGTCCAGGCCGGCCATCAGCAGAGCGCTCATGGTGAAGTAATAGTTGCAGGTCCCGTCGCTCGTTCGAAACTCGATTCGCTTGCTTTCTTCCGTCGTGGCGTAACGCGGAATCCGGATGGCCGCGCTCCTGTTGGCGAGCCCAAAGAAAAGCTTGACCGGGGCCTCGAAGCCGGGCAGCAGCCTCTTGTACGAGTTCGTGCTCGGGTTCGTGAAGGCCGCAAGCGAGCGACCGTGCGCGAGGATACCACCGATAAAGCACAGAGCCTCGTCGGACAGGTCCGCATAGCCGCCTCGGCGATAGAAGATGTTCCTGCCGCCTTTGAGTAGCTGGATGTGGAAATGCATTCCGTTGCCGGGCTCGTCGTAGAGGGGTTTCGGCATGAAGGTGGCCGTGAGTCCGTTCCGCAGTGCCGTATTGTGAATTATATCCTTGATGTACATCATCCTATCGACGATCAGACGGAAATCCAGCAACTCCGTCTCGATCTCCTGCTGGCCGGAGAGCCCCACCTCGTGGTGGTGATAGCGTATGGGACAGCCCGCCTGTTCTATCAAGCGCACCATTTCCTGGCGCACGTCAGCGTATTTGTCGAAGGGAACATCTATGTGATAGCCCTTTCGGTTGGCCACGGCCGTCCCGTTGATGTCTTTGTGACCGAAGGGCAGATCCTCCTTGTTCTCTGCGGATGTGAACCTGTAGCCGGCGCTGAACTTGCTGTTGTGAATCTCGGCCTCGTTGAACAGATAGAACTCGAACTCGGGTATCCACCGCGACTGATCGGCGACACCCGTCTGCTCGAGGTAGACCTGAGCGCGCTGGGCCAGGCTGCGCGGATCCTTTGCCACACCGGTACGCGTCTCCGCGTCGCATATATATGACAACATGCGAAGCGTGGGATTGCGGGTGAAGGGGTCGATGATGGCCGTCGACGGATCGGGGAACAACAACATGTCCCCCGACTCGACCGACCGCATCCCGGGCACGCTTGAGCCGTCGAAGGGAACCCCGTTTTCCAGCAGCGACTCCAGTCTCGCGACCGGTATGCCCAGGTGGTACCAGTTCCCGATCAGATCGGAGTACTTGATGTCGATACTCTCGATGTGATGGCCTTCGATCATTGATTTCAGTTCTTTCGGGTTCATTGGTCCTCGGTCCTCCGATGCCTGTTCCATTGTCGTCGGATGAAGCCGTGCGCTTCGGGCGGATCTATGGCTTCCTCGAAGGTAGCGGGCATTGTCGGAGCCGGCGCTACGGGCGACCCGACTCACGATTATACCCGGCATGATCCTACGACTTCCACACGTGATTATCCGCGGCGTTGCATTTGGTGTCGCTATTTGGGCTCCGGGCAAGGCGTGTCCGGTGCATCTCAGAGCCGGAAACGCGTGCCGATCGGATCGGCGCCCCTAAACCAGGCTCGGCCCCCGGCCGGCGTCATATGTCGGTCGTCGAGGCCGTTCCGGTCGGCATGAAGTCCGGCTTGATCCGGGCCGGTGGTTGTCATGCCGATCCGGCACGGGCGCCGGCACACCGCCGACCTTCGGCGCTTTCTGAGATGATAGGCCAATAGTCCCTCCTACGGGGGCTCCCCATGCTTCATCCAACGCTGTCGCTCTCCCCGGATCGCGGACTAATCCGGTTCGTTCGGCAGGTTGTGCCATTCCGCATCAATTCGGATTAGCGTGAGGTATTCGGACCCATTTGACTACATACATTGCAGGCGCGCCCGATCTTGTGTACTATTCGAACATGTCGAGTCCATTGCACGATTCCAAGGAGGTGCTTTATGAACGGAGTCTTTCGCCTGGGTATTCTCGGTATACTGGTGACGGCATTCGCCTCGCCCGTTTTCGGCCAATCAAGCGAGCCCGGCCGACCTGATCGCGTGAAATACGAGGAAAAGTACCGCGACCCCGCACTGAAGAGCATGGAGCAGGAGGCGGACAGCCTCAAGGCGGTGCGCGACAGTGTTACGGCCGCGATCCAAAAGGCGCACCGCGATGCCGACAAGAAGAAATCGGATGATAAGAAGACCCTCGTCTTCGACTGGACGGGCATCCCCAAGCCGGGTTCTCCCGAGGAATTCCGGTCCCCATTCCATTTTCCGCCGATTCGCCAATACCGCACGGGCACTTGTTGGTGCTTTTCGACGACCTCATTCTTCGAGTCCGAGATCGAGCGCCTCTCCGGACGGGAGATCAAGCTCTCCGAGATGTACACGGTTTACTGGGAGTACGTCGAAAAGGCGCTCGGCTACATCGAGAAGCGCGGTTGCCAACCTTTTGCGCAGGGCTCGGAAGACGACGCCGTCGTCATAATCTGGAAGAAGTACGGCATAGTCCCCGCCTCGGCGTACTCCGGCCTGGCTCACGGTCCGGACAAGTACGACCACGACGAGATGGCGGACGAGATGGCCGATTACCTGAAATGCAAGAAGGACGACAACTATTGGGACGAGGCCGTCATAATAAGCCAGATCAAAGCGATCATGGACCGATACATGGGGCGCCCGCCCGAGGAGTTCGACTACGAGGGCGAGCGGTACACGCCGAAGCGGTTTCTCGACGAGGTCGTCGGGCTTGATCTCGATGACTACGTGCAGTTCATGTCGACCCTATCCGTTCCCTTCTACGTCAAGGCCGAATACGACGTGCCGGACAACTGGCGGCCGACAGACGACTACCACAATGTGCCGTTGGACGAATTCTATGAGATCATCACCCGCGCCGCGGCCGGGGGTTACACGGTCGCGATCGGAGGCGACGTATCCGAGCCGGGTCGCTACGGATTCGAAGACGCGGCGATCATTCCGACTTTCGACATTCCGCAGGATTACATAGACCAGGACTCGCGTGAGTTTCGGTTCTACAACAAGACCTCACAGGACGACCACGGCGTGCACCTGCTCTCAATGACGAAGGTCGGGGGTCGGGATTGGTTTCTGATCAAGGACTCGGCGAGCAGCGCCACCTGGGGAAAGCACAACGGGTATTACTTCTTCCGCGACGACTTTGTGAAACTCAAGATGCTGTCGTTTATGGTACACAAGGACGTTGCGGAGTTTCTCATGCCGAAGTTCGAGTCCGCGGAGAATACCGAGGAGGAGTAGCTTCAGGAACTCCGCCAAGGACGGCCGCAACGGCGAACCCGGCGCCGCCCATCTCGAACAAAACGTGGGGATCGCCGCGGGACGCCGGGGCAGGGTGCGAACGACGCGCTCGGCTCCCCGCGCCCCCCTTGGAATCACAGGCTTCGGATCACTATGTCCCCGTTGAAATTCTTGAAGAAGAACTCCGGGCCGCCGCCGTTTATTGTGCCGTAGAAAGTCCGTTCAATGCGCACCTTGTACTTCCCTTCTTCGTCTTCCCCATTCTCCTCGTACACGTCGACGGGTCTGTCGACTCGGGAGATTTCGAAATCGCTGTAGACATCTCCCATATCGTTCTTGATCTTGACGTCACACTCTACATCGGCCGGAAAAGTCACGTCGACGTCGCCGTTCAGACTACTGAAGGACATCGGCTTGTCCGGGTAGATCGAATCGAATGTTACCTTGAGGTCTCCATTCAGCGCGTGAGCTATCGCAGAGCCGGACACGTTCTTCAAAGTTACGCCGCCATTGACGTTGTTCACATCGAGCTCGCCGCTTACGCCTTCAACGTAGATGTCTCCGTGATTCACGCAGTTCAGCTTGAGCGACGTATTCCTCGGCACTTTCAAATCGACGTCGATGGTTCGTTTCCATGATTCCGTCGAAATCTCTATCTTGTTGTTGTGCTCCTCGACTTCAAGAGAGGTCGAGTAGACGGGAATCCTGTACATGCCGTCTCTACCCTTCTTGCTCTGTGAGATCTTCCGTGTCCGACTTTCCGCCTCGATGATTACCTCACGCCCGTCGTAAGCCGTCACCGTTATGCCTCCGTTTACGAGAGACAGCTCGACATATGCGGGTTCCGAAGGTTCCGAAAGCTCGATACTGATCCGGTCGATCGCGTTTTCCCGACCGAACGCCCCGACGGAAGCGGCAACGAGGCCGAGCCCGATGAAAAGGGCCGTTATTCTAAGCATGATAGTCCTCCTCTGTGTTTGCTGTCCGCCGTATCACAATCCGCGTCGCCGCACTTTGTGCTTTTGTCCGAGCCGCTCATCAAGCGGCGCGCTACCGCGTCTTCTCCAGAAGAAACGCGTCCCCGTTGAACATATCCAGCTCTATGTCGGGTCCTCCGTCCCCCGCCCGCACGGCTGTTTCGCGGTTGACCTTGTAGACGTATTTGCCGTTCGTCTTTTCTGAATAGGCCTCGGCCGTCAGCGGTAAATAAGAGACCGGGAAGTCGCTGAAGAACTCGCCGTTGAAGGTCTCAAGGTAGAAGTCCGCGGAGAGCCCAGGCAGAAAGTGTAGGAGCACATCGCCGTTGAGCGACCCGAACCGGCTGTCCTTGGTCGGATTCTTTACGAAATCGACTTTCACGTCGTGGTTGAGCGCGTAGACTTCACCTGAGCCGCCGATCCCCTCCATTTCGATGCCGCCGTTGACGTTGTGGACGTCGTAATCGCCGTCGATGTTCCTAACGTATATCTCGCCGTCGTTGACCGTGCTCAACTCCACATACGTCCCCCGAGGCACCCGGATTTCAAAATCGAATCTGACCTCATAGTCCCTGTGCCGCCTCTTGCTTCTCCTCCCGGACCCGTTATTGCGGTCGCGAAACGGGCCGTCTACGTAGAGCTCAAAGAGATCATCCTCCCTGGTTACGTCAAGAAAGACCTCCCTCTCAATCTCCGCGATGTCGGCCCGGTCGTCCGCCGAGATGGTTTTCACCGCTTCGACCGTAATCTCGTCCCCGTCGTAGCCGTTGACCGCGATATCCCCCCAGATGTTGTCCACGATCAGACGGTTGTCGCCCGTGCGATCGGCGAACCGATGGGACTCCTTGATCTTCTCCGTCTTGGTTGCGGCGCCGGCCGGGCCGGGAACGCAGAGGACTATGAGCACGGCCATCGCTGTGAGCTTGCGTATCATCTTGGGTAACCTCCGTTTTGGGGCCATAGGGCTACATCAGCTCTCTCATTCGTCTCTCCGTGTACTGCTTGACGTCCTGATTCGTATCCTCATCCAGGAGAAGCTCGCGCAGGGCTTCCAGCGAGCGACCCTCCCGCACATCCACCAGAAGGTCTATCAGTGAAATCTGAACCAGAGGCGAAGTCTGTTCGGAGAGTGCGGCGATCAGCTCGTCGCGCACGGCGGGCCTGTCACTGAATACGTACAGTGCTTCCACCGCGGCCAGACGGATATTGACGTTAGGGTCGTTGTTGAGCTTGTCAAGAAGCGCCCTGATCAGCGGCGCGCTCGGACTCTCTACTTGAGACGAGTACTGTATCCCCCTCAGCCGCTCGGTTGAGGACGCTTGGTTCATGAGTGAGACAGACACAGTCTGCCGCAAATCGGCGATCTCCCGCCGAAGCTCGGCGATGTCGCCATTGCCGACGGCGCCCTGCGGCAGCCGGCTCCCGGCGAAAAGCCCCACAGCAAAGAAAACCAGCGCCAAAGCAAACTGATATGCGGGCCTGCGCGGCCGGAAGGCGACGATCCAACTCCCGAGCCGCTCGGAGAACGAGGTTCTCTCCTCCCGCCCGTGCTTCTCCCTCGCCAGCATCGCGTAGAACCCGCTTCGCAACGCCGGGGACGGCTCGCTCTCGGGAAGAGCGCCTAGCTCCTTCCACACCGTCTTTACTTCCTCAAAATGAAGACGGCAGTCAGTGCATCCGGCGAGATGCTCTTCCATAATATTCTTCCGGTCGTCGTCCGGCTCTCCCGAAAGATAGTCGGAAAAGCCCTCCCGACAGTCTCGGCACTCCATTAGCGATTGCCTCCCGTGAGATTTCGGTATTCGCGCGCCAGGTCTCTCAAGGCCCAATGAACCCGGGCCTTGACCGTGCCTTCCTTGCAGCCGACCACTTCTGCGATCTCCTCGTACTTCATGTTCTCAAAGCGTTTGAGGATCAAGGCCTCTCGCTTCTCGTCGGACAGTCTGTCCAGAGCTTTCATCAACAGGTCCTTCTCATTGTTGGCCACTGCCTCATTCTCCGGTGAGGGATCCCCTGCGGCTATCGAGTCGTGAATCTGCGTCTCTTGCTTCCTATGTCTGTGCTTCCTCAAATAGTCGATCTTCGTGTTGACCGCGATCTTGTACATCCATGTCCTGAATTCACTGGTCCCTTTGTACGTGCCTCGATGCCGCAGCATCTTGTAGAACACATCCTGAACCAGATCCTCCGCCGAGTCGGGTCCCATAGACTGCCTTAGAAAGAAGTTGTAGAGAGATTTGTGATGTCTCTCGAACAACACCCCCAGCTTGCTCGGATCCCCGTTTCGCACAGCCGTCATGAGCTCACGATCGTCAGGCAAACCCGCCCTCCTGCGTACGTTTGAACGTTCATAGATATAGACGCACTTTGCTCGAAAAGGTTAAAACGGCAACGGCACCTCGAAAAGCGCCGGTGTGGGACTGGGCGTTATCCCCTTGTATCAATTAAGGTTAGAGAATATCGGCGGGCTTCGGCGGCGGCCCCCGACCTTGATGACGCCGCATCAGCGGTCCGGCCCGTTCGAACGCAACGAGTCTCCGCCCCGGGAGCGCCGATGGTAAGGAAGAAGGAAAGCCGCCGGTCGGCTCAGGTGTGTGTCACGCGGGGATCGCGGCTCCCGTTCCGAGCCTCTATGAACCGCGTGGACCATTCATTGGTGGGCATAACATCGAAGCTTCATCCCGGATCAGGGGAAATCATCGGCTAGTCTATATATCCAAGAGATCTTAGTTTCCTTGCCCGCTCCTCCTCAGAGACTCCGGACTCCTCGTTTTCATATTTCAAGAGACACCCCGCGACCAGTCTCTCTTTATACCGCTTCAATTCATCGAGAATCTTCCGATGACGCATGTTGCTGCCGTCAAACAGATTGTGTCTCTCATCGGGATCTACGCTCAGATCAAAGGCGAAGGGAGCGAAAGCGTCATTGTCGGGGTCGAACTTCGCCCATTTGAAAAACATATCCTCGATTCTCACACCGACCCACATCAACTCCGGGTCTATTCGGGGGTAGAGTTTGTAATAGGGGCTGACTCTATAGGCGTCCCAGGTCGTTACTACGTCGTTCACCAGCGCCGTATGAGAAAAGGCCGACAGCGAAGGCGGAGGCGATTGCCCCGTCAAGACCGAAGATAAATCGACGCCATCGGGTCTCTTGTCCTCCGGTATCCGCAATCCGCAGAGTCCCGCGATAGTAGGAAACACATCAATGGAACGAGATACGAACGAGTGTGTGGCGGACTCAACGCCCAGTAGCGGCGCCCTGACGATCAAGGGCACGCTTATGACTTCGGGCGCCAATTGAAAACCGTGAGTGAACTTTGCGAAGGCATTATCCCTATAAAGTATCTCACCATGATCCGCCGTGAAGATTACCAGACTCTCATCGAGAAGACCGTGTTCTGCGATCTTGTCGATTATCATCCCGAATGTCGTATCCAGGTAACGGATGCCGCACTTGTAGAGGTACTCCACGACTTTGATGAACTTCCCGAGCTCCTCTTCGGATAGTTTCCACTCCCTCGTCTTTCCCTGAAAATCCCAACTCAATGGAAAGCTTCTGCCCAGTCGGAAATACAATCCTCTGTATTTGCGAAATTCCGTATTTGTGACGCCCATCGCCTCGAATTCAGCCGGCAAGGTAGTGTAGCTGCGGTGCTTCTCACTGAGTTTCTTGGTATAGAGGTGATGAGTCAGGGAGAAACTCGTAAGAACAAACGCACGGTATTCCTTGTCGGAGGACAAACGAGTCAGCAACTTGTCGAACCTACTGTCTTCCGCGGCGAGTCCGACCCCGTAATGCGAGTTCTCTCCGACGCCCTGACCGTATCCCATTTTGTAACGAGCCATCGGATGTCCGTCCCAGTGGTGGGCATCATAGCCGTTTTCGGCAAAGGCCTCCGAGATCAAGTACACGGAGTCGTCTATCTTGCGCGGGTGATTGAAGATGCCGTGTTTGTCGGCCTGACACCCGGAGAAGATGGATGCGTAGGCCACACCCGACTGACCGGATTCCGTTTGATGTTTGGCGAGAACCGCGGCTTCTTCCGCTAAGCGAGCGAAAGCCGGCGTGTAGCTTACATCGGAGTCGTACGGTGATAGGCAGTGCTTACTCACCGAACACGATGCATAGAGCAGCACCAGTCTCGGTTTCGCTACGGACGAGCGCTGTCTCCCAGAGCATCCTTGAAGCAAAGGTAGGCCGCTTAGGAGTGCGCCGCATGTGCAGGCCCCGTGTTTGAGGAATGTCCTTCGATCCATAGATTGCCCCGCGTTGGCCTTCTAGTGAGCCGCGCGACACGAACATTACCACACATTCGGCCTTCACTCAAATGTCGACCTTGATGTGTCGGAACCATCGGCGTCGAACAGGGGTTTTCCCCGTAGATACGCCAAGTCCGCCGCGGGTTGTCGCTGCTCGTCCCGCCACAGTCTATGGCAATACGGAAGGTGTGTGGTTCTTGAGCTTTCGGCGTCGTTCCCCGCCGAATGGCGCCACGCACGTTCCGGTTTCTGACGTATCAAGGTCGACTATGGCTTGCCGAGAGTCCGTCCGCCTTGCCGGATTCACGCCTATGCGGCATTTACCTTGTTACGGACCGAATACTCGAGATTGTCTGACGCACGGACTATTCGGCATATGAGCCTCACCGTGCATTGACCCCGGCTCCGTCACCACCGGGATCCGGATTTTTCGTCACTTTCCTATCATGCCGATGTCGTTCCGAGGCGCCGTTTTGCCGTCTCAAGATCCTACTCCAATGATCGGCTTGGATCACTTGATGTACCCCAAGCCTCGCAGTTTCCTGATTGAGTCTTCCGTCTCCAGATTCTCGAACCGGGAGGGAAGCGGATCGGCCGAGTCGACCCAGGTCTCGAGCTCTCTCCGCAGCTCAGTTGTGAGGATCTCGGTGCCCGGCAATGGGCTGAGAAGCAGATTGGTTTGCTCCCCGGGATCGGATAGAACGTTATAGAGTTCTTCCGTTCCCACAAGCGGATTCTGGATGAATTTGTATTCTCCCTTGCGGACGCATCTGGACTTGTGCGTGTTCGGCCACGGAGTGCCCCTCTCGAAGTCCCCGTGAGGCCTCGTCGCCTGGCTGAAGCGCATCCGTCCCGGGAAGAGCTCGCCTACGGAACTAAGATCGACGGCCTGCCCGTCGATCTTAGAGGGGACCGTTAGCCCCAGGAACTCCAACAGGGTCGGCAGAACATCCACGCTGCCTACAAGCTGCTTGACCAGCACCCTGCTCTCCCCGCCCCCGGGGAGCCTTATCACTAGAACAGCCTTCACGGTGCTCTGAAACACCCTGTGGCCGTGATCGAATCTCATATAGTGATCCAAGAGGTTCTCACCGTGGTCGCTGGTAACGAGCACAAAAGATTCTTCCAGGATTCCTCTGTCCCGGAGATCATCAAGAAGGCGGCCGATGTGATGGTCCATGTAGGCTATCTCCGACGCATACTGCAGCTCCTGCCTCCGCGCGTGGGCCAACCTCTCGGCCTCCGTCAGCGTCGTGTCCCTCATTATGACCGCCAGCTGCGGGAGGCCTTCTCTGCCGCGTGGGTCGAACGCCTTGTCAAACGGGGCCGGAGCGGCGTAGGGTCTGTGAGGGTCAAAGTAGTGAACAAAAAGAAACATTCTCCGCGGGACCTCTATTCCGTCCAGATAGCGGATCGCCGCGTCGGTGACGTCGGCAGCCGACCTTTCCGTCTGTTCGGTACCACCTTGTCCCGCGGGAATGCCGAAGGTGTCGTCATAGTAGTCAAAACCTTGAGAGAAATCAAATCGGCTGCTCAAGACGAACGAACCGACGAAGCCGGCGGTATGGAACCCGGCCTCCTTGAGGATCTCAGGGAGCATCACATTCTCGCCGTTTACGACGTACCCATTCCGCGCCGCCCCGTGGTGATGCGGGTACTTTCCGGTGAAGAGAGAGGTGTGAGAAGCCAAGGTTGTGGGAACGACGGTCATGAAGTCGGCGAACACTATCGACTCCTCGGCCATCTCGTCCATCCGAGGCGTCTTGGCATCATTATTTCCCATGAACCCGAAATGATCCGCGCGGGAGGTGTCCATTGAGATAAGTATAACGTGGCGGGCCCCCTTCACGCGGTCGGGCCCCTCGGCGCATGTCCCCAGCACAAGCAACAGCATCACCCCCGCAGTGATCGTAGCCCACGACCACGACCCCCCAAGGAAGGGCTTCGACGCAGGACCGCACCCGGCTCGCTTTGCCATAGATCTTGTTGTGTTCACGAGTTCGGATCCACAGTGTCTGAGAAAAGTCGACTCCCCAAACGCAAGCTTCTTCGTGACTCGTCGCGTGTTTGGCTGAATTAGAGGTCTGGTTTGGATTCCCCACGAGGCCGCAGACGGGCACAACGGCACTGCAGGCCTCGCCTGCCGCGAACAGCCGGCTTCTACATCTGCCACTCTCAACCAGAAGATTCTTCTTCAAAAAGTTTTCGACAGGCCATTTCCAGAGGTCCCAGCTTGTTTTGCAGAATATCCCAAACCACGGGAAGGCTGACACCAAAATACTGATGGGCGAGGATGTTCCGTAATCCAACAACCTTCCGCCATTCAATGTCCGGAGCGGCAGCTTTGACCTCTTCCTGCAAACGACCTGCCGCCTCGCCGATGATCTCGAGGTTGCGCACCACAGCATCCTGAGTCTTTCTGTCCTGTGCGAACTCGGCATAATCGAACCCCGACGTGTATTCCCCGATTTGGGCAATTGCCTCCAGAATATCCTCAAGGTACAGGCGGGGGTCTCTACGCATAAATCACCTCTTGTTCGATTATGGGCTTGAGACGAGGTTTTACGGCGTCCGCTAAGACGAGGTCCACTGAACGTTGAAGGATTTCCTCGAGCCTGAATTTGAGGTCCATATAGTTATCAAACGTTGGTTCGTCCAAATCTACAACAATATCCACGTCGCTTTCAGGACTTACATCTCCTCTTGCGAAAGAGCCGAACACGCCGATCCGTCTAACTGTGAAGCGTTCACTCAGCTCGCGTCGTATGCCGGCTATCTTGCTCACTACCCTGTCTGTGGCGTCATTTGTCGCACCGTTCATTGTTCGACTCACCTCCTCTCGGTCACTTCTCTTCGCCGCCGGATGTGGCGCCGGATCGGGGTCTCCGAGGATCAGCCATCTTCCAGGCGGTCCGCTTAACGTCCGACATCGGATGGTCCGAATCCCGGACCATCTTAGCCGCAACGGTGAATCTCTCAGCAACCACGGCACTGAATCGACTTAGCCTGAGATTCGGACTTCGATTGTACACAATGGCTCGCATGACTGCAACGCCGTATCTGTGCCCATGTTCCACTACCGAACGGTTTAGATCGTCCTGGTCGTGGCGGGCGGATACCGTAGTCCGTCGGCTCTGCCAAACGAGGGGGATCGCCCGCTCGTCACCGAAAAAGCCTTGATGAAACTCACGCACGCCGATGATCCCGAATAGCAAGTGGCGAAAATTCAAGGGACTCTCCCCGGCCCGGAGGCTAGCCCTTCAATTGGGGAGAAACCCGGGGGAAATGTCGGGCGGGGAATGGTCGGTGGATCGGCCGAGGGGTTGGGGTTAGAATGAAGTCCAGTGAAAGGACGGTGAGACAGGATGGAATTCGAATACACAAGAGAAGAGGCCGCCGGGCTTGATGCCGAGGATCGCGTGGCGGCATTCAGAAAAAGGTTTGTCATCGACGACCCAGCACTGATCTACCTGGACGGCAACTCCCTCGGCAGACTCCCCGTTGCGGTAGCCGATGTCATGTCCGATGCTGTGAGGGAGGGTTGGGGAAAGAGGCTGATCGAGAGCTGGAGCGATGGTTGGATCGACCTGCCCGGGGAAATGGGGGCCAAGATAGCGCGGATAATCGGCGCTCGAGAAGACGAGGTGATCATGACCGATTCCACCTCCGTCAACCTCTTCAAGCTCGCGTCGGCCGCCCTCGGCGTGGCGCGCGGCAGAAAGGTCATCGTCAGCGACGAATTCAATTTCCCTTCGGATCTCTACGTCCTCCAGGGCATCGTGAGGGCCGCCGGCAAAGGCTTCGCTCTCAAGTCGGCTCGGTCGACGGATGGGATTACGATCGATATCGACGACTTGCTTTCGCTGATCGACACCGATACGGCCCTCGTTTGTCTCACCCAAGTCGCTTTCAAGAGCGGCTTCATGTACGATATCGAGTCGATCACGAAGGCGGCACACGACGCGGGGGCGATGGTGCTATGGGATCTCAGCCATTCGGCGGGCGTGGTCCCGGTGAAACTCAACGCCGCCGGCGCGGACCTTGCCGTCGGATGCACATACAAGTACCTCAATGGAGGCCCCGGATCTCCGGCCTATTTGTATGTAGAGAAGAATCTGCAAGAGAAGCTTTTCAGCCCCATCCAGGGCTGGTTCGCCGCGCATGAGCCCTTTGCGTTCGACGGGGACTTCAAACCCGCCGGCGGCATTTCCCGTTTTCTCGCGGGCACGCCGCCGGTCCTTTCGATGCGGGCCGCGGGGCCGGGTTTGGACATGATTCCGGAGGCGGGCATTGAAGCGATTCGGGAAAAGAGCATACGGCTGTCCACATACCTGATTGGTCTTGCCCGCAACATCCTGGATCTCTCTCAGTTCAGTCTCGGATCGCCGGATGACCCGGTCGTTCGGGGTTCGCACGTTTCCCTGCGGCACGCCGAGGCTTTTCGCATCTGTAGCGCCATGAAGAATCCGTCCGAAGGAGAGATCAAGGTGATCCCCGATTTCAGGGAGCCCGACAACATACGCCTGGGTCTCGCGCCCCTCTACAACAGCTTTGAGGAAGTGTACGAAGCCGTGCATAGAATCGGCCGAATAGTCGAGACCGGAGAATTCATGGAACATTCCGACAAGCGCGGCGAGGTGACATGACGAAAAATGAGCTTCAATATCCTTTCGTTGGGTGATTCGTACACGATCGGCGAGGGTGTCGGTCCGGAGGAAAGCTGGCCGCTTATGCTAAAGGCCGGGCTTGCCGAGGAGAAGATCGTTGTCGGTGATGTTCACGTGATCGCGAAGACCGGATGGACCACCGGTGAGCTCATCGAGGCGATAGAGGAGGCGGCACCCGAAGGTTCGTACGATCTGGTGACACTTCTCGCAGGAGTGAACAACCAATACAGGGGACTCGACCTCGATGAGTATCGGAAGGAGTTCGGACGCCTGATCGAGACGGCCGCCGGCTTCGCGAACGGACGTTATGACAAGGTCATGGTTGTTTCGATACCCGATTGGGGCGTAACGCCTTTTGCGGCTGACCGCGATCGCGGGAAGATCGCCTCGGAAATAGACGAGTTCAACCGCGTCGGCAGGGAAGAAGCCTTGAAGCGGAATGTCACTTTCATCGATATCACCGAAGATTCCAGGGCTTTCGGGCAAGACCAAGCCATGCTGGCAGCGGACGGTCTCCATCCATCAGGGAAGCTGTATGCCCTCTGGGTAGACCTCATAGCGAAAACCGCCGCCGAGATGATCGTGAAATAGTGCCGGCCACCGCCTTGGCACATGCCGTATGGTCGTCCTCGACTTCATTCTCGGTCAAGCGTGTGAGCGTGCCGGGGGTGAGATCATGTGCGATCTCGAGGTCGTATATCTCGTGAGTGCCCGTACGCTCGGAGTGGAACAGGATGCCCTTTCCATCAGGGGTCCAGCACGCTTCCATGTCGCGCGAGGGGTCATTCGTGATCCTAGTCTGATTGCCCCCGTCGGCGTCCATTATGTATATCTCTTCGTTGCCGTCCCTTGTCGAAGCAAAGACTATCTTGGTCCCGTCAGGCGACCAGGAGGGAACCCAGTCGTGGGCCGCATTGTCGGTGATCGCCGTCTGACTTGTCCCATCGGCATTCATCACATAGATATCCCAGTTTCCGTCTCGATCGGTACCAAAGGCGATCTTCGACCCGTCGGGAGACCAGTTGGGAAATGCGTCGATTCCGCTGTTTGTCGTAAGGCGCAAACGGCTTGAGCCGTCGGCATTCATGACGTAAATGTCCCCGTTTCCGCTGCGAGCTGAGGCCCACGCTATCTCAGTTCCGCACACAAACCTCTTCGTAAGCCGGCGCGATTTTCGCTGAGCAAGATCTGTAGCTACGGCTACTCGCGGCCGCTTAAATGGCTATCCCCTTCCAATTCCAAGAGGAAGATTACGCACGCCGCCGATCCTACAATCCAAGTGGCCGAGTTCGAGGCGCTCTTGCAGTGAGGCAGTCACACAGGCTGAATGCCGTGGGGGCATCATTACGGTCACCGCATTGAAGCGCGGAATCTTTCCATCAGCGCCTTGTAGCGCGGATCATCCCGGACCGCGTCGGTGTTCGGGTCGCCGAAGGCGAGTACGATCAAATACATGTCTCGATCTTCATACGATTTTTCCAGCCAGGAGAATGCTTCGTCGTATTCTCCGACCCCCAGATGGGCGAATGCCATATGCAGCGATTGGACGTATTCGCTCTTCGACCGCTCCAGCAGCTCGTCGAGCACCGCGCGGGCCTCGGCAGTTCTCCCGCTCATGCCGAATACACTGCCGAGCACCGACAGCATCCATGGATTCCTGCCCGAAAGCTCTACCGATCTTTGAAGCTCGGGGATGGCATCATCGAGCGGAAGGGGACCCGATTTGATCTTGTCTTTGAGGCTCTCTCCTTCGATCCATTCCATCGCAATGAAGGGCTGACTCTCATACTCGTCGATTTCGTGGGCAGTGCAGATGTTCGGGTGATTCAATGCGGCCGCAGACTGGGCTTCGTGGATAAAACGAGTCTTGTCTTCCGCGGTGCCGAGGGCTTGTGGTGAGAGAAACTTGAGCGCGACGGTGCGCTTGAGATTGGTGTCTTCGGCTTTGTATACGACGCCCATGCCGCCTTCGCCGAGCTTCTCGAGAATCTTTTAGTGGGAAATGATCTTGCCGGTCATTTGCCCTCCCCGGCGGCAAAACACAAAGGCATGAAGTCGAACATGCGAGATCCCTGCAATGATACCGGCTGAGACTGAATCTGTAAATCTAGGGCCGTGAAGGAATTGGGCAAACGAGGTGACGACAGAGTCGCAATAGGGAGAGTCGGGAGTTCTAACTGATTGACCGGCAACAGATTAAACGAGTTGGCCCCCAGACGTGACCCGCTTCGTAAGCCGGCGCGTTTTGGGGGAAGTCAGAGGTCCGGTGCAACCAAGCCGCAGTCTTAGTCCGTGGGCAAGACCAAAACTACGGCGTCGCGTACCTTTCGCGCCAAATCGACCGCCTCGCGAACCTCGTCAGGCGTGGCGTCAGGCCGGTCGCCGGGGTACCTCAGTTCAACGCCGTAAGGCGTAAGCACTATCACATCACGGAGAGAGCCGGCAAGATTCTCATCCGCCGCCTCGACAAGATCCAGGATTTCCTCAAGATCGTGGGTCTTTGGAAAAGCCACCTGGTGCCAGGTCAGGAGGGCCTTCAAGAACTTCTCGGCGGCCTGTTGGCAGTGGAAAGTGATGGCATTCGGAAAAACCTCCCTCGGAGAGTAGATGCTCCGCGAGCTCTAAGTCAGAGCGAGCCCTGCGCAGCCACTCAGCCAGCACCTTGCGTTTAGTCTCCTCAGGCGGCTTCATAGATTACCTTCCCATACTTATCGGCAGGATACGCGATGCCGCCAATGACGTCTTTGCTTTCCTCAAACCACCGCGTGGATATCAGGATGATGTCGAAGGGATAGCCCATGCCTCGCAAAGCACGGCGGATTCGGACGTATTCTCCGCGCCGGTCCCTGGGATCGGGTTCTACGATGAGAAGATCAATGTCACTGCCGCGGGTCATCTTGCCAAGTGCGGCTGAACCAAAAAGGATGATCTTGTCCGGGGTCGCTACTGCCAGAATCCGCCTTACGATCTCCTGGGCCAAACGTTCGTCAACTCCCATTGCAGCCTCCACGACTGGTTGCGATGAACCGCTCTACTCTCAGCCAAGAGCCCTCTCTGCTTTTGCAGATCTCTATCACCCTGCCCAGGCCTTACGTTCTGCGGAATCATCGCGCGGAACCGACCAAACCAAAGGTCCAGCTTCATATTGTACTCATAGCCGTGGACGGCCGCAACGGAAAACCCGGGGCCGGATGGACATAAGCGCGGGTGATGGAGGGAGTGGGCTCCCAGGTGAGCCGAACGAGTGTGTATGGGCGAAGAAGGTCCTCGTACATGACAGGCGTACGGTCGAGATCCGGTACGGGTTACCGAACCAGACCTCGGCTCGTACACCGGCACATTTGGCTCCCCGAACGTGACCCTCTTCGTAAACTGGCGCGTTCTTGGCTGAACCAGAGGTCACGACGATTCTGCGAACCGACTTCCCTGTCACAGTAGCTGCGAAAGGAACGTCCTTGCCGGAACCGTCACCGGGCTCCGTTGCCTTGCAAAGCAGTCGGCGTCGATGTAGTCGCTTTCGATGACGACTTGAAAGGCGAAGGGGGCTCTGATCTGCTCCTGAAAATGCTCGAGCGCCGCGCTGATCGATTCGTCACGATGCTTGACCTCAACTACGAACCATGGCGTCCCATCTCTAATCACAACGAAGTCGACTTCCCTTCTCTCCTTGTCACGCAGATAGCCGAGTTCGAACGTGCCGAGCCCCATGTCAGTCCATCCCTCAACGGCCTTGAGGAGGTGACAAGCCACGAAAGTCTCGGATCTGTCGCCAGGATCCTTGATCGAGGCCCAGTCCCTGAGGAACCACTTTGGCTCCTTCCGCAAGGATCTCGAGACGTTCTTGTACCACGGTTTGACCAGGAACCCGAGGTGGAGATTTCGCAACACATCGGCCCACCTGCGAACGGTGTCAACGGAAACGCGAACGGTCTTCGCCAGGTTGTCATATACAAGCTGGTGCGCCGACCGATCGGCAAGGAGCCTCACCAGCATCTCGAGTTGGTCTATTTGCTGGATCTGCGTCAAGTCACGGATGTCTTCTCGGACAAGCTGTTCGAGGCGCAGTGACTGCCACCGGCGGCTGAACCGCGCATCGCGCCTAAGAAACGGCTCAGGGTAGCCTCCATGCTGCCACAGTGCCTCAAAGTCAGCCGCCTTCACTTTTTTCGGTGATCGTACGATTCGCTTCGAATCAGGCGGCGCCTTGTCCACGACCTCGGCAATCGAGAACGGGTGCATCCGGAAGAGGAAATAACGCCCCATCAGACTGTCGCCGCCCCGACGATAGACATCCATGCGGCTACTGCCGGTTACAATGATCCGAACTCGATCTGAATAGGTGTCGAAGAACCCCTTTAGTAACTGCTTCCACCGCCTATACTTGTGAAGCTCATCGAAAAGGACCACCGGTGCGGTTTCGGACAGCCGGTCCAGTCGGAGCCGCTCAACCAAGCTCTGCGGCCCCGCCAATATCACCTCTCGGTCATCAAGGTTGTCCCAGTTGGCATAAGCGCTGGCGTGATTGCGGCAGGTCGTGGTCTTGCCGACCTGGCGTGGGCCGCTGACCAAGGCCATTTGCCGGTATTTTCCAAAGTGTTCCGCTAACAGGCTGTCATATAGGCGCTTAGTGATCTTCATAAGTGACCATTATACGTAGGACCGCAAATTGGTCAAGACCATTTTGCGATGGGCCGTAGTTTGGACGAACTGGTTGTCGTTCCCAATAACGTCGCCCGCCTTGCCGGCTTTGCAGTCACCCATAGTCCGCGAAAACCCCGTAACTCCTTGTTGTGTCAACGCTCCCCCGCGGTGATATGCCGTTGCGCACTATGCGCACTCTCATATCAGCTCTATTCGCCTCTCTGCGGGCATCAGTCATGCCACGGGCGGCCCTGGCGCTGGAAAACGCCGCCCTGCGCCGGCAACTAGCCGTCTACCAGCGGACTCGCAAGCGCATTCGCCTTCGAACCGAGGACCGCCTCTTCTGGGTCGGCCTCCGTAGGCTCTGGCCTGGCTGGATCGGCCCTCTTACTGTCGTGAAACCTGCCACGGTTGTCGCGTGGCACCGGAGAGGCTTCAAGCTCCTGTGGCACCGCAAGTCGCACTCGGCGAAAATCGGCAGACCCCGCATCCCAGGGAAACACATCAGCTTCATCCAGCGCATCTCTGGTGACCACCCCGAGTGGGGCGAAGACAGGATCGCCGAGGAGCTTGCCACCAAGTTCGGTATCACACACTCCACCAGCACCATCCGCCGCTACATGGTTCCACGGCGAACGGCACCGCGTGGTGATCAGAGCTGGCGAACGTTAGTGCGCAATCATGCCAAGGAACTGTGGGCATGCGATTTTCTTATTCAGCACACCACCCTCTACAGCGTCGCCTACATCTTCATCATCATGGAAATCCACTCGCGCCGGATTGTCCACGTCAACGTGACCATAAATCCGACGCTTTCGTGGGTGAAAACGCAGATCCGTCAAGCCACCCCCTGGGGCATGACTCCCCGCTTCCTCGTTCACGACAATGACGGCATCTTCGGTCAGTTTGGCAGAACAGTGACCGTGGAGAGCAATGGTCTAAAGCGGAGCTATCGCTGCCACTTCGATCGCTGGCTGGACGAGGTCATGGGGATCAAGGGAATGCCGATCCCCTATGGTGCGCCCAACGCATCACCACACGTCGAACGCTTTATCAGAACCCTACGACAGGAAGCCCTGGACCACTTCATCTTCTTCGGCCTCGGCCACATTCGCCGTGTTGTTAAAGAGTACATTCGTTATTACAATGCGGCGCGCCCGACACAAGCCATCGGCGCGATTCCAGACCCGTATCCGGAACTGAAGAAACCTCCGCCACCGGCCGGCAAGCTCGTGGCCCTTCCCGTCCTCGGCGGCATCCAACACGATTGTCGAGAGGATGATCGGTTCCATTCGTTGCGAGTATCTCGATCACGTGATCGTGCTGAACGAGAACCACCTCAGGAAGATTCTAAAGCAATACTTCCACTACTATACTGAGTGGAGGACTCACTTGGGACTCGCCAAGGACAGCCCCGAGCAAAGGATGGTCGAGCCTCCTGAGATGGGCAAGATAGTCGCCATCTTGCAGGTCGGTGGCCTGCATCACCGCTACACAAGAATAGCAGCCTGAGGCCTAGCACCTTTCTACTGTGTGCACCTAGAGTGGAAACGCACCCTTGTGGGCAGAACCGCCCCAAACCTGCCAGACTCGCACATGCTCCCCTACCTCCAATAGTGATCTCCACTCTCTAGCAACGCGATCACTATTGAAACCCTGAGACTGACACCAAGAACCCAAGGTCGTCGCCTCAAGACTTGTCAATTCCACGCAGGATGGGATTTACGGAAGTGACACGCCCAAAAAAGGTGACCCACAAGCCAAGATACCACTTGACAGTTATATTTGGAATGGTATATTTTGACTATGAGAGGAAGGAGGTAGCCATGGACTTGCGCATTCTCGCTCAAAACGTGAGGCGATTGAGGACTGCTAACCGCATGAGCCAACGTGCCTTAGCGGATAAGGCGGGTCTCTCCTTGCCGGCGATCAAGAATCTTGAGCTCGCCAAGAAGGAGCCGCGAATGATGACCGTGCAGGCAATCGCGAAGGCTCTCGAAGTGAGACTACAGGAGTTCTTCGTGCCAGTGAGAGAATTGCGGACCGTCCGCTTCCGCTCGCAAAGGCGGATGCAGAACCGGGAGAACGTCCTGGCAGAGGTCGCACGCTGGCTGGACAACTTCAACTACCTCGAGGAAGCACTAAACGAGCAAATCCCATTCAGGCTTAAGCGGGTCAGGGGGCGATGCTCCAGGGACCACCTCATCAAAGCAGCCCGGCTATGCCGAAAAGAGCTGGATTTGAAACCGAGTGAACCCATTCACGACATCTGCGGCCTCCTTGAACATGCTGGTGTCAAGGTCTTCTCCGTTCCCATGGCATCAGACGGCTTTTTCGGTTTGTCGGTTCGAGAAGAGGACGGCGGCCCGGCGGTTGTAGTAAACGTCTGGGAGCGGATTTCGGTGGAGAGGCGTATTTTCAGCGCCGCCCACGAACTCGGTCATATCATGCTTCATCCTGACGCCTACGATGTAACTCAAGTGAAGGAAAGCAAAGAGGAAGAACTCGAGGCCGACTGTTTTGCAAGGCACTTCCTGCTGCCGGACGAGGGATTCCGCAGAGAGTGGAACGACGCGGCCGGGCTGCATTTCGTAGACAGGATCTTCAAGGTCAAGCGGATCTTCCGTGTAAGCTACAAGACCGTATTGGTACGCCTACAGGAGGACGGGGTTGCTGACAAGCTCATCTGGAAGAGATTCAACCTCGCATACCAGCAGCGATTTGGTCGGAATCTCCCCTTCAAGCAAGAACCAATGGGAATCGATCCGGCCGAGCCGTATGGAATGAAACGCTTTGACTTCTACGAGGATCGTTTCAGTCGCCTGACCAGGGAAGCAGTGGAAAAAGACAAGATATCCCTCAGCCGAGGGGCGGAGATGCTTCGAATCAGCATCGAGGAAATGCAAGATCTCCTGCAAAACTGGGAGGTCATCCTGTGAAACGCGGTTCCGCTCCGCGCAAACTGCTGATAATGGATGCATGTGTCTTGATCGACTTCATCAAGGCAGAGCGTACTGTTTTGGGGCTGGTGGCAAAGCACGTTGGACCACTTCACGTTACTAGCTCAGTAGTCGACGAGGTCACCAATATCGATGATGAGGGGGAACTGGTCGAGCTCGGCGTGGTCATCGTGGAGTCCGAGATCGAAGATGGACTCACGGCTGGAGCACAAACTGGTCCGACGTCCTTCCAAGATCGCCTGTGCCTTCTTGCCGCCAAGCGCCACGACTTCACATGCGTTACCAACGACAAGAACTTGCGAAAGCTCTGTAAGCAGGAAAAAGTCCCCTTGATGTGGGGACTCGAACTCCTTGCGGAGTTACACAAAGCCGGAGGGCTCTCTGCCAAAGAGGCCATAACCATCGCTGAGACAATACGACAGTCAAACCCCAAGCACATCACATCCAAGATTGTATCTCGTTTTACGGAGATCATTCGGAAACAGGAGATTCAGCGGCTGTAGCCACCGTGAACATCCCCGAATGGCACTCACGTGTCGTCGACTCTCATCCGCTTCCATTCATATGGAGTTTTCGCGGAGTACGGCCGTAAGTCGCACTCGGCGAAGATCGGCAGACGTCCCTTCCGCAAATCCCGTCCGCATTGGTGTGGTTGACGTTATCGGCCTTTCCCCCCAAGTATGTAACAGTGCGGCCGGGATTTCGTGACTAGAACGGCCTCAGAACCCAGAATCGCACCTCACGCTTCGACCACGACGCTAGTCCCGCCTCACAAACCCCACAATCCCCTCTGAATCCCAGACAGTGACATCAAGAGGTCTCATGTGCCCGCTCAAAACATGTCAATTCGAACGCGGATGAAATGGGACAAGGGACGCCCAATCGCCGGTGTCGAGAGCAACGCCGATCTTGTCGTGGGCCCAGGCGACGAGTTTTCTGGGTGTCTACCCGGAACCGACCTTGTCCTTTATGTAGAAATTGAGCGTGGCGCTCGTTACAGTCGCACCGGCGCCGATCGCCGAGGTATCGAAGCCTCCGGGTAGCTCCTGGTATTCTGACCGCACCGGGATAGGTTGGTTGCCAAGTCGTAACTATGCTAGTCTCTTCATAAGACAGAAAGGTGCTCGATGGCTAACGGTCTAACGATCTCCGCCACGGCCAAGCCCCTTAGGAGGAGCAATGACACGTCAAGAGGATCGCCGGACTCCATGAGCGAAACCAACCCCTATTGCGAAGTGCTCCGCATCCCGGTCCCCCGCCTGGAGACGGCCAAGGAAAGCCCCGATGCGAACTACTACGCGCTTCTCATCGTCGCGCTCCTGGAGCGCGGCGCGCCCATCACGCTGGAGGCGGCGGCGAGGCGCTTTGCGGAGGCGGGGGTGGCTACCGCGGATCGCGCACTCGCCTCTCTCAAAAGGTGCAGGGCGGCGCGTCCTCCCATCTACCGTGACGGAGACCTCTACGCTCTCGACCCCCACGATGACGAAGCCGATCTTTGGGCGTTTCGGCTGGGCCTGAGACCCCCAAGGAGCCCGGCGCTTCGTGTGGCTCGCCCCGAGCCGGGTCCCCTCCCCTCACCGGACATCCCGCTCAGCATTGCTCACCTCGATGAGGCGTGGCGCGACGGCGTGCCCGGGGGCTGGTCGGCGCAGCGGACGGCAATTTGCGTTCTCGACGCCCACGGCGTTGCAATGGAGCCGGATGCGGTCCTTGCGTTTGTCCGCGCCCGCAGTCGGTGGAGCCAACTCTCGGCGGAGTCGGCAAAATACTGGCGCCGCGGCGCGGCGATCCGGGCGTTGGAGGACGGACGGTGGTCACTCGACAGCCGGCACAGCGCCGTCCTGTCCGCCCGCCGGGCGCTTCGCGAACGGATCGTCATGCTGCGCCGCTGGGGCGATCAGAGGCCGGATCCGGCGGTCATCGAGGCCAACCGGCGGCGTTACGAGAAAGAACGTGAGGCGCACGCGGCGCTCCTGGCCCGCATGCGCAGGGTGATCGTCCATGCCTTCCCCCAGACGAAACCCGAAGCGGTTGTGCTCCTGGACGTCTGCCGGCACGACATCCGGACCTACAATGGAGAAGAGATCGACGAAGTCGCGAAGGCACTCCGCGAATACGAGATTATCGCCGCCGTGAACGTGAGAGCGTTGCTTCGAAACCTGGGCTTCGATCCCGGGGAGCGTCGTCTGGCGGAGCTCGGTCCGCCGCAGAAGACCACGCAGCTCAACCGACAGGGGCGCACACTCCGCATTACTCTCGACCTCCTGGCCCGCGGCTCGTGCGGCATAAGCCGTTCCTTTGGCGACAAGCGCGTGCTGCAAGGCTATCTCCGCCGTCGGGAGGTCTCAAAGCTGCGGCGGCGGCTGGAGGCGGACGCCAAGTCCCTTTACGCCCTTTACCAGTACGGGCGCCTTCACGGCTCGGTCCGACTGCGCTGGGGTTTCCTGGACCAGCGGATCCCGGCTCCGTGGGTCCATCGTGATGAGCAGACTCTATACCGGCTCATGCGGAAGGCCCACGCCCTTGGGATCCCGCTGGACGTCGTGGTCGGAAGCGCGCCGGGGTGGACCGACCCGTGGTCTCGGGTTCAGCGAGCATACGTGATAAAGGAAGAAGACGGCTGGCGGTCATGGCTCGTGGACGAGCGCGGGTTCGCAATCCACGAGCAAGAAGTTCAACTGGCTCGGCTTGCCGGAGGGCAGGAAACGAATAAGTGAAAAAGGAGTAAGGGATCCCCGTCCATCCTGGAATTGATTCTCTTGGTCCGTCCGGGTAAGAGGATCGATTCGCACTGACGCCTGGCCATGTTCGAGGCCATGCGGACCGCCGCCACGAAGCGCGTGGAAGAGATCCTGGAGAACAAGCACCGCCGTCGCTACAGTCACGCGGCGATGCTGGTCGCCTGCTGTCGCGAGCTCTCACCGGTGGTCGGGAAACGGGACTCCGTCGCGACTTGGATCGACGCAATACGCAGAGGGTACTCCCGGTTCAACGCATTCCAGAGGGAACTCAAGATCGCCTTCGGCTCGATCGCAGAAACCTGATACCCCAGACGTGACCCTCTTTGTAAACTGGCGCGTTTTTGGCTAGACTCCTGGGTTCGATTCCGTGCCATATGCGTCGCGCTGGACGGCCGCAACGGAAGTCAGGCGCTGCTTACCGGGAATAGAGTGTCCGGATCGCCTTGAGGTGGCTCGTGGTCTTGTCCGAGCACGGCTGACAACGCCAATTCCCATTCGCAATCGGGCTTTGAAAAACCGGTTGCGTGTCGACTAATCGACCCTTAGACTGGTAGCTACAAGGGGGTTAGCCGGCATTGGAATATATCTTTGAATGGGATCCTCGTAAGGCCAAAGCAAACCTGCGGAAACACGGCGTGAGTTTCGAGCGGGCGAGCCACGTGTTTCTTGATCAATCGGCCCTTTCACTCTATGACCAGCGACACAGCAGTGGCGAGGATCGGTGGATAACCCTTGGAAAGAACAGCAGTAACAGGCTGCTGGTCGTTGTGCACACGTTTCAAGAGATCGACAAGGACAGCTCTCGTATCAGGGTGATCTCAGCCCGCCGCGCTACACGACGTGAAGCACGGCAATATTCTCAGAGGTGATGACAGATGAAGAAAGAATACGACTTCTCCAAGGCTGAGCGAGGCAAGTTCCATCGCCGGAATCTCCGACTTAGCCTTCCAATCTACCTGGACGAAGATGTCGCAGATTTCGTTCAGCAGCTTGCGCGCAAGAAGAAGGTCGACGCACAGACGGCTGTGAACAGCATACTTCGGACCAACAAGCAGCTCATCCAGTCCATTCAGTAGTCGTGGCTTTCGCAAGTCTAGCCCGCATTGGTACGCTCGACGCTACGGGCTGTCCCTCCCGCAAAGCTCGTCCACGTTGGTTTGCTTGACGTTACGGGCGACCTGCCTCACCATTATACCCACCATGATCACACTACTTCTACACGCGATTCTCGCTGCATTGAAGACTCGTCACCGGCTGGCCATGGAGAATCTCGCCCTGCGGCATCAAGTCCAGGTGCTTCGGAGGTCGGGAAAACGGCCACGGTTGACGAGGGCAGACAGAGGCCTCTGGGTGTTCCTATCCAGGATTTGGCACGAGTGGCGCGACTGCCTCTTTGTCGTAAAACCGGATACCGTCGTCCGATGGCATCGCCTGGGCTTCAAGCTCTACTGTAGATGGAAGAGTAGGAGAAGGAAAAGAGGGCGACCTCGTGTCTCGCCCGAGCTCACGGCACTCATCCGCAAGATCTCACTTGCCAATCCCCTTTGGGGTGCGCCTCGCATACACGGAGAGCTGCTCAACCTGGGCATCGACCTGGCACAATCCACGATCTCCAAGTACATGGCCCGTCCGAGAAGGCCGCCCTCTCAGACGTGGAACACCTTTCTCCGAAATCACCTGGGAGAAACGGCCTCCATCGACTTCTTCACAGTGCCCACGGCGACCTACCGAATTCTGTACGTCTTCCTCGTCCTCTCTCACGACCGGCGACGAGTAATCCACTTCAACGTCACCGAGTTCACGTCGGCCACATGGACCGCCCGCCAACTGATCGAGGCGTTCCCCTGGGATACGGCTCCGAAGTTTCTCCTGCGAGATAGAGACTCGATCTACGGCCACGGAGTCACAAGGACCATCCGCAACCTCTGCGCCGAGCAGGTCCTGGCCGCACCTCGATCTCCCTGGCAGAATCCGTATGTCGAGAGGCTGATCGGTTCGATTCGTCGCGAGTGTCTCGATCATGTGATCGTGATGAACGAGAACCATCTCAGGAAGGTTCTAAAGGAATACTTCCGGTACTACACTGACGCGAGAACTCACTTGGCACTCGACAAGGACTGCCCGGAGCCGAGGATGGTCGAGCCGCCTGAGATGGGCAAGATCGTCGCCATCCCGCAGGTCGGTGGCTTACATCATCGATACACGAGGATGGCGGCCTAAGCAGTGTCGACGCTCTCCCTCCATATGTGCACATAGTCGCGGGGTCATCCGGGAAGAACAGCCCACAAAACCTTGCGAATCCTGCATCCCGCCCTAGGTTCAATGGTTCAATGGTTCAATGGAAATCTCACCTCGATCCGCCCGTCCCGCACTACGTTCCCAAAACTGACACCAAGATTCCAGCCAGCGCCGCAAGAAATCACGTCAATTCGAACCTGGATGGAATTTTCGGGAGGGACATACCCAGAGCCCACGAGACCGCTGCCGAGCAGTCGGAGCCTGCAGACCAATCACAGCCGGTGCAAGTGTAGTGGCACCAGTGATTGCCCAGCCCCCTACACTCGTCAACCGCACCCTGCACGTCGTCATCGGGCGTATAGTCTCCGCCATAGGAATACGGCATACCCCACCAGCAGATATACCCTGGAATGCCGTTCAGGAAGTGCTCGTGCCACAGAATGTCGGAACAGTGCCCCTCGTAGGGCGGCAAACCGCTGCAACACGGGGTCTGGTAGTTCGGATGCTCCAGGTTCAAAGTAAGACACTCGTCGTCCATCTGGGTATTGGTCTCAAGTATGATGTCCAGATACTGGCTCATCCGGGACACGATCACATCGCGGTCGGCAATACCGTCCCCCATCGCGGGAGATCCGACAAGGAGCAAGCACATCAGAAATAGACAATTCCCCCTCATGGCTTACCTCCCTTCAATCACCGTGTCCCAGCGGGAAACATGCACACCCTTGTCGTCCACGAAGAGCTCATAAAAGCTGCCGTCCGGTGTAAGGCGGACGTTATAGCGGATGGCGATCGTGCGCGTGTGGTCACGCTGTGGCATCCTCGTACGGGACAGAAGTCGGCCGTCTCTGTCCCGCAGCACCCAGTAACAGCGGTATTCACCCTCGACACTCTCGCAGTCGGCGTTGAAGAAGTAATCCCCAGCGACTCCACGCAAACTTCTACCCCTCACCAGCACCTTCTCAATTTGGCCATCCGCACGGACGCGCACGATGTCGCCGCTGGCGACCTCCTCACCCGAGAGCGCCGTTCTCGGCTGGCCGAAGCTGGTCGTGACCCTCGCCCCCGACTCCATGGCCAGCCCGCGACTCTTGAGCGCACTCTGCTCCGCCGCGGGCACTAGCTCCGTGCCGCGCACCAGCGGATAACAGAGACCGGCATCGAGGGCAAAGAAACTCAGACCTTCCCCGCTCACAGCGAGCCTGCCGTTGCCCGATATCCGCTTGCCGTCCAGCGTGTGCGTCAGCAGCGGATCGCTAGTGACCTCAACGTCCTCAACGGACTCAGCGCCGGGCCTGACGCTCAGCACACGGATGCCCCACGGCGTCTGGCCATACCAGTAGATCGCGCCCCTGTAGACAGCGAGATCATCCACAATATTGGGCTTCTGCAGCATCGATATCATCTCTACAAAACGACCCTGCTGGTCGAAAACCTCCACTTCATCAGGCTCGGCGTATATGTCCGCGATGTAGATGCGGCCGCTGTCATCCAAGGCAAAGGGACCGTACCGCCACACCTCATGCATACCCCACTCGTCTCCCGGCCACCTGAATTCGCCGGGGCCGTCTCCCCACGAAGCCTCCACCACCCGGACTTCAACTGCAGGGTTGACCTCATAAGGATCACCCAGCGCCGTCATCGCCACACAGCACAGCCCCAGCGCAAAGAGCAGACAAATCCACCTGCGCATAATTCCACCTCCTTACATGAGACCCTTGTCGGGGGCAGAGAGAGCCGTACGAACAACAACTCTGTCACCTGTCACCCGTCGTCCATCGCGACCGCCTTGTCTGCCTTCCTTCTCAACGTAAGCGTCGCAATCCGCCGCACTCTGCGCAGGCAGCCTGAAGGTCATCACCTCGACCGTGCCGTCGGTGCCCAGGTCGCAGTAGAGATCATCGCTGGGAACATAGTCACCCCAGCCGATGTCGGCGCCGGCTACCTCGGGGTCATATATCATCCGCTGCGGAATCAGAGACGAGTGGCTGGGATCTTCGACTATCATCGCGAAGAGATCGCCGCCTCCGCTCTGCTGTAGAGCGTCGTGGTAGCCGGCAAGCGCCGCTCGCACCGTGCTCGAATCGCTCAAGGCGATTACATCCACCTTCCAGACGCGATCACCCTCCCAGTCCCAGTCGGCCTCAAGGTAGGACTCAAGAGGAGAAAAAGCCCCAATCCATGCCTCATCCCCGCAGATAATCACGAAGTTGGGCGATTCGTCAGCCGCCGCGGGGGCGACAGCGCCCACTAGAATAAGCGCAGCAGGCCCTGTACACAGAAACAGCAAGACCAACGCCCTCAGTGCGAGACTTATAATATCACGTCTCACTGCAGCCACTCCTCATGGGCTGAACAGGCGTGTGCCTGTATGAGAACGTTCAACGCCTGCGTTGGATCTCATTGCTTTCACGTCCCCCGGACCGGATAGGCCACGGTCTCGCCGTGAGCGACACGTACCCCGTTCCATTCGGTCTCGCGCACTCGACAGATCAATGAGCCCGCGTTGGGTGCGGAGTAGCTCGCCACATAATCTCCCGGCCCGTGGAAGTCCTGCTCGGCGATCGTCACCCAAAGGCCAGCCACCTCGTCCCAGTACTGAAACTCATAGTAACGGGCGCTCCCCGCGTTCTCAACTCGCCACGTGAGCTTCACATTGTCGCCATCGGCCTCTGCGAGCAGTATCTCGTCGCTTCCTTCCGGGTCGGCGACTGCTTTCGCATCCCAGGGGGTATAGCCCCTCGTGACATAGTAGTCCACGTCGTGCTTGTCCTCGCGGGTCACTGGGTAGTCCCCCGTCGCTTCTAAGATCGTCAGTTCGTTCCCGTCCCGACTCTCAACCAGCACAACATGCCCATCCTGACCTCGCCGGCAAATGTAGGATGCTTTCTTGACGTTGTCCCAGTTTTTGATCTCTACCCCACAGGTCTCACTGCCCAGATTCCAGGTCCCTTCCCGAGGGATACCCAGAGCCCACGAGACCGCAGCCGAGCACTCGGTGCCCACGGACCAAGCGCACCCCGGATAGACGCAGGGGTCTTCTTCATAGTAATAATGGCACTTGTGATTGCCAATCGCACGGCAATCGTCAATCGCACCCTGCACGTCGTCATCGGGGGTATAGCCGTTGCCGAATGCATACGGCATACCCGACCAGTTGAAGGGCCCGGGAATACCATTCAGGAAGTTCGGATGCCACAGTATGTCCGAGCAGTGCGGCTGTTCGGGTGTGCTGCCGTCGCAGCCGTTCAGGTAGTTCGGATGCTCCAGGTTCATTGTGAGACACCAGTCATCCATCTGGGTGTTGGTCGAAAGCGTGATCTCGAGGAACTGGTTCATCCGGGACACGATCACATCACGGTTGGCGATCCCGCCACCCATCACTGGTGATGCAATCAAGAGGAACCCCAGCGGAACACGGCAAGTCCATCGCATGGCCTACCTCCCTTCTAGCTGAGTTATCCAACGGGAAACATGCACCCCCTTGTCGTCCACGAAGAGCTCGAAAAAGCTCCCGTCAGGGGCAAGGCGAATGTCATGGGCGATGTTGGTATTCCGCGTGTGGTCACGAGTCGCATAGCGAGTACGTGAGAGGAGCGCACCGTCCATGTGCCGCAGCACCCAGTACGCGCGCCACTCGTTCTCCACCTTCTCGGAAGTCGTGCTCAAGAAGTACCCCTCAGCCACTGCCCGCAACGCCTCGCCCCTGATGAGTAGCTTCTCGATTTGGCCGTCGGCATGGACACGCACGATGTCGCCGCCGGCGACCTCCTCAGCTGAAAGCGCCGTCGTCCGCCGCCCGAAGATCGTCATGATCCTCGCGGCGGAGCTTAGCGGCAGACCGTAGCACTTGGCCTCACTCTGTTCCGCCGCGGGCACCACCTCCCTGCCGCGCACCAGCGGATAGCAAAGACCGGACCTCCGGGCATAGAAACTCAGCCCTTCGGGGGTTACAAAGAAGCTGGCGTTGCCGGTGACGTTGTGTCTGCCCTCGATGTTGCCTGTAAGCAGAGGATCGCTTGTCACCTCAACGTCCTCAACCGACTCAGCACCGGGCTTGACCCTCGGCACACGAAGGCCCCGCGGCGTCTGCCCATACCAGTAGATCGCACCCTTGTACACCGCAAGATCATCCACAATATTGGGCTTCTGCAGCATCGGTATCGTCTCTACAAAACGCCCCTGGCGATCGAAAACCTCGACTTCGTCAGGCTCCGCGTAGATGTCAGCAATGTAGATGCGGCCGCTGTCATCCAAAGCAAAGGGACCGTACCGCCACACCTCATGCATACCCCACTCGTCTCCAGGCCACCTGAATTCACCGGGGACGTCTCCCCATGAGGCCTCCACGACCCGGACTTCCACTGCGGGGTTGACCTCGTAGGGATCGCCCAGCACCGCCACCGCCACGCAGCAAAGCGCTACAGCACAGAGCAAACAAGTCCACCTGCGCATAGTCCCACCTCCTAACATGAAACCTCGTCGGCGAGGCAAAGAGAGCCGCTCCGGAGACAGACTATCTAGCCGCTCGTCCGTTGCCTCCCCCTCCGCTTCCCCTACTTGACTGGGTGACTCCTAGCCGTCGTCGCCCTTGGGTGGCACGTCGCTCCCCGGGCTCCAATACATGGCTTTAAGCTCGCCCCAGCTTAGGTGGATAGGGGGCCCCCGTCTCACCGTGGTGTCGGGCGGCGCTTCGGTGTCCCCGGGCAACTCAACACCTGATTGACCCGCATCTGGCTGCAACCCATCGCTCTCCTCAAGCTGCGCCTCATCGGTGTTTTCCATATCCGGCGCCGTGATGTAGTTCCCACTACAACCCGCCAGGACCAGCACCACCGATACCCCCAGCGCAACAATGACTCGCCGTGCCATCACACACCTCCTCGGTTGAAACACAACCTCCACTGAACCGGCACCTTACGGGTGCTCGCCGTGGCTCCCATCCCAGTCGGCTCCTTTGACGACTATGATGAGTCAGGTGTAGGCTGAGGGCGGATGGCTCCGGCTGAAGAAACTGCGGTGACCGTCTCATCAGGTCTCTATGTTGCACAGTACACGGCCTAAGTGCGGAACTTGGTTGGAATAATCGATGTTGCTCTGTTGGCGGGGCTGGAACGACGGCTGCACGAACCTGGCAAGAGCGGAAAGCGACGGCAAGCTCTGCAATCCGCGAAAGATATCTCCCGCCACGCTTTGGATCACCATCAGCCATGTGACTTACCCCAGATGAGGTGAGAGCCCTTATGGCCGCTGGACAGGGGCAAGCGTGAAAGACATCCAACTACAATATGACGAATACCTTTAGCCGGTGTCAAGAAGAAAACCAGGCCTCACAGGAATCAACTCTGCTAAAGGGGAATCAACTTCAGTCAACCTCCGATTTCACAGGACCGTGCGCATATGCCCCCCAAGCCCTCTCTGACGCATCGGGTCAGTTTGCGGCCTTACCCTTAAGCTCACGCCACATCGCCCTCTGCTTGTGCCAGTCTGCGACTGCGGCGATGCGCCTGAGCTTCTTCTCCGTGATTGGGTCGGCACCGCCTTCGGAACGCGGCAGGAACACGATGCTCTCTTGGATGTCCCGCGCCAGGTTTAGGAGGTTCATGATTTGCGTAATCCGGGCGCGGCTCACCTGCCCCAGACGGGCCAGCTCTGCGTAGTCGGCGACCTCGCCTCGGTTCAGTAGGTCTTGCATGTATATCGCCAGCGCGACGAGGCGCGAGATGCGCGGTACCTTGCCGAGTTCGGGCGTCTTTGCGGCAGCGCCCTCTTCGATCACCTTCCGCCCGCGCTGCGCACAGCGGAAATGGACCTGCTTCGTGATGGTCAATCCTTTCTTCATTCAGCCACCTCCGCGGACTCGCGCGACAGCGTCTTTATCCCCGCCGGGTGGAAGCTCACAGACACCGTCCCCTTCTCCCCATCGTAGTCAACGCGTTGAACCAGGAGCCGAGTCAGCCGCACCTGTTCACGCGGCGCGAGCGTGTCCCACACAGGGTCGAACGCGGCCAGTGCCCGGGCCGCCTCTCTTTCGTCCACGAGTTCGCCCCCCAAGCGGACGAGCTCCTCGCGCACCTGGGTGGCCCGCTGCTCACCGGCCCGGATCCGGTCCTGGAGATCGGCCATGCGGTCGGTGGCGGCGCCGTTCGTTGCCGGGCGGCCCGCCAGCTTTCGCAACTCGGCGTTGTAGCTGGCGAGATCACGCGCCAGCATACGCTTCTCGGCTTCCAGATTTCTGATGCGCGCCTTGGCCTGGGCCCGTGTCTCTTTCAACGTCTCAGCCAGGAGCGCCGTGTCGCGTCCGATCTCGCGGACCTGGTCGATGACGAACCTCTCGATCTCCTGGGCCGGGATCGACTTCGACGGGCATTCGTGCCAGCCGCGCTTCTGGGCGTTCGTGCAGACGTAGTACCGATATCGCTTGGCGCCGTTGAGCGTGTGCGTTGGGACCATCGCACAGCTGCAGGGCACGCAGCGGAGCAGGCCTTTAAGAATCGCGCCGAAGCTGTTACGCACCTGCGTTCCGCCGGTCGCCCCGTTTCGCCCTAGAAGTCGCCGCGCGCGGCGAAAGATCTCTTCATCCACAATGGCCTGATGCTCGCCGTCATGAATCTCGTCCTTGTAGGTGATCCGGCCGATGTAGAGAACATTGGTGAGCAGGCTGTACAGGCCATGCGTATTGAAGGGTCGTCCCCCGGCAACGTGGCCCTTCTTGGTGGTCCAGCGCTTGTTGGTCCAGCCCCGAGCATCGAGCTCTCGGATCGTGGGAACGAGTGCCTCGTGTTCCAGGTATAGATCGAAGATCGCTCGGACTCGTGCGGCCTCATCCTCGTTAACGACCAGACGACCGCCTCGGGAGTCGACATCGAAGCCGAGGATCGGTCTCCCTCCGGACCACTTCCCCTTCCGTCGAGTGGCCGCGATCTTGTCACGCGTTCGCTCCGAGATGATTTCACGCTCAAACTGAGCGAAGGAGAGCAGGATGTTCAAGGTGAGCCGTCCCATGGAGCTCGTAGTGTTAAACTGCTGCGTTACCGAGACGAAAGAGACCCTGTTCTTTTCGAGGGTCTCCATGATGCGGGCGAAGTCCAGAAGGCTCCGCGACAACCGGTCGACCTTGTAGACCACCACGCAGTCGACGCGTCCGGCCTCGATGTCGGCCATGAGCCGCTTAAGCGCCGGGCGCTCCATGTTGCCGCCGGTGTAGCCCCCGTCATCGTACCGGGCCTCAAGACACGTCCAGCCCTCGCCCCGCTGGCTGGCGATGAACGCCTCGCCCGCTTCACGCTGGGCGTCGAGGCTGTTGAACTCCTGCTCGAGCCCGTCCTCGGTGCTCTTGCGGGTGTAGACCGCGCAGCGGACGACGGGGGTGTCATTCTTGTGTCCGCGCACGGCCGTGTCCTTTCGTGCAGAGTCCGAAGAAGTAGTATCCGTTCCAGTGCGCGCCGGTGATCTGCTTGGCGACGGCGCTCAAGGTTCGGTACACCTCGCCCTCGTACTCGAAACCGCGCGGCAGCACACGAACCTCTACTGTTCTGCCCTTGTACCGGCGGGTGATGATGGCTCCCGGCATTGGAAGACGCTCGTCCCGTGCGATATCTATAGTGCCGACCTTTCTCGAGCCGGCCGAAGATGATGCTCTTGTTCTCGGCCGGTCAGGCGCATGTCCGAATCGGCTGCCAGCTCCCTCGCCCGCTGCCGGGCCCGCTCAGATAGGTCTCCCTCTTGATTGGCCTGGAGTCGCCATATGATCCGTCGAATCAGGAACTGCTTGTGCCGCGACGTCGTGCTTTCACCAAAGGCCTCGGCGTACTTCCGCTGGAGATCCGCCACCGTCATGCGCTTCAGGGCGGCGATCTCCTTTGCTACGTTAAGCGCCATGCTCCTTCTCCTCTCATGATCTCGCTCGCGTTAACCCCTAGTCACATGAGGGCGGGACGTGGCGCACACATCAAGTCCTTTCCGGGACCGTACCGTCCCGTCGCCAGAAGGTACGGACTCGGCCGATTTGGGCGCAACTTGGCGCGAAGTGTGTAGACGAAGCGCTCCTCTTGCGAGAATGGCCTCCGCTCCGCGGCCGGCCCGCTGTCCGGTTGGATTGAGTTGCCTCTAATCTCTTATTTACCCGGTGGAATTTCGAAGTGTCGGTTTGGGGTGCGGTCGCAAAGGTGTTGTTGCACGAAGATTATCTCAAGAAGATCTTCAAGGAGCCTACCGGGTACTACATTGAATCGAGAACTCGATTGGCGCTCCGCAAGAACTGCCCTGAGCCAAGCAGGGTCGAGCCGGCTGAGACGGGCAAGATCGTGTCCATCCCGCAGGTCGGTGGTCTACATCATCGGTACGCCAGAATAGCGGCCTGGGCTGCATCGTCTGTCTACGGCACGTGTGTAATAGTGCAGATGTGCTTCTGACCCCGGAATCGCTTCCCGACACCTAGAACCCTGCGCCGCCCCAGCTGCGACGCTAGTCTCCCCTCTCGAGCCACACGATCCCCGCTGAATCACGAACGCTGACGTTAACACGCCTGATGAGACCATCTCTAATCATGTCATGTCAACTGCTGATTGGATTCACGGGAGGGACTGGGAGCGACACCCGATCCATTCATTCATTTGAGCCCCCGGTAGTGGTTCTGAGTATCGTACCAGCGGAGCCAACCACCGTCCCCGTATTCGCATCCGTGAAGGAGACACTGGAGAGCGAGTGCCTCGTCCTGCTGCTTTGTTTGACCCAGGTTGCTCCACCATCCGTCGTTCGTAGGATCGTGCCCTCTTCCCCAACAGCGGTGCCCGTGTTCGCATCCGTGAATGAGACGCTGGAGAGCCAGTTCGTCGTCCCGCTGCTCTGGCTCCTCCAGGTCGCTCCACCGTCAGTCGTTCGCAAGATCGTGCCGTCAGATCCAACAGCAGCGCCTGTGTTCGCATCCGTGAAGGAGACGCCAAACAGGTCGTTTGTTGTCCCGCTCCTTTGTCTGACCCAGGTTGCTCCACCATCTGCCGTTCGTAGGATCGTGCCGTTGCCTCCTACAACCGTTCCCGTGTTCGCGTCCGTGAAGGAGACGCCCCGCAGCCCCTTCCTCGTCCCGCTCCTTTGTCTGACCCAGGTTGCTCCACCGTCTGTCGTTCGCAAGATCGTGCCGTCAGATCCAACAGCAGCGCCTGTGTTCGCATCCGTGAAGGAGACGCCGGACAGCTGATTCCACGTCCGGCTGTTTTGGCTCACCCAGGTCGCCCCACCGTCTGTTGTTCGCACGATCGTGCCGTACTGCCCAACAGCCGTTCCCGTGTTCGCATCCGTGAAGGAAACGCCAGAGAGGTAATTCCACGTCCCGCTGCTGTGGCTGATCCAGGTCGCCCCACCGTCTGCGGTTCGCCGGATCGTGCCACGAGGTCCAACAACCGTTCCTGTGTTTGCATCCGTGAAGGAAACGCCCTGCAGCCAGTCCCACGTCCCGCTGCTCTGGCTGGCCCAGGTCGCTCCACCGTCTGTCGTTCGCAAGATCGTGCCGTTGCCTCCTACAACCGTTCCCGTGTTCGCATCCGTGAAAGAGACACCAAACAGGTCGTTTGTTGTCCCACTGCTCTGGCTGACCCAGGTTGCACCACCATCCCTCGTTCGCAGGATCGTGCCATGTTCTCCAACAGCGGCGCCGGTGTTCGCATCCGTGAAGGCGACGCCCTCCAGAGCGATCCTCGTCCCGCTGCTCTGACTGGCCCAGGTCACTCCACCATCAGTCGTTCGCAAGATCGTGCCGCCCTCCCCAACAACCGTTCCTGTATTGGCATCCGTAAAGCAAAGGTCCAGCAGGACGTCCTTTGTCCCGCTGCTCTGGCTGGCCCAGGTCGCTCCACCATCTGTCGTTCGCAGAATCGTGCCCTCAACTCCTACAACCGTTCCTGTATTCGCATCTGTGAAGCAGACGTTCAGCAGGACGTTGTCGGGCCCGCTGTCTTGGCTGACCCAAGTTGTTCCACCGTCCCTCGTTCGCAGGATCGTGCCATTACCTCCAACAACCGTTCCTATATTCGCATCCGTGAAGGATAGACCCTGCAGCCAGTGCGCCGTCCCGCTGACCTGGGTGACCCAGGTTGCTCCACCGTCCCTCGTTCGCAGGATTGTGCCGGCATATCCAATAGCCGTTCCCGTGTTCGCATCCGTGAAAGAGACGCCAGTGAGCCCATTAGTCGTTCCGCTCCTCTGGCTGATCCAGGTCGCTCCACCGTCTGTCGTTCGCAAGATCGTGCCATGTTCTCCAACAGCCGTCCCCCGGGTCTCGTCTATGAAGCAGACGGATTCCAGCAGATTCCCCTGAGGCAGCGGGTTCTGCCAGAACCAACCGGAGGGCGTTTGGTTTCCGGGATGGGGGCCTGGCTTGGTGACTTCGTCGGAGTAACCACTGGGAGCGACCAGCAGGGCGGCCACAACTATAAGCAGAGTCCAGTTTGGCCTCGGACTACTATGATGACGTATCATTCCTCCAACCTCCTCCGGCTGCACAGGAAGCGTCTATGCGGCGGCCCACCTTTCCGGCCCAACGACAACGCGGCTGAATCATTCTAGCATGGACAGGGACTCAGTTGCCTCAGATGCTCTACTTACCCGGCGGGAGTTCGAAACGTCGGACTGGGGTGCGGTCGTAACAGGGTTGTTAAATTAGAGAGGGTTGTTCACCAGAGAGTCAGAGAGTTTTGGTGCCCTTTTCTGGGGTCCGGTCGTAAACCCGACCTTTACGATCAGACCCCAAAGGCTCTCTCTCGAAACAGAGAACGTGGGCGGTGGGAACCAAGAGGCGCAACTGTCTTTGAAAATGGCGGTTACGAAAACGCCCCGGGGACTCTCTCCCTCGGGGTTTTGTGTTAACCGGAGTGCGGTGGGTTTTCGATGTTTATAGTTTGGCTCCCCAAACGTGACCCTCTTCGTAAACTGGAGCGTTTTTGGCTGGACTTCAGCTGGCAGATTCCGGATTGTAGACTTCCCCGTCCAGCCGGCTGACCGCGTTCAAGTCATTCTATTCTCACGAATAGGAACATACGACGCCGTCGGCGGGTTCGTTGAAATTACTGTCGCTCAATCGGCGGTCGATACGCATCACGGAACCTCCCCGGCCGTGATATGGAGAAAGGAACCGAAGTTCTGAAAACTCACCGAACAGCCCGACTAACTCACCATTGTCATCGTAAAAGGTTGGCGGATAGGACCTATTCTCAGGCATCATCCGAAGATACAGGTCATGTTTTGAAAGTCTATCCCGCAGAGACAGAATACGAGGAAGCTATGCTACGCGCTACCTGTCATGCCTCCTACAGCACGAACGCGTATCCCAGTTTGGCGAAAAAGGTACGGTCGCTGCGCGTGAGATCGTGCTCCTGATTGCCGAAGGAGTTGTCACTGTATCCAAGAAAGAGCATCGTTTGAGGGTTAATCTTGTAGGAGAACAGGAGCTGCGTGAAGAAGCGCCCGTACTCTGGGTCGATGTCGAAGCTATAGAGATCCGTGTTGCGATCATAATAAACGTGCTGAAGAATGGCCCGGAAGAAGGTGCGCACGTTGAACTGATAGATCGCCGTCAGGTTGCTGACGTTGGCGCTGTAAAGGCGCCCCGGATCCACTGTGAGACGCTCGTAGATGTGATCGACGTCCAGGCGCAGGTGGCTGCCCACCCTTATCTCTGCCATCGGCCGCAAGTAGATCCTGTTCCCAAGCCGCGTGTTGGCGTAGTCGATACGGTCCCCGAGGCCCGTAATGAGGCGCAGCTCGAGGGCACCCGTGGGCTCGAAGCCGGCCTCTCCGGAAAACGCCGTCAAGTCGAACTCCTTCCCGTTGTATGCCTCGCGGCGACGTGAGAGCGCGGCGTAGTAATAGGATTGGAGCGCCCCCCCGAATTCGGTCCAGACTGACCCGCCGCTGTTTAAGAGCGCGCCGTCCAGCTCACCGTAGTAGCTACAGTCGCCGCCGGCCCTGAAATAAGACCACCAACTTCCCTGGGGCGGGTTCCAGATGTAGAAGTAGCCGCCTTCTACGTTCTGGAAAGCCCGTAGTCCGCGAAAACCCCGTGACTTCTTGTTGTCGAGCGGCGCTCTTCCACTGTGATATGCTCGTGCGCACTATGCGCACTCTCATATCAGCCCTATTCGCTTGCCTACGGGCATCACTCATGCCACAGGCTTCCCTGGCGCTGGAAAACGCGGCCCTACGCCAGCAACTCGCCATCTACCAACGGAGTCACAAGCGCGCCCACCTCCAAGCGGGAGACCGTGTCTTCTGGGTCGCCCTCCAGCGACTCTGGCCTGGCTGGATCGGCCCTCTCATCATCGTGAAACCCGCAACGGTTATCCGCTGGCACCGCAAAGGCTTCAAGTTGTTGTGGCGCCGCAAGTCGCACTCCGGCAGAATCGGCCGGCCCCGCATCCCACGCAAACACATCAGCTTCATCCAGCGCATCTCTGGCGACCACCCTGAATGGGGCGAGGACAGGATCGCGGAGGAACTCGCGGCCAAGTTCGGTATCGAGCATTCCACCAGCACCATCCGCCGCTACATGGTCCCACGCCGCTCAAGGCCCCGTGGCGATCAGAGCTGGCGAACATTAGTGCGCAATCACGCCAAGGGGCTCTGGGCATGCGATTTTCTTATTCAGCACACCGCCCTCTACAGCGTCGCCTACATCTTCATCATCATGGAGATCCACTCACGCCGGATTGTCCACTTCAACGTGACCACAAACCCGACGCTTCCCTGGGTCAAACAGCAGATCCGTCAAGCCACCCCCTGGGACATGACTCCCCGCTTCCTGGTTCACGACAATGACGGCATCTTCGGTCAGTATGGCAGGAAGTTGGCTGTGGAGGGTGATGATCGAAAGCGCAGCTATCGCTGCCACCTCGATCGCTGGCTGGACGAGGTCATGGGGATCAAGGGAATACCCATCCCCTACGGTGCGCCCAATGCATCACCACACATCGAACGCTTCATCAGGACGCTGCGGGAGGAAGCGCTCGACCACTTTGTGTTTTTCGGCCTTGCGCACATCCGCCGTGTCCTTAGCGAGTACATTCGTTACTACAATGGGGCACGACCATCCCAGGCCATTCACGGGATTCCAGAGCCGTATCCTGAACTGATGAAGCCTCCGCCGCGGCTCAGCAAGCTCATGGCTCTTCCCGTCCTTGGCGGCATCCAGCACGATTATCGACTCGCGGCATAAGCCCACCTTAAGCTGTCCCCACAGCGGAATCCGCCGGCCGCCAAGAGTGCGCGCATGCGTCGGATGTACCAGCAATTCGCCTCTCGACCGGATTTCAAACAGGCTCCGCCAGGTATGATCATCGGCATCAGGTGCGTCGAACGGCACTCATGTGTTGTCGCCCCTGAACTGCTTCAGTGCAAATGGAGTTTTCGCGGAGTACGCGGCTAAACAACCACCTGCGCGTTACGGTCGAGACGTTTGACGTGAACCTCGATCAGGCATGGCGGATGCTTGAGTGGGAGTTTGATCGGGTGTAGTACAAGTCTTAGGAAGCTATTCTCATGGCATCCTGCTGCCATCACGACTAGCAAGTCACCATAACCATCGTAATGTCTATCCAGACCGATCTCACGAGAAGGGATGAAGCCACAACCGGACTCTCGCTCGTCTGCACAATGCCCCGTTCTTGGGAGCTACGCTGGAGCTCTCAGAAACCTGTGCTGTGGAGAGGCTCAAAATCCATCGACGAATCAAGGCGGAGAACCTACAGTGCCAACATGAACGAACTGCACCTCCTCCATCACAGCAAAGAGCCTCACCATCTCCAGCTCAGTGCGATCGTCGGGGATGTCTATTACGTACATGGGGGCATTGTGGGTCGATGACCAAATCCTCTTTAGGACGCTGCATCCCATTGAGCTAATGAGGTCCAATCGCTCCTCCTCCGTCATTTCAGAGCTCAAGACGAGCACGATCTCGTCCGGGAAGTAGCTCAACAACTCCACGAACTCGGTGCGCACTGCGGCACCTGGCACAGGCGTTATGCCTCTGATCGCCAGAGTGTCAGGTGAGACATTGGAGGGTCTGTCGCGAAACTGCAAATAGAAGTAACGCGGCGCCGTGAGAACGATGTCGTAGGCGAGGCCGGCATCCAACTCGCTAAGGACCAGGTAATTCCCTACACACCCGTTCGACCCCCAGTTGCCATTTACGGTGTACCGCTGCCTTTCGGCCTCTGCGCCTCCGGGCACCTCCGCGATCACATCTATGTCCGCGGGGGTCCCCAACGGATTGGACGAAGGAATTGAAAGGTCGCCCAGCTGAACAATGATGGGATGATCGGGGCCAGGCATCGTCGCCTCCCCAAGCTCCGGCACGGCTCTCCCTCCAACCACCGACACTTCACGCTCCAGTGGCGGATAGCCCGGGAATTCATACGCGACTACGTGCAGGCCATCCTCCAGGGGCGGGAGAAGGTAGTATCCGTCCGAGCCCGTCCCCCACACAGGCCCCCAACCGTCCAGATACACGCAAATGCCCAGATGGTCGTCAGAGCCCTGTAAGAAAACGTATCCCACATTCATGGGGCTCAGATACATGTCCTCGATCGGCTCTGTAGGCCTGCCTCTCTCCAACTTGGCCGTTACGGCTTCGTCGTAATACCAAGGATGAGAGGCCCGGACCCGCCACTCTCCGTCGGGGATGTCCTCGAATTCGTAGTAGCCCGTGGAGTCAACGGTGGTCTCTTTCGCCCCGGCGATCGTGACGACTGTTCCGGAGTGGTCCGTCGATCCACGCAAGTAAGCGTAGCCTTGAACCAGCCCGGATCCCGGCCTGATATCACCCTCGTCACAGGCGAGTGACATTAGGCAAGATACAGCAGCGATCACGCCCGCTGCAATGATCCACTTGTTGCGTAGCGAACCCATCAGTGAACAGCTCTCGGAGCGATCATGCTCACTCGGCCCCTTGTCGTTCTGTAACCCTGACTCAACGAGTCAGCACCAGCTTGCCCGTGGCCACCGCACCTCCCGCGAGCACCCTATACGCGTATACGCCGGAGGGCATATGCTTGCCCCTATAGTCCCTTCCATCCCACTGCACATGATGCCATCCCGGCTCGAAGGGCTTTGGCCCATAACGTTGCAGCAAACGACCGTTCACGTCGCAAATCCAGACCTCTACAGGTACAGTATCTAGCATCTCGAAGGAAATGTCAACAGCCGATCGAAAGGGGTTGGGAGCACAGGTGACTCGAAGCGGCCGGCCGTCTTGCCCCGGCCAGCCCCGGGGTTCCACGTCAACGGTCTGTTCAGACCGTCTAAGGCTGAACACATCCAACATCGCGCCGGCCTGAGCATAGCGGTTGGGATTCACGGCGCTGGTGAAGGCGTTAACGTGAACATAAATCCTCACGTACTGGGCGCTACCCGGTATGCAGAACGGGTCCGTCTCGTGATCGTTGAAGTGCTGGCCGCCCCCTTGACCGTAATCGCTCCCGAGATGCTCAGCTACCATCGTAGTATCGCGAGAGATCTCAACTTGATTCTCGTCAAGGAAGACGACGCCGACGCGGAACCAGGCGCCGGCATCGTAACCAAGAGAAGACGATGCGTAGATCTGGCTCTTGAAAGAGACAGTGTACTGCCAGTCGTGGCTGACGGACAGCGGGTCCGAGACGTACGTAATAGACGCAATCTTCCCACCCTGCACCACCGGCATTGCCGGTGACGTGAGGTCGCAGTAATACGACTTGCACCCTTGCAACGGGTCTATTGGGACGTGGCAAAAGGGGAAATCGCACTGAATCCAGGTGTCGGGATCGCCGAAGCCGCCCTCCACGCCCTCTCCGACCGTTTCAAAGCTCTCTTGATTCCAAGCCTCCGATCCGGCCTCGAAACCCTTGTTAAGGGGACGAGCTGTCAACTCAAGAGCATGAAGCGCGTCCAGCCTCCCATTGCCCTGCAAGTACCATCCCATCCCTTCTTGGTAGTCGGCGGAAACTTCTATCTTATGTCTTACCTCATCGTTGGTCAGTAAGGGCTCACACGACCAAAGGAGGCCGGCCACGGCGCTCACCTGAGGTGCTGCAGCCGATGTGCCGCCGAAGCTCTCATAGTATCGCCCATACGGCGCGTAACCAACGGTGTAGTCTTCGGGTGGCGGATATACGTGGCTCGGAGTGGCCTTGTGATAGGAATTGGTCACCCACATATTGAGAGGATGATGATAGTCACACCCGCCGACTGGCGGCCAGATGCAACTTGACGGTTTAGCCCCCACAGGGGCAAGCACGTCAGGAATGCGATTACTGTAAGCCCACACTTTGTTTCCGATATCAGGGCAAGCGCCGACGGCTATTACGTCGTCCCTTGTACTGGGATACAACGTGTACGGATAATACTCGTTCCCAGTCGATGCTACAAGGAGACAGCCCCTAACATCATGAGCGTAGTCAAGGGCGTCGTCTATGGCCTGTCGATTGGTCTCAGTGCGCAAGGTGAAAGACATGTTGATCACTCTGGCACCATGGTCTGCAGCATAGTAAACGGCGTCGGGTAGCAATTCTGCTTGGACCTCCTCCAACAGGCTGTCAGGTTTCTCAACTCCAATGCCAAGCGCCATTATTGAAATCCCGGAGTCGACCCCATCTCTCCCGCATCGACCCGCGAACCCTCCTGCCACGCCAGCTATTCCTACTCCGTTGTTCGTTACCGCTGCTGCGATGCCAGCAACGGCAGTGCCATGTTTCCCTCGCAAGCAGTAGCCGTCATGTGACTCAAAATCCCAGCCGTGAGTATCGTCCACCATTCCGTTATGATCATTGTCATCGTGATCCCACGGATCCGCCGGATTCGTCCACATGTTGCCGCTCAGATCCTCGTGTGCGAAATCGACCCCCGTGTCTATGATCGCGATAATCACCGAATCAACCCCGGTTTCGAACACCCATGTATCTGCAGCACTTATGCCCCCGTATCCCACCCGATCAACCCAGTACTGTTCGGGGTACTTCGGATCATTTGATGCATATGACCCTGTGGGCACGGTCTCGGCGTACTCAATGCGAGTGTCGCGCTTGTAGGAAGATACTATCTCTATCGGGTCTTCACCTGGGGCAAGGTACATGATGCCCCATCCGAGAGGATTCGTCCTCGCCTGTCTTACACCGAGTGATCTATTCAAGTCCTCGATTTCGGCCTCACTCACTTCTTGGCGGAACTTGACCATAACCACATCTTGTCGGATGGGCGCCGTTCCATCTGTAAGGACCTCATGCCAAACTCCGGCCAATCTCCTAAATCTCCTACCGTTGAGCGCCGCTGTGGAGTCTGCCGTCGCCTCAGATTCTGGTACAACTGCAAGGCAATCGGTCAGTCTTGCCTGGAAGCTATCCTGGTTCGTGGTAACCAAAGACCAAGTACCCGTGTCGCGAGGTATCTCCTGAAGCTCGCACCATATCTCTGATTGCGAATACCACTCAGTTCTCAGGTCAATGCGTTGGCTAGTTTGTTCATTGTAGAGCCATAGCTCAAGACCGTCCGAGAAATGGCCGCCCGCAATTCTCAACGCTCCTCGGTGGCCAACGATTAGCTTCTTAGGTTCGACAGAGGCCAAGTAATGCGGAGCGCGAGAGTCGACGCCTCCCAGAATAGTCGCCACATTGGGAGTTTCAACTCTAGTACGATTGCCGGACACGTCGGTAGCGACGAAGTTCCGCAAGCAGAACGTACCTCTCATTTCTGGCGTGCATGTTCCAAAGGCAAAGGCGAGTCTGACACAAGCGGAGCCAGAAGGTCGTTCCGCGAAGCGAACATTCCATATTGTCTGGATATCATCTGACAACTCCTCAGCACCGGCCCCCTCGTGCCACCCGCAGTCGTCCATTGCCTCCGACGAAACCAATTCGTAGCAGCCGGTCCAACAATTCCATGGATTCCACACGGCTTCGAAGGCCATCGATTCGATCTCCGGAAGGCCGTCCAGTTTCACGTATAGGTATGCCACACCGTCGGGCACAGCGTTGAGATTCTCGATCAACTGATCCTCGTCCCAACTTAGCACCGCTTTCGCGTCCGAGGCATGGCTTGCCCCCGGGCTGATGCACAACAATAGTATAGACGTCGCAACGGCAATCACGAGCTTCATGGCGGGCCTCCTTGGAGGTTGAAGACGCGTGTGCACAGACACCGTTTGCTAACTGGACCGACTAAGCTGTACTGGATGGATGTAAGGCTCGACGGCCTCAATGAACGGCCAAGTGTCTTCGATCTAAGCAGGGAACCCTTCTCGTGTCTTCTCAAGGCTGATTGCCGAACCGTCGGCAAAACAGCGTGGCGGGGATACCGATTGCGAGGCTGTCCCTTCCGTAAATCTCGTCCATATTGGTTCACTTGACGTTACGGGCAACCTACCCCACCATTACATCCACCATGATCACACTACTCCTGCACTCGATTCTATCGGCTCTCAAGGCTCGACAGCGACTGGCCATGGAGAATCTCGCCCTGCGCCATCAGATTCAGGTTCTCCAGAGGTCTGGGAAGCGGCCACGGCTGACGAGCGTAGACAGAGGCCTCTGGGTGTTCCTATCCAGGATTTGGCACGACTGGCGCGACGGGCTCTTCGTTGTCAAGCCGGACACCGTCGTCCAATGGCATCGCATGGGCTTTAAGCTCTACTGGAGGTGGAAGAGCAGGAAGAGGAAAAGAGGGCGACCGCATGTCTCGCGTCAACTCGTGGCACTCATCCGCAAGATGTCCCTATCCAATCCTCTCTGGGGTGCGCCTCGTATCCACGGAGAGCTCCTCAAGCTGGGCATCGACCTAGCACAATCTACGATCTCCAAGTATATGCGCCGTCCGAGGAGAGCGCCCTCTCAGACATGGAAGACCTTTCTCCGGAATCACCTGGAAGAAACCGCCTCCATCGACTTCTTCACAGTGCCCACGGCGACCTTCAGGGTCCTCTACGTTTTCCTCGTTCTCTCCCACAACCGGAGGCGAGTAATCCACTTCAACGTCACCGAGTTCCCGTCAGCAGAGTGGACCGCGCGCCAATTGATCGAGGCATTCCCGTGGGCTACGGCTCCAAAGTTCCTATTGCGAGATAGAGATTCCATCTATGGGCACGAAGTCACAAGAACCATCCATAATCTCTGCGCCGAACAGGTCCTGGCCGCAGCTCGATCTCCTTGGCAAAACCCATATGTCGAAAGGGCAATCGGGTCCATTCGTCGCGAGTGTCTAGATCACGTCATCGTCTTGAACGAGCAACATCTCAGGAAGGTTCTCAAGGAGTATTTCCGGTACTACGCCGAGTCGAGGACTCACTTGGCACTCGGCAAGGACTGCCCCGAGCCAAGGGAGATCGAGCCGCCTGAGATGGGCAGGATCGTCGCCGTCCCTCAGCTCGGCGGACTACATCATCGGTACACGAGGATAGCGGCCTGAGCCGTATCGGCTTCCTCCCTCCCAAGTATGTAACAGTGGGCTGGGATTCTGTGAGTACAATGGCCTCAGAACCCAGAATCGCACGTCACGCTTCGACCACAACGCTAGTCCCGCCTCACAAACGCCGCGATCCGCTCTGAATTCCAAACACTCACACTAAGAAGTCTGCGGTGGCCGCCTCAAAGCATATCAATTCCACGCCGGATGGAATTTACGGGAGGGACAGGCTGAAGGAGCAAAGTACGTCGACGGGATCAGGGTTACAAGAGGTCACAGGAGGGTTGCCGCCTGATGGAATTTACACACCTCTTGACAAGACCTCCACTCGGTCGTACGGACCGACATAGTAGTATTCTCCCCAGGTACCTTCCGCATACTCCCAGCAGTACGAGACGTCAGCTCGTGCAGGACGACTCACCGCGCATCCAAACGCGACTATCGCTATGGCGTACAGCAGCCTTGGCTTCATTGAACGACCCCCTCTCTTCGTACATCCCTGTGAGGATTAATCATCCAGAACAGCGGATATCCTCCGTATCGCCGCCGTTTCCTCCGTCTCGTTGCGGAGAACCCGGGTGGCCTTCCAGTAGTCCAGAGGCCGGTAAACGCCATTCGTCGGGCCCTGCAAGAACACGAGGATGCGCTCATTGTCGGGAAACACTGCCTTGTCATAGGCGCATCCTATTATGGGATCGGTTATCCCCGCGGACATGATCTCTAAAGGCATATGAGAGGCGTCGCTCTTCACTATCACCCCACCGCCAAACACGATTAACTCAGGCCGTATAGGCCCCCTGCCAAACTCAGGTACCTCCGATGGCGTCGCATTGTCATCTACAGCCGCGCGCCTGCTGATCACTTTCCCTACTGCTATTACGTCAGCCTTCACCGCAAGAGATTCAATCGACGTACTCCGCAGATACCCGCTTGCCGCCTCCAGCATAGACGGCAAGCCGAAGACTGGAACTGCCTCGATATGTGATTCATCTCCTCCTTCTTCACCGAAGACGGATCTGGGAATATCTTGTGCCCGATAGACGGACCCGTCGTGAATAACGTAATGGAGGGGTTTGCCTTTGAATTGGTATGGGGGGCTTGTCAAGCTTTCCGCAAGTGGGATCGTCAACGCTCTTGAATCCAGGAGCACGACTATCGTGCTTCCCACTACGAACCTGCTCTGCACCGTGGAGAAATGACTGTATCCCCAACGCCTGCCGCCTGAATGCCAGAACGTCAAGGTTGGCGCGTTGTGGTTCCCTTTCAAAACGGAATCCACCTGAAGCGTCACAAACGTGTATAGCTCCCCAGGCGTGCGAGTGACCGGATCGAAACCCTCTTCCGTTGATACGCTGTCATTCACTCCGAGTACGGTGCCCTTTACCATCAGATCTGAGACTCTTAGATTCATGAGTAGAAACGACTCTGGATCCTCGTACGGATCAGGGAGTTCCAGGATTTTTACGTCGCCGGCCTGTACCTGGAACGTGACGGCTAGAAGACAAACCGCTATCATTGCCAAGAGATGTTCTCTACGCACCATCTTCTGCCTCCTTGTTGTAACCAGTGGCACAGTGACTCGGGGCCGCGTATCCCTCTCTGCCTATAAGAATGAGACAGTGACCCCCTGATAGTTTAAGCTCCGGAGGGCGGGTGAGGAGGTCGGAAATGCACCCGGAGGCTGTTTTACCTTCAGAGGATCAGGAGGTCGAGG
>Ga0180434_10000144_pt1 | contig 104517 bp, 83 predicted proteins | sample SS_ome_7_FD_132453 | JGI IMG/M metagenome (GOLD analysis project Ga0180434, IMG submission 132453) | Hypersaline lake sediment archaeal communities from the Salton Sea, California, USA - SS_1_D_2 metaG | ecosystem: Environmental > Aquatic > Non-marine Saline and Alkaline > Hypersaline >... | reverse complement strand
GGGCGATGAAGCGCATATGCGGCTCGGGGATGGAGCATTCTTCGTCGGAGGACAAAACCGCCGCAAGAGCGTCCTCAAGGATAGAGTAGCGGGAAGATTCTGTAGGATGGGATTCCCCACCGGCTAGGCCGGGCTCACCAGCCTGGCTGCTTTGGCGTTTCTCCCGGTAGTCCAGGGCTTTAGCCCTGGTCTTGCCATCCGAAGAGCCAGCCCTAAAGGCTTGCCCGCCTGGGCGGGGCTGGACTACCGAGGCCTTATCATCAGGCGGGGCGCGGAGACCCCGCCCTACAACTGAATCATCCATTTCAGCCATATCTTTAGCGTATTTGGACGCTCACTTACTATTATAGCGACTTTAGGCAAAAAGCGGACACTATAAATAGGATAAAATGGAAAAATCGCTTAAAACGGAATAATCGGCGTATACTTCGTTCCCAGCAGCTCGTCAATCAGCCTCATCAAATCCTCATTCGTAATCGGCTCGTAAACCTCGACGCTTTCCAGTTTTGGCACAATCTCCACAGGCAAGCCAATCGGCACAAGCGAAAACAAATACCGCGCGTCTTCGCGAGAAAGGCGAATGCACCCGTGTGAAGCGCGCCTGCCAAGCCTTCGCTCGTATCCCCGTCCCTTTAAGGCGTGCATGCCAATCTCGCCGCTGCGCGTCAGGCCCATCCAATGGTACATATCGGCTTCGTATTTTTCCGAATACGCGTATGTGGCTTTATTCACCACCTGATACGAACCGGGCGGCGTGGCGTAACCGACCATCCCGGTGGAGACTTTATACTCCGCAAGCACCTGGTTGTGGCGATTCATCGCGTACAGGCGCTGCTGCGAAAGGTCAATGACCATATGCGTAACCACAACGGCCGATTCCGCGCGGACTTTGGCGAGCAGTTCTTCCTGGCTGTAAAAGCCCTGCGAGATGAATTCCTCGACCAGTTCCGGAGCGCTTTCCGTGTCCGGATTCACCGGGCCCTTGCGGACTATCCGAATGCCCAGGCGCTCGAACAGCACCGTTTCGTCTGGCTGCTCTTCCTCGTCCGATTGCGCTTCGTCGGCTGGCTGTGTTTCCTCAGTTTGCCCTTCCCCTTCGCCTTCCTCCACGGGGCCGGCGACAACGTCCGCGCGCGCAGCCAGCGCCGCGAAAACAAGCATTACCAGACACATAATAATGGCCGCGCCGCGTCTCACTCCTCGTCTATTCTAACAGGCTGAGTTGACAGATTCCATACCCCAGCGCCCCCTTTGGTAGAATCGCCGGGAGATGACGCTAAACGCCGAGAAGCTGGAGGCCGCCCTAGGAGGGCCGCATTGGAAGGTTCACCTGATCGTGCAGGACGAATGCGCGAACACTAATCAGCTCGTTGCGCAGGTGATGGACGCCGATAATGCGCCTCAAGCGGTTCTTGCGGCTACTAACTATCAATCCGAGGGCGAAGGACGGCGTGAACGTTCCTGGCACAGCCCCAGAGGAACTGATGTTCTAGCAACACTCGGAGTGCGTTTAACTGATTACAGCTACGGGCTTGACTCTCGATTCCCCCTTCTTGCGTCGGAGCTGGTGGCCCGGGGCGTCGAGGAAACGGCAAGCGTCTATCTGCACACGAAATGGCCCAATGACCTTGTGAGCGGCGAGCGCAGAAAAGTAGGGGGCATTCTCGTCCGCAACAAGAGCAGCCACCTCGCGATAGGCATCGGTATCAACGTGAACAGCAAGCGCACGGACTATCCCGAAGAAATCCAGTGGCGAGTCGGCACGCTCAGCGAGATCGCCGGACGCCAGCTCGATCTGACGCAGCTAACGGGCGCAATCGTCTCAGAGCTGCTGCGGCACTTCACCGGCGAGCATCCGCTAATTACAGATGAGCTGATGGACAAATGGCTCGACCGCTCGCTGACTGTTGGCGAGCCGCTTATGCTTTATCGAGATGGAAAACTAGTAGAAGTTACGCCGCTGCGCCTGGTACGCGAAACCGGCGAGCTGATAGTGCGGGAAGGCGATGGGAGCGAGACTGTGCTAAGCAGCGCCGACGCGATAGAGTTTTAGCCGGACGAATCCTTGAGCAATTCCCTTGCCAGCTTCCGCGTATTGCGCAGCCACCCGTCGAGCGTAACCTGCTCCGGGCGCCCGCCCTCGTCCCAGGCGGAGAATATATCCTCGAACAGCTTTTGCCGCCGCGCCAGAATCCGCACCAGGTTCTCCTCCACCGACCGGCTCATCAGCAGATTGAGCACGTTTACCGGCTCTTCCTGCCCCAGCCGGTGCGCCCGCCCCACCCTCTGCTCGACCTTCGCCGGGTTGAACGGCAGGTCGAAATTCACGATAAGGCTTGCAGCCTGCAAGTTCAAACCCAGTCCTCCGGCGTCGGTGGATAAAAAGACGTGGTATTTCCCGCGCTGGAACTCGTCCACAAGCTCTGACCGCCGCGCCGTATCCACTCCGCCGTGCAGATAGGCTACGGCCAGTCCAACATCCTTGATTTCTTCTTCCAGCAGTTCCGCCATCCGGGTCCACTGGGTGAAGACTATCGCCTGGCCGCTGCGCTGCTCCACCTGCTCTTTTAGCACCACGATAAGCTCGCGCTCTTTCGGCGAGGGCTTCTTTTCCGGGAAGTGCATTCTAGGGGAATCGCAGATCTCGCGCAGCCGCATCAGCTGCACGAGCAGGTTTTTTACGTCAAGCTCGCGCCATTCTTCCCACGAGAGGCTCTCGGCAAGGCCGCGCTTCACATCGTCATAGATGGCGCGCTGCTCTTTATCGAACTCCAGCCAGATACTCTGGTCGAGAACCGGCGGCAGCTCCTCCAACGCGTCGCGCTTTGTGCGCCGAAGCGTGATCGCGGCAATCCGCCGCGTAACTTCCGGCACGCGCCGGTAGCCTGTAATCTTGCCGAACGCGTCGAACGCGCAGTACCGCTCCCTGAAGGCGATGGGATTTCGCGGCAGAACGTCTTCGTTGATTACCCGCACGATGTTGTAAAGCTCGTCAAGCTCGTTTTCCAAAGGCGTGCCGGTCAGCGCGAAGACGTATCGGTGCTGTAAGCTCTTGATCGCCGCGTAGGTTTTGGTGCGGTAGTTTTTGACGCGCTGAGCCTCGTCGATAACCAGCAGGTCAAGCGGCAACTTTTTAAACGAAGCCAGGTCGCGGTAGGTCAGCTCGTAGTTCATCACCGCAAACAGCGGGGCGTCTTTCCCCGCAAGCAAGCCATAGGCTTCCTCGCGCGCTTTAGCGTCGCCCCCGATGACCAACGCCTTTTCGCCCGTAAAGCGCTCTATTTCGCGCTGCCACTGCACCTTTAGCGACGCCGGACAGACAACGAACACCCGCTTCACTTTTTTGTACCGGTTAAGCGCCAGCGCCGCTGCGATAGCCTGCACCGTTTTTCCCAAACCCATATCATCAGCGAGCAGTGCCCGCTCGGTAAGGAACAGGTGCGCCACTCCCTGCTCCTGGAACCTATACAGGCGGTGCTTCAGGCCGATTTTAAGCGATCCGCTTTCTATATCCTGCTTGAGGTCCGGCTGTTCTCCATCTCCGTCCATCCCGATGCGCAGGTTTTCCCGAAGCTCGTAAAACGCCGCAAGCTCGCGCGCGCTGCCCGTGATGCGCAATTGCGCCCCGGCTCTCTGCACGTCGTCGGCGAACTCGCGCGCCCGGTGCGGCTCGTTTAGCAAATGGTTCTCGTCTACGTAGTCGGCAATGGCCTCTGAAATCCCGCCGCTAAGCGCCGGAGGCAGGTGCCGCACTGCAATCTGGCGGTGGAACCGGACGCTCTCCTCCATCGACAGCCGGTCGCGCATGAACCGGGGGAAGAGGTCCGAGAACAGCTCCGTGTACTCGATGACTCCCTGAGCGTCCTTGACCCGCTCCTCGACGCAAAACGCGTCGAGCGGGTCCCGCAGCGCCATATTCGAACCGGCGAATTCGCCAACAATCGCCTGCAGCGGCTTATAAAGCCGGTCGCCCTTTGTCTTGAGCACGACGGAAAACCGTGTGCCAGACGACACTCCCGCGTCTAACACAATAGTGCGCCGCGCAACTTCCTCGTCGTAGAACCGCTCGACTTCCTCGCCCGCGTCAATTTGCAGGTTGAATAGCTGCGCCTCGCGCTTGAATTCGGGATAGCGGCGGATGTCCATGAACACCTGCCAGCGGCTGAAGTAGCGCTCGATGAAGAAGCGCTGGGGGCGGTTAAGCTTCTTCAGCGAGCCGCGAAGCAGGAGCGCTCCCCGCCCGCGTGAGCGGTCAACCAAAAGCTGCAACCCGCTGCGGTAGCCCATCCGCTCAGTCCTCCTCCAGCTTTTGAAGGTGGGCTATCTCGTTAAGGGAAACCAGCCTCGTTCGCTCGCTGTCGGCTTCGACCACGCTGAAGCCGCAGTTGGATGTGCGAATGTGCGTGCGCCCTATGGGGATTTTGTCTAAAAGCGCGTGCACGAGGAAATAAAGCGCACCCGCGTGTGTTACCGCAATTACGGTTTCATCATTATGCCGTTCCGTCATTTCGCCGACGAAAGCGAGCATGCGGTGGCGCACCCTAAGCCTTGGCTCGCCGCCGGGCGGGCAAAACCACCAACCCTCGCTGTCGCGGCGCTTGGCGATTGGCGGATCGGCTGCGGCGATGTCCTGCCACACACGCCCTTCCCATCCACTCAGCCCTTGCTCGCGCAGGCGCGTGGATTCGACGACCGCAAGCCCTAAGCGTTCGCCGATTATCTCCGCGGTCTGCATCGCGCGCACGTAGGGCGAAGAATACAGCGCCGTTGGACTAAAAACTTCCAGCGCTCTAGCTGCAGCCACAGCCTGGCGCCGTCCAAGCTCTGTAAGCGGAGTTTTAGCGGCGCCCTGGATGACGCCGCGGTCGTTTAGCTCCGTGACGCCGTGCCGTACGAAGATAATGCGGGTAGACATCTGCGCTATGGGGAGTTCTGGATGTACTCCAGGATTCGCTTGACGAACTCGCCGAAGAACGGTATCGCTTCCCACTGGCTCAGCATATAAACGAAAAGCCCGGCAACCAGCGTGGCGCCGATGAATATGCCGAACCCGCCGGCGATGCCGCGTCCGATGCTGGGGAGTATGCCCAGCGCCTTGACGTAAAGCCCGATGCGCCGCGAGAGCCGCGTCTGGCTCTCCACGAGCGCCTCGATGCGGCGGGAGAGCTTCTCTAGGTACTGCGCTTCCTCCATCACCACGCGCCGCAGGTCCTCGGCGTTGGCGGAAAGGAGCTTGCCGTTCTCCCAGCGGGAGGCGTTGTTGGCAGTGCCCTGGGAGTCGTTGCCGTCCCCTTCCTCCTGCCGCGTTTCCTTCGAGGTTGTCTCCTCCAAAGCCACGCGGCAATGATTCTAGCACAGGGCTACCTAACTCCTACGAACCTATCCTCTCGGACCGACGTTTACCCATCCGGAAAAATCTTCCCCGGATTGAGGATGCCAGCCGGGTCGAAGACGCGCTTGAGGTCTTTCATCAGCCTTATCTCCACGGGCGAGAGTTCGATGCCCAAGTACTTGCGCTTGGTCAGGCCGATGCCATGCTCGGCGCTAAGGCTCCCTTTGAGCGACACCGCCAGCTTGAACATCTGCTCCACTATCTCTTCCACCGCCGGGATGCGCGGGTCGTCCTGCCCCTTGAACATAAAAGTCACGTGCAGCGTGCCGTCGCCGTTGTGCCCGTAGACGATGGGCGGGTCGGGATAGCCCTTGACGATTTCCTTCAGCCCGCGCACGAAGTCCAGGCACTTGCTGCGCGGCACCGAGATATCCTCGGATATCTTGTAGTCACCGAGCTGGAATGCCGCCGGTGACACCGAGTTGCGCACGTCCCACAGCGCCGCCCGCTCCGCCTCGTCAAACGCCGTCTCCACCGAAAGCGGCGAATGCGCCTCGCAAACGGCAATCATATTCGCAAGCTGCTCCTTCACGTCGTCCAGTGACGGCCCGTCCGCCTCGACCAACAACGCGGCGTTCGCCTTAAGCTTCAATTGCGGCAGGCTGCGGTAGTTGCGCAAGCAGCCAAGCGTCACGTCGTTCATAAACTCCATCGCGCGGGGCATCAGCGGCTTGGCAACGATATCCTGCGCCGCCGCCAGCGCTGCTTCGTCGGTAGCAAAAAGCGCCAGCACCGTCCCGATTTCTGCGGGCAGGGGAATAAGCCTGAGCGTCGCCTCGAGCATCACCGCCAGCGTGCCCTCGCTGCCCACCATCAGCCGCGCGATGTCGTAGCCCGTGACGTTCTTCACCGCATGCGAGCCGGTGGTGAGCACTTCGCCCGACGGCAGCACGCATTTCATTTGCAGCACGTAATCGCGCGTCACGCCGTACTTATAGGCGCGCATCCCGCCGGCGTTCTCCATTATGTTACCGCCGACCGTGGAGTAGTCCGCGCTGCCGGGGCTTGGCGGATAGAACAGCCCGTGCTTGCCTGCTTCGCGGTCGAGGTCGCCGCAGATGACGCCCGGCTCGACTGTCGCGGTTAGATTGCCAGTGTCGACCTCGATGATGCGGTTTAGCCGCACGAGGCTTAGCACCACGCCTCGCTCCGTCGGCACCGCGCCGCCAGTAAGGCCACTGCCAGCGCCGCGGGCGTATAGTGGGATGCGGTGCTCTCCCGCGAGTGCGACCGTGGATACAGCCTCGTCCTGCGTCGTGGGCGTGACGACAATCTCGGCCTGCCCCTGCTGCTTGCTGCCGTCAAAGCTGTACATCAGGCGATCGGCAGCCGCGGTGGAGAAGCTCTCGGCCGGAAGCGCGGTTTTCAGCTCGCCGTAGAACGCGCGGATCCGCTTAACGAAGCCTTCAGAAGTGTGGTTTGCAGGCTGTTCCATGCGCCGTTCCGCATTATATCAGAGCGCAAGTGGGAAGAACGCGCAGCGAGACGACGCTGGCGGTCTTCTAGGACGGACGCTCGTTCTCCTGGCCGCGCGGTTAAGGTGTGGCGACGTGAAGGTCACCACTCCAGCCAGTGTAAGAGCCGGGCTGATGAGCCCGGCGTACTCGGTGGGAAACAAGATAGCGCAGTATCCCGCGCATTCTGAGACGATTTTGACACAGCCTTGCTGGTAGCTTAGAATTGCGGGGATGGGAACTGCCAAGGACACCTTTCTGGAGCACTTGCGGCGCAAGGGGCTAAAGGTGACGCGGCCACGGCTGAGGATACTGGAGACGGTGCTCGGTCGCGAGCGCTTCCACTTCACAGCGGACGACCTGGTCGATATGGTAAACGAGAGCACGCGCAGGAAGGTCTCGCGCTCGACGGTCTACCGGACGCTCGAACTGCTCGAAGAATGCGGCATCGTGCGTAAGGAACGGATTCAGGAAAGCTTCAGTTGCTACGAGAAGGCTGCCGGTACCGAGCACCACGACCACATGATCTGCGGCGAATGCGGACGGATTATCGAGTTTCATTCTCCGCAGCTTGAACAGGTGCAGGACTCGGTCTGCCGCGAGCACAGCTTCACTCCCGAACGGCACGTGCTGCACATTTTCGGTGTCTGCCAGCAGTGCGCGAAGAGGAGAAAGGACTAAGCGCGTCGTGCAAGGCCATGCGCGAGCTGGCCCAGCGATATCCCCGCGTCATTCATCGGCACGCCGCTGTGCGTGAATACCTGCAAACCTGAGTTCTCCAGCCGCTCTACAAGCCCTTCAAAGAGCAGCGCATTCTGGAAGCACCCACCGCTCAAAACCACCTGCGTTACGCCTTCGCGCGCAGAAATCCTTGTAGCGGTCTCGCTGTAGGCTTCAACCAGTCCCTGGATGAATGCCCGCGACAGCTTGCAGCATACATCTGGCAGCGCGAGCATCGGATCTAAAGGCGAGTACTCGTCAGGCAGCAACAAAGGCGCGAAACCTTCCTGCTTTAGTGCGCTGACAACCGCGCTTACCGCGGGACGCCAGTCGATAACCAGGAGCTCTCGTTCTTGCTCCTGCTCTACTATCATAGGCAGTGCTTCGACTGCATCGGCACGTGACGCCGCGGTCTCCAGCTCGATTGCAGCTTGCGCTTCGTACGTGGCTTCCGGGCATATCCCCAAAAGGGCCGAGAACGCGTCAAACAGCCGGCCCAGGCTCGTGGAGGGCACGCAGTTGACATTACGGCGCAGCATTTCCGCGATCACGGGCACGTCGGACGCTGACAGCTTGTCCATCAGATGCGGCAGGGCTTCATCGACAAGACCGGAATCCGTCTCATTCAGCAGCGCCAGCGCAAGCCGCCATGCCTGCGCGATGGCAGATTCGCCGCCCGGCAAGGGCAACGAGCGTATGGTGCCCACGCGGCGGAATTCTAAGGCATCGCCGATAAGCACTTCGCCGCCCCACACTGCGCCATCGCTGCCGTAGCCCGTGCCGTCCAGCGAAAGCGCTAGCACCCGGCCTTCCAGTCCGCATTCCAGCAAGACGGAAGCAAGATGCGCGTGGTGATGCTGCACGTCCGCAAACCGCGCTTCGCCGGCTTTAGCCTCCTGCTTCGCCAGATTCCGCGAGTAGTAACCGGGATGCAGGTCGGCTACGATAGTATCGGGCTGCTGCTGGAACACGCGCTTAAAGTGCTCGTATGTCCGCCGGTGGAACGCCTGCGCCGCCAGCGTTTCTTGATCCCCCAGATGCGGGCCGATGACGGCGAACCGTCCTGCCTGCATCGCGATGGTCGCCTTCATATCCGGCCCCCATCCTGCTGCGCAGCCTTCCGGCGCCGGCTCGCGCGGGTTGCGGGAAAGCGCTACGGGATACGGAGCATACCCGCGCCCCAGCCGGACTGCGCGCGCTTCGCCTCCCATCACCCGCACGATGGAGTCGTCCGAAGGCGCGATTATGCGGCGGTTGTGCATCAGGAAAGCGCCGACAAGATGCGCCAGCCGGTCAAGGGCTTCATCGTTTTCGTAGACCAGTGGCTCCTCCGACAGATTTGCCGATGTCATTACCAGGACTTCCAGCGTGTCCGCGCCGGTTGCCGACGGCTTTTCGAGCTGCGTGTTGAAAAGGAGCAGGTGCAGCGGCGTGTACGGCACCATTACTCCCAGCAAGCCCGTGCGCGGCGCGACCATCGGGGAAAGGCGATACGGAGTATTGTCCAGCTTCCGAGCCAGAACGATGGGCGATATCGGCGACGCCAGCAGCGCCATCTCCTTTTCGGAAAGCTGCACCAGATCTCGCAGCACGGCGAAATCCCTGGCCATTACCGCCAGCGGCTTGAACCGCGCCCTTCGCTTGCGCAGCCGCAGCTCTTCTACCGCGCCTTCATTCAACGCATCGCAGGCGAGGTGGAATCCGCCAAGCCCCTTAACCGCAATGATGTGCCCCCGCGCCAGCATCCGCACCGTCTGCCGCACGGCTTCATCGCCTTCGGCGAGTACACCTCCCTCTCGATCAGCGAGCCATACTTCAGGGCCGCAGACTGGACAGGCATTGGGCTGCGCGTGGTAGCGACGATCCTCCGGATCCTCGTATTCCCTTAGGCAGTTCTCGCACATCTCGAACTCGCGCATCGTGGTGTTCGGGCGGTCGTAGGGCAGCGCTTCGATGATGGAATACCGGGGGCCGCAGTTGGTGCAGTTAATGAACGGGTAGCGGTATCGCCGGTCAGCCGGGTCGAGCAGTTCGCGCGCGCAATCCGCGCAGATGGCGGTATCGGGCGATATCAGCGTTATCTCGCCTTCTTCCTCTTCGCTAGGGCGAATGTGGAAGCCGGTGAAACCCGCGGGCGGCAAAAGCTCCATAAAGCTTGATGTAATGCGCGAAAGCGGCGGCGCTTCCTCGTGCATCCGGCGGAAGAAGTCACGGCAAGCTCCTTCCGCGCCCTCGACTTCGCAGACCACGCCCGTCGTCGCGTTGAGCACCCAACCAGCCAGATCCAGTTCAGCGGCAAAGCGGTGCAGCGTGGGCCGGAAGCCTACCCCCTGCACGATTCCTGTGAAGTAGCATCGTGCGCGGACTTTGCGCGGAATAGCCAAGGCACTGGATTATATCAGGAGAATCCCCCCGGAAGCCTATTGACATTGACACATAGGAGTGCTAGAACTGACCGGTCAGTCAGTGCTTATGGCTACACGGAAAAACAGCGAGCCTAAAGAGCCTGCGCGAGACAAGAAGCTCGCCATCATCAATGCCGCGCAGACCGTAATCCACGAAAAAGGCGTCACCAATGCAACGGTGGACGACATAGCGCAGCGGGCTGGCGTGGCAAAAGGCACGATTTACCTGTATTTCAAGACTAAGGAAGATATCTTTGTCGAAATGGTGGTGCTGAAGACGGGCGAGACGCTAGCGGAGGCGCGCGACGCTATCTCACGCGTTACCGGAACGTGGGAAAAACTGCGGACGGCGATGCGGATCCACTTCGCAAATATTTTCAAGCATATGCCGAATGTCTTGGTCGACGAAGGCATGTTCCATCTTAATGCGGCGCAAAAAAGGAAGCTGCTCCGAGCCAAATTCGCCCACATCAAATTCTACGAGGAGATTATCGCGGAGCACTTCGAGAAATCCGGGCAAAAGCCGCCCTTTTCGTCGCTAGCGAGCGCTGTGGCACTCACCAGCGGAATCGTCGGGTACGTTCTCCAAAAGCACCTGTTCAAGGATTCCGTGCCTGACCCCGAAGAATACTTGCAGACATATGAGGCTATAGTCCAGGCGGCGCTTATTGGAGGTGAATCGAAGAGTGAAAAAAGCAAGCGAAAATAGGCGGATTACCGGGCTGTTAGCTGCGGCAGCAGTCTGCGCTGCAATATGGTTAAGCGCGGCTTCCGTAGTGATAGCTGACGAATCCATACCGGTGAAGAACGCGCCGCCCTCGCCCGCACCGGCGGAAACGGAATCCGTAGCGACGCTTGTCAGTGCGGAGATGAGCGAGGACGGGACTGACGGAGCCGAAGCGGAAGAAGCGGCATACATGTTAAACGCGCAGGAAATCATCGCGCTCGCGCTGGAGAACAGCTACGACCTTCGCGTTGCGCAAAAGGACGCTGAAAGCGCCTTCTTTGAGTACGTCAAATACGCGGGAATGGCCGGGCTATCGGTAGACATCATAAGCTCGGTCAACCGCGCTGGACCGGTGCAGGGCTTCTCGACAGGCGAAGACGCGGCTGAAATGACATTCCAAAAGGAAACAACATCCACCATCGGCGCGACTTTCTCCTACCCTCTCTCGCCGATGGGCAATCTTGGCTACGGGAAACGCGCCGCATGGTCGGGTTACCAGGCCCGTTTAGCGGGCGTGGATTTGGCACGCGCACGCGCTATCACCGATGCATTCAGCGCCTACGCTGGATACCTGACGGCACAGAATGCGGTTGTTGTGGCGGAAGAGGGCCTGGAACTGGCTGAAGAGCAACTGCGTAACGCTACGTTAAAATTCGATAATGGGATGGCACCGCGCTTCGAGGTGATGCTGGGCGAAGTCGCGGTTTCCCAGGCAACCGAAGAGCTTATCCGGGCCCGAAACGGGCAGCAATTAGCGGAATCGGGGCTTTACCTGGCCATTGGAGTGGTGCCCAGCGATTACTTCACCGGGGCAGAGGTAGAAGTCGAATACGCGCAGGCCCTCGACCGGGCGGTGGGCTTTATCTCGGATGACCTGTTCCCCAAACTGGACGCCGACGAACTGGCGGACGCGTTCGTTGAGCGCACTCCGGCGTTCCACACGCTAAGGGGCACGATCGGGATGCTGCACAACCAGGTGCTGGCGTACCGGCGGTCGCCGCAGTTCACGCTGGACGCGGGCTACCGGCAGCAGAGCGGAAACACGTTTCAAGCGCGCCGGTCGTGGTCATTCGGGATTTCAGGAGTCTTCAACCTCTGGGACAGCGGCCAGACCGAGGGCACGCAGAAAAGCTTCGCCGCGCAGGCTGAAGGAGCGCGGATTCAACTCTCGCAATACCGGCAGTCGTTCCGGCTGAGCCTGCAGGACGCAATCAGCAGCCTGGACGCCGCGATCCAGGGCCACGAAACCTCGCTAAACACCCTCACATCGGCTGAGGAGGCGCTGCGGATGGCACGGCTGGGCTACCGGGAAGGCGTAGTGGCACACGCCGACCTCGTTGGGGCCCGGGCGGCTTACCTTGGCGCGGAACTCAACGAATTCGACAAGCGCATGGCGGTACTCACCAGCTTCCAATCGCTGCTGGAAACGCTTGGCATCGGTGACGAGGAGCTGTACTTGCCCACAACAACCAGCGACCTAAGCACCATTTTGCACGAGGTGATCAGCGATGAGAGCGGTTAAACTTATTCTGGCATTTGCGGGGATTCTCCTTGTGGTCCTCATCGCCTCAGGGCTGTATATGGTTATCAGAAGAGCCGTCAGCCCAGAAATAGAAGAGATTCCTTCCGTGGCCGTGGAAGTTGTTACCGCGGAGATTCAACCGTTCTTTGAGAGGTTCAGCTACACGGGAACCGTTCTCGGCGAGCACTCGTCCACGGTCGCCGCACAAGTGGGCGCCACGGTTGAGAAGCTGCTGGTCGACGAAGGAGATAAGGTGGAAGCGGGACAGGTTCTCGCGGTCCTCGACGATACCGTGTATTCCAGCCAGGCAACCATAGCCCGCGCCAGCCACGAGATCGCCCGGCTCAACCTAGCATCGGCGGAATCCCTGCGCCCGGAGCAAATCTCCCAGGCTGAGGCCAATTACCGCGCGGCGCAACTCGCCGCCGAGACCGCATACAAGAACTACCAGCGCAACAAGAACCTGTTCGACGAAGGCGTCGTGTCAAGGGCGGCCTACGAAGGAGCTGAACTCAACTACGAAAGCGCCAAAGCGCAGTTCACCGCCGCGAAGGAGAACCTGCGCATCGCGAAAACCGGCGCGCGCGAGGAGGATAAAAAGTCGCTCCAACTCGCTGTCGATCTCGCGGCAGCACAGCTCAGGCTGGCGCAGAACGACCTCAGCAACGCGTCAATTACGGCGCCATACTCCGGCGAGATCTCCCGCCGGATGTTCGACATCGGCGATTACGTGGAGCGGGGAGAGCCCGTCTTTGAGCTTGTCAGCGCAGAGGGGCTGAGGGTTGAGCTCTTCGTGCCCTCCGACAAGATTGGCCTGTTTAAAGCCGGACAGGCCGCCCAGGCGAGCATCACCGGCTCCGCAAGCCCGGTAGACGCTACAGTCACGCGTGTGGTATCGTCGGCGGACCCCAGAACGCGCCTGTTCAGAGTCGAGCTAGCTCTGCCACCGGGAACCGCCGCGCGCCCCCAGGAGTTCGCCGAAGTCACGCTGGCATGGAAGGTTGGCGAAGGAACCGTTGTCCTGCCGGTAAAGGCCATTCTCGCTCCGGCAAGCGATGAGCCATACGTCTTCACCGTTGTGAATGGCGAAGCGCGACGAGTGCCGGTGAAATTGGGACTGCGCAACGGCATATGTGTGCAAGTTCTTGAACCTCTGCGCGGCGGCGAGGCTGTCATCGTGAACGGCCAGGCATACGTCGCCGACGGCTCGCCGGTGGAGGTCAGCGCCTCATCGGAAACGTGCGAAGTACCCGTTTCTGAAAACGCAGTAACGCCGGAGTGAGCCAATGAACATCGCCAACCTTTCCATCCGCCGCCCCGTGTTCGTCGTTATGGTGATGGCGTTTTTCGTCGTCGTCGGGCTGGTCTCCTACAACCGCCTGGGGATGAATATGTTCCCCAAGGTCGTGCTTCCCTACATCACGGTAACAACCACGTATCCCGGAGCCAGCCCGGACGTAATCGCGACTGAAGTCACGAAGAAACTAGAAGACAGCATCGCCGTAACAGAAGGCATAGACCGGATGTACTCCTATTCTATGGAGAACGTTAGCATTGCCATAATTAGCTTTGAAGCTGAGAAAGATATCGACGTTGTGGCGCAGGACGTGCGGGACAAAGTGGCACTGGTCGCCAACGACCTTCCTGCGGACGCCAACGATCCTGTCGTAAGCAAGCTGGACGTCAACGCGATGCCTACCCTCTACTACACCGTGTCATCGGAGACAATGGGCCCGCGCGAACTCCTCGACTACGTGGACCGCCACATCGCGGACAACCTTCAGCAGGCGCCCGGCGTGGCTGATATTACTCTGGCGGGAGGATTGGAGCGCGAGATTAAGGTCGTGCTGAAGCCGGACAGGCTTGAAGCGTTCGGCATGGACCCGTCGTTTATCGGCCAGATGGTCAGCGCGTCCAACGTGGATTTCCCGGCCGGCTCCATAAAGCAAGGCGGACTCGACTACGTGCTGCGTGTGCCCAGCCAGTATGAAAGCGTAAGCGATATCGGCGACACGGTCGTCGCATCCATCGAGGGCCAGGTTGTAAGGCTAGGCGACATCGCCGCGATTATCGATACCGAGAAGGAGAAAATGACCGACGCCAGGCTGGACGGTGTCAGCACGATTCTGCTTTCGGTCATCAAGCGCGGTGACGCCGATATTGTGGCTATGGCCGAAAACGTCCAGAAGCGGGCGGAGGCCATCAGGCATGATCTTCCCCCGGGCGTTGATCTGGAGCTGGTCGTTGATTACTCAAAATACATCGTCAACTCGCTTAAAGACATTAATATGACGATCATCCTCGGGGCTATTCTTGCGAGCTTCGTGGTCTGGCTATTTATCGGCAGGATGCGCTTTACCATCCCTATTACCGTGGCGATTCTCGTTTCGGTCATCACCGCTTACGCCGCGGTCAACTTCGCCGGCTTCACGCTGAACTTCCTCAGCATGCTAGCCCTAGCAGTCGCAATTGGTCTGATTGTGGACGACTCCATTGTCGTTCAGGAAAATCTGATTCGGGAATACGAGATCACGAAGGATGTGACCAAAGCTACACTTCAGGGCACGGGACAGGTTGCACTTGCAGTAATCGCATCTACCTCGACAATCATCGCGGTGTTCCTGCCCATCGGATTTATGAGCGGGATGATGGGGCAGTTCTTTAAGGAATTCGGGGTAACGGTCGCATTCGCCGTGGGCATCTCGACAATCGTCGCACTCAGCCTTGTCCCGCTGGTTTTTTACCACTCGACCGTGCCAAAAGAACTAAGCGGGATAAAGAACTACAGATTCTGGCTCGCTCCCATCGAGTGGCTTTCTAGGACTTTCAACGGTATCCACCTTGGCTTTAGCAGGATTTACGAGCGAGTGGAAGCCTGGTACGGGCGCTTTCTCCAGCGTGCTCTCAGGCGCAGGGCGCTTGTCATCGCGGTCGCCATGGTCTTTTTCCTGTGCGCAATACCGATATTTATGCTCCTTCAAATAGGCTTCACGCCGGATATGGACCAGGGGCGCTTTCAGGTCTTCGTGGAACTGCCGGTCGAAGCGACTCTGGAGCGCACCGACGAAGCAGTCCGCCGCGTCGAGGATATCGTTGCCGACCTGCCGGAGGTTGAAACCGTGCTTTCCGTCGTTGGCATGACGTTCGGCGGCTTTTTCGGCGGCGGCAACCAAACGAACACCGGGCAGGTAATCGGCGTGATGAAAGACAAGCCGGAAAGGCAGCTTCATCTGCGCTGGTGGGGTATCATTCCGATTCCCTACCGGTATTCGAGCTCCGACATGGTGGAACTCGCGCGCGACCGCGTTACCGGAATCCCCGGGGCGAAAATCTCGGTAAGCGTGGAGTCCGAGGGCGGCGCGCATCCGGTGCAACTCGTTTTTACAGACCCGGACTACGACAGGATAAAGAGAGTCGCAGCGCAAGCCGAGGAGATCTTGCGCGACATTCCGGGCGCGGTGAACGTGGACAACACTGAGCGGCCCGGAAAGCTGGAGTACAGAATCGATCCCAAGCTCTCGCGGATGGCGCAGCTTGGCATAACTCCGGCCCAGCTCGGGCAATACCTGCGCGTGCTTTACGAAGGCGACGATTTCAGCACCTACCGCGAAGCCGGAGAGGAATACGACATAACGCTCATACTCCCCGAAAGCGCCCGCGAGAACCTGCAATCCCTCCGGGCACTCAAGGTTTACTCTTCCAGGCTGGGCAAGTCCGTAGCCCTGGAGACTATCGCCGATATCAAGCTCGGGCAGGAGCCTTCAGTAATCAGGCACTCAGACCGCTTGCGGTCAATAGACGTGTTTTGCGATGTTGCAAGGGGAGTGGGCAGCGGCACCATAGTCGCCAAGTGGCGAGCAGCGATGAATGAACAGCAGATTATCCCCCCGACGACAGAAGTAACCGCGATAGGCGAATCCGATATGATCACAGAGATGTTCGAGCAGTTCCTGCTGGCGCTGTTCTTGGGCCTCCTGTTCAGCTACATGGTGCTTGCCAGCCAGTTCAACTCTTACAAGCATCCGTTCACGATTATGATGAGCGTTCCGCTAGCGACGACCGGAGCTTTGCTATTCGTGCTGGTGACCGGCAAGAGCTTCAATATGATGAGCTTCCTGGGGATCATTATGCTGACGGGACTCGTAACGAAGAACGCCATATTGCTGATTGACTTCGCCAATCAAGCCCGCGCGCGTGGAGAGAGCATCAACGACGCGCTTGTTAGCGCGGGGCTGCGCCGAATGCGCCCGATCCTCATGACCGCCTTCACGACGATTGCCGCCCTGCTGCCGGTCGCCTTCGGGCTCGGCGAAGGCGCTGATTTCCGCAGCCCGCTTGCGGTCGCCGTAATTGGCGGCATGTTCTTCGCGACCGCGCTGACGCTAGTTGTTATACCCGTCGTTTACACGCTTATTGAGCAGATAGGAGGCAGGAAAAAGCTCGCCGGCGGAAGCGGGGGAAGCACTGCGGTAGAATAGTCGGGTGTCCCGTCCGCTTGCCAGCTTTTTGCTCGACGCCAACCGCGCATTCACGTATAGCGGATTAACTCCGCTGACACACGACTGCATTCTGCGCGGGACGAAGGCCGCGGAGCTCGCCCTATCGCTTCTGGCTGCACTTGGAGCCGGCAAAGGCACTCTGGCAAACGCTCGCTTGCTGTATCCATTCTTCCACTTCCTGATGCCCCCGCTGCGAGACGCGCGGTCCGAGCTTCCGCGCCACTTGCGCGGGCAATGGGACAGGCTTCTGGCGGGAGAGCTTGTTGCGGCGCGGGAAGACTCGATTCACTGGCACTCAGCGGTAGAGACCGCAACGCGCATCCACGCAGAATCGGCAACGAACAGCTTTCTGCCCTACCCCGCCGTTCAGGTAACCGCCCGTAATGACGGTGCCGTGCTTCTCACTCGCCTGTTCGGCGACTACGACATTACAGGCGCTATGCCCTCCGGAATCGCGCGCCGCGTGAAATGGAATGCGCGGAAAAACCAGCCTGCGCCCGGCGACGATGTGCTGCTGATAGGCCACTTCGACGCGCACGGCCTGGCGATGATGGCCGCATCGTACCTGCATCTTAGGTCGCTTGGCGTTGAGAATATCCTGCCAGTGTGCGGCTACGAGGAAACCGGCGACTACGGGAAGTTCTGGAAGCGCATACTGCCCCGGCTGGTAACGAACGAGCGCCGGTTCGCCCATGCGGTGATTGTGGATATGACCGTATATTCACGGGACCATGGCCGGACAATACGCGGCCTGGAATCGGCGGCGCAGGCGGGCGTTCAGGTGCATCTAGTGGACCACCACCTGGACACTCTCGAATGCGTGCCGGAAATGCTGGCCACGGGCGCGGAAGTGGTGCTTGCGGACATCCCCGGCTGCTTTTACGGCGACGAAATCACAAGCCAGAACCTGCCCTATTGCCTGCTGGGCGCGATGGGAGACCGCGACGTTACGATACGCCACTGGCTGGAGAAGCAGGCTACGCTGAAACCGCCAATGCGCAGCGCGCTGGATGATGCCCTCTCCAACCTGACCAAGTTGATGCACTCCGTTTCGCCGCCGCCGAAGGAGTTTAAAAAGCTGCCGACCTTCCCCGCGCGTGATATCGTCGAGAGTGTTGCAGACGGCGTTGACCGATTTACCGCCAACCTGAAGCGCGTCTGCGAAGAAGGTTACGCCGTGCCGGTAAAGCCCGATGAACAAGTTGCGCGAACGCAGGACGAGGCATTTGCTTCAAATCAGCACTGGTTCATTCCGCATTGTGGAAACAACGCGAACGCGGCTGCTGGAGAACCTGAGCTTGCGGAACTCGGCGGCGTTCTTCTGGTAACGGAACAGCTTCCGACGCTCGGCCGGAGCTGGTACGAGTCTCTGGAGAAGCTGATTTCGCTGCACAAGTCTTGCCATTACGCACTGGCGGGACGCTACTTGACGGGAAGAGGCTTCAACTTCCTCTGCCTGGGCGACTGGCGCAAACTGAAGCTTCCCCCGCCGCTGGCTTTCATACCCGAGGAGGAGCGCAACCTAACTGTCGGACATTACGGCGCGTTCTGGTTCAACATAGGCGACGTTGCCGAAGCTGAACGAGTACTCACTTCGCTCATAAAGGCGGTTAACAGCTACCTTGGCGTAAAAGGGGGCCGCGTGCAGGCCGCCGTCAGGCGGACGCTGCTGACGATACTTGATACACCATCAAGGGCTAACCGCCTGGCGACTCAGCAAACCAATAACCAATCTGGATAGGTCAGGAGGAGATTATGAAAAGGATATTTGGGCACATTATTGCAGTCATCGCGGCAGCAACAGCGTGCAGCGTTGTGCTGGCGGCGGAAGCCGGCACGGTAGACGACGTGGCGCTTACCGTCTACAACCAGAACCTGGCGCTGGTGCGCGAAGTGCGCACGTTCACCTTCAAAGAAGGGCTGAACTTCCTTACGCTCACCGGCGTGCCCAGCGCCATAGACACGACCAGCGTCCACTTCAAGCCGCTTCAGGGCGCGGTGGAGCTGCTGGAGCAAAACTACGACTACGACCTGGTCAGCCGGAATAAGCTGCTGCAAAAATACATCGGCAGCACGATAACCGTGGTGGACGAAGACGGCAGCAGGAGAGACGGAACGCTGCTTTCCGTGGCCGACGGCGTCGTGGTGGAGCACCAGGGAAAGATACTGCTCAATCCGCCGGGAAGCCTGGAGCTTCCCAGCCTGCCCGGAGGGCTGCTGCTGCGGCCCACGCTGGAGTGGCAGGTGCTTTCGCCTAAAAGCTTCACCGCGCCGGGCGAGGTCAGCTACCTCTCAACGGGGCTTTCGTGGAGCGCGGATTACGTGGCGATGCTCTCCGACAGCGAGAAACTCGCCGACCTCGAAGGCTGGGTGACGATGACGAACAACAGCGGCGCGAGCTACGAAAATGCCAGGCTCAAGCTGGTCGCCGGCGAGATCCACCGGGCGCAGCCGCCGATGCCGGTGCGGGGAAAGATGCTCGCGGAAGCGGAGATGATGCGCGACGGCGCGGGTTTTGCCGAAGAAGCGTTTTTTGAATACCACCTGTACACATTGCAGCGCCGCACCACGATCAAAGACCGGCAGGAAAAGCAAATTTCGCTGCTTACCGGCAACAACATCCCCGTAAGCAAAATCTACACCTACGATCCCGACTGGCGAAGCGACAACGTGGAGGTGCGCATCGAGTTCAAGAACTCCGAGCAGAACGGCATCGGCATCCCGCTTCCCGCCGGGCGCGTGCGCGTGTTCAAGCGCGACAGCGAGGGAATGGCGCAGCTCGTGGGCGAGGACAACATCGGCCATACGCCGAAGGACGAGATGGTGAGGTTGCTGCTGGGCAACGCCTTCGACATCAAGGGCGAGAAGACCCAGACCGACCACGTGGACAAGCACCGGGGCTACCAGGCGAGCTACGAGGTCGTGCTGCGCAACCACAAGGACGAAAGCGTTTTCGTGCTGGTGCCGCAGCACATTGGCTACGCAAACTGGAAGGTGGTTTCAAGCAGCCTGGATTACACTAAAAAGGACGCCACGACCATCGAATTTCGCGTGCCGGTGGCCGCCGACGGCGAAGCCAAGCTCACCTATGCGCTAGATGTCTGGTGGCGGTAGGGGGGATTACTTTTATTTAAAACCAGGGCGGCTAACTACTTCGAGTAGGTTGCATTCATAGCCACGCGAGAGTATGCTTTAGGTGGCATGCCACAAGTTTCGCTATCAGCGCCAGACTACAGAAGACCTATCAGTGAGATACGAAACAGGCTCTCGCGGTTCTCATACGAGTCTTGCACCAATGTGATCTCACGCATTACTAAAGGATACCTTCTCCCATCTAAAGGTGAAGAGCAGCAGAGCCTTAGTCCTTTTTTCTTATCTCCAGACGATAGTCGGATCTCACTGCCCGGTCTTACGATGCTTACGTTTCTGGCTTTGCTAAATGCAAAAGGCAATGAAATAGCACAACCTAAAGAGCTACTAAACATTCAATATGAATTAAGTGCATACGCAGTACCCTTAGGCACGTGGGCCAAGCGCATTTCACGGAGAGAACGGACCAGGATTCTGACCATGACCGCCTGCAGTCAATTCTACCTACAGAGCGTATGCGAGCAAGAACCTGGGCTTCACGCAAAAATTCGGTGGATGTTACGGGATATCATGGGCGCGATGACTAGCCAAACACCTACGTCTACAGTGAAAGGTGAAAGGGAACTATCTGAATTGCTAGGCTTTCACGATTTTGCGTTCAACCTTTGGTTTCTGAATATAACACAGAAAGATACGATTACATACAATACTCGATCCTCTCCTAAGCTGTTTGTTACCGGTATGCCAAGACTAGTTGAATCTTCAGTAACATCCAATCCGAAAGACGCCTTAATGAAAGCGAAAGCCATCTTCAGCGATTGGAGTGAATCTGAGCCGTCATCGGGCAAACTATTGCCTGAAAGCTTAATATTCCTCACCAATTATCCCTTCGTGAGATGCGGAGAGGACTTCGTGTTACCTGTGCATCACTTCTTACTCACTCATGTTTACGACGGCCTTTACTATAGACTCCTTGACAGATATAGAGACTCGGTCGCCATAAGAATGGGATATACGTACCAAAATTACCTATGGTACATCCTTTCCATCTCAAAAAACATTGGCGTGAATGCTGTAACTGAACCCGACCTAAGACTCCAAGTTCCTAATTACGAAGGTAAGCTGCCAGACGCAATACTCTATGGTGATAAAACAGCTGTCCTAATCGAATTTAAAGCGACGAGGATACCTCTTATAGCGCGAATGTCAGGAGAATATCGCAGAGCACACACGTTGCTCACGCAAATATCCGAGGGCGCACTTCAATTGCATGAGTTTGCGCAGTTCTTAATGAAGAACGACACGCGTAGAGAAATCTATAAAGTCCTAGTTCTTTGGGAAGAGCCTTGGTACTGGTTTGCTCGTTATAACTGGGAGCATTTGTGGGATAACTACTTACGTGCCAACCTACCGACAGAGTACCGTTGCAGCGGCGGCGGGAATCTTGTTCTGACATCATTATCTGGAATGGAATTCCTCGTAGCTCTCGAGGAGGCTCATGCCGCAGGAGCTTTAGTTTCCGCTGAGGATTGCCTACGGTCATACTTGGTTTATCTAGCCCACGTTCGACGCACACCTGACTGGATATGGACGCCGCTTTCAAACAAGGAAATCGCTGACTCTCTCTATCAATACGCCGCGAACAGGTATTTAGAGCAGTACGCTCCAATAAGTATCGATAGCCCGAAAGGACTGAAAGTAATCTTTAATAATTTCAAATCTGAAGTTATCGAACGACTTCGAGATAGCTATAGCAGACGTTGATTCACAAGAAAGCATGACCATCTAGTGCGCGCCCTATGCTAGACTAGTCGCTGATGGAGGCTTTCAAGCAGCGGGTGTTGGGACTGACGCGCGAGCTGGTGCGCATCCGGTCGGACACGCCCGCCGGTCAGCGCGAGATGGCGGCGCGCCTGCTGCGCGAACTGAGCGCCATTCCCTACTTCGCGGAGCACTCGCAGCAGGTGCAGCTTCTCAAGGCTGGCTCAGACGAGGACGAGCTTCATTCGGTAATGGCCACCTACCGCGCGCCGTTTGAGAAGGGCACCGCTGAAACCGTCGTCTTGTGCGGGCATATTGACACCGTCGGCGTGGACAAGCACATCCGCAAATATGGAGCGGACGAGGAGCTTCCGTTCGATCCCGAACGGCTTCCTGACCGGTTGCGGGAGATCTTCCCAGAAGATAAGGAGTTGCACGAGGAGCTTGCGTCAGGCGAGTGGCTCTGCGGGCGCGGCGCGCTGGATATGAAAGGCGGTTGCGCGGTCGCGGTGGAGCTGCTGCGGCATCTCGCGGAAAACAGCTTTCCGTGGAATGTTGTCGTTTTATTCACGGCGGACGAGGAAACCGAAAGCCGGGGAATCAAGTCCGCGCTACCGGAACTCAAATCTCTGGCGGACGAAGGATTCGATTTCAAGCTGTTTCTCAATTTAGACTACATCAGCCCGTTAACGCCCGGCGATAGAAATTCCTATATCTACACCGGCACCATAGGTAAGATGCTGCTGGGCATTACGGTTTACGGCACTGAGACGCATGCCGGCGCGCCGTTCGAGGGCGTGAACGCGGCAGCGCTGCTTGCGGCCATCGCCGCGCATCTGGAGGGCAACCAGAAGCTCACGCAGCACGTCAAAGGCCAGTTTACGCCTCCGCCGACCATGCTTTACGCGGATGCGCGTCCGGAGAAATACAGCGTAACCAGCCCTGCGTTCGCGCGCGGTTACACGAACGTCTTTTTCATGCATCAAACATACGGCGAATACCTGCGCCTGATGACGTCTGAAGTACGCCGCGCGTGCCGCCTGCACCTGCAGAAACTGGGACGAAGGCACCGGCGGATGGTTGCGAAGGGGAACCTGGAGGTCGCGCGGGAGCTTATCCGGCCGGAAGTCGCGCATTTCAGCGCTTTGAAGGAGCGGTTGAAGCGGAAATTGGGGGATAACAAGGACGAGTTTCGCCAAGCTCTGGAGCCGCCGGAGGACCTGAACGAACCGCGCGAAGCGTGCCTTGCCGTCGTCGAGCAGGTCGCCAGCCTGCTAGGTCTGATACGGCCAACAGTCATTCTCTCAGTGCTGCCCCCATTCTACGCCCCGTACTCGATGGTGCTACACGAGGATGCGCGGGAGTTCCTTGCGGCAGCCAAGAAAACGGCCCGCGAAAGCCGTGGAGGAACAGGCGCTAAACGGCTGAAGCAGCGGCACTTCTATCCGTACATCTCGGATATGAGCTTCGTCCGTATGCCCGGAGACGGGAAGATTGCGCCGCTTCTGGATAACTGCCCGGTGCCGGAGAGCTTTGAACTGCCACGCCCGGAGCACCGGCTGAGGATGCCTGTTATCAACCTCGGCCCCTGGGGCAAGGACGCCCACCGCGTGGCCGAGCGCGTGCACATCCCGTTCCTGACCGGCGACCTTCCAAATGCATGCCTATCGTTGCTGGCTGAAATCACGGGCGCGCAGGTGCCTGATCCTGACTGACGCTATGCGCGACAACGGTCACGAGCCTTTTTTATGCCGCTGCCCAAACTGCCGGCGCACGGTGTTGGTGAAAGACCTGATCTGCCCCCGCTGCGGCTTCTCGTTCGCCTGGGATCTGGCGCAACTGCACGGCCCCGCAGAGCCGTTCAGCTTGAAGTCATTACTTGCGCGCGTCGGAGTCGTAGTCGGGGTTCTGGCATTCACCATCTACTTTACGCTCTCCTTCTTCAATTACGGCGAGGGCTTCACTAAAGAAGTAATCTACGAGCTTACGCAAGCCGGAGTCCCGCCGGCACCCATTCCCATTGACGGCGAGGAAGATTTCGCTAACCGCGTGGAACTTGCCTTAGCGCTGTTGCACTCACGCGCCCCGAGCTATTACGACCGCGTAATCCACGAAGTTACTTCAATCGAGCTGATGCCTAAAGGCGCAATCAAGTTCGACGGGAAAATAATCCGCCTAACAGGCGTGGCCGCGTACATAGACTCAGCAACGGGTCACGTGGGAGTCCGCATCCCCGGCGCGTATCTTTCCGGGCTGGGGCTGCTGTACGACCGGGACGTCTTCTACCTTGCAGGAGTGCTGGTGCACGAGGCCCGGCACCGGGAGCTTGCGCGCGTGGGATTGAACGTCGGCGGCCCGTCAGAGGAATACGAGTGTGAACAGACGGCCTATAACGCGCTGCGAAGAATGGATGCACCGCTATCGCTCCTTCGCAACCTGGAACAATTCCTGGCCAATCCGAGCCATCCGCGATACGCCGCGTGGGAGCAGTATTACGAGCAGTTCGACCGCGAAGACCGTTAGCCTGCCAGGGCGTTGAATGTGTATTGAACGTTCAACGATTCCGCTACGCGCTCGCGAACGACGTTGGCCGCACGGAAAAGGTAGGGCTTTAGCTCCGCCGGAAGCGCCTGTTCCTCGCGAGTAAAGGCGTCGGCGAAAATGTGCAGGCGCAGCCCGGTAGCCTCCCCGTCCTGCGTAGCGGCCCACTTCGAGAACTCCAGGGGGTCGGCAAGCTCCATTTCCGTTTTTATGACTGCGAGATCGTCGCCTCCCCACCCTTCGTGCATAAACTCGACGCCGCCCAGGAGCGACCACAGAGGGTCTCTCCCCAGCCAGCTCAGCGCCATGCGCACCGCATGGCAGTAGTTGAACTTGTCAATGCTGTTTAACAGGGCGCTGTGCTCTCCCCTCGCTATCCACTCGCAGGCCGTCACGACCAGAACATCGATCAGGCTCTTAAGCGACACGTTGTTTCGCAGTGCGTGGTTGACCTTACCCCGGAAGTCCCCGTTGAGAATCTCGTCCGCCAGGGCAATCCCCTCGCGAAGAGTGAGGCCGCGCGAGTTGGCGAACGCGGTGCGCTCCTCAATGTCGGTTTCTGCGACCCACTTCTCTAAAAAGCGCCTTTGCTTCTCGTAATGGCCGCTCGCTAAATAATGCACTACGGGGCGCAGCATTCCAAAGCCCACTTCCCACTTCAGCTTGTTCACGCTTTCCAGCGCATGTGTGGCCATTATCAGCTTTGCGCCGTTCCCGCGCCGGTCGAGCGAGGCAGCGAGAAGCAGCATATCGGCCACCCATTCCTTTCCGCGCGGCTGCTGCAGCATCCTTTCGAGCGCGCCGTCAGCGCGTTCGAGGTTGCGGGCCAGGATCGCCTTGACCAGCACTTCGCTCAGGAATTCAAGCTCGCTCTGCGGGAAGTCAGTATATGGCGTCACCGGCGCATCAACGGCAACCTTGGCCTCTTGCGCCATTCTCACAGCCGCCTGAAGCAGGACGAGTACTCCCTCTTCGCGGGAAAGGCGGCGGGCGATGTTATGGCAGGCGTTTATCGCGGGAAAGCTGCGCGGGGGCTCGTCTCCGAAACGCTCGTAGGAGTACCGAAGCGAGCCTATGCGGACGAGGATGCCAAACAGGGCGTCCGGCTCCATCCCTTCCACATGGTATTTCGCCACGTTTCTGATGACGCCTTCTGTGTCACCGTTTTGGATGAGGGGCGTTAGATCCCGGTAGAGCTTCCCCGCCAGCTCGTTTGGCTGCATAACGGGCTATTGTAGCAGACAGGTCGGCCCTCTACGACCGCTCCCGATGACCGATTTGACGCCACACCAGCCCTAGCCTAGAATCTACGCCACGTAAAGTGGAACACGGATTATCATTGCTGGGCGAAGACCCGCTAAGTTCGACCATAGCCTTCGTCATTCTCATACTGATCAACGCGCTGATGGCTCTGATCGAGATTGCGTACATCGCCGCGCGCCAGAGCATACTCGTACAGCTTGTGCGCAAAGGCGACTGGCGGGCGAAACTCGCGCTCCCGATGGTGAAAGAACCCTCGGAGATGATCGCCGCTACGCAGCTCGGTATCACGCTCGCAGCCGTCGTTGGCGGCGCTACCGTAGTTACCACCATTAGCTTAGCGGCGGCAAGGATGATGACGTCGCTGGGCTTAAGTGATGCGCTGTCCATAACACTGGGCGTGATTGTGTCTACCGTGCTGTTCTCTTACTTCGTGATGGTCTTCGGTGAGCTGGTTCCCAAGCGCCTGGCGTACCAGTTCGCTGAGCCGCTGACGCTGCATCTTGCCCCGCTGCTCAAGTTCCTCATCATCATCACCTGGCCGTTTATCTGGCTCCTGACCGCGTCAACCGCGCTGGTCAGCCGTCTGCTGGGCATTAAGCTCACCGAGCAGGGACGGTATTCCAGCGCCGAGCTCGCCATCATCCTGGAAATGACCGATGACTTCACGCGCGACGAAAAGCAACTCGCCAAGCGCGTGCTCACGTTTTCCCAGACAAAGGTCCGCGAGGCGATGGTACCGCGCACTGACTTTGTGGCCATCTCGGGCGACAAGACGGTGGACGACTTCATCGAGCTCTCGCTTCAGACCGGCCGGAGCAGGATGCCGGTTTATGGCCAGACTCTCGATGACATTCTGGGCGTTGTCCACCTGAAGGAAGCCGGAGAGCGCGCACGCAGCGGAGAGCGCCAGCGTCCTTTGCGCGAGGTTGCGCATTCAGCGCTGACCGTGCCTGAGAACATCTCCGCGCACAAGACTCTGGTGCAGATGAAGGAGCGCCAGCGGCAGATGGCTATCGTCATTGACGAGTTCGGGCAGGTAGTGGGATTGGTCACCGCCGAAGACCTGCTGGAAGAGCTTGTGGGAGAGGTGTTCGATGAAAGCGACGTCCGGCGCGTCAAGGTAAAGAAGCTAAGAGACGGCTCATATTTGATGGATGCCGGTATTAGCCTGCGCGATTTATCGTTCTCCTTGGGAAGCGAGTTCCCCATAGCCGACGATTACGAGACACTGGGCGGGCTGATAATGGACAGCCACGGCGGCATCCCGAAAAAGGGCACTCGGGCGCGGATAAATGGCTGGGAAATAGAGGTTATGAGTATGCGCGGCCAGCGCATCCGGCAGGTGCGGATGCGGAAGACCACGAAAGAAAAAAGCGGGGGTTAGAGCGTGGAGCAGCTCTACTCCCGCTATCGCAACTACGATCCGGACGAAGCCGAACCCGGCTCTGACGGCAAAGTCCTGCGCAATAAGCTGGGAGTAACCGACCCGGAGCTGATGCAGGAATACGAAATGGAGTTCCACCGTCAGGCACTTGGAAGAATCCTCGACAGTGCCTTACCTGAAGTTTCGGTTACGTGTGAGATGATTAAACGATGGCATCGCTGGGCTCTGGGAGAGCTTTACGACTGGGCCGGCGAATACCGCACAGTCGAGCTCTCTCTTCCTGACGAAGACCTGCAATTTTGCCCTAGTAAGAATATAGCGGCCTCTATGGAGAGGTATGAGCGCGAATACCTAAAGCTACTGACGCCACTCTCGCTAGACGCCCCAGACACTTATCCGGAAATGCTGGCAAAGCCCCACGCCGAATTAGTAATAATCCACCCTTTCCGCGATGGTAACGGCCGAATCGCTAGAGACCTTGTGGATTTTCTTCTCGTGCAAGCGAACACAATGCCCGCGCATTGGCAGGTGCTAAAAGACCGACGCGAGGATTATTATACGAGCATCAGACTAAGCGTACTTCGAGACTATCGCTTGCTGGCGTCTCTCCTGCGGGAAGCAATTGACTCCTGAACTATTTTGCGTTTGGCGGGATTTCCCTTATATCCCTCTATTGCAGAAGACTCTCTCACTTGCCGCCTTATTAGCTGCCGCTTTTCAGTCGGCGTGAACGACTTATAAGCTTTCTTTTGCCCCTTTCCAGCCACAGTATATTATACCACAAAACAGCGTTTTATTCAGTCCTGATGCGGGTTCGCGACGTAGTAAGGACACGTTTTACAGGCGCTTTTTCAACGGCAAACGCTATGCTAGACTAGATTCATATTTTGATTTACGCGGCAGTTAAGCGGGTGCGATTTAAACCAAAGCTATAATGGCTGCGTGCGTGGGGAGCTTCCGGACATTCCTGACGAGTTGGGCGCGCCGTCGTTTCTTAAGCGTGCGCTCAAAGCCGTATCGCCTGAAGATGGCGGGGGATTCGACCGGCTGCTGCCCCATCTCCTCGAAGTCCGGCTTCCAGCGCAGTATGTAGGCGAGGAATTCGGCATTGTGCGCAAGGACTGGGACACCGCGCGCCTCCGCCTGGCGCTTGGGTTCCCCGACCTTTACACGCTCGGAATGTCGTACCTCGGAATGCAGGTTCTATATCATCTGGTAAACCGTCCAGAAGAAGCCACGCCGACGCGCGCGGCCGCTGCGGGCGGCCCGTATCTCTGCGAGCGCGTCTTCTATCCGAATGCAGATATGCAGGAGCTGATGCAGCGCTATGGGGTGCCGCTTTACGCCCTCGAGAGCAAGCGCCCGCTCCGCGACTTCGACGCTGTCGGCTTCTCCTTCAACAACGAGGGGGCTTACTCAAACCTCCCGCGAATGCTGCGCCTGGCGAGTATCCCCGTCTGGCAACGCGACCGGAGTGACGACGACCCAATCATCATCGGCGGCGGGGAGTGTATGCTGAATCCCGAGCCTGTCGCGGATTTCCTCGACGCGGTGGCTGTTGGCGATGGCGAGGAGCTCATATTAGACATAGCGCACTGCCTTGCCGAGCTGCGCGGCGCGCCGCGAGAAAAACGCCTTGCAGGGCTTTCGCATGTCCCCGGCATCTACATACCGAGCTTCTATCGTCCCGTCTGCGACGACAAGGGGCGCTTTGCGCGACTAGAACCGCACGACGACCTGCCGCCGGGTGTATACGCGCTGGAGCGAATTACGAAGCGCTTGCTTAACGACTTCGCCCGCTGGCGCCCGCCGCTGAAACCGGTTATCCCCTGGGTGGATACCGCTAGCGGTTCAGCAAATCTCGAGGTTATGCGCGGTTGCCCCCAGCGCTGCCGTTTCTGCCACGCGGGCCACGTTTATCTCCCAGCGCGGTTCCTCAGCGCGGAGAGCGTCGTGAATAATACGCTGGCGCTCGCGACAAACACAGGCTCGGACTGGGTGAGCCTGCAGTCGCTTTCGCTGCTGGACCATCCTGAAATCTTGCAGATCCTGGAACAGCTCCGTCCGGAGCTTGACCGGAGCGGGGTTAATCTGGGCATCCCGTCGCTCAGGATGGATGCCGTTTCGCGCGAGGTAGCAGAGCTTATGCGGCGCCCGAAGGAAAGCTCGCTGACATTCGCACCGGAGGCGGGGACGCAGCGCCTGCGCGATGCGGTAAACAAACGCATCAAAGCTGATGATATTGCATCAACCTTCGAGCATTGTGCGCGCGCCGGATGGCACAAGTTCAAGCTCTACTTCATGGTCGGCTTCCCCGGCGAAACCGACGAGGATGTCCAGTCTATCGTAGATCTAACGCGGGAGTTGAACCGTATTGCAAGAACGCACGGCTCGCGCGCACCCCGCATAAACGTAAGCGTCAACGCGCTGGTTCCCAAACCACACACGCCGCTGCAATGGGCGCCGCTGGTGCACGAGGAAGACTTAAGGCGCAAGCACTCGCACCTGCGCTCGGAGTTCCGCGCACTCGGCAAGAGAGTGCGCCTTTCCTACACCAGCTACGAGGAGGCGTTCGTGGAAACGCTGCTGTCGCGCGGTGACCGTAGGCTGGCGCAAGTGCTGGCACTGGCGGAAGAGCGTGGCCTTGTGCTGCAGGGCGACGCGGAGCTTTTCGACTTCGACGCCTGGCGGCAGTGCTGGGAGGAAGCCGGGCTTGACGCCGAGCGCGAAGTTCACGGCGAGCGCAGCTACGAGACATCGCTGCCGTGGGACCACATTGACAGCCTGGTGCGCAAGCGATTCCTCTGGAGCGAATGGCAGCACTTCCTGCGCCGCTCCCCCACTCCGTCGTGCTTTGAGGAATGTGTGCATTGCGGGTTGGGATGTGAGAAGTAGATGGGCACGCACGCAGTGTTTTACTTCCGTGCTGCTTTCCGCGATGACACATACCGGTTTTTTGCCACAAAAAACCGCCAGGGAAGGTTGGGAGACTGGTTGGGTGACAGGCCGATGCGCGGGGATGTGGAGACGGTTTCGCCACGCCGCAATTTCTTCTGGCGAAGGCGCAGCGGTGACGCGGAGTCGAGCAGGTCAACTGCGTAAAGCTGCCGGTCAATACTTAGCGTCCGGCACAGCACGCCAGGACCGCTCAAGCGCAGTCCCGATGGCGTAACCGGTTCAGCGGCGCGCACTAGCACAGCAGCGCCTTCTCCCTCCCCGCCGCAAACCACATTCAAGCAGTGATGCACGCCGTAGATAAAGTAGATGTAGGCGTGCCCCGCACGCATAAACATTGCTTTGTTACGCTCGGTCACACCCCTGTGCGCGTGGCACCCCGGCTCGCTTTCGTAGTAGGCTTCGGTTTCCACCACCCGGCAGACGACTACTTCACCCTCCGGCAGCGTGCGCGTAAGTTCCCAGCCGAGTAGCTCACGCGCCGCTTTTACCGGATGCGCTGTAAGCAGCTTGCGCAGTCGCTCACGCCCCGCAGCCATCAGAAGCCCCCGAACGTGTGCATATACTCGCCTATGCCCAGCGCCAAGCCGTCCACAATGCGCTTCTGGTACAGCGGGTCGCGCAGTTTATATTCCTCTTGCGTATTGGTAAGGAAACCGACCTCCACAAGCACTGCCGGCACCACTGTCTCGCGCAACACAAAGAAGTTCGCTGTCCGCACTTCCCGGTTTACCGCTCCCGTGCTCGCCAGCAAATTGCGCTGAACCGTATGCGCCAGCACTTGCGCCTGGGACGCGCCTTCGAAGTGAAACGTCATCACGCCGGTAAACGTGGGGTCGTCGATCCAGTTCGCGTGCAGCGAGACAAATATCATCGGTAAAGCTTCATTGCAAAGGTCGGCCCGCTGCCCCAGCGAGACGAAGCGGTCATCATCGCGCGTCAGCATCACTTCGTAGCCCCGGCTGCGCAACGCTTTTGCGAGTTTGGTGGTCACCATAAGCGTAATGTCTTTTTCGCGTACGCCGGTAACGCCAATCGCACCCGGATCACTTCCTCCGTGCCCGGCATCGAGCATAATGACCGTGCTGCGCCTGTCGCCCCGGTATAGCTGCACAAAATAGCGCTCGCCCTGGCCCTGCCGCAGGACGCGGTAGCGCAGCGCGCGCGTCATCTCCACGACAACGCGCACGACGGGCGGAGTCTGCTGGAACTGGCCCACGCGTATCTGCCGCACGCCGCCGACGTTGACGTCAACGTATCGCGTCGCTTCATCGTAGATCGCGCCTTCGAAATCGAGCACCAGCCGGCTGGGTGCCTGCAGCAGCGTAGTTTTGGCTTCGGTCGGACGGGTGAAGCCGACGTTCAGCGAAATCTCGCCGGACGAAGTGCGCGCGTAAGACACCAGGTCGAAGTGGTTCCCCAGATGCACCCGAAAGAACGCCGCCGGTTCCGACTCCGTATACAGCTTGTAGCCGCTAAGCGTTTCCTGCCTGAACGCAAGCTCCATGCGGTGATGCGGCAGGTTGCGTATTATAAGCGTCGTTCCGCTCTCGTCTCCCAGTTCGCGCTCAGAGTTTTCCTTCACGAACACGCCGCTCAGCACGACGCGGAATCCATCGTCTAATCCTTCAGCGAACGCGGTGGCGGGAAGCAGCGTGCCGATTCGCAGCGTTTCCTCGCTGTTGTCGAACCTGACGCCGCGCAGCACTCCGATAAGGCGCATATTTCCCGTTTCCGGCGCGTACGTGAGCGCGATTCCCAGCTCAAACATCGCATCCGCTGGCAGATAGACGCGGCCCGCTTGCACGATGACAGGCGACCCAAGCCGATTGCTCTGCGCGTCAAAGAGGTGAATGCGCGCGTCGCCTGACTTGCGCAGCGCGTATTTCTCGCCCGCCAGTTTGAACTCGCGCGGAAGCGTAACGGCCGGCTCCGGCGGCCTGCGCGTAATCGAGACAGCTTCGCCCTCCTCGCTGTCCTCCGCTTCAGCTTCCTCTTCCACCGGCGCTTCTTCACTCTCCACTTGCTCTGTGACCGGACCGGTGACTACAGGCACCTCTTCAAACGTATCTAACCGCGCCAGAACGTCCAACGCAACGTAGTTTTTGCCGTCCTCGGCAATCAACGGAGGGAAATCGCAAACCTCTGTGCGCATTCCCAGACCGATTCGGTAGGACGCTACATCCTGCGCCACTGCACTGGGCCATGCTGCCAGCACCAAGAATATTGCCAGCGCAATCGCTGCCCAGCGCTTGCCGGTCAAATCCGTCCTCCCGGACGTGCCAGGATGTCGTTCGCTATGACCTGAGCACCCTCACATTGCAGCGTTTCAAAGGCGGATTTCATTGCGTCACGGCGCGTTCCCAGGGCTATTTCTTCCACAAGCTCCCGCAGCTTAGCGGAATTACCGGGCGCGCCTTCCTCCAGAATGACCGCAGCGCCGGCTTCGGCGAGGGCTTCCGCGTTCAGATACTGCTGCCGGTCGGCATGGTGCGGATAAGGAATGAGCACCGCCGGCAGCTGCGCCGCTACAAGCTCCGCGACAGTCGCCGCGCCCGCGCGCCCGATGTATAGCGACGCTTCCGGATAAAGCTGCACCATCAGCGGGTCGAATGAAACCGCACGGTAATGCTCCCAACCTGAGAAGGCCGCTTTCTCAGCATCGCTCGGTTCCCGCCCCAACTGATGCACGACCGCCAGCCGACCGCTCGCGCGCGACGCGAATTCCGGCTGGCTTAGCGCGTCCCTCACCAAATCGTTTATCGCCTTCGCCCCCGTGCTGCCACCCACCACAACGACGAGCGGAATGCCTTCGGGCAAGCTCCATTGCTCGCGCGCATTCACGCCGCCGGAGCGCTGCGTGTCGGCGGGATACCCGCTTACAACGAGCGATCCCGCCGCCGCCCGTTTGAGTTGCGCCGCGATACCTTCAGCCGCGCAGTAAACACGCCTGGCGTGCGGTGCGAAGAATACGGTCACGCGTCCGGGCACCGCGTTTATCTCCAACAGCGAATACGGAACGCCAGCCATCCGGGCCGCAAGCAGCATCGGGGCGCTCACGTACCCGCCCGAAGAAAGCACGATGTCCGGCTTGAACCGCTGCAAGTCCCGCAGCGCCAGCCAGACGGGTAGGCCAATAATCCACGCCGGAAGCGTCGTCAGGTAATACCACAGCGCACTAATGCTCAACCGGCGATAGCTGAACGTGAACGGCACAAACGTCCCCTCGATGCCGAATTCGGGAACCAGTTTCGCTTCGATTCTAGCGCTGCCGAACCAGCGGAATTCGCACGCGGGCTCCGCCTCCCGCAGCTTCTTCACCACGGCAAGCAAAGGGAATACGTGCCCGCCCGTGCCCCCGCCGGTCAGCATTATGCGCATCGGCGGATAGTCTAGCACAGGCCAAAGCGCAACTGGCTACTCGCAGCGAAGCGTTATCTGATACGCGAGCTCGCCCCGGAAATCGCCAAACCATATTATTTGCGGGACGAACTTACGGTAGTAATCGTCCATCTGCTCCAGGTCCGCCGTGCGGTACTTGCTAAAATCGTACGAACGCCAGGGGTCGGTCACGAGGTAAAGCGTGCCGTCCGACGCGATGGTTACGCCTTCGAAGCTGCGATACCCGTACTCGCGCCCGAAACCGTCGCGTATTCCGCTGAACTTGACTGCCAGAGGCTCAGGCCAGCAGTTCTGCGGATTCGTCGCCAGTACCGCTTTCATCGGCTCGAAATCGGGGAATGCGTAAAGGATATCAACGTTGCGGTCGAGCACGAGCAGCGCCCGCATTTCAACATCGTAATAGAGCCCGCAGCAGCTATCGATATAGCGCGGAAGGCGCACGTGGCGCAGGAACTCGACGCTCGTGACTTCGCTTACGCCGCAGCTAACCTTATAGAGCGATAGATACCGCTCAAGGCCGCGGAAGAACGGCATGCCCTCCCAGCCGATCATCAGCACTCCTGACACCGGGTCGTATGCCAGCCCCTCCGGGCCGACGCCGGTGCCGCGCCTGTATCCCGGCGGAAGCTCCAGAAAGAACTCCTGGTCGAGCACCAGCGCGTCGCCCTCGACCTTAACGAACTGCACCTTTGTGTCCCACCTCTCGAAGCTAACCACGAACTCGTCAATCTCCGAAATGTAAGTCAGCTCTTCCAGGTCGAGATTTGGGCGCCAGCGAGGAACGCGCATCGCGTCGCAGTAATCCATGTAAGGCGAGTCCAGCCCGAAGCGGAATATCTGCCCGCTGTCGTCGCCAACGGAGTAAAGCTCGCCGCCGACCTCGAAGATGCCGCTTGTCTGGTCCTGTGCTAAGTCCGGCTGCCCGGGCATACATAGGAACGCCGCGCCGCTCTGCGTGAGCACCGTCCCGTCAGGGAATGTCGCTACGCCGGCGGCCAGCACGGATGCGGAAGCGAACGCGAGAACAACGAAAACCACCGCAAGTGAATAAAGCCGTTTCATGCCCCATATTCTACACGATTCGATAGCGCCCCTGTGCTAGACTTGCTGTGTGTCACGTTTATGGGTGCTGCTGCCGTGTTTTGACGAGGAACAGGCTCTGCCCGGATTGCTGACGCGCCTGCAAGAGACGCTTCCAGAGTTCAGCGAAGTGGAGACTTCTACAAGTAATCCCATAAGCGAGCTCACAGTTCTCGTGGTTGACGACGGTAGCCGCGATTCCACTGCGTCAATCGCGCAGGATGCGGCAAATTGCGGTGAAGGCAGCGACGGCTTCCGTGTCATCCTCCTTCAGCACGAAAAGAACCTCGGCCTGGGCGCGGCGATGCGCGCGGGCGTTTCGCACTTCCTGGACGCATTGAGTGAAGGCGACTGGCTGGCGGCAATGGACTGCGACGGCACGCATCCGCCGGAGCTTCTGCCCAAAATGCTGCGAGCGGCGCGCGGACGCGGTCTGGACGTAGTGATAGCCTCGCGCTACGCCTTCGGCGGTAAAGAAGTCGGTCTGTCCGCTTCGCGCAGGGCCAGCTCGCGCATCTGCTCGTGGGGCTTGGGCGTGCTATTCCGCTTGCGCGGCGTGCGCGACTACACTTGCAGCTTTCGCCTGTATTCACGCAGTGCGCTTACTCGGGCGCATGAGCGATACGGCGACTCGTTTATCCGCGAGCGCGGCTTCGTCTGCCAGGCGGAACTGCTCATCCATCTCGCGCGCACCGGCGCCCGCATCGGCGAAGTGCCGCTCACGCTTCGCTACGACCAAAAGCGCGGGCGCAGCAAGATGCGCGTGGCGAGCACTATTTGGCGCTATACTGCTATGACCGCACGGGAGCTTTTGGGTCACCCGTCCCACGAACTACGGTAACAGGATGAACAGCGCGGATCTAACGGCGGAATACGGCTTCGGAAACTGGCTGGAAGTCGGGCCATACATACTCAGCAGAACGCCAGATATCCCCGGCTTCAGGGCTCCAACGAGACCCGTGGTCTATGCGATGCGGTTAGTGCACGGTGAAGAACCATGCATGATCCCACGACTATCGAGCCAAAGCGATCTCTTGCGCATCGGCAGGAACGGACAGTTCGGTACAGAACAGCGACAGCGCCTGCGAAACTACCGGAAGAATCATCAGCCCCCAAACAGGAGAACACGCAAGGCGATGCTGTACGTATACGATGAGATGGGATGTTGCGTCGAAGTCGGCTGGTTGGAAGTATCCGGCAAAGACAAGGCAGTATTGCTCGAATCGCAACTGCTGGATAAGTACTACTCAGAACACAAGGAACTACCACCATGGAACCGGAGCGGATAGGCGCGGGGGAATACGCGAAATGACAGCCCGGCTGATAACCATTCTGCTTACGTCAATCGTCCTGGGGGCGGCGGGGCAGTTGATGCTGCGCCACTCCGCCCGCCTGCTCGCTGCGCCGTCGCACCTCGGTATCTGGCGCTGGCTGATCACGGTCTTCACTACGCCTACGATTATCGCCGCGTTCGCGTTCTTCGCCATCAGCGCGCTTGGGTGGATCATCGCGCTGCGCGAAGTGCCGCTCACGGTCGCCTACCCGATGGGCGCGCTGGCGTACGTCATCATCTTCACCGGCAGCTACTTCCTTTTTGCAGAGCCCATCACGTGGGCGAAGATTATCGGCGCGGTGCTCATCGTGACCGGCATAACCATCATTCACCTGGGACGGTGAGAGTTGTCTGAGCCTGTGAGAAAAGGTGGCAGTGTTCCAGCCTGCATCCTGCTCGCGGTGATTGCCGCAGCATCAACGGCGGCCTATCTCTGGTGGCTGTACAGCCCCGGACTTATCCTGTGGAATCCGGACTTTCTAGCATTCACCCAGGGCTTTATGCCTGCCCGGTTCTTTCCCCCGCTTTACGGACTGCTAGTTAACCTGTTGGGCGGAGGCATCGCCGCAGCGCGCATCCTGAGCGCCATCGGACTCGTCCTAGCGATCAGCGCGCTGGTGATTCCCGCAGTCCGCCGGTGGAAGGCCTCTTTCCCTCTCGCCATCTTAGGGCTGATACTCGCCTTCACCGCACCGCACCTTTTCGTCACTGCGCTTTCGCCTTCGGTGGATATGCTCTACACCGGCGTCGCGCTGCTCGCCCTGGTCACGCTCTCGCATCTCACAATGCCGCTTGCGAAGCCAAGCGTGCTCCCCGCGCGCACACTGATACTGCAACTGTGCCTTTACCTGCTCTACCTGCTGCGCTACCACGGCCAGATGCTGGTGCTGGCGATGAGCCTGGTGATGGCGCTCTTACCCGGCAACAGAAAGGTGCGCGTCTACGGCTGGGCGTTCACGCTGTTGTTTCTCCTATTCCTCGCTTTATTTGGGCGAATCGGAATGAACGCCGCGACGGAGCAGGTCTGGTGCGGGCTGGAGTTCCGCTACCACCGGCTTGCGGAAGCGGGCGTGCTCGACGGCCAGCCACGCGGAGGCGATGTCAACGGCTACATCTGGGATCAGTACAGCGAGGTAGTCCAGGTCGCCCGTGACATTAGCCTGCGCTACCACTACTCAGCAGGCGAAATCGCCGTGCACATAGCCGATAACTACTATCACTACCTTCGGCGTCCGCTCGTGCTGATGGGGCTTGTGCTGTTCGCGCTTGGCGGATGGCCAGTTTGGCGAAGGCGCGACCGCTACCTGTTCGCCGCATTCCTGCTGCTCTACCCGCTCGCGCTAAGTCCGGCGTATTACACCGCGCGCGCAAGCCTGCTTGTAGAGTTTGCCGGGCTGTATCTAGCACTCAGCGTGCTTCGCGACGTTTCAGAGAGCGGTGAGAAGTTCAAGCGCACTCTAACTTACACCGCCGCCGGATTATTCGCTTTGCTGGCGCTCGTCACATCCTATCCCCGGATGCGACACGAGGTGGCGAACTGGCGGCAGCAGCTTACCGAAGCGGATGCGGTGGAGCAAGTAATGCGGAAGCAGAATATCGATTGGCGTTACGCGTGGACTGAAGACACATCTGTCACTATTCGCCACCGGAATCCGCGCTCGCTTCTCACGGATCGCGCCTACTGCTCCTGGTTGGATTACGCATACTACACTAGCCAGGCGCTACCTGAGCGCGTCGTCCCGCCTCAAATCCTCTTGATGCAACCCGCTAAGTCCTACAAGCTTCTGATAATCCGCGACCAGTCGCTGGCCGCGACGTTCATTGCAGCGGGCAACTGGGAATACGCAACGAGGGATACGCCGCCTGCTCTGCACTTGCTTACGCGCGCTGACGCGCCTGAGCTACTCGGAGACTAAGTACGCGATGATGCGCTCGGTACCGGCGAACGTGCCCGCGGTATAAATCGCGTGGATGCAGCCGTCGCCGTCGGTTTCCGCTTCCAGGACCTCGAGGAAGCCCAACTGATTTACCAGCTTGAACTGCAATTTCGCGCCTGCAATCGGCGTGTCCACCAACGATAGCACCTGCGCCACGACGACGAAGCTTGATATCCCGTCGGCGGGAAGCACGGCGCGCTCCTCAAAGAAGCCGCCCGCATCGTCCTCCAGCCACAGCTTCAGTTTCGCCGGACCCGCTTCGACCACGGTGATATCCATCGATGCGCGCTCGCCCGTCGTCAGCTCAACCGCCTCGATGACCACAGTGCCGACGCGGTCGCTGACGCGGTAGAACGCGGTGATGTAGCCGTCGCGGTCGGTCAGCTCCTGCTCCTGCGTGACGCTGCCGTTGCCGGAAGCAATCATGAATTTCACCGGGAAGCCCGCAGCCGGTCGCCCGTCCTTGTACGTGAGATACGCCGTAAGCCGCGATGACGAGACTTCATCCGCGGGTAAAGCTTCGGGGAACGCGGTGAGAGCAAGGTCAAACATGTCGGGCCGCGTCATCGCGCTTGCCACCCGGCTTGCGTACGTCGCGGGATCTACCAGCTCGACGGTGACTTCGGCGGTCAGGCTCGTTGGCAGCGTAAACTCCAGCCTTTCACCGGAGTTAAGATCCAGTAACTCAAAATGGTTGGTGATTGCCAGGCGTCCCGCCCGGTAAGTGAAATGCGCGACGCCCCCGGCGTCCGTAACCGGCTCGTCGGGCATCACGCTGCCGTCGCCCTCGAAGAGCAGAAGCGCCAGCCTTCGACCCGCTGCGGGAGCGCCCTCGGTATCCGCCAGGCGCACGGTAATCGCCGCTTCGGCCTCGCTGTCGGCGGGGACGGTTGCGTAGTCGCACTCTACGACTGCGCTGAACTCGCCCAGCCCGCTTTCAACAAGAACATACGCGGGCTGCTCGTCGAACATCGAAAGGGGATCCACCGGCGCGGCAACCTGGGCGTGAACGACCGCCGCCGCAAGCACGACAGCCCCTATCAGGCAAACTGTCCTGATTACCCCTCTCACCACTTCGTTAGATGCGCGAATGCGCGCTTTGTTCCGCGAGCTGGAAGCCCTAACGGGCTCCGGTCGTCCAGGTCGTAATCGCCCGAAATCCGGGTCCAACCCGCCTCCCGCTTATATTATAACCTCTAGAGGCGCGGAAGTTAAGCGAAAACCCACTAAATATAGCAGAGGAATCAGGATTCAATCTTGCACCGTAAACTTCTCAGCTAAATAAATTCAACACGCTGCGCCAACCAGCCACGCTCAAAACTCACACAGTGACCACGTCATCCGCGCCCGTGATGACGCCCGCAATTTCCTGCATATCGCTCTTGCGCCCCGCCGCTATCTTATCCAGCAATCCGAAGTGCGTAAGACAGGTGCCACAGGCGATAAGTTCAACCCCTTGATCGGCCAGCGTGCTGAGCGCGTCCAGCACGTCCGAGCCCTCGGCAATGAGCTTCACGCCGCTGTTGTAGAACACGATGCGCTCGGGCGTTTGCTCCATCACGCACAGCTTGCGCAGAAAGCTGCCCATAAGCTTCGCGCCCAGCCCGTCGTCGCCGCGCCCTAAGTAATTCGAAGCTATAAGTATCGTTCGTCCCATAGATGTATCCTATACGTGCGTTATGATTAACTTATAGCATTATACACCAGTGCGCGGTCGAGCTAAACGCGCGAACAGTAGCCTTGCTAAACTGAGCTTCGCTTCATTCTACTCTCTGTAGTACGCCAGATAACCCTCCGCGTAATCGTTACGAACGGTAAACTCCAGCGGCTCCGTCCGGACTCCAAGCGCATTAAAGGCTACCTGCACTATGGTGCCGTCATACGCCAACGCCGGCGTCATGCTGCCGTATGCTGACGGTGTTAGCGTAAGGGGCGTAGTCCAGCCCATCACCCGTTCAGCTAGCTGGTTCTCAGTGTATATCATCCACGTCTCTTCCATCACTTCGTAGACAGCCTGGACGAACGTATGGACTGTTGCCGCTTTACCATCGGGCGCAAACGCGATATCCGGGTCGTTGCCCTGGTTATCCTGGACAATCGTGGTTCCCTCGGCATACGCGTCGCCGTCCGCGAGCAGGTTGTAATACCATTCGCCATCTACCTGCGTGAAGACTGACGCATTGGTAACGGGCACAGGCTGTCCGCCAAAGTCCACTTCTACGGACTCGGAGAACGAGATTACAGGCTCGTTCGTCTGGGGGTCAAAGGCGAAATCCATCGATTGCGTGTATCGGTCGTCAGGCAAGTTCTCAGTCTGCCATCCTTCACCGTCAAAGGCTGCAAACGCTAGCTTTGCCTCGTTAACGGGATTCGTGATGCTGTAGACAAGCACACCCCTCCCGTAGGCGATAGCGGGATGCCCGGTCACTGGGTGCATATTCATATTCGCATACGAGATGTTCGGCTCCGTGTTGTCCACGAGCTTAGACGGCCAGATCGCGTGCGCGAGAGGCGCGTGGTAGTACCATAGCTCTTCGTTCGGTGGTTCTTCCGGTCCTGGCGGGTCGTCTTCGCCGAAGACCGCAGCTATGCCAATCTCACCTGTTACCGCAGAGTAATCGACGCTGGCTGCGTAGCAGTTTTCGTACGGCCCATCCACCAGTTCGCTCTGCCAGTCGTCCGCAGTGCTGTTGCCGATAAACAGCGTAAGCATGCCCGTGTCGCCGTCGAACGCTACCAGATAAAGGGAGGAGCCTATGATGACCATGTCCGGATGGTAGTAGCGGTGATCTGCGACGACTTCGTTGTGCACCCACTCGGAAACTCCTTCGTCGTAGTAATGAACGTCGATACCGCCCTCATTCTTGTTCACCGTCGCGATAAGCGGGTGCCCCGCGCCGTCAACGGTAATAGACACGTCGTTGACCGGAATGTCTATGAATTCCTCCAAACCGATGGGAGGCGTTCCCCAGGGCATACCCGCGCCACCCGTCGGCGTTGCATTCAGAGTATCGGTATTCGTTGTCGTGTTTTGGTTGACCGAGCTGTCGCGCGCGCGCACGCCGAACTCGTATGCGGTACCGTTCTCCAGACTCACAACCACGGTTGAGAGCGTGCCTGCCGGATACGTGTTGTCGGGTGTCACCCAATCAACGCCTTCGCTGGCCTTGGCGACGAATAGCAGATACGTGACCGGCTCGGATTCAGCGTCCGTAGCTTCGCCCCAGGTAACGGTCACCTGCCCGTCGCCGGGCACAGCGCTGATGATGCCTTCCTGCGAAGTCCATACTGGCGGCGTTGTGTCGTCCGGGCCGCCACCGCCCACGCTTATATAGTTTACGTTCGTGGTCTCGTTGCCCAGGTCGTCAAACGCCCGCACACTCAGCGAATACATCTGCTCTTCAACGATACCGTCGTTGAGAGTTCTCTCGTATGGGGTATGTTCACCGTCGCCGACTTCGTAAACCCTCACAGACGCGTTACCGAAATTCACCGGTCCCGCGCCCTCTTGCCAGTAGAGCCGATACTTGACCGGCGGCGAGTCAACATCCACCGCTTGCCCGAAAGTAAAATTGATGCTTGCGGGGCTGTCCATCTCGGCTGAGATGATGCCTACGTCCGAAACCCAGGCCGGAGGCATCGTATCTCTGGTGAAGGGCCGGATGTCATCGGACGCGACGCCTACTTCGCCGTCGCCATAAGGATAGAAGACGTAATAGGCCGTATCGTTAGGGGCAGAGTCACTGAATGTATAAAGCAACCGCCCCGGCGGCGCAGTTGCTTCGTCGGGACGCGAGACGCTCACATCGGAACCCGGATCGTCTGGATTCGCTATATACTGACCGCCGGTAAGATCGCTGCGCCAGATGCGGTATCCTTCAATAACGCCGGCGTAATTCATCGCAATTGGCGTTATATCTGCAATATCAACTACGCCGTTTTCGTTACCGTCTACAAGATCAACAACATCGGGATCATCATTCCTCTGCTTCCCGTAGTGCATTGCGATCGGCGTGATATCGTCAATTGCCACGACACCGTCGCGGGTGTAATCGCCGCGGTTTTTCTCCTTCCATTCAAAATCGACGGTTAAATCGTCGACCACGATGGCGATGTCCCGGTCATGCAGCTTATTAACATCACCGATGGGTGCGCCGCTTACAGCTCGCGGCGCAGGCAGCGCACCATTAGCGAACTCAACCGTGAAAAGCTCGCCTGCAGGCACAATCTCATCGCGGTGCGTGCCGATCAGGCTTATGCCAACCGGCAGTGGCCGGCAATCCATAACTGCAAGGCTTATGGAGTGTTCCTCGTCGCCGAAAGCATCACCTACGGAGAGCACTACCGGATGCACGCTCGCAGGATACGCAAGCTCCGCATACAAATCTGCTCCCAGCGGCAGCCCTTCTTCGCGCAGCACCGCCGTAGCTCTAATCCTTCCACCAGATACTATGACCGAAAGCGACACTTGCCCGTCCCCAGGTATCGCATTTCTCGAGCTGTCCAGCATCGTGAGCGAGTATCTATCGGACGATATGTTCTGAGTGGGTACCGACGAAGTGGCACTGCCCTTACCGCAGGCAGACAGCAGCGACATGATGGCTATTGCAGCGAGCAAGCTCGCCGCACTGATTAATCCCTTCCCGATCGCCATGGACTCACCGTCCTTTTTCTACCCCGCAGGTTCGAATCTACTGGGGAAACCAGATGTAAGGCTCCGTATCCTCTTCCAGCTGCTCCAGTATATAAGCCGCCCAAGGATGGTAGCCCTCGTTCCAGCATTCGGATGAATAATCCAACCACAAGCTATCCGGGAATACCTCATCCTGAAACGGCGTCAGCTGGTGCCGCGCGTGACGGCCAATTCTCTTGTTGAGCGCGGTAAGCCGGAGGCTTAGCTCGTCCACATCCATCCTTCGGTCGCTGAAATACCGCTCCATCAGCATAAACGTCCCGCCGGTGTAATGGTCCGACAACCACCTTAGCCGACACTGCTGGCAACAGCGAAGGCGCAGCTTGGCGTCGAAATCACCTTGCAGCGCCATCATAACCATTCTCCGGTAGGACTCCCGGTCCTGCTCCCGCATATCCCCTCGCGCTCGCATATGCTGATGCCGGTCCATCCCGTGTTTGCGCACGCCTTTCTCGCGCTTCTCGCCGCAACAACAGTCGCCGGCAAGGGCGAACGTCACGGCTAACGCCACAAATGCGCAGCCAAGCACCAAAGCCAGAACGATCCGCTTCACCATCACAGTCCCCCTAACAATATTCGCTATACAGATAATACCCTCTAGCACGGCTGTTCGCAATCGCGTGCCATATCACGCTGTTCAGCCAGTTAGTCAAGCGCGCTGACTTGAACCTCGCGGCACCTTTCCCGGCGCCGCTTAGCGGGCCTTCTCTTGTTTCAGGCCATTATCCGCTCTGGTATAATCCCCGCGCTTTCCGCGGTAGCTCAACAGGAAGAGTACCGCCTTTGGCGGGAATAACCAATCCGTTGAGCGCCGCGCTCTGTTATAATCACCGTTGCTATTCCGCGGTAGCTCAACAGGAAGAGCAGTTGGCTGTTAACCAATTGGTTGGGGGTTCGAGTCCCTCCCGCGGAGTATTCAAATTGCGCTGGCGATATGTCGCTCTCAGACTTGATTCCGTTGGAATTGCTGCTATCATATTCTGCTCTGGCAGGGGGAATCCCGGTTCTGCAATGGCAGTGCCGATGCCGGAAATCAAGGAGCTAAAGGTTATCTGATGAACATTTATGTGGGTAATTTGAGCTATTCCACCACGGACGACTCTTTGCGTTCGCTATTCGAGCAGCACGGCGAAGTGTCATCGGCGAAAGTTATCGAGAACCGGGAAACCGGGCGCAGCCGCGGGTTTGGCTTTGTCGAAATGCCAAACGACGAAGAAGCGAAGGCTGCAATCGAGGCCACTAACGACACGGAGTTCGAAGGGCGCACCCTCAAGGTAAACGAGGCCCGCCCAAGAACCGAGCGAGCCTGAGCGCGAGCTTTTCTGCAGCCCCAATACGTCCGCGCCATCCTGAAGAAGGAGCTGGGGCTTCCTCCCGCCCACGCACCGCGCCTTGCAGCCCCGCGCTTTGCTGGACAGAGCGGCAGCTGCGCGCTAGAATCCTGCCGGCGGTGACTGCCGTGACGTTGTGAGTGAGTCCGGTGCGGGGGGAACTGCCTTTCAGCGCCGAACTCCATTGAAGTCCACGACTTGATTCCCGCGGGACAGCTGCCGATGCGACTGTCCGGTTTCTTCGGCCGTGGGATTTATCGGTTGGGGCTTTGTGTAACTCAGGGCCGGAGACAAGTGGCTAAGGGGTTTTCGAATGAACATTTATGTGGGCAACCTGGACTTTTCCTCAACGGAGGACTCCGTGCGCGCGCTATTCGAGCAGCACGGTGAAGTGATTTCTGTCAAGATTATCACCGACCGGTACACGGGTCGTTCGCGCGGCTTCGGTTTCGTCGAGATGTCAAGCGACGACGAGGGGCGGGCTGCTATTGCCGCGCTGGACGGCCAGGAGCTGGACGGGCGGGCGCTCAAGGTGAACGAGGCCCGTCCGAAGACCGAGCGCGGCGGCGGGGGCGGAGGCTCCCGCGAACGCTGGTAGGCCTCGCTTTCAGGCTCCAACTAGTTTCCTGGGACCGTTGGGCTGCACAACGCACGCATAGGCGGCCAGGCTGCTGTGCTGTCCTGCATCCCCTCGGTCCAAGCGCAAAGCGCGCTGCATTGGGCATCCTCCGAGAAGCCACATTCCCTGTATTTCGCTATGGTGTATTATGTGCATGCTCCCGCTGATGCGGGGCCGCGGGGAGGACGCGATGGGTACGGATTTTGTAATTGTCAGCACGACGATAGATTCGACGGAAAAGGCCGGCTGGCTGGGGCGCGCTATGGTCGAGATGCGCCTTGCGGCCTGCGTGCATATGATGCCCATAGCCACGGTCTACCGCTGGAAGGGCGACATCAAGACCGCCGAGGAGTACCGCATACTGGCCAAGACCCGCGCCGACCTCGCCGACACGCTGGTGGAGTTCATCAAGGAAAACCACACCTACGAGGTGCCGGAAGTGCTGGTGACACCCGTGCTCTCCGGCCACAAGCCCTACCTTCAGTGGATCTCCGACGAAACCGGCCAGAACCCGGCGACTGATTGAGGGGCACGCAGAGTTAGCACACGTGCCCATAACCAAAGCTACCGGCGATTCAATTCCTATCAGCGGAAGTTGCCTCATCAGCAGGATTAGCCTACTATAGTGATGGCTGAGAAGATTACTTAAGATTGACGGAGACCACTGATGGGACACTCGACGCTTAAGAACCTGCCGCGCTACCCCAGTTATCTTGAAGTAATAGCGCAATTAGAAGGGGATAGCGTTGATGTGGCACAAATTGCGAAAGCATCCCTGCAAGCTGTGAAGCGTCAAATGACTAGCGAGCATACCGTTGATATAGCAGCAGACGCTTTTTATGTCCTTGTTAAGCTCGCGTGCGCGGGACGTAAAAAGGAATACGATAATGTGCTCGAAGAGCTTGGCATTAAGCTCGATAAGCCATCCTCTCCGTTTCTTCTCACGGCAGAGATAGGAGAATACGTTAGGAAGCGATATAGAGGGTCCTCTGCGAGCTTTAGGGAGATAGCTGTCGAAGCCCTACAGAACACGGTTACTAACATTATGGTAGAGACGCTGCCAAGCCTCTTTGAGGCATCGACAAATGACATAGCTCTATTTATTAAAAGCATGGGAAAGGAAAGGACGTTTGAGCAAGCGACAAGGAGCTTTTTTGCCAGCTTCGTAGCAAAGACCATCTCCTTCGTCGTGGACCATGAACTTGGCAATGTCGTGGGGCTTAGCGCGTTTGGCGATAACAACGATGCAGCATATCTTCTACATAATATAGACACGTACACACATGATATCGCCATTGTAGTCGAAGAGTTCTCTGGGGGATGGCTAGGCAAGACATATCAGCAGATGGATGGCAATATTGGACGCGAGGAGAGCAAAAAGTTCGCAACCTACGCTCTCAAGAAGCTTCGTAAAGCACTCGAAAAGACGGAGGGCTGGAAGTGAAACGCTTCCTTTTCTTGTGTGAGGATTCGGAATGCCCAGCAGAACTGGCCAGAGCACAGTACAATCACCAGTATCATCTATCGCACAAGAGCGGCAAGCGTAATATATATTTAACAGCAGAGCCTTTTAAACGCTTAGCTCTACTTCAATCTCCACTTGCGCAAGATTTAATTAGGATTGCCGCATACGTCTACGTTGCAGACACTACAGTATCCAGAGGTGGAGAAAAGGACATCTTGTTAAAGAACTGGGAAAGACACTTCACTTTTGTAGTACCGGTAAGTTCGGCAAACTACAATACTTGGAATGGTAAGAATGTACGTAAGTCACTTGAGAATACACTGTCGCTGTTGACTGGCGATACATACACATTTCACTTCGTGAAAGGATACGTAACTCAGAATGACCTTTTGTTTAAACCTTCAGACCAGCACGAGATATACGGAGATGTAGCTGTGCTATTTTCGGGAGGTGTGGATTCCCTATACGCCACGCTCAGGTTATTAGAGGATGGCAAACGACCACTACTAGTCAGCCACACACCACGCAGCTCGCTTCAAAGCCTACAAGGCAGACTACTTAGTGAACTCAAGGGCTACAGCCATCATCACTTAAATCAATTCGGCGCGAGGATTCATAGGAAAGGTAAACCAGCAGCCAAGGAACACACTCAGAGAAGCAGAGGATTCTTATACTTGAGTCTTGGATGCGCTCTTGCACTAGATCTCCGTCTAGACTCTGTAGTCTTAGCGGACAACGGAGTCGTGTCACTGAATCTCGCGAAACTCGAAGAATCTGTTGGTACAAAGAACTCGCGCGCAACATGGCCTCCTTTCCTACAAGCATATAAGAAACTTATAGCCCAGATTGCAGACGTGCCAATTGACATTGCGAATCCCCTTCAGTTCATGACCCGCGCAGAAACTATGAGTAGCCTGCAGAAACTCGGTGCAGAAAGGCTTCTAGAATACACTGTCTCATGCGCACACACGCGAGAAACAACAGGTCGCCAGCCTCACTGCGGAATCTGCTCACAGTGCATTGATAGACGCTTCGGGTCTATTGCAGCGGGTCTAGAGGAATACGATCCTGCTGAACGTTACAGAAAGAACATATTCACAGAAAGCTTGGATGAAGGAACGGAAATCAAACTTGCCCTCGGGCACACGCGGTTTGCCAGGGAGGTTATTCAGAACTATGGTAAGTCAGGCGAGAGTCTTTTTAGCAGATGGCCAGAGCTAAATGATATCGTTAGCACCTACAATCCAACCGATCAAGGTCATGTAGCGAAATCTCTTACAACCCTACTTGCCCGTCACTCCCTCGAAACTCTTGGAGTCTTGACCAAGGAATTTCAGCGTCACCGTACTGCGATAGAGAACTGGGAAATACCATCAACTTCGCTTCTTGCCCTTGAGAATAATCCTGGAATCGTCTACGAACCGCCCCCCGCAAGACCACTAAAAGAAAGTGTTGCCTTCGCGTTAAACCTCATAACTCGAGTATCTCGAGCTGAACCAAAGCGCGTTCGGGGCTACGCCCCCATGCTAATCTTCCTGAGTTCAGTCTTCCAGGGAATGATGGCACTGAGAAGCCGCTTGAAGTCATCTATAGAGAGTTCCTTCGAGGGAGAGTTTAAACTGTTGACATATGAAAGCGAGCCAGCAGAATCAACCACTCCCGAGAACGCAATCCGCAAAATGATCGAGGATTCGACCATGTACGTAGCTCTGTTCGATGTTAGATCTGGTAGCAATGTGCCAGGAGACAAAGAGCTATCCATAACTGCTCTTGAATACCGAATCGCGCGCGAATCGGGCTTGCCGCGATTGGTTTTTGTTTCACCAGAACGCAAAGGCCGAGATCCCACATTGCAGAGCTTCCTTGACAACCAGGTCAGGGACTTCGGCACAGGAGTGAAATATAGCGAAGTCGACTTCGCAGATGAAAGGAGCCTAATCAGAGAAGTCCGAAGAGCGATTCTACGAGAACTCAAAACGGGATATGCCCCTCAGACAAGCTAATACGCTTCTCCCACCCCCCCCCATACTTTACGGCGGTATAGTAGTGTGATAGACTAGGGTATCGTGGCGGATAAGTTTATCCATATTCGCGGGGCGCGGGTGCACAACCTCAAAAACCTCGACGTCAAGCTGCCCCGCGACAGGCTGCTGGTCTTCACCGGCGTGTCCGGCAGCGGCAAAAGCTCGCTCGCGTTCGACACGCTCTACGCCGAGGGCCAGCGCCGCTATTTGGAATCGCTTTCCAGCTACGCCCGCCAGTTCCTGATGAACTTCGACAAGCCCGAGGTCGAGCAGATAGTCGGCCTTTCGCCCACCATCGCCATCGAGCAGCGCACCGCCAGCCACAATCCGCGCTCCACCGTGGGCACCGTCACCGAAGTCTACGACTACCTGCGCGTGCTTTACGCGCGCGTCGGCGTGCAGCATTGCGTGAAGTGCGGCAAGGTCGTGGGCAAGCAGACGGTGGACAACATCGTGGACGCTGTTCTTAGTTTCCCGCGCGACAGCCGCATCTACCTGCTCGCGCCGGTAATAATCGGGCGCAAGGGCGAGTACCGCGACGTCTTCACCGCCGCGCGCGCATCGGGCTTCGTCCGCATGCGCGTCAACGGCCGCATCGTCTCGCTCGACGAAGAGATTCGCCTGGACAAGAAGCGCAAGCACAACATAGAAATCGTGGTCGACCGGCTGCGCATCGATCCTGCGGAGCGCACGCGCATCGCCGAATCCGTGGAGACCGCGCTTGCCGAAAGCGAGGGCGTCGTGCTCACGCTGGACGCGGACTCCGGCGAGGAGCGCGTATTCAGCCTGAAGCTCGCCTGCACCGAATGCGCCATCTCCTACGAAGAACTCACGCCGCAGATGTTCTCATTCAACAATCCGCAGGGGATGTGCGAAGCCTGCGACGGGCTGGGCATCAGCCAGGAAGTGGACCTGGAAACTCTCATTCCCGACCCGAGCCTTCCCATCAGCGAGGGCGCGATAAAGTTCTTCGGCCTCAACGCCGGCCCCGGAAGCTGGAGCTACGAGTGCATGAATGACGTTCTGCGCTCAATGGACGCTGACGATAAGACACCGTGGAACGAGCTGTCGGCGAAAGTGCAAAAAGCATTGCTTTACGGCACGAAGTTCCGCCGCCGCGGGCGGCTGAGAGTCGCCGAAGGCGTCGTCAACACAATCAAGCGCCTTTACCACGAGACCCAGAGCGAAGGCGCGCGCCGCTACTACTCCTACTTCTTCGCCAATAGCCCGTGCAAGACGTGCGGCGGCAAGCGCCTGAAGCCCCAGCCGCTTGCAGTGCGCGTTGCGGGGAAAGCCATTGACGCGGTAACTGATATGCCCGTGACGGACTCTCTAGCGTTCTTTGAGGATATCCGCTTGGAGGGCGCAAGCGCGGAAATCTCGCGCGAGCTTATTAAAGAAATCCGGTCGCGCTTACAGTTTATGGCGGACGTCGGATTGGGCTACCTGACGCTGTCGCGAAGCGCGCCGCACCTTTCGGGCGGCGAGAGCCAGCGCATCCGCCTGGCGTCACAGATTGGCAGTGGGCTTACCGGCGTACTCTACGTGCTGGACGAGCCCAGCATTGGATTGCACTCGCGCGACATCGGGCGGCTGCTGAAGACGCTGACCTACCTGCGCGACCTGGGCAATACGGTTATCGTGGTGGAACACGACCGCGCGACGATGGAAGCCGCCGACCGCGTGTTCGACTTCGGGCCGGGCGCGGGCGTGCACGGGGGAAAGATCGTTGCTGAAGGAACGGCAAAAGAACTAGCTGGGAACGGCAAAACCCTCACCGGCAAATACTTAAGCGGCGAGCTTAAGATTGACGTGCCCAGGCGGCGGCGCGATGGCAACGGCCACGCGGTAAAAGTCACCGGTGCCCGCGCGCACAACCTCAAGCGCATCACGGTGAATTTCCCGCTGGGACGCTTCATCGCCGTGACCGGCGTCTCCGGCAGCGGTAAAAGCTCTCTCATCAACGATACGCTATACAAGGCGCTTTACAACTACATAAACCGGGGCCTGCAACGCACCGGCCCGTTCGACCGTATCGAAGGCGTTAAAGAGAATGTCGACCGCGTCATCCGCATCAGCCAGAAGCCCATCGGCCGCACCCCGCGCTCAAATCCCGCAACCTACACCGGCGTGTGGGACCCCATCCGCAAGCTCTACTCCGAGCTGCCCGAGAGCCGCGTGCGCGGCTACAAGCCGGGGCGCTTCAGCTTCAACATGCGCGGCGGGCGCTGCGAGGCCTGCCAGGGCGACGGCGTCAAGCGCGTAGAGCTGCACTTCCTGCCCGACGCGCACGTGACGTGCGAAGAATGCGGCGGCAAGCGCTTCAACCGCGAAACCTTAACCGTCGCCTACAAGGGCAAGAATATCTTCGACATCCTGCAGATGACCGTCGCCGAAGCCGCGGAGCACTTCAGCGCCATCCCGCCGATTGTGCGCGTCCTGCAGACGCTCATTGACGTGGGACTTGACTACATCACGCTGGGCCAGCCTGCCCCCACCCTTTCAGGCGGCGAGAGCCAGCGCGTGAAACTCGCCAAAGAACTCACCAAGCGTAGCACCGGCAAAACGCTTTACCTGCTCGACGAGCCCACGACCGGCCTGCACTTCGAGGACATCCGCAAGCTGCTGGGCGTGCTTAACCGGCTGGTGGACGGCGGCAACACCGTCGTCGTCATCGAGCACAACCTGGACGTAATTAAGTGCGCCGACTGGGTGATTGACCTGGGCCCGGAGGGCGGCGAAGCCGGCGGACTCATCGTCACCGAAGGCACGCCGGAGCAGATAGCGAAACACCCCGCCAGCTACACGGGGAAATATTTGAAGCAAACACTCAAATTTCGACGTAATCAGAAGAACAGGTAGCGTCCGCGTAGCTCCGATTACCCCGGTGCTATAATCGGAATGCCGGTTGCGGGCGACGAGTTCGCGGCCGGTAGCTTCGAGGTTCGAGGGGGAATGCGCCAGTGAACGTCATCGTCATTTTGATACTCGCGCTAATCGCGTACGTCTTCGGCTACTTCGTTTACGCGCGCTTTATCTCCCGCCAGCTCGGCGTGGACGACGCGCGCGCAACTCCCGCGCATGCGCAGAGCGATGAGCGCGACTACGTTCCGGCGCGGCCCGTCGTGCTGTTCTCGCACCACTTCGCCACCATCGCCGGAGCCGGGCCAATCATCGGCCCCACGATAGCAATCGTCTATGGCTTCGCGCCTGCGCTGCTATGGGTTATCTTGGGCGGAGTGTTCCTGGGCGCGGTGCACGACTACACGTCGCTGTTTGTCAGCCTGCGCCAGAAGGGATGCAGCATCGCCGAGGTCACCGGCGAGACCACAGGCGGGCTGGGCTTTTTCCTCTACATCGCCTTCACCATCCTGCTCATCGTCCTGGTCACCGCCGCCTTCCTTAACCTCTCGGTACAGGCGCTCACGAGCTTCTATCCCGCGTCCGCCTTCCAACTTTCGGGAATGGAAACGGTGCCCATACACACATTCATAGCCAAAGGCGTGACGCAGGTGCGCATCGGCGGCATCGCGACAATGAGCGTCATCATAATGACCGCGTTCGCGCCGATTCTGGGCTGGATGCTGTTTAAGAAGCGCATCCACTCGCTGCCCGCGTCGCTCATCGCCATCGTTGTGGCGGTAGGCTCTGTGTGGTTCGGCATGTACTTCCCGGTATCTTTCGGAGCGATGAGCGCGGATGGAATTCGGCTCGTCTGGATGCTGTGCCTGACGCTTTACGTATTCTTCGCTGCTGCGATACCGGTATGGATGATCCTGCAGCCGCGCGACTTCGTGAATGCCTTCATCCTCTACACCGGCATTGCGCTGCTGATAATCGCCACCGTTGGCGCGGGATTGCGGGGCGCCACGACCGCAACGATGCCCGCGTGGAACATCGCGGAAGGCACAAGGTACCTGGGCCTCATCTGGCCCATCCTCTTCATCACCATCGCTTGCGGGGCAATATCGGGATTCCATTCGCTCGTCGCCGGAGGCACGACTTCCAAGCAGTGCGACCGCGAGCGCAGCGCGGTAAAAATCGGCTACGGCGGAATGCTGCTGGAGTCGCTGCTGGCGGTGCTCGTAATCATCGCGCTTGTCGCCGGGCTGGGGCAGTTGAAGTTCATGGAAGTCGCGTATCCGGTCGGAGGCGGCGGCAACTTCGTGCTGGCTTTCGCTATGTCAATGGGCGGCTTGCTGCAAAAGGGCATCGGCATCCCGCTATACCTCGGCACCATCTTCGGCATCCTGATGCTGGAGGGATTCCTTATCACCACACTGGATTCCGCGGTGCGCCTGAACCGTTACCTGCTAGAGGAATTGTGGAAATACATCTTCAAAGGGAATATTCCGAAGCTGCTGCGCGCGCCCAACGTCAATGCTCTGATTTCGGTTGTGCTGATGTTCCTGCTGGCATTCTCCAACGGCGTCAATGCCATCTGGCCGCTTTTCGGCGCCGCCAACCAGATGATGGCCGGCCTGACGCTCATCGCCGTCTCGCTGTGGCTGCTGTACCGCGCGCGCCCGGCGTGGTACACCATCTATCCGGCGGTGTTTATGATTGTGACCACGGTGGCTTCCATCGGCATCACTACATGGTCTAACCTAAGTAAGCTCATTGAGCGCTTCGCCTATCCCACTCTAACGCTCGTGCTCTTCGGCGTTATCCTGCTGCTGTTCAGCCTGGGAGTTGTCTGGCTGGGCATCGTAAAAGCCATCGAGTTCCGCTCCGGCCCCAGCGCCGTCGCGCGCTAGACGGCAATGGGCTGAGCGTTTAAATGGGACCTTATTGCCTTAGGCTACTGCCGGACCAGGTATTCGAGCAGCGGCTGCCACTTGATGTGGGCGAACGTGATGGTCCCGCCATTAATACGGGAAGGCATGCTCAGGCAGCGATTCACCTGTGAAAGCAGCTTATCCGGACTCCCGATTACGCCAATCCCGAACTTCCTCTTAATGCCCTTCAACTCTACGTAGGTGAAGTCTTCCATCTCGACTTCCGAGTAGTTGGGTGATAGCGTGTAGTCTTCCTTGTGGCACATCGCGCAGCTCCGGTTCTCCGGCCCCCACCCGTTGGGATCGTAGAATATCTCCTCGCCCACCAGGTAATCGCTGCCCTCCTTGGGCTGCTGAGCTTGATTGATGGCGTTCATCACCGGCTTATACGCGACGATGACTACGACGATTATCGCTGCAATTACGATCCAGCTGTAGTCAAAAGGTTTACTCACGATTTCACTCCTATTCCCCTAGTTCGGCCGGTGCGCTGCCGGGAAAAACATCAAGAGCGGCTTTCTCCGCGGCCTCTGATACGTCTTCGGATGAATCCTCAACATCCACGCGCACTTCCACGCTTTCGCCAAAATGCCGCTTCACCAGAGCTGCAAGCAGGCGCAGGTGCTTTTGGTCTCTCAGCAAAGGCACGAAATAGCGCAAGCGGTAAGGATAGCTGATGGTTAGCATTTCGCCCTCAAGCGTCGCCGCGGGCCCTTCAAATACAAGACAGAAAGTCGCCACGCTTTCCTTTCGCAAGTCGGTCATTACGCTTCGCCACCGCGGATCGGCGGCAAGCCCGGCGTCACGAGACTCCGAATCTACCTTTGCACCGGCCTTGACCGATTCCGCGGGGACTGTGGAGCCCGATGCTCCTTTGTGTTCGTTTTTCGCCAGCGCGGCCCGCAGCTTGTCGTTAAACAGCTCCGCAGTGCCGGGATCCTCCGGCTGCTCAGCCCCTTCCTGGGCAGGCTTAAGCTCATCCTCATCCGTAAGCGGCACGGGCTCATCGTCAGGTGCTGCACCCTCAGGCAACGGCGCTGAAGGCTCGGATGTTCCCTTTTTTGACAAAGAAGGCGCATGCTCTGTCGCCTTTTGCGCGGACGGCTCCTGCTTTGGCGCCTTTTTACGGGGTTGAGCTTCCGTGCGCGGCGCGCTCTTGCCCACAGGCAACAGGCTGGGCACGCCTTCGCGCAGCGAGTTGCGGTTTCCCGCACTTGACACTGCGCCGCCGGGCGCTCCCGCCGCGAATTTATCCGCTATCCTGTAGAGCGTGATGCGGAACAGCAGCGCGGGATTGCCCTCGCGCTTCAGCCGGTTGCCGGCTTCCCAGCACTCGCCGATGGCGCTTACGACCGCTTGCTCTGAAGGCTGGTCGTACGCGAAGCCGCGCTCCTCCATCGCCTTTTGCAGCCGGGCGCGGTTCAGCAGGAAGCGCTCCAGCATCTCCGCAATCTCCACCAGCAGCCACTCCGGATCTTTGCCCGACGCGATAAGGTCCTTTGCCACGTCGTTAATCTTCGCAGAATCGCGCCGAATGACTGCGACGCACAGGTCAACGATGTGCTCCATGCTGGTAAGGTAAAACAGCTCCTCGACGTCATCGCGTGTTAGCGATTTCTCGCGGTATATCATCGCCTGGTCGAGGTGGCTGATGGAGTCGCGCACGCACCCGCCGGCAAGCTCCGCCAGCAGCAGCGCCGCGTCTTCCGCGAGATCGTATTTCTCCGACTTCGCAATCTTTAGCAGGTGTTCCGCCAGCGGCTTGTAAGCTATGAGATGGAACTCGAACTTCATTACGCGCGAGAGTATCGTCAGCGGGAGCTTATGCGGCTCGGTGGTGCAGAGGACGAAAACCACGTGCTTTGGCGGCTCTTCCAGCGTCTTTAGCAGCGCATTGAACGCGGGACCGGTTATCATATGCGCTTCGTCAATGATGTATGTCTTGTATTTGAAACGCGCTGGGGCGTACTGCACGCGCTCCCGCAGGTCGCGGATATCGTCGATCCCCCGGTTGCTGGCGGCATCTATCTCGATTACATCAGGGGCAGAACCATCCGCAATTGCCGTACATACTTCGCAGTCACCGCAGGGATCACCCTCCTTCGAATTGGGGCAGTTCAGCGCCTTAGCGAAAATGCGCGCGATACTGGTTTTGCCGGTTCCGCGCGGCCCGGAAAACAGGTATGCATGCCCCACCCGTCCGTGCTTCAGGCTGTTGCGAAGAATCTGCGTGACGTGCCGCTGCCCGACTACTTCAGCGAAGTTCTTGGGCCGGTATTTGCGATACAACGCCTGAAAAGCCACAACCCCATTATAGGGCATCCCCGTTGCGCCATTAGGGGCTTTGCCGATTCATCTTGGGATTTAACGACGACGGCGGTCTGGAAGCGGCGGAAACGGTAGCAAAGACTGGATGCCCTGCGGCTGCAGGGATTGCACATTCAACACTTCAGCGCGGCAGTCTGCGCAGACGTGTTATGATTCTGCCGTTCGGTTCGCTGTAACCACGGTGAAAACATGCTGGCAACACTAATCGGGGATATAGTCCTCATTTGCGCCCTGTCCGTCCTCATCATAATGCTCTGCCACTGGTTCCATATTCCCCCAATAATCGGTTTTTTGGTAACGGGCATCGTCGCCGGGCCATACGGCCTGGGGCTCATCGAGGTAGTCCACGAAGTCGAGATGCTCGCGGAAATAGGCATAATCCTGCTCCTGTTCACCATCGGCATCGAGTTCTCACTTAAAAACGTGCTTCAGATTGGGAGGACCGTCCTCCTTGGCGGGACGCTTCAGGTTCTGCTAACGGTAGGGATAGTCTTCGCTATCGCGTTTTACATTACGCATTCCATCGGCCAAGCTGTCTTCGCGGGATTTCTCGTGGCGCTGAGTAGCACCGCGATTGTGCTGAAAACTCTTCAAGAGCGCGGCGAAATTGAGAGCCCGCACGGACGCTCCGCTCTGGCGATTCTCATCTTCCAGGACATTATAATCGTGCCGTTTATGCTCCTTACGCCCGTGCTTGCGGGCGTAGATAAAGGCGATGCGTCAGCTATGTGGCTCATCCCGAAAGCGGTCGCCATCATCGTATTCACCGTGTTAGCAGCTAAATGGATTGTCCCCGCTCTGCTGTTTCGAATAGCAGCAACGCGCAACCGCGAGCTCTTTCTAATTTCCATCCTGGCCATCTGCTTCGTTGTTGCATGGCTCACATCCACATGGGGATTGTCTCTTGCGCTTGGCGCATTCCTCGCGGGCTTGATTATCTCGGAATCCGAATACAGCCACGAGGCTTTCGCGAACGTCGTGCCGTTCCGGGCTGTTTTCACCAGCTTCTTCTTCATCTCCGTCGGCATGCTGCTCAACGTAAGCTTCTTCGCGGCGCATGTGCTCCTGATTTTGCTACTCTCCGCCGGTGTTCTAGTTGTAAAAGCGTTCCTGGCTACAGTGGCGGCCAGCATACTGGGATATCCTATGCGAACCTCGGTATTAACCGGGCTGTCCCTTAGCCAGATCGGTGAGTTCTCCTTCCTGTTGGCCGGCGTGGGTGTCGTCTACGGCCTGCTGCCGCCGGATGCCTACCAGGCGTTCCTTGCGGTGGTGATAATCACAATGGCCACCACCCCGTTCGTCATCGCCGCTTCCTCCAGAGCGGCCGATTTGGTTCTGGCGCTGCCCCTGCCGCACCGGATGAAACACGGTCTTGACCTGGGTGTTCCAACGCCATCGGATTCAGCAGCCGAAGCGCTTAGCGACCACCTGATTATCATCGGCTACGGTATTGGCGGCGTGAATATAGCGCGGGCTGCCAGAGCCTCCGGCGTGCCTTACTTCATCGTAGAAATGAACGCGGCCACCGTATGGGCCGAGAAAAAGCGCGGGGAAAACATAATGTTCGGCGACGCGACCCACGAAACCGTCCTGCAATACGCCGGAATCAAGGACGCCAGAGTGCTCGTTGTCGTCATCTCCGATCCTGCTGCAACACGCAGGATTACGGTCGCCGCGCGCCGGCTCAACCCGAAGCTGAGCATCATTGTGCGGACGAGATTTCTTCAGGAGATGAATCCTCTGTACGCGCTGGGCGCGAGCGAGGTCGTCCCGGAAGAGCTCGAGACTTCGCTTGAGCTATTCACCCGGGTACTGGCGAAATACCTGGTTCCGCAAGACGAAGTTAAGCGCCTGATTCGCGAGGCGCGGGTGGATGGATACAAGATGCTGCGAGATGTTCCAGCCAAATTCCTCGACCTGGAGCGCATGCACTGCGACATACCGGGACTGGAGGTAAGCACGATAAAGGTGGCCGAGGACTCGCCCGCAGCTGGGCAATCCCTTGAGGAAATCAACTTGCGCCAGGAATACGGGGTAACGCTTGTCGCCATTCAGCGGGAAGACGAAGCGATACTCAATCCCGGTGCCGACGTCGTGCTGCTCCCCGGGGATGTGGCAATGCTGCTGGGCTATCCTGAAGGCGTGGAAAAGGCCTTCGGATTGTTTCAGCCGTCCTCCGGTCGGCAAGACCGCTTCCGAGAATCACCGTGACGCGCCGGATATCCGGCAGAAACCAAGCCAAATCCCGCCCCGAAGCAGCCGATATACGGCAACAGCCAAGCGTTCACCGCAATTAACCGGTATAATAAGATAACGCGGGGCGAGCGTATCATGAAGCCGCCCTGCACCGGGAGGTGGAAGCTGAATGAGAAACCGCGTAGTCTCGTGGGGAATTATTATCTCGATTATCCTTCTGCTCGTCGCCGCCGCGTGCGTACCTTCAACCGAAGACGAAGGGCCTGCAATTGAGAAAGGCCCGGCCCGCGGCATCGGAGGCGTCGAGGCTGAAGAGCCGGTGCGGGTAAGCGACATGGACCTCGGGGGAACCGGCGATCCGGAACTTGACCAAATCGCGCGCGACGTCCTGGATGCAAGGGGCGCGTTCGTCTCCGGCGGCGAAAAGTCCGAAGACGAATGGATGAGCTACCGGAATACCCTCAGCGCGAAGGTGAAAGACAACCCGACACCGTTCGCGTACTGGCTTCTGGCAGGCGTGAATAACACTATTTCAGAGGGCTCGGCCGAAGCGCTCGCGGCGGCCAAGATGTCAGTAACACTGGCTCCAAGCTCAAGTTGGGCTTTCGACATGCTCGGCTTTGTGTTGTCTTCCGCTGGTTTAGAGAAGGAGGCGCAAGCCGCTTTCGGCAGGGCGCTCGATAATGCCGGCAGCGGGATAAAGCCCCCTTATACCAGGACGATGGCGGGGGGGCAGGACGACGACATCACCGGTGGCGGGCAGGACGACGATATCATGGCTGGCGGCGGGCAAGATGACGACATAATGGCCGGCGGTGGGCAGGATGAGGATATCATGGCCGGCGGCGGCCAGGACGATGACATCTTGCGCGCGATTGGCGAAACCGCTTTTGAAGATGTCCGGATGAGCCACCTAATCCCTTCGCCCGCTCTGGTGAAAAAGCACGGGAGTGTGCCGATAAAGCCGACCGCGCTCGGCCTTCCCGGTGCTGAAAGCCCAGAAGAAGCGGATGTCGCGCGCCGCGTGCTGACGCCGCAAGGATACATAATGCGCCCGGGGGAAATGAAGGACCGCGACTGGAGCGATATCGCGAAAGCCCTGCGCAACCGGCTGCGGAAGGACCCCAGCGCATTCAAAGCCTGGCTGGCGGCGGGAATCATCCTCAACGACGCTGAGTGGGGAGATACCGAGAAGGCCGGTGAAGCGCTTCGGGCGGCGCAGCAGGCGGTTGAGCTGGCGCCCGATTCGGCACGCGCCTACTATATGCTGGGCCTAGCGTACTACTTCTACAAGATGCCCGCGCGCGCGGTAAACCAGCTTAACAAGGCGGTGGAACTCGACAAAAACCTCGCCGCGCCGCATTTCGTGCTCGCCGATATCTACGCGCGGCAGAAGGACTACCGCCGCGCGAGAGCCGAACTCCAGGCGATTATGGACCTCGGCAAATCCGGCGAGCCCGAATACGAAACCGCCGCGCAGAAGCTGCAATTGCTCGACAAGCCGAAGTAGGACGCGGCCGATAACGACTGAGCTTGACCTGCGCTCCCTGGAGATTATTGCGGGGGGCGGTAAGCCGGGTTCTGTCCATCCGCTAAAAGCGGACTGGGCGGCCATTTCTCTAGCCCCGGCGTCTCCGCCGGAGTCCAGCGGACTTAAAGTGACACCGGCGAGCTACCGGTATGCCCCGCCTTTCGGCGTGGCATCGTCACCTGCCTTGCACCGGACGGGGTTGCCCACCCGGGAACTTCACAGCCCCGGACGTGCGCTCTTACCGCACGGTTTCACCCTTGCCAGAGGACTCAACCGAAATTTCGGCCGAGGCCGGCCTGACGCCGACGCGCCGACCGAGGGTCTGGCGGTTCTTTTCTGTGGCGCTTTCCATATCCCGCTCGCACGGGATTCCGGGAGTTACCCGGCGCCCTGCTCTGCGGTGCCCGGACTTTCCTCATCCGCCTTCGCACAAGGCTACGGCGGACGCGACCGCCTGGCCCCCCGCATTAATATAATACCAGAAATATGGCTTTATTAGCTCCCGCGCCCGGCGGGATTGCTTTTATCATCCGCTCGCGCCGGGCCTGCATGCGGGCAATCGCGAGAGTGCCGTCGCATACGACCATTCTGGCGCATCCAGCTCATCAGCCAGCGTCGGCTGAAGTATAGCGGGTTGCGCGGCAAAAGCAGCCACGCGCTCTAGCATTTCGACAAGCTCCGGCGTAAGGTCCCCCGCACTCAAATTCGCCAGGTCGGCCAGCGCTGCTACGTTGTCCAGATGCAGCTTCTTCCCTGCGGAAGCGCTCAGCGAATCCTGGACGAGTGTAGCCCCTTCCGCACTCACGTGCAGTAAGCATCCTGCGCGCGAGTCGTATACGTCAAAGCCTGCGACGCCGAGTTTGAGTTCTAAATAGTCCTGATTCTCCGAGCCCGCGGCAGCATGTTGCGAAAACACTGCCCAAACTTCATCACCTTCGCACACGAGCCGGGAGTCAACGTTAACAATGCCGGGATAGCAGAGCGCGCTGAAACTGCCTTCGGTAAACGCGATTAGGGCCGAGCGCAGGCGCTCACGCCACGGCTCGTCCGGCCAACTATTCTCCTCCTCACCCAGCATTTCTCCGGCGAGGCCCAGAAGCGCGTCCAGCGTTCTGTTGGCTTCTTCATCGCCAAAGCGCGCCGCCGTGCGCGGATAGTCGCCTCCCTCAATCACCGTGATGGACACGTAGGGGTATCCCTCCGTGCGCAGGCTCAGCCTGCTCTTGCCCGCAAACGGATGCCAATCCACGCGCAGGTCGTCTTTTGCCAGCGTCAAGTAGCGATAGGTCGCGCCGTTGCGCACCTCGGAAATGCTGACATCCCCGACCTGCACCCGCGCTGGCGCTTCATCATTCCACGGCGAAAACAGGCTCGCGACAGACCCGCTGCCTTCGAAGGTCACAGCCCAGGGCTCGGTTAGCTTCTTGACCGCGTCTCTCTCCAGTTTGGGCAGCCGCTCGAAATCGCGCGTCGCCAACCACTCCTCAGTTCTTACGAGCCTGTCCACTGCGCCCGGCAGCGTATCCGGCGATGCGCGAAGGATGCTTAAAGCTTCGGCGATGCCATTCTTCAACCTCTCCACCAGCGCTTCCGACTCCTCGTCATCCTCGGCGTAGACGGCATAGTCGCCCTTGCCCTGCTCAATGACTGCCGTTCCGCTTGATGTGGTTGCCATGCTCCGGTCGTCCCAGAGATACAATTGCAGGACGGGACCGCCAATCCACAGCCGAATGATTTCGTCCGGCCCATAGAGCACACTCGCAGCCATTACGAAGCCTGATTCTCCCACGGTTGTCTCCAGCCGCATGCGGCGCTGGGAGATGTCCTTGACCCGCCCGGCGATCTGCCGTAGGCTCCACGGCCAGGGCTTGTGCTGGCGCATTTCTTCGGCGATGCGCTGTGCTGTGAGCGCCGCGATAGCCGGTGATAATGGCGACTTTTCGCTCAGCTTCTTATCGGACGGGAAGACTCCGGCATAGCCTCTTGGATAGGGCCATACGTATCCGGTCTCGTACGTCTCGCCTGCTTCATTGCGCCCGACTGCCAGTCGCATGCGGTCATCTCCGCTATACACGTCATAGCTGACCGTATCCCAGGACTTGTCTTCGTCCTTCACCACGCGCACGTCGCCCAGATGCCACTCGTCGGGATTCAACCGCGCATCAACGCCTTCCCAGGCGTAGGCCGACGCGCTGCGCACGCTCTCCCAGTCAAGCAGGCAGTACAGCCCGAACAAACAGACCGCGCCTACCACAACTCCCCATGCTATGCGCCTGACGCTCATACCAAGATTATACCGCGCGCGTTACGTCCCTGGCTGCACGCAGCAGTCCATCTCACTTACTCACGCAGGAACCACCCCTACAATCCCATAAGCTCCCGGACATACTTCACCGGTATCGTGCCGTGCGCCAGTAGCTCATTGTGGAACTTGCGCAAGCGGAACTTGTCGCCCGCGCGCTCCTTGTAATCCTCCAGCAGCTCCAATATCAACTTCTTGCCCAGCAGGTAGCTCATCGGCTGCGTCGGCGTCTGGCAGTAGCGGCGCACCTCGGCGATGGCGTTGACTTCCTCCAGCTTCGCTTCCTTCACCAGAAACCTCACCGCCTGGTCAAACGTCATCTTTCCCGTGTGCAGGCTCACGTCCACAATCACCCGGCAGGCGCGCCACAGCGCGTCTTTTAGCTGCAACAGCCGGCTGCGCATCTCACGGTAAAATCCCTGCTCCCACATCATCTCCTCACAATATAGCGCCCAGCCCTCGGCGAACACGCTGGTGCGCATCATGTGGCGCATCTTATCGGGATGGTAGGAAGCGATGGAAAGCTGCAGGTGGTGGCCGGGATAGCCTTCGTGCAGCGCGGTCACCGCGATGCCCGCCTTGGGATGACCTTCCAGCTGCTCCTTCGCCTTCGCGCGCGGCGTCCCCTTGGCCACCTTCGTCACCCAGAAGATGCCTTCCCTCTTTTCCTCAAACGGCGCGGGTGAAAGGTACGCCGCGTATGGAATAATCGGCTTCGCGAAGTCCGGCGTTTCGACGACGCGCAGTTTTTCGCGTTTGGGGAATGAAACGAGCTTGTTTTTGCGGACGAAATCCCGCGCGCGCTTCATCTCTTTGGCGTAGAAATCCACGAGCCTCGCGTTGCTCGGATGGTCCTGCTTCAGCTCGTCGACGAGGCGCTCCCACGGCTTCGTGCGGCTGATTTTGCGTGCAACCGCGGCAAGCTCCTGTTTTATCTCGCGCTTGTATTTCCGCCCAATCTTCAGCAGCGCGTCGGCGTCAACGTCCACGTGGTGCTGGTGCTTCAGGGCTGAGTTGAACATCTGCTTGCCGAATGCGAACTTGCCCTTGCTGCGCGGGAGCAAATCCTCGTGCAGAAACCCGATGAACCGCTCAAACGCCTTCTCCGCGCGGTCGGTTGCGGCGTGCAGCTCCTTGCCCAGCTTTTTATACTCCCTGCCGCGAACCGCGCTGATAAACTCGCGCACCGTCGTCTTCAAGAATCCCAGCGCTCCCCGCGCCTCCAGTATCGCGCTTTCGGTGAACTCTTTGGGCGGGTTATCCAGATTGGCCATCGCGTCGCGCAGCCGTCCCGGCACCTGACGCATTCGCTTCAACAGCGATCGCCCGCGCTTGTCCTTCGGGGCGAAATCCCGCTCGATGAGCACGTAAAGCCCGAACAGTATGTCGCCCACGTACATCGACGGCTCGCGCTTGTGCGCGGGGAAGCGCCGCTCGACCATATCCCAGAACTTCAGGTGGCCCGTGACGTAGTCCGCGTCCACCCGGTCGTCGCCTTCAAGCTTGCGCAGGTCGAATTTGCCGGCCTTTTTCAGCATCGCCTTGACGCGCCTGTTGCGCGCCTTTACCGAAGCTTCGTCGTACCTGGTCAGCTTGCCGTCGTGCTTGTGGATCCCCATCCAGGTGGCCCACGTGGGAAATTCCTTTACGAAGTAATCGAAGAATTCGTTGCGAAATCGGTCAAATGCCTTGTTGGCCATAACTCCCTCCTCCTTCTTTCGCGCGGCCGCGCGGCTCCCATTCTACCATTGCTTCGCGTGTGTGTGAAAGGGCGTTAACGCGCAGCGCAGGCTTGCTCAATCATCCCACAGCCGACGACCACGTCTCCGTCGTAAAACACGCACCACTGCCCCGGTGAAATGTGCTCCTGCGGAGTCTCGTAATGGACGACTAATCCGTCCTTTCCCATCGTGTCGAGCGTCGCCGGCACTTCCCGCTGCCGGTAGCGTGTCTTGACCATTAGTCTTCGCCCGTTGTTCGTGTAGCCTTGCGCGAGTTCATTAACCTGCGAAAGCTCAATGCGGGCGATCGGCACGCTCCCCGGCTCGCCGACGACCACTTCCCGCCTGTCCGCGTCAATATCCACCACGTACTTCGCCGGGCCGCCGCCCAGCTTCAACCCCTTGCGCTGCCCGCGCGTGAAATGCTCAATGCCGTCGTGCTCACCCAACGGTTCACCGTTCACGTCGCGAATCACTCCCGGTTGCGGCTTTTCTCCCGCCACGCGATGCAACCAGTAGTCAACATTGCGCACAGGCGTCAGGAAACACGCATCCTGGCTCTCCGGCGCCTCGTATGTCGGCAGTCCAGCTTCACGCGCCATCTCGCGCACCTGCACCTTCGTCAGATCCCCGCAAGGGAACATCATCCGCGCCAGTTGCTCCCGCGTGATGACCGCAAGGAAGTACGACTGCTCCTTGTCCTTATCCACGCCGCGCATCAGCTGCAATAGGTCTTTAGTCCGCCCGCGCCAGTCGGCAGGGGAATCGCCCACGCGCTTGTCCACCGGCCCGAAGGTCTCGCGCGGCCGTATGCCAATCCTCGCGTAATGGCCGGTAGCGAGGAACCCGCAGTCCAGCCAGTCGGCGACGCGGAGGAAGTCGCCGAACTTCACGTAGCGGTTGCAGTCGGTGCACGGATTGGGTGTCCTGCCTGCGCGGTATTCGCTGACAAAGCGCCCGATGACTTTCTCGCGGAACGCTTCTTCAAGGTTCACCACGACGTGCTGCGCGCCGATGATGTCGCACGCGCGCCGTGCCCTCGCGGCGGCGTCCGCGGAGCAGCACGTCCCGCCAATCTCATCGTCCAGCAGTTTTGCGGTGAACCCGAAAACGTCGTAGCCTTCGCGCGCGAGCAGGAGCGCAGCGACGCTGCTGTCAACGCCGCCGCTCATGGCGACCGCGACACGGTTCTTCCGCTTTGCGCCCACGGCTTTAGTCTATCACGCAGCCCTGGAAGTTATGGTAGTATTTCTCCTATGAGACGGTCGATTATCGTAGCGATACTAACGCTTTTGGTTGCCGCTGTCGCGCTCTGCGTCGGCTGCACGTATACCGACAGCGGCGAAGACGCGGTTGAAACTTCGAGCCCGCCCCCCGATCCTTCCGCACTCACGACCAGGGAGGACCCTTCCCCCAGGTATGTCAGCCAGATGGAGGTCGGCTCCGACATACGCTACATCCTGTCCTACCGCGCCCGGGCGGTGCACATATTCGCCGGGGAATCAGGGTTGCTAGGCGTGAAAATCATTGCCGACCGGAGCGAAACCACGTGGGACAGCCTTTGGCTGACGTTCAGCCCGCGCCAGGTACGTCCCCGGGAACACAGCGAAGACGAACTCGCTCCTGAAGGCCAGATAAACCTGGATTTCGTGCCCGAGGAGTTCCGCGGATACGTACAGGATGCGCAGCAGCTAGCGCTCTACCTCGCCCCTCAGACTCCGCGCACGGGCGAGGAAGCAGCTTCTCCGCCGCGCGCGAAAGCCGTCATCAGCAAAGTCGACCTTCCACCCATCGCGGCAAACGAACTCGCGATCTTTGCACGGACAGCTAACCTTACGGTCACGCAGAACTTGAAGATCCCCGCGCACGATATTCCCACTAAATTAAGTAGCAAGGGAAACATCAGGTTCAACGAATGCGTGTCTAATGTCTCCTACGTGCAAAACGGCGCCTGGGCTTCCTTCAAGGTCGTCTTGCGAAACAGCCACAATATATTCTATGTTCTGCGAGACCGCTCGGGACGCTATACCGGCTACGTGGAAGGTTATAAGCACATACCCGGAAGAACAAACGAGATTGTGCTGGAGCAACTCATCACGATTGCCGGCGGATCGCTTTCCATTGATTATTATGAGCCTGTTACCGGGGATCCTGCGGCTCTTTTAAGCCAATTGCGCACAACCGCAGGCATCGCGCTGTCGGTTATCGATGAAGGCCTGCTTGAACCACCCGAGGATTTTAAGAACGAATACATCGTTGCCGCCACGCTGCTAATTGACCGCGAAAAGGCAAACGCATTCGAGGTCAAGCGCGAGGGGCCGCGCGGTATTGAGCCCATCCTGCAGCGGCTTGAAAGCTCTACCTAGGTGGCTAAAAGCTTTGCGCTGCGCGCACCCGTGCCCTTCTGGCACGCGCACTAGGCTTCTGCTATAGTGAATGCGGCTATGGCGTGGCGAACCTCCGTATACCGCAACTGGACACAGCTCGGCGCACTGCGCGGCAAGAGGGTCGCGATGACGCTGGGCATCTTCGACGGCATCCACCGGGGTCACATCCAGCTATTTGACCTGACGCGCGAGCTCGCTGTTGATATGGCGGGCGTCCCGCTGATATTCACGTTTAACAACCACCCGCTTCAGGTGCGCCAGCCCGAGCGGGACATCAAATTTATCACGCTGCCGCGCGAAAAAGCGTTCCTGCTGCGCAAACTGGGCTTTGAGGATGTCGCCTGCTTCGATTTCGACGCCGAGCTTATGAAACTGCACGCCTACCAGTTCTTCGCCAGGCTCCGGAAGATCTTCCAGCTGCGGGCGTTTGTCGCGGGGCACGACACGACGCTCGGCTCGGACCGCGTTAGCACCGATGAGCGCTTCAAAGAACTCGCGAAACAGCACGGCTTCGAGTTCTGCCGCATCGGGCCGGTAACCGACGCCGGCGAACCCATCTCCTCTCGCCGCATCCGCGACCTTATCCAGGCAGGCAACATCGCCTCCGCAAACGAGATGCTGGTCTATCCTTATTTCGTGCGCGGGCGCGTCCAGCCCGGGCGCGGCGTCGGCAAGCGCCTGCTGAAAGTGCCAACTGCGAATATCCATCCGCCTGACGAGAAGCTCCTGCCAAAAGAGGGCGTTTATGCCGGCAGTTTCCATCGCAACCGCAGGCACTACCCCGCCGCGCTTATTGTGCTTCCCTCCGGACGCCGCTTAAGCTTTTTGCCCCGCAGTGAGCGCAGCAAAGCGTCGTTAGAAGGCGGACAGCAGGGCTCAATGATCGTCGAAGGCCACGTCATCGGCCAGGACATATCGCTTCAGGGGCGCACCGCCGAGTTCATTTTCTTGGAGCGCCTGCGCGGCAACCGCCGCTTCCGTTCGATAGACAAGCTGCAGTCGCAAATCAACGAAGACATCGCGGCCGTAAACCGCATCTTCGAGCGCTACGTTGTGCGCCTTCAGTTCCTTCCGTAAATCCCGCAGCGCGGCGCACACCGCTTTTTTGCATATCACTTCCGCCCAGTGGTGATGCGGCTTCCCGCAAACGCGCGCGCTCTTGCAACGTGAAATCGCGGCGGCTTCGTTGTGGATAACTCTGCTGATAAGTTGCTCAGCCTATTTAACGGTAAAACCCCTTGACACTGAATCCGCAGGCAAGTATCCTGATTGTGGTATACCGGACTGGCCCCGTGGAGGGCGAGATCCTTGAAAGGTGGGACAGGCGGACTTCCCTGGAGGCGAGTTCCGGCGGATGGAGAAGCTTCGGTTTCCCCAGAACCCGGTAACGGACTTCCGGAGAGGACCGGGAATAACCCAGCCCCGCTTCGGCGAGGTTAGGCGAGTACCGGAACTCAAGTCGACTGGACTCGATACGTGTGGAGGGCGAGCCCCGGCAAACCCGAAATTCATATACGACCCAGACGAGGGGAAACCCGAACCCTCTCACCCCCTTATGCGGAACCCGGAGGCTCTTCGGAGCCATCGGAGGAAGCAAAAGTAGAGGAGCTCCCTGTTGATACGGGGCCAGCGTCTATTTAAGGCCCGGATAAAATCGTCTTCTGTGAAGCGGGACCTTTTCGCCCCGTGATTCAGCATTCCTGCGTTTTTTGTTGAGCGAAAGCAACTATCCTTGCGCAGCGCGCCCTATGAAGTTAGAATCCGGATTGTGGAGGGCCTAAGCTAATGGCGCGATTCACTTTAGAATACTGGAAAGACGAAGGCTGGTACGTCGGGCGGCTTAAAGAGATTCCCGGCGTCTTCAGCCAGGGCGAGACGCTTGAAGAACTGGAAGTAAACATCCGCGAAGCATACGCCCTGATGAGGGAAACCGAAGCCGTGCCCGATCTCGACGTGCATCCTGATGAGATTGAGATAGAGGTGTGAAGCGGCGCGAGCTTATCCGGGAGCTTACGCGCGCCGGATGCTACCTGCTGCGCCACGGCAGGAAGCACGACATCTACATAAATCCGCGCACCGGCAGGAAAGCGCCGGTTCCTCGGCACAAGGAGATACCCGACAGCATGCGCCAGTTGGTGCGCACACAGCTTAGACTGAAGTAAAAGCCGCGAGTCGAAATCTCTCCGCCCCGATTTGTTTGTTTCCGGCATTTCTTACTGTAGGGCGCGCACCTGTGGCGCGCCGGCCTTTGGCTAATATACGAGTCTCTGGCCTATCACGCCATCGGCATGACCGACAACCGATAGCTGACTGATTTGTGGCGCGGGCGTCTCGCCCGTGATCCGATACAAACGGCGGCACGCGGAGATCTATGCGCCTATGGAGAATCCCGCCCTGCAAGGCGGACGCGCAGTCTCCAGGCTGCGCGATTAAAGGCGTATAAAGTGTGGTGGCCTGGAGACCACCACTCCGGGCTAAAAGGACGCACGCGCGCTAGCGCGCCAGGTGCTGCCAAAGGCGAGTCCGCTCTGCAAAGGCACCGCGGACCCAGAGGGATGACGGGCATAGCATGCTATGCCCCTACCGTCGGCCCGTCCAACATTTATCCGCCTGTGGAGGATTTACCCGCCTATGGCGGGTTTACCCGCCTGTGGAGGATTTACCCGCCTATGGCGGGTTTATCCGCCTATGGCGGGTTTATCCGCCTGTGGCGTAACTAACAACGGCGCTTTTAGCGCTCACGACATCCGGTAGGCGTACTAGACGTTATTAGGAATTCGCGTGTTGCACGCTCGTAGATGAAATTCTATTTAATTAGCGATAGGAATTCCTCAACTGGTAGACCCGCTTCTCTAATAATCGAGCGCAGTGTTCCTCGGGCAACCTCTTTGTGGTCCGGCACTGTCAGCCTTCTATAAGGCGGCTTCGCCTGGCGCAGGATTATGTGGCTCCCAGTCTGGTGATCAGTCTCGTAAGCGAGTTTCCGCAGAGCCCGGCAGATTTCCTTTCCCGACAGGACAGGCAGTCGCGGCATCAAATTCTCACACCGCGATTTCGACGATTTCTTCTTCTATCGGCGGCGGCACGGGCTCGCCGTGCTTAGCCAGGCTTTCCAGGTAGCCTTTTATCGCATCCCGGATATTGGCCAGCGCTTCTTCGCGCGTTGCGCCCTGCGAAACGCAGCCCGGCAGCACCGGACACTCCACCACGAACACGCCGTCTTCATCCTGCTCGATTAGAACCCGGTATTTCATCTTTCCGCTCCAGCATCATTATACCCGCAGTAAAGCTGTTGCGTCATTATTCTGCAGGACGGGCATAGCATGCTATGCCCCTACAACCGACCCGTCCAACATTTATCCGCCTGTGGCGGATTTATCCGCCTGTGGCGGATTTACCCGCCTGTGGAGGATTTACCCGCCTATGGCGGGTTTATCCGCCTACGGAGGACTTGCCCGCCATCACGCGCCTCGCGTGATAGGAGGGTCTCGCCCTTAATCGTCCCCCATAGAGTAGGCGGTGCTGACTAGCGCCGCTGTATTCGCTCCATGTAATAGCTGGGCTGGTCAGCCCAGCCTACTCAAATAAACCCATCCATCTAGCAACCAACAGCCGCGCCCTCGTCTGTCTGACGACTGAGTGCTGGCTGCTGACGGCTGATCAGGCCTCGGTCGTGTAGTAGGCGTATTTGAGGTCGCTGTTTGTTTCGTCCCAGTAGCTGATGGCGGGATTTTCGCTGACTACGAGAAGGGAGGTGTACCTGCCCACTAACCCAGCGCTATCCACGGTAACCGGCGTTCCCCAGGAAGCGCCGCTGGCATCACTGGCGCGGACATACTTGAGGTCGCGGTTGTAAAGTGAATCTTCTAATCGCACCTCAGTGGGGGCTCGTTCCATAGTGGGCGTATCGGAGGTCTTGCGACGAGCCGTCGTAATAGCTGATTGAAGGATACCCATCTGCTGAGTAAGCTAGGGAAGTGCACTCTCCCGCGCCACCGCTAGTGGCAACCACGACTATGTCCCAGTCCTGCCCGTTGAAGTGCGCGAACTTCAAGTAGCGGTTCGTCTGCCATGAGCCTTGGTAACTTATGGACGGATAGTTATCGCTGGGGTCAAATGCCAGCGAGCTGTACTCGCCCATGTAGTTGTCAGAATCAACGACTACGATATCCCATTCAGTTCCGTTGAACCGTGCGAAGAGGAGGTCGCGGTTGGTGCCGTCGTGATAGCTAATAGCGGGTCTGTCTGATGAGTCAAAGGCCAAAGAAGTCTGGGCACCACCGACATCGTGTGTGTTGTCAACAGTTTCGATATCCCATGTAGAGCCGCCATAGTACGCGTATTTCAGCGCCGATTTCGTCCAGTCCTGATAACTGATTCCCGGACGGTTGCTGCTGTCGTAAGTCAGGGAAGTGGACTGCCCAACACTCCCTCCCGAATCTATCGTCTCGCGATCCCACGAACTTCCGTTCCACGCTGCAAACCAGAGGTCACCAGTGGAATCTTGGTGGTAACTTATGGTGGGCGCCGCAGAGGAGTTCAGCGCGATTGAAGGATACTTGCCGGTGTTTGGACCGTTGTCCACTGTGGCGATATCCCATCCGCCACCATCATTATGAGCGTACATGAGATTGTGATTTATGTCATCGGAATAGGCTATGTGCGGGTTATCCACTGAGTCCAGAGCAAGTGACGTCCTGAGTTCATTGTTGCCTGCATCGGAATCAACGGTGTCAATATGCCAAGTGTAACCGTCGTAGTAGGCGTACTTCAGGTCTGAGGGTGAGTTGACCTCACTATAACTAATGTGTGGCTGGTCACTTGAGTCAAAAGCCAGCGACGTGTATCTACCAACTGCCCCATCACCATCCACTGTTTCCATCCACCACTTGCACGCTCCTATTACCACACTCGCAGTATCCTCCGCCCCATCATCATCCGTCACGCGGAGCTTGCAGGTGTATTCACCGGCGGTCATGTATTCGTGAGAAACGGTGGGGTCGGTGGCGGAGTCGTGGTCGTAGCTGCCGTCATCCGTCCAGTCCCATTCGTACTTGACGATGCTTCCGTCATCGTCATACGAATCGCTCGCGTCGAAGCTCACGGTCAGCGGGGCGTCACCTTCGGTCGGGTCGGCGGAAAGTGACGCCACCGGTGATTTGTTGCCGATAGTCCCCACATCGTCCGCGCTGCGCAGGCCTTCGTTTAGCTGCACCGTTATCCACGCGCTCACCGAATACCAGTACTGCGTGTTGGGCTCCGCGCCCGTATCGTCGTAACTCGTGGTCGTCCCGCCGGTGACGCTAGTGAGAAACGGCGGGCTTGGGTCGTCGTCGGTTTGGCTGCGGTATATCCGGTAACCACTCGCAGTGTTCACCAGGCCCCAGGTGACGGCGATTTTGTCGGTGTATTCCCCGTCGGACGCCTGCACGTTCGCCGGCGGCAGCAATCCCCGCCAGCCCTCGTCGGCAGCGCTCAGCGGCCCGTAGCCCAGCGTTATCCCCGCGCTCACCGCATAATCGTGATGCACGCCGAATCCCGTGTCGTAGTCGGCATACGTCGTCGTGGGCGCTTCAATCGGAGCGCCAATTGGCGACCCATCGCGATACACCTGGTAGACCGTCGCCTGCGAAACCGCGCTCCACGAAATAGCCACGCGGTCGCCCAGCGTGCCGTTGGATGCCGTAACCGTCGCCGGAGCGGCGATTCCCCGCCAGCCTTCGTCGCTGCCAAAGTCGCTTCGCTCCGTGTCCGGCCCCACGTGCAGCGCGGCGACGAAGTAGAAGTAATGCACGCCTTCGGTGCCGCTCCAGCCGCCTGGCTCATCGTCGCAGCTCGTTGCCGGCGACGCTACCTCCACAATCTCTACCGGTGACGGATCTTCCGGACTCACTGCGCGATACACTTTGTAGCGCGTGGCGTTGTTTACCGCGTCCCAGCTAATCGTGATTTTGTTGGCGTTCGTCCCCTTGGTCGCGGTCACACCCGCCGGAATATCCAGCCCGCGATTGCCCCAGTCGCCAACGCCGCGCGCCAGCGGAGTGCCGCCCACCACCGGCTTCACGAAGTAGAAACGCTGCTCGTCCCACGGCGCCGTGGTGTCCGTGTACGCATGCTCCGGCGGGAACACCGAGCCTATTAGTTCCGCGCCCGGTTCTTCTTCGTCCGTGTCGCGGTAGACGTTGTAGCTCTCAGCCGCCGGCTCTTCGCCCCACACGAGCTCCACCCGGTCGGGATACGCTCCGTCGGTCGCCGTCACCTCCACCGGCTCAAGCTCGATGCAAAAGCCCGTGTCCGGGCCGCCCAGCGGCCCCGCTGCGTCCTCGCCCAGCGCCTGCACCCAGTAGTAATACGTCTGCTCCAGAACGGCATCGTAGTCGTTGTAGTCCAGAACCGCCGCGCCCACCGATGCCAGCTCCGCCTTCGCGCCGTCTATTGCGTCCGCGCGCATAACCGTATATCCCACAGCGCCTTCAACCGCCGTCCACGTTATGCGCACCTGGTCGCTGAAAGCGCCGTCGCTCGCCGTCACGCTGGGCGCCGCCAGGCTGCGCGTGGCCTTCACCACCGCGCTTCCGCCCTGCAAATCCCCCACCTTCAGCGCCCGCACCGAATACTCGTATTGCTTGCCCGGCACGCCGGTTTCGTCCTTGTAGCTTGTGCGCGGTGGCAAAACCGACTCCAAAAGCAGCGGCGGGTCTTCGTCGTCCAGGTCGTCGCGCCGCACCCGGTAGATAAATACGAACGGGTCGGGATTGGCGTCCCAGCTAAGCGTCACGCCCGAAGCGTCCGCCGTCGCAACAAGCCCCGTCACCACGGCAGGCTCGGTCACCGCATCGCCCGTGTCCGTCAGCACCGTCTCTATCGTTATTCCGCCAGCGTCAAGCTCGTCCTCAGATGCTGCTCGCACTGTCGGCTCAAACGGCAGCGGTGCTACTAGACCATCTTCCGGCAGCGCGCTCGCCGCCTTGCTCCCGTTCGTCGTCAGCACGCACAGGTAGTAGTTGTCGTTCGGCGACTTGAAGCGGCTCTTGAGCGCTGCACTGTTTACCTCCACCAGCACGTCGACTTTGATAAATGGCCCGAACCAGCGCCAGGAGCCTAAGCTGTAGTCGGCAAAGCCCAGGTAATATATGAGCGGTATGTCGTCGTCCTGCCCCCCGCCGAATTCGCACACTTCGGAATCAATCAGCGTCCGCAGCGGTTCGGGGCTGGCTCCTATCTCTTGCCCGTAAACTGCGTAGGCGTAATCACCCGGCGCATAGGCGCGCAGCTTCAGGCTTGTTTCCGACGGCTCAATGCTGTATTCCCGGTCGCTCGTGGTGCCCGAAAGCTCCGGCATATAGTCGGCGCCGAAGCTCATCACCTGCGCGCCGTTGCGCACGCTTTTGCATCCACCCGCCACCAGCTCGTCCAGCTCCAGCACCGCCGGCAGCACCCCGCCGGTTCCACTCTCGCCGCTGGAATCCTGTCCTATCACCGGTTGCTCACCTTCAGACAGCGCAACTGTTAGCTGGGTGACGCCGGTTCGCCTGTGCCCGCACGCGGCACAAAGCAGGATAATCACTACGACCGTAAGCGCCGCTATTGCGGCTGTGGAGATAACCGCGTTCTTTCTCATCTTCCACGCCTCCCCGCGTGTAACTAACACTATTCTAACACGTTGGCAGCGGTGTTGCCTTTTCGCGCTGAACCGCGACTTGCCGGACGCGCGCTAGAACACGACCAGGACTTTCTGGGCCAGCGCGTTGCTGAAGAACTCGAACATCTGCATCAGCGGGCGCGGGTACAGCCCGAAGAACACGATGAACACCGCGATGGGCACCAGCGCCCAGTATTCGCGCGCGATCATGTCGGGCAGGCCCTTCCAGCGCGGGTTCTCCCGCCCCAGCATTACGCGCTCGACCATCCACAGGATGTAAGCCGCCGTGAGCACGATGCCTATCGCCGCGATAATCGCGTAGATGCGCATGAGCGAGTCGCCCGGAATGCCCCAGGCTATTACCTGCTGCCAGACCGCGTTGCTGGCGAACGTGCCCTTTATGATGAGGAACTCGCCCCAGAATCCGATAAGGCTCGGCAGCCCCAGCGAGCTCAGCGCGGCGATGTACATCACGAACGCGAAACGCGGCATAGTTATCATCAGCCCGCCAAGGTCTTTAATCAGCCTCGTGTGCGCGCGGTCGTAGATGACGCCGACGAGCAGGAAGAGCGCGCCCGTGCCCAGCCCGTGCGCGACCATCTGCATTATCGCGCCGTTAAACCCGTCCGGGTTCATGCATACGATGCCTAAAATGATGAAGCCCATGTGTGAAACCGAGCTGTAGGCGACGAGCTTTTTGAGGTCCGGCTGCACCATCGCCACCATCGCGCCGTAGATGATCGAAATCACCGCCAGCAGGCCGATGAACGCGCCCAGCCAGTAAGCGAGGTCGGGGAACGTCGGATACATCACGCGCATATACCCGTACGAGCCCATCTTCAGCAGGACGCCTGCCAGGATGACCGATATCGGCGTCGGCGCTTCGACGTGCGCGTCTGGCAGCCACGTGTGGAATGGGAACAGCGGGACTTTGATGGAAAACGCCAGGAAGAACCCGCCGAACATCAGCAGCCGGTAGCCCACCATCGCCGAAGCCAGGCCCGGCGATTCCATAAGCTCGATCATCGAGAAGCTCTGCACGCCGGCGAAGAGGAACATCGTGATGATGGCGACCAGCATAAACACGCTGCCAAACAGCGTGAACAGGAAGAACTTGATCGCCGCGTACATCCTGCGCGGGCCGCCCCAGATGCCGATGAGGAAGTACATCGGCACCAGGCTTACTTCCCAGAACACGTAGAAAAGGAAGTAATCGAGCGCGGCGAACACGCCGAGCATCCCGCCGACAAGCATCAAATAGAGGATGAAGTACTCCTTAACCCGTTCCTTGATGCCGAAGCTGCCGATGCACGCCAGCACGCTGATGAACGTCGTCATCAAAAACAGCGGGAACGAGAGCCCGTCAAGGCCCACGATGTACTGCACCTTCAATATATCGATCCAGTCGCGCGCGAAAAAGTAGTTGAAACCCTCGAAGTCCGGGACGAAGCGCAGCCACACCCGCATCGTCTCGCCCAGAAAACTCCCCGGGCTGACAATCTGCGATAGCGCGCTCCACCACCCCAGCCAGAGCCCGGTGGTGATTATGAGCGGCACGAATGTGAACGCCAGCGCCCAGCCGCGCAGCATGCCATGCTTGCGGTGGTCGATAAACATCAGCGCGATTGCGCCGATGAACGGGACGAAGACGCTTAGGTTGACCGGATTGCGGAAGAAGTTCGTAAACGCGCCTATCAGCGCGTTCTCGCTGGATCGGCCGACCGCCGCGAGAACGTAAAGCACGGCGAGGACGATAACGGCCGTCACGCCCTGCTTGAGAATCTCATTTAGCAGGTTTCGCCTTGCTTCAGACATGTTCACTCCCGGTAGACACTAGAAAATGTACCTCACGACCCAAAACAGCACGGCGGCGATGATCAACACGAGCATATAATGCTGCAAGTATCCGCTCTGCAGCGGGCGGATGCAGCGCTTCGCGCCGAGCCACATATATCCCGCGAGGTTAACCAGCCCGTCTACGACCCACAGGTCAAACCACGCGTATGCGTAGGAAAACATCTTCGTTCCCGCGCCAAACGCGTTCACGATAAGGTCAACTACCCATATATCAAATGCCCAGAGCGCCTTTGACAGCCTTGTGAAATTGCGGATGATTACTCCATCGTAGAAGTGGTCTATGTAATAGCGGTTCGCCAGCACATTTTGCAGGCTTCGCACAGGCCGCGTGCGGTAAAGGCGTGAGAACACGGCGAATTTCGCGCCCCAGATGAGATACGCTACAAACACTCCGCCGAGCGCCATCGCGGTAGAGATGCCCATCACCAGCCAGTTCACTTCCGCGTGGTGCCCGTGCCCGAACGCGATGAATCCCTGCCACCACGTAATGCCTATCGGCACGGCGCCTACAAGCCCAAAGAATCCGCCGAACAGCGCGAGCACTATGAGCGCGGCCGTGACCACCCACGGCGATTCCTGCGGCTTATGCTCGTGCGCGCCGTGGTCTTCGTGCTCCTCGTCCTCGTGGTACAGCGTTTTTAGCCCGCCCAGGCTCCGGTCGTATTTCTTTATCTCCCAGTTTTCCTGCTCAACCTGGAGTTTCGCTTCATCCTCAATGAAATCCTCGGACGGCTCGTCGTTGCCCCGGTACTTGCCGGAGAACGTAAGGATAAGCAGCCGCGTCATATACGCCGCCGTGAGGAACGCCACGAGTTCGCCTGCTATGAACAGCAGCCAGTAAGCGCCGCCATACTCGGTCGCCCACGCGAACGCGCTTCCCAGTATCTCGTCCTTGCTCCAGAAGCCGGAGAACGGCGGTATGCCCATCAGCGATAGCGACGCGATTAGGAACGTGACAAACGTAATGGGCATCAGCTTCGCCAGTCCGCCCATGCGCCGCATGTCCTGCTGGTGGTGGCATCCCAGGATCACCGAACCGCTGCCAAGGAACAAACAGGCTTTGAAAAATGCGTGGTTTATCAGATGGAACACGCCGGCCGTGTATCCGGCCACGCCAAGCGCGAGGAACATATACCCTAGCTGGCTCATCGTCGAGTATGCCAGCACTTTCTTTATGTCGTTCATCACGAGCCCGACCAGCGCCGTTATCAGAGCCGTAAACGCGCCGATTGCGGCGACGACGGTCAGTGTCACCACGCTGGCCTGGACAATAGGGAATATCCGCACCACGAGGTACACGCCGGCGGAGACCATCGTTGCAGCGTGGATCAGCGCGCTGACCGGTGTCGGGCCTTCCATCGCGTCCGGCAGCCAGACGTGCAGCGGGAACTGCGCGCTTTTTCCGACGGCGCCGCAGAACAGCAGCAGGCCGATTGCCGTAACCACAATCTGGCTCAAGTGCGGCTCGCCGTGCCCGAAGTACGCCGCCATTTCGGAGAACCTGAGCGGCGCGCCGACGTAGTACATAAGGATGATCCCAAGGATCATGCCCACGTCGCCGATGCGCGTGACGATAAACGCCTTCTTCATCGCGAGCTGTGCGCTCCTCTTCTCGATGTAGAAGCCGATGAGCGCGTAGCTGCAAAAGCCCATAATCTCCCAGAAGATGAGGAAGGAGATGAAATGGTCGGTGAGCACCACGCCGAACATCGAAAAGCTGAACAGCGATATCAGTGCGAAGAACCGGCTGTAGCGCACGTCCCCCTTCATGTAGCCCTGGGAGAACAGGTGGATCATCCCCGCCGTTATCGAAACCATCAGCAGCGTAATCGCCGCAGGATTATCTATAAACGTGGTAAACGGGATTATTAGGTCGCCCACCGACACCCACGGAACCGCCTGGATGAACGGCCCCGTCACGGCACCGGTGAATTTCTCAAGAAGCATCAGTGCCGCGCCGGCAATAGTGAACATCATCATCCACGTTGCCAGCAGGTGCGACGCGCGGTCTTTTATCTTGTAGCCGAAGAAAATTATTACGATAAACGAAATGAGCGGCAGCGACGGAATCAGCCACGCCCAGTTGTGCATCCATCCCGTCATTTGGTTACCACTTCATCCCGCTTACGTCTTCGATTTTGGCCGAGCGGATCTGCCGGTAGATGGCGATGATTATCGCCAGCCCGACTGCGGCTTCCGCAGCCGCGACGATGATGATGAATATCGCGAATATCTGGCCCACCGGCGAAAGCACCTGCTCCGCGCTGGTAAACGCGGCGCGGGTGATTTTCAGCCCCCACCAGCGGTTGAAAGCGACGAATAGGATATTGACGCCGTTGAGCATAAGCTCCGTCGCCATCAGCACAGCGATAGCGTTGCGGCGCACCAGCACTCCGTACCAGCCGATGCAGAATAGCAGCGCGCCAATGGTAAAGAACTGTCGGGGGCCGAACTCCGTGAAGAACGTCGCCACGAACGCGCCAAGCAGCGACATCGTCTGGCCGAACGTCAGGGACGCGCCCTCTTGCAGCAACAGAGCCATCATTATGTGCTCAGTCACCGGGCTTGTCCCTCCGCGAGATGATAATCGCACCCATCATTGCCATAAACAGCAGCAGGCTGGCTACCTCAAACGGCAGTGTGTACGTTGCCATAAGGCTCCAGCCAATTTGCCGCACGTTGCTGTCCAGCCATGGCCCTTCGGGATTGAACGCGTAGACCGTGCGCATGTTTGCGTAAACCATGATGCAGAAAAGCGCGCCGGAGGCCACAAGTGCCGGCCACACCAGGCGGTTGACCATCACGATCTGCCGCCCCATAACGTTTTCCGACACTAATATGGCCGAAATGACCAGCACCATAATGGCGCCGATGTAGATTATTATTTGCGCCGCCGCGAGAAACTCCGCGTTTAGCAGGACGTAGTAGCCGGCTACCCCGCCCAGGCACACAACGAGCGAAAGCGCCGCGTGGTATAAGCTGCGCAGCGAGACCGTCCCCACTGCTCCGAGCACCACGGCGGCCGTAAACAGCCACCAGTAGATGATGATGATGGTGTCAGCTGACACGCGCACCTCCAAGCTTCGCCCGCAACTCGGCCGTCCTGTCGATATACTCGGCGAAGAGGTCCAGCACCATCTCTTTTCTCTCGTAACAGGAATACTCATACTCCGGCGTGTGCTTGATGGCATCCGTCGGGCAAGCGTCTTCGCACAGCCCGCAGAAACAGCACCGCGAGTTGTCCAGCAGGAAACCTGTCAGCTCGTTTTTCTTTGTTTCAGGATTGCGCACCGCCGATATTTGGATGAGCCGGTCGGGGCAGGCGCGCTCGCATGCTCGGCACGCGATGCATTTGTGTATGCCGCGCTCGTCAGCGACAAGCGCGTGGCGGCCGCGGAAATTCTCCGGTATCTCGTCCCGGTATTCCGGATACTCCACGCACACGTTTGGCCGCAGGAAGCACTGAAGCGTTACCGCCAGCCCCTGCGGGAAGGATATGGCGAATCCCCACGTCTCCTTCAACCAGTCCCACGCGATGATAATGCCCTGCTTGATATAGTCCCACAGCAGCAGTACCAGGAAAAATACGATTAGCAGGCGGAACAGAACCAGCATGGGATTGAACGCGGGGATGCCGAACTGTTCCAGTTGCGTGACCAGATTAACCTGCGCGATTAGTCGCCCGAAGTTGTCGAGCGGGTCTACGTAAAGGTAAGTGCCGATTGCCGGCACCAGGAACCAGAACCATCGTGCTGGCCCCGGGATTTTCTTGCCCGCCTCCGCCCATCCGGCTACGCGTGCAAGATACGCGCTAACCCACCAGAAGAAGCGCAGCGACACGTAAATTGCAAGTATCATTGGCACGCCGGCAAAGACAATCAGCCCGGCTTTGCCCTCGCGCGTCAGTTCCGCCGCGTTTTCAAACAGCCCGTAGCCTTTGGCCAGGGCGAAAGCCGTCGCAAACCAGAACAGCGTGAATAGCGCGAACAGCTTGAAGCCCGCAGACTCCTGCTCGGTAAACCAGAAGCGAACCAGCAGATGCTCCTGCGAGCTGTCATCTACGCGCTCAGGATTGTCCTGGCGGATATCACTCACCGCTCTTCGCGTCCTCCAGCCGCATAATTTTCAGTTCAATCTCCCGCCGGAAGTCCCGGCTGGGGCGGAATCCGAGAATTGTGCGGTAGAACATCGCTCCAAGCAGCACGATTACCGCAATTGCCCCAAGCACGCTCCAGCCAAAAGCTACCAGCTCCGGCATAGTAAGGCTTGCCAGCGCATCGGGCGTTGTCATGTACTCGAAACCGCCGATCAAGCCGGTGTTTGCATCCGCAGCGGTTACCCGTGGAATCAAGTTCGCCGAAAGCCAGGGATTCCGGTACGTGATGCCCCACCCGACTATCATCACCTGAATTATGGCCAGTGGCAGCAGGAACTTCCACGAAAAAACCATCAGCTGGTCAACGCGTATGCGGGGAAACGTTCCGCGGAACCAGATGAAGCACCAGACGAAGAAGAACGATTTGGCCATGAACCAGAAAAAGCTCGTGAGCCATAATCCGCTTTGGCCCAGGAACATCGGGCCTTTCCACCCGCCGAAGAAGAACACGACGATTAGCGCCGCCATCACCCACATCGCAAGGTATTCCGCGAGAAAGAACAGCGCGAAGCGCATTCCGGAATACTCTGTATGGAAGCCGGCCACGACCTCGCTTTCCGCCTCCAGCAGGTCGAACGGGCAGCGGTTGGTTTCCGCGACCGCAGTGATAAAGAAGATGACGAACGCCGGGAACAGCGGGAAGATAGCCCAGGTGCTGCTCTGCCTTTGGACGATTTCAACGAGCGACAGGCTGCCCGCGAACAGAACGACGCTTACGAGCGCCAGGATTAGCGGGATCTCGTAGCTGATAAGCTGCGCCACAGCGCGCATCGCCCCAATCAGCGCGTACTTGTTGCCCGATCCCCATCCTGCCATAATCACGCCGATAAGCTCAATGGAGCCCATCGCCAGTATGAAAAGCACGGCGATATTAAGGTCGGAGACGACAAAATACCTGTAGGACCCGTTAACGATGCCCGCTCCAAACGGCAGCACGACAAGCATTAGCATTACCGGCATAAATACGGCGTAAGGGGCAGCGAAATAAGTTAGCCTGTCCGCATTAAGCGGGACTATGTCTTCTTTGTAAAGCAGCTTGAGTGCGTCAGCTATTGTCTGCAGAAATCCGGTTCTGCCTCCGACGCGGTTGGGGCCGGGCCGCAGCTGTATCCACCCGATGAGCCTGCGCTCGATTAGCACCAGCGCCAGGACCAGGATGATGGCGAAGACCGCGACGCTCAGGAATGCGAGCAGCAGCGTAATGACCTGGGCGACCGGGTAGCCGACGCCCCAGCCCATCAGCAGGTCGCGGCAGGCCTCCCAGATTGTCGCGCTGTCGATGATCACTTGTCCACGTCCCCCAGCACGATGTCAATGCTGCCCAGGATGATGATAAGGTCGGCAAACAGGTATCCCCGGCACAGCGTGTCCAGCGCGCCGAGATTCAAATAGCTCGCCGGTCGCACGTGAAATCTCCACGGCTTCTTGCCGCCGTCGCTGACGAGATAGCATCCGAGCTCTCCCCGCGCCGCTTCCTGTCTCACATAAACCTCGCCGGCTTTCGTCTTCGGGCTTGGCGCTACTTTCGCGACATATTCGCCTTCCGGCATTCCTTCCATCGCCTGCCGGACTATCTCCGTCGCCATACGCATCTCGTAGAATCGCACCTCGTAGCGGTCAAGCACGTCTCCGCGCTCACCCACCGGTATATCAAACTTAAATTCGGGATATACGCTGTACGGCTCGTCTTTTCGCAGATCCCACGCCACCCCGCTCCCTCGCAGCACCGGCCCGCTCACGCCCAGGTTGATCGCCGCTTCGCGCGTGAGGACTCCAACGTCCCGCGCGCGGTTGATGAATATCGCGTTTCCGGTGTAGAGCTGCTCGCACTCGTCGAGGTACCGGGGGAAGTCGCGGAGAAACGCCGTTAATTTCTCCATAAACGCTGGAGTGATGTCCGCCCGCACGCCGCCCGGGCGTATATAGTTGTAAAGCAGGCGTGCCCCGCTCGCCATCTCGAACATGTCCATTATCTTCTCGCGCTCTTTCAGCGCGTAGAAGAGCGGTGTGACCGCCCCCGAATCCAGCGCGAAGCTGGCGAACCAGAACAGGTGGCTGGCGATGCGCTGGAGCTCCAGCATCATCACGCGTATGTATTCGGCGCGGCGCGGCACCTCTAGGTCCATCAGGGCTTCCACCGCGCTTGTCGCCATATAGTCCATGTGCATTGACGCAAGGTAGTCGTTGCGGTCCCACAACGGGATGAGCTGCCGGTACTCGCGGCCCTCGCTGTTTTTCTCCATTCCCCGGTGCAGGAATCCGATGTGCGGCTCCAGGCTCTTGATGATCTCGCCGTCGGTTACGGCAACCAGGCGCAGCACGCCGTGCGTTGACGGATGCTGCGGGCCCACGTTAAGCGTCAGTTCCTGCGTCTCCAGGTCGTCTGAACGCCGCGCCATCACGTCCGGCTGGGTATACCTGCGCGCCATCACTTGCCTTCCGCCGGCTCCTTCGCCTCCTTCGCGGCCTTAGCCTTGGCTTTCGCGACCTCTCGCTCGCTCCCTCCGAGGTCGCCCACATTCTCCACCGGTGAAGCCTTGAAGCTCTTGCGCAGCGGGAAGAAGCTGACCGTTTCTTCCAGATAGATGCGGCGTAGGTCCGGGTGGCCGCTGAAGCGTATGCCAAACATGTCCCAGGCCTCGCGCTCCATCCAGTTTGCGCTTTCCCAGTACTGTGTTGCGCTCGGCACCTCCATGCTCTCCGGTACTTTCGCCACCACCATCAGCGTGTGATGGTGCTCAATCGAAGCCCAGTTGTAGACGACGTGGAACTCGCCTTCGGGCTGCTCTTTCGCCGTCAGGTCCCGTAAGTAGTCCATCGCCAGGCGCTCGTCTCCTGCCAGCATTGCGAAAAGCTCCGGTAGACGCGCGGCATCCAGCCGCAGTATCTGGGTCGCGGGATCGTACTCGTATTCGAATTTAAGGCTCTCGCTGAAGAGCCCGCTGAAATCCTTCTGGTCGAGCACCTGGTTCATTAGCTCAGGTCAATCCCCATCAAACGAGCTGCTTCGATCTCCACCGCTGCCTCCGGAGACAGGGGAGAAGCTTCGTCTTCTTTGCGGTTCGCGAAGATGAAGCTGGGCTTGTTCCGCCTAAGCGTCTGGCGGTCTATCTTCTTTTGCAGTGTCATCAGCCCGTGCAGCAGGGCTTCCGGACGCGGCGGGCATCCCGGTATATACACGTCCACCGGCAAAATCTTGTCAATCCCGCGCAGGACGCTATAGCTGTCCGCGTGCACTCCGCCCGAATTGGCGCAGCTTCCCATCGAAATCACGTATTTGGGCTCCGGCATCTGCTCATAGATGCGCTTTACCCGCGCGGCCATCTTGTAGGTGACGGTTCCCGCGACAATCATCACATCCGCCTGGCGCGGGCTCGGGCGGAACACTTCCATGCCGAATCGCGAGATGTCGTAGCGCGCGGCACTGGTGCATATCATCTCGATGGCGCAGCACGCCAGCCCCATCGTCAGCGGCCACAGGCTGTTGCGCCGGGCCACGTTTATAATCCAATCAAGGCTTGTCAGCGCCAGTCCCGGCACCGAACCCGCGGGCGCGTCCAGGTTGTGCCCGTCAATCAGACCCATTCGAGCGCACCCCGTTTATACGCGTAGAGCCATGCGACCAGCAAAATCCCCAAAAACGCGATCATTTCCCAGAGCGCAGCTTTCCCGATCGGCTGGAAGTACAGGCTCGGGTCGCCGAAGGTAAGCATCCTGAAGGCTGCCGCCCAGGGGAAGATGAATATGACATCCACGTCGAATACTAGGAACATCAGAGCAATGACGTAATAGCGCGTGTTAAACCGGATCCACGAGGAGCCTATAGTCTGTTCACCGCACTCATACGTGGTCAGCTTGGAGAAATCCGGCCTGCGCGGGCGCAAAATCGCTGCTACAGCCAGCATGATTAACACCAGGACAAACGCTCCCACAATGAAAAGCGCCACCCAGTTGTAGTCCATGTAGGTATAGGTTGGGTCCAAAACCTTCTCCCTGCGGGGCACTCGCGCGCAGCTGCGTCAAGGGCGTAAGCTGCGCGAAACCCAAAACCCGCAAAGCACGTCACCCCAACCCAAGGAGGCAAGTGCCGTGTTTACCTCTGCGGGCTTGTGAAATGATAGATGCGCATACCGCTTATGTCAATCCACTGTCACAGCTTCGTAAGAGTTCCTTCTGGGTTATCGGGATTGCGGCCGCTGTTATAATGTAAGCATCTACAGGCGAAGGCCAAAGTTGGCGCGGAAGTCCAAGCCCGACGTGGGCACGGTCTACCGTTACTTCAGCGTTATGGGATGGCTGCTCACGGTCGGCTTCATCCCGCTGGTCGTGTACTACCGCTCAGTGCTCACGATGACCGCCATAACGCTCACCGAGCAGTACATCCTCGCGCTGTCGCTGGGCATCTATCTGGCCATACTCATCATCCCGGGGCGCGGCCAGATGAAGCCCAACGACGCCCGCTTTCTGGCGGTTTTTCTGCTGGCTATCGCAACGCTGATGGTTGTATGGGGATTCGCGCTGCTGCCCTACTTGAAACGTTACCTGCTCAGTAAGCACGTGTTTGACCATGTGACAATGGACACGATTTCGCGTATCGCGTATCTCCAGGCCGTCGTCGGCGCCCTCGCGCTGGCGGCGAAGGGCGTCGCCCTGGCTATCCCGTATGTGAAGAAGTACACAGCTAAACTTAGTGAGCTTAGCGGATTTAAGTAAGCTAATACAGCCCCGCCTTGATCTCTGATTTTCCACTAAAACGAGAATGCTATAGTGTTATCTTAGATGCTTGCGGCTATCCAAAGCCTGCATCCGGTAGTCCAGGCGCTGATAGCGACGCTGTTCACCTGGGGCTTGACCGCGCTTGGCGCGAGCCTGGTATTCATCCGGCGCGAGCCTAGCCGTAAGATGCTGGATGTGATGCTCGGGTTCGCCGCGGGTGTGATGATTGCCGCGAGCTTCTGGTCGCTGCTAGCGCCCGCAATCGAGATGACCGAGGGAAAGGGCATCCCAATCTGGCTGCCTGCGGCAGTGGGTTTCCTGCTAGGCGGCGCATTTCTCCGGCTGGTGGATTACATCCTGCCCCACCTTCACCTCCACACGCCCGTCGGAGAAGCTGAGGGTGTCACCACGTCGTGGCACCGCACCACGCTCCTCGTGCTCGCGATCACGCTGCACAACATCCCGGAAGGCCTTGCGGTCGGAGTCGCGTTCGGCGCGCTCGCGGCGGGCATCCCCGAAGCCACCTTCGGCGGCGCAGTGGCGCTGGCGCTCGGCATCGGCATCCAGAATTTCCCCGAAGGCGCAGCCGTTTCATTCCCCCTGCGCCGCCAGGGATTGAGCGCGGGAAAAAGCCTCTGGTGGGGGCAGCTTTCGGGGATGGTCGAGCCTGTCGCGGGCGTCATTGGCGCGGCTATTGTCGTAGCCGCGCTGCCTATCCTGCCCTACGCGCTGGCATTCGCTGCCGGAGCGATGATTTACGTCGTCGTGGAAGAGGTCATCCCCGAATCCCAGTGCGGTGGCAACGCCGACATTGCGACGCTTGGCGCGATGCTCGGCTTCGCGGTAATGATGGTCCTGGATGTCGCGCTGGGATAATCCTTCAGCCTACTCAGGGACGATATCTACCAGCCCCCGTTCTTCTTCCCTCTGGATGGAAAGAATCTTGTCCACGTGCCACGCGGAAAGGTGCCCCAGCTCCTGCATTACCGAGCCGATGTAGCGCTCCGAGCCGTTTCCCTTCTCCCCGGCCTGCTTGCGCAGCCCTTTTTCCAGCTGCTCGCGCGAGCAAAAAGACAGCTCGAGGGCGATCTCCCCGAACATCCGCTTTCGCTTTGGTTGCCCCATGGCCTTCCACACTCCCTTACGTATCACCCTATATTCTACACCCACCGCGCCATTCGCGCTATGGGACTCACCGTATTTTGTAGGGCGGGTTTCCGCGCCCCGCCGTTTCCGCTAATGGTCTAGTGCCTTTGGCGCGTCAACAGCTCACCAGTCCGCTCCTCATCCTACGCGCGTTTGACATCTCCTAGAACCTACAGTAGACTAATTGCAGACCAGTCCCGGGAGGGGTACTATGTATAGGAAACTTCTAGTTGTCGTCATCGGCATTCTCGCCGTTTCGCTTGTCGGTTGCGGCGGCGGAGGTGGGGGAGGAGGTCCTATTATCTTGCCGCCTCCAGGCAACGGTAACGGCGGAGATGGCAACGGCGTAGACGTGGATCAGCTCGTGGAGGACTCAATTGATGCTTTGCAGGATGGAAACGGGGCTTTGGCAGCCACAGGTTTCGAGCAGGCGCTAGCTGCCGACCCGAATAATGCCGACGCGAATTTCGGGGTAGCCTTTGTCGAACTGATGCGCGAGGCAAACAGCTTGGTTCAATTCCTCTCCGCACAGAACGATGCAGTATTCAGGAACGTGACGATGCTCGCGGTTCAGCCGTTGCTCAGTCCGGTTCCTGAGCAGCAAGGAATGCTCAACCTCAACCGCTTCATGAGCCAGGATGACAACGGGGTCGAGGTTGACGATATGTCTCTTGAGGAAATCCGGCTCGAAGTGGTGCGTCTCGTGGATGCTCTAGAGAGCATTGGATCCTATATGGACCGGGTCATTAAGTACGGCGGTGACGAGTGGTCCTTCACCGTGCCGGAAGACTGGAACGACCCAGACGCAGGCGATATCACTATCTGGTGTCGCGATGTGCAAGTGCTTGCCGCAGCACTCAAATTCACCATTGGCATTCTGCATTTCTCTGCGGCGTACAGCGGCGGGTCGCTTGGGCTGGCCGAGGACGAATGGGGTTACATTGAGATTACCGGTCTTACCGGCGAGCCGGTTGATCCGGTCGACACCAATGAGGACTGCTTCATTGACTTCGCCGAGATTGCAGATGCTGCGGCGCTGCCTGCTGATGCGCTCGTGCTTGCGGTTGACGGTCGGGAACACTTGAGCGCTTTCGTGGCAAGCTGGCACAGGTCCTTCGAACTGCTCCGCGACGCGATAAACTCATACGTTGCTGCGGACGCCCTTGTCGGACACTGGGCCTTTGACATGACCCGCGAAGACTCCGACTCCTTCGTGGAGAAGTGGAACAGCTATGGCAGCGATTACCTCAATGACCTGATAGGCACGTGGACCAGCAACGGCGCCACGCTCCGGGTGCGGGCGGGACTGCTTGATGAGAATCCGAACTTGGAGGACAACCCGGGCCTTGACTTTGAAGTCGAGGCGAGTTTCGCTGCGTTCTTCAGCAATTTGCCGGACGACTTCCGCGGATTCCCTGTGCGATTCATCTGTGTTGAGGACGAGTGGGGTGATATCCAGTACGAACTGCCCTCTCAGGTGAACCAGGCCTTCACGGACGATACGTTGCTAGGCCTGTTCCCGGATGGGTTGACCCAAGAGCAGTACGACACGATATTTGGACGTGACACTTAGCTATTTGAGACTGCACTGGGCGAAACGAGCTGTTCTTGGAGCTGCCCTGTCGATACTGGCGTGTAGCTCTGCCTTCGCTGACCCACTGCAAGGTCTTCTGAACTATCAGCCGTCCGCCGAGGCGTGGTGGAATCCTCCCACGGCCGCAGAGGATCTACCTGCCGTTGGGATGTGGCGTGCGGAGTTTAGCTACACTCACGCCAACCTTGTGCGCAACAAGAGGGATGACGCTCTCCAGCAGTTGCTGACCGCCCGCGGGCCGGGCTTGTCCCTTTCCAGGAGGAGCGCCAGCTCTTTCATGCGCCTGAGCTGGCAGGCCTCCGATGTTGACGCCTCTCTACTAAGCGCCGGCAGGGGGAACAGCCTCGGCGGCGACCGGCGAACGTTTCTGCTTGAGGGTGGCTGCACGAGACCGCTGAAAGGCGGGGAGTTAAGACTCGCGGGCAGGTTGGTGTCGCTGAACATGCCCATCGCAGGGCGGCTGCCCTCCCTCGTGCATGGTGTCCCCGGACTCAATGACGGCGACCGCTCACGGCTAACTTGGCGTGAAGACGGCTGGACCCTCGCCACCCAATACCGTGGGGGACAGGGAGCGCTATCCCTGGCATATGGCGAGAGTCGCACCGAGATTGACCTGGAATCAGTGTCACCCTCGGAACGGATACTGCTTGGCGCGGACCTCAATGGCCACACATATGGTGTAGGTGCCGAATTAAGACTCGGCACCGGGACATTAGCGGAGGTTTTTTACCGCCAATCACACAACTCCGGTGAGCGCGGGGTATTCAGACAGAACGCGCGCATCGGACCTCTGTCTGCTAGACAGCACTCCCGTCACTACGGAATCAAGTTGCGCGAACCAGGGGACACGCCAGGCTGGCAGGCAACTCTTACCCGTGGGCGATACCATACTGACCTGGCCGGGAGCGCTAGGCTTGCTGGCTTCGTCGATCCCGTGTTCGGAATCACCGCGCCCCGCGGCCACGTGTCTGCCGAGACTGACATCTCACTCACAACCGCCTTGATCGAGTGGGAGGGCGGCGGCATCGGTGGCGCCAACATAGGCTATCTGCTGGGCGCAACGCGATGGGACCTTGACAGTGACTTCACAACCTGGCAGAGCGTTCTCTTTGGCGCTGCACGCATCAACGAGCGCACCTCCAGCATGAAACTGGAGTCTGGGTGGCTTTTACATCTTGGCTTGACAGCCGAATGGCGATTGGGGGCCGGCTCGAAGCTTAGTCTGGGGATCGGGCAGAGTGTGCCGGTGGTGACTCATCGCCGTAAGGCAGAACTTGGACTTCCTGGGCCTCCCGTTGCGCCCGTGAGTAGAGCCGTAGACGGCGGACGCTACATCATCCTGGCTTGCACGTACGACTTCTGAGAATCGTTAGCGTGGGCTAGTTATGGCAGAACACCCGCCGCGCGATTCGCGCTATGGGTTACGTGCCAGCATCTCCACAAACTGGTCGAAGAGGAACAGGTTGTCTTCGGGGCCGGGGTGGCCTTCGGGATGGTACTGCACGGAAAAAAACGGCAGGCTCTCGTGGCGCATCCCTTCCACCGTCCCGTCGTTTATATGCACCTTGTCGATGACCAGCCCGCCTTCCAGCGCGAACGGCTCCCGCGCCGCTTTCGCGTCGACGCCATCCGGCAGCGCCACGGCGTAGCTGTGGTTCTGGCTCGTGATATGCGCCCGGCCCGTGCGCAAATCCCGCACCGGATGGTTCGCCCCCCGGTGCCCGAACTTCATCTTGAACGTCGGCAGCCCATAAACCCGCGCGAGTATCTGGTGCCCCTGGCATATGCCAAAGACCGGCAGCTTTTCGGTCAGCTCGCGCACGGTGCCGAAGCAGAACTCAAGCCGCTTCGGGTCGCCCGGGCCGTTGCTTATAAGCACGCCGTCCGGCTCGTATTCCAGCACCTCGTCGGCACTCGCCTTCGCCGGGAACACTCGGCAGGCGCACCCGCGCTCGGTCAGGTATTCCAGTATCGCCCATTTGATGCCGAAGTCCAGCGCCGCCACGCGGTATCGCGGCTCGTCGGGCTGCATCCAGTCGTAAGGTTCCGCCATCACGACTTCTTCCACAACGTCTTCCTGCGACAGCAAGGGAGCTTCCGCCAGCACGCGCTTCGCCTCCGCCTCGTCGAATTCGCTCGTGATGACCGCTTTCATCTCGCCCGCGGTGCGGATGACCTGCGTAAGGTATCGCGTATCAACGCCTGAGATTCCCGTAACCTCGCAATTCAGCAGCTTGTCCTGGAGCATCCGGTCGGCGCGCCAGTTATCCATATACTGGCTGTGCTCCGACACCACCAGCCCGCGCGCGAAGATCGACCGGCTCTGGTCGTCGTCCGCGTTGACGCCGTAGATGCCGATTAGCGGGAACGTGAATACGATTATCTGCCCGCCATAGCTGGGATCGGTGAGTATCTCCTGGTAGCCGGTCATCGCTGTGTTGAATACGACCTCGCCGGTCGTGGTGCCTGGCTTGCCCACAAGCGTGCCCTCGAAGCTCTCACCGTTATCCAGGATTAGCAGCGCCTTTTTCACTTATCGTACACGCTCCAGTTCATCCACATTTCCGTAAGCCACGTTGCCTCCTAGCATAGTGAGCCTCACTCGCCCTTTCAGCTTCATTCCCGCGTACGGCGAAACCTTGCATTTGCCCGCAAACTCCTGCGGATCCACAGTCCACTCGGCGTCCGGATCGAATACGACGAGGTCCGCCGGATCGCGCTCGCGCAGCAGTCCGCAGTAAGGCGGCGCACTTGCGAATCCCGCGGGAAGCGACGTCATCGCGCTAAGCAGCCGCGTCGCCTTGTTCTTATCGCGGTGGACTCCGGTCGCCGTTATGCTCGCGGACAGCGCGGCTTCCAGCCCCGCAATGCCGAACGGCGCTTTGGCCATAGGCAGCGCCTTCTCCTCGGCCGTATGCGGCGCATGGTCGGTGGCGACGATGTCAATCGTGCCGTCGAGCAGCCCTTTGCGCAGTTCGTGCCGGTCGCTTTCCTCGCGCAGCGGCGGGTTCACCTTAGCCACGGCGCCCAGCCGCTCCACGTCCTCGTGCGTGAATGTGAGATGGTGCGGCGTGACCTCGCACGTGAGATACCGCTCCAGGTTCGCCCGCTCGTATTCCATCTTGCCCTCGCGGATGGCCTGCACCGCGCCGGCGGTTGTGACGTGGGTGATGTGCACCGCGCGGTGGAACTCCAGCCCGAATTCGATGGCGCGCTTGACCGCCACGTCCTCGCTTTCGCGCGAGATGCCGGGCAGTTTCATCCGCCAGCTCACGTCCCCGTCGTGCATCACTCCGTTTCGCATCAGCCGCTTGCTCTGCGCGTGGAACATCACGCGCACAACCGTGTCCTCCGGCAGTGTCGCTGCGTTGAGTGAGCGAAGCAGGTTCCGCAAGACGCTGTCGTCCTCCACGTCGTCGCCGTCGTCGGTGAAAAGCGTGCAGCCCGCTCTGAGCATTGGCTCCATCTCAACCGGCTGCTTCCCCTTGCGCCCCACCGTCAACGCGCCGGCGGGCTTCAGCATTGGCAGCGTCCCGTTGCCCAGCGCGGACACCGCTTTGCGCCGCAACTCTAACTGCGTCTCGCAAATTTGAGGGCTGTCGCACGCTGGATTCGTGTTGGGCATGGTGACGACCAGCCCGTATCCGCCCATCGCCGCCGCGGCAAGCCCCGTGGCGATGGTTTCCTTTTCGGGATTGCCCGGCTCGCGGAGGTGCGCGTGCAGGTCGCACAGCGCCGGCAGCACCCACATTCCCGTCAGGTCGTATTCGGGCACGCCCCGGGGCTTGAGCAGGTTAGTGTGGATGATGTCAACGACGACGCCGTCGGCGATGCGAAGGTCGTGGGGTCCGAGGAACCGCTCCCCGGTGAATAATTCCGCATTGCGAAATATAACCTCGCTCACCGCGTTCACCGGGATGTGATAATAGCACACACGCGGCGCAGCACACTACAATCCCGGTTCATCGTGGGCATCCTAGCCTTATGCGGATTCTCGTTTCCTCAACGATCCAAAGGCGCCCCTCGACAACCTCTGCCGTGAGTGTTTTCAGCACATTCTCAATCGCGCTTATAATCCGCGTTCTGTCCTGTGACCGTGGGTGAAGGACGATGATGCCAGAATGCTCTTCCGGCGCGTAACGGCGGATGTCAGCAAATCCTATGTCCAGCGTCACCAGAGCTCTCTTTTCCTGCAAACACACCGCATGAATCGCTTCGGCCGCAGCGCCAGCCAAGCCCTGCTCGATTACAGTTATCGCTTCGTGACCGGCTTCAGTGAAGAGTGTAGCTGCTTCTCTCGGCAGGTTCTCGTCGAGCTTAAAGCGCATCTGCCTTATTCAGCCCCGACTTCAACGACTCGCTCGCGCGTTAGCTCCGCCGCGTAGTTTATAGCGGCGCGGATATCTTCCAGCTTTAAAGCCGGATAGCTCTCTAGTATCTCCTCGGGAGTCAGTCCCGCCGCGAGATTATCCATAATAACCGCGACGGGTATGCGCGTGCCTTTGATGCACGCCTGCCCGTGGCATACCTTGGGATCTACGGTTATTCTCTCGCGCCAGTTCATTGCGTTAGAGCTTCTCCTCTACTGATTATACCGTGTTTGCCCCGCGCCCCGCCTAGGTGTTGTAGGGGCAATTCACGAATTGCCCTTCTTCCTGCAGGACGGGGCTTTACCAGCCTGCGGCTGGCTCCACGCCCCGCCTAAACCATTGACATCATTACGGCGTGTGCGTAAGCGTTGGCAGCAATACATATCCCGCATCGAGGAGCAGCATCGCGACAGCGAAGGACGACGAATAAGGGACGCGTCTCGTCTTCCAGGTGTACCCGATGGCGAACAAGCACCTCGGAATGGCGCATAGAACCCAAACCGAGTAAAACCAGACCAGGATCGCGGGTATTCCGGACGCCCATGCGTGAGACGTTGCTCTGACAGCCTGCAGGGCAATTTGGGTGCATAATGCCGCGACGCACACGTCTAGTGCTGACGCAACAAGAACCGGCGCGATTTCCCTGCGCTTAGCCATTAGACGTGTCAGCGCCTAAAGCTCCTCCCTACGGCGAGTCCGTGACTTCCAGCGGCTCGACGGGTATCCCGTCGCTCCAGACTCCCATGCTCTTCTGGTCGTAACTTCCGCCCAGCGCAAATCCGCGCAGCTCGTCGCGAAATGCTACCGCCGTGAGCGCGTCCGCGAGCTTCCAGAAGCAGTAGTAATCGAGCGCGTTCACCGGCTCGGCTTCCATAACCTCCGCCACCGCCAAGCGCTTGCCCAGCCGATCGCGCAGCCTATCGCGCAGCCGCGCGCGCTTTTCCTCGCGGTAATCCTCGTCAGGCGCCAGCGGCGCGAAATGCCCCGCCACGAGCTGCGGCGAGCCGTGCCGGTCGCTTTTCGCGATAACGTAGTCCTTGTTGCGCCACGGGACGTTGCGCGCGCCGTAGAAAATGTTGCGCGCTGCGCTGGTGCCCGCCAGGAAGTCTTCCTCGCACACGACGCACAGCAGCAGCGTCTCTTCGGGTATCTCGCCGTAATCGCGCATAATCCCCGACACCTGCTTTGCCAGGTCGAATGCGTGCGCGATGTTGGTGTTCTTGCTGTCACCCGGCGCGACGACCATCAAGGCCTTGGGCTGCGGCATCCAGCCCGACGCGGCCTCGCACGCGAGATTCGCCGCGATGACACCCCCCAGCGAATGGCCGATAAGCGCAATGTGCTCCCGCTGCGGCTTCACCTCGCCTTCCTGCAGCACCGCTAGCGCGTTGTTTATCGCGTCCAGCGCGTTGTCCGTCATCTCGCTCGGTGGCGTGGTCAGATCCGCCTGGTAGCGCGGGTAGATGACGATGTTGCCCTTGCGCGCCAGATGCTCGATCCACCCTCCGTAAGAGACCGGGTCCATCCCGCCCCACCCGTGCAGCAGCACGACGACCGGCGCTGACGTTGGCTGAGGCTCGTCCGGCGTGTAAAGCCAGAACGCGTCCGCGCCCGCGCCCAGGCGCGCTTTGCTTACCGAGGCATGCAGGTAATCGTGCCCGCCCGGGCCCTTAAACGGCTGGCTCGGCGGCGTCGGCTCGGTGGCATAGGCGTCCGCGCAAAGGAGCATCACGCCCGTCACAATCGTCGCAAGTAACCGTATCGCTTTCATTATGTCCCCCGCAGGCCTGGCTGCACGCGCGCATTCAGTATATCAAGTATGCGCGCCTGATGCAGCTTTAAGGGAGCCCAGCGTTCTGCATCCATATCGCATCCGTAGTGCTGTGGTATAATAAACGCATAGTGTAGTGTGTAATCTCGTGACCGGGAGGTCAGCTATTATGAAGAAGACAATATATGTCAGGGGGGGGCAAGCGCCCTCTAGAACAGGCGGCTTGGCCCTCATTGTGATGCTATCGCTGTTCTTCGTCTCGTGCGGCGGCGGCGCCCTCCGGCGACTCCAACCGCGCGGAAGTGTTCGTCAGCCTAATCGGCGAACGCGCGAGAGTCGTTTTCTACGAGCGCAACCTGGGCGACTTCGACTTGAACGGCAAGGTGCAACAGCACATCATCACTTGCCACCGCATATACGATTACCAGAACCCGGAACACAATCCGCATTATCCCATCGCGCCGGTCGCTGATTTCTATACGGCACTCAAGTACTGGTAAGGGGGCAAAATGGATTCAAGGTTTGCCATTATTACGCTGTTAGCTATCGCAGTTCTAATCATCTCAGTGATCCCATCCTGCGGCACTGGACAGGCACATCTGCCTAACATCCGCGAAGCGCCAGATGTAGAATCTGGTATGCCCGCATATATCCCCTTCGTTCAAGGTATTGAGATATCGGGTACCCTTGAGGAAGGGGCCGTGATAGCTGCGAAGTTCCATATCGATGCTGCGGACGACTTCCCAATCCCGCTCTATATATATGATACTTCCTCTGATCCTATCGAGGAATGGTATTCCTCTACGGGGAATATATCAATTCTGTACCCAATTAGCTACACCCCACCACCAACCGGTTACTTGCCGTACGATGGCTCTGGAGTTATCGTTCATTACCTATTGCTACCGGAGCCGGGACATTACGTGCTAACTTACTGGTCGTCGGTAACGCCAGAATTAGCGGGGATTTACGACATGTCCGGTTCACCCGATCCCCAATACGTAGAGCAGCGTCATTTGCAGGTTGATGTGAAGCCCGACTCTTCTGTAAACTGATCGCTTAAAGGAAGAACATAGGGCTTTTGCGCGAGTCTTTGACTGAGACCGCCAGCAGCGCGTCCTGGTGGTAAAATTAGACGACACGCCCGCAAGGAGTGCGAACTATGAAGCGCCTGGGAATAAGCTGCCTGATACTCCTGTTAATCCTCGCGTTTGCCGCCTGCGGCGGTGGCGGCTCGCGCCCGTCAAGCCCCGGCATAGGCTCGTCGCTCGATGTGGAAGGGCATTCGGGTGACGGAATGCCCACACCACCGCTGCCGATTACGCTGCTGGAGCGGTCCGCGGCGCCGGTGGACCCATTGGAGCTCGACGCCGCCGACGCGGTTTCGGCGCTGCCCGAAGACGGCATTTTACTGTTCGCCCAGGACGAGCAGCGGCGGATGCTGCGCGAGCTTCCGCTTACGCTTGAGCGCGAACAGGCGCGCGAAGATGTCAGGCTGCTTGTGCGGGCAAGCGAAGACTGCACGCTGCCAAGCGACTTAATTATGTACCTGCGCTTCGATCCCGGGCGGTTCAATCCGCGCAGCGTCGAGTTCGCCGACGACGTCTTCCCGCGCGACGCGCACTTGCAGCTTGCGGTGCTCGACCAGTACGCGCACATCCCGTTCGCCGTCGCCGCGCTTCCCGGCGCGGAGCGCGTGCGCGTTCGACAGCGGACGATACTCGCGTCCATCGTGCTAGAGCTTGCGGCGCAGACCGTCCTCCGGCGCGCGTCCGCGGCGCCCACCGGCGACTCCAACCGCGCGGAAGTGTTCGTCAGCCTAATCGGCGAACGCGCGAGAGTCGTTTTCTACGAGCGCAACCTGGGCGACTTCGACTTGAACGGCAAAGTGGAAATCGCCGACATCTCGCAGCTCGCGATGCACTACGGCAAGGACGATAGCTTTATCCAGACGCCGGTGATTGACGCCGGAACGAACAGCATCGTGGACATCGCAGACATCACGTTTCTGGCGATGAATTACGGCAGCACCCTTGGCGGCTACGACATCGAGCTCGCGTTTACGCCGGAAGAAGGGCCCGAGGGCGACTTCGTGCGCCTGGAAAACGCAACCGAGCCGTCCGACCCCACGCTCACGCGCCCGTTCATCAGCCTGCCGCAGGGCTGGCCGCAGTACGAATACCTGCTGCCGGATATGGGCTACGGAACGTACAAGGTGCGCGTCACGGCTGTCGGCGAAACGCTATCCGACGTCGGCTCGGTATCGCTGCCGGATCAGGTGGTCGTGCAGAACCTGCCGCCCGCGCCGCCAAGCTCGTTTTACGCCGCCGGGGCCGACCGCACGAGCGTCACGCTGAACTGGTCGCCGAGCATCGCAACCGACCTCGCGGGCTACAACGTCTACATCACCGAAGACGACGCCGCGGACGAACTGGCGGATTTCACCAAACTGAACGCGGAACTTCTGGAGCCCACGGCGACCGAATACACCGCGTCCGACCTTACGCCCACGACCGACTACTGGTTCGTCATCGAGGCGGTGGACGACAAGGATAAACCGAGCCTGGAGAATGCGGTATTAGCGACGAAGGTGCACGCGTCAACGGTCATCACGCCCGAGGTCGTAGTCGGCGTCGAAGCCGGCGACCACTACGAGATGCAGGAGATTGCCTTCACCGGCGAGGACAGCACGTCGCCCGACGGCGCAGAGCTGGTGCGCTTCACCTGGGACTGGGGCGATGGCACTGAGCCGGAAGACATGCCGCCGCCGGGCGCTGCGACGCACACGTTCGACACGCCCAATCCCACAGGCTTCACCGTGACGCTCGCGGTGGAGGACGAATACGGCGCCGAAGGCTCGGCACAGGCGGTCGTTCCCGTGCTGGCGCTGCGCCGCGACGTGCTTGTCGTCTACAACATAAACTCCGCGGACGACCTGGAAATCGCCGACTACTACGCCAGCCCCGAAACCGGCCGGGGGATCCACCCGGACTACGTGTACGGCATGGACCTTTCGACATCGCAAGAAATCGACCGAGCCACATACGAGAGCACCATTCGGGATCCTCTTAGAACTCACTTGGAAGATAGCGGACAGAAAGATGAAATCTACTACATCGTTACATGTAAACACGTACCGTTGAGGGTAAGCGGTGACACGGCTTCGGTAGATAGCGAGCTCTGCCTGCTTTTTGAAACCTACGATACGTCCGGATGGCTGACGAATCCGTTTTGGGCGGAGTTAAGTTCGAACTACGCCGACGGGCACAAGGGCAATATGGCTGAATCCCAGCCCTGGCAACCCTTCCACTTCTCCTACGAAGGCGTCACGATGAACTATCTGGTTACGCGCCTAACGGGCTACTATAAGGAAGACGCTCTGGCGATTATCGATAGGTCGAAAACCGCTTTTACTGGTTCTGAGTATATAGTCATCTTTGACGATGACCCGGCACCGGTGGGAGATCCTAATAGAATATACGACCGCATGCACATACCCAACCAGTGGGATAACACCGAGCCTTCAACAACGGTCTTTTCACGACTCGGCTATAGCCAATGGGACGATGATACCGATGTCAACGTGACTGCGCTAGATGTCGGAGCACCTTTGGCAAACTGCGTCCTTGGCTACTGCAGCCATGGCATTCACGCGCAAGGAGGCAGAAACGGACGCTATATTCTTGACGAACTTGGCTTTCAGTACCTGCCGGGGGCCCTATTTACCAGCTACGAATCCTATAATGGGATTACTTTCGTATGGAGCGATACTCATCAAGGCCAAGGTCTTATCGCTGATTTCATTCTTGAAGGCGGCACAGGAGGAGTATGCAATGTTCAAGAACCTTACGGGCAAACATGTGCCGACGAAAGCGTGTTGTTCCCGGAATACCTCGGAGGTCGCAACTTAGCGGAAGCCTGCTACAAATCGCTGTTAGTCGTATCTTGGATGCAGTGCGTTGTTGGTGACCCATTGTGCACTGTAAGCATTGAATAGGCCGAATCGCTCTACAAGGGCCTGCGCCGCGTGTCGTGGGTGGAAGTCGTGCTCGGCGACCCGCTGTGTAAGCTAAACGTCCAATAACGCGCTTTGGCTGAGCTTGGGCTACAATAATCCCGATGGCGGAGGACGCGAACGCGCGGGAGTGGCTTGAGCGCCGATTTTCGCGCGGCGATGCGGGAAGCTACTTCGCGCACCAGCCAATCTACGGCTTCGCCTCGCCGCATTCCGAGCCCGGCCACCTGCGCCGCTTGGCGCGAACTCTTCATATGCTGCGCGTCGCCTCCCGCATCGGCGCGGAAACGATGCTCGACGTCGGCGGGGGCGAGGGATACTTCGCGCACCTCTGCCGCGAGCTTCTGGGCATCCGCGCTGCCATTGTCGAACTGCCCATCAGCGCCTGCGAGCGCGCGGGCGAGCTGTTCGGCATCCCCGCCGTCAGCGCCGACGCCGCCGAGCTTCCGTTCGCCGACAACTCGTTTGACCTTGTGGTGTGCAGCGAAGTTATGGAGCACGTAGTTGCCCCCCATCAGGTCGCCGCCGAGCTTACGCGCGTGGCGCGAAAATTCGTCCTCGTAACTACCGAGCAGTTCTGCGCCACCCACGCCGAGCAGAGCCTCCAGCTTGCGCTGCGCGACCCGTCCGACCCCCATCCCGACCGCAACTACTTCACGCTTGGCGACCTGCGGAAGCTCTTCGGCGGCGCGATATACCAAGCCTCGGAGTACTGGGATTTCCTGCCGTGGGACGAGCACGCGATGAGCCGCGCCTTCGCGCGCCGTCTGGTCTTTGCGCACTCGCGCATCCGCGCCCTCAACCGGCGCGGCGTGGGCGTCGTTTACCTCGTGCGCAAATCGGGCGAGCTTCACGCGCCATCGCTCGACGAACGGAACGCGCTGGACGTGATTATGAATCCGCTCATCGCGTCGCCTGACGCCAATCCCGCCCGCCACCCCCCGGCCTGGCCTCATGGGCTTCACCGTCCAATGCTCTGGCACGACCGGTGGATGAGGTTCGTCTGTCAGCCGGGCGACCTTCACATTGTGAACGAGGACGGCAGCACTACCCCACTGGGGGACCCTGAGGATGCAGAAAAGCCCGCTAGCCTGTCCTGGCCCCGCCCCGCGCTTGCTTTCTACAATCCTCCGCTCCGCGAAGCGCCGCCGCCGCCCGAATGGGCGCGGAAATTCGACCTGGGTAACGTCACGCAAGGAGCTGCGCGCGAAAAGCTCAGCCGAAACTTAAGGCGGCGCAAGTTTTCGCGGATACTCGCCGCGCCGGAGCCGGTGCTGCCCAAGCTCGCGTGGCTCGCCGGGCGCGCGCTGCGCCGCCTGTTGCGCACGCGCAAAGCCTGACGCTTCAGCGCTTCCTCCGCGTGAACAAAACGCTTAGGCTTCGCATCCTACTAAACGTAACCTCTAGCTCACTCCTTCTCATGGCACTCCGGGGGGCGCAAGCCCCCCTCGGTGCTATTAATGGGCGTTCCGCAATTCGCGAATGTCTAACCGCCCACCTGCACGACGGTGCCCGGCGCGCCGCGCTCGTCCTCCACGCTGTATGGCACGACGCGCACCCAGTAAGGCTCACTCTCCGGTGGCGCGGCAACCGTATACTCGTAGTAGCGGAAGCCGAACTCGTTGAAACCCGCGCTGTCGAAATAATCCACCGTCCCGTCCGCAATGAAACCGTCCTCGGCGGATACTGCGGAAACCTCCACGACGAAGCTCCCCACGCTGCGCCCGTAGCCATACATTGCAAACGGCGTAACATCAGAAACGTCGATATGCCCATCCAGGCTGTAATCGACAACCGTACAGAGAGGTTCCATATCAGTGAATGAACCTAGCCATCTGCCGATCGCCCACACGTCAAACATGTTCGCATTCCCGTCCTGATTGCCGTCAAGAAGCACGTTGGCTGTGCTCCACCTTACTGTTGGTGGATGCGTCTCGATCAGTACAAGCTCAAAGCCACCGTAATAGGCCATTGGCGGATTCCAAAGGTTGCTTAGCGGCGCTTCCCACACCTTATATCCCAGCTCCTCTCCGGCGTTATCCAGCACCCAGACCTTAATCCATAGCGGCTCCAGTCCCCGCGTCTCGCAGGGGAACTGATAGATGCGCCGCCAGCCACTGCTCAGATATGCATAATCGGCGTATGCCACCGCGCCTTCGATGTTGAAGCCGCTATGTTTACTCGTTGTCGAAAATCCCACGCAAAATCCGCTGCAGCTAAAGCCAAAACTCCGTGCCATCACTACAATATCGGCCAGGTTGACACGCCCATCGCCATCGTAATCGGCATAGTAATGCTCATCAGATCCGTAATGCATAGCAATAGGTGATAGATCGGCTATATCCACGATACCATTGCCGCTACCGTCGGCGTGCATGAATCTGTTGTCCCAGGCGACACCAATTCCGTGCCCTCGCTCACCGCTAAGATTAATTTCAATCTCGTCCATTTGAGTCGCGGTCTTCCTTCTAAGCTGCCCCACCAGCTCGGCCTTCAGCATTTCCCATATCGCCTCGTCAATGCCTTGGGGTGCGGAAGTCGCCAGAATGGCTTCGACGTCGACTCCCTCCTCCCGCTCCGTCGGCGGCGCAATCGGCCCGGGGCGTGTCTTGCCTCCCGACCCTCCGCACGCTGCAAGCAGCACACACGCCACACACACAGTCACAACGAACCCGAATGTTTTCACAAACACGTTCATATTTCCCCTCCCATCTCAATCGCCTCGCACGGTATGCCGCTCATATCCTCAAACCACGGCGTCACTCTCACCCAGTACGGCGCTTCGGGCGGCGACTGAAGCTGATACTCGTAGTACCTGAAACCGTACTCGGTGTATCCCGCGCAATCCTCGAAGTAATCCACTTCCCCGTCAGTCCAGAAACCCGTGTCGGCGGATTCGGCGGAGACCTCCACAACGAATCGCTCGGTACAGCAACCCCAGTCTATATACACGTAGTCATGATCTCCTGTGAAAACCAATCCGTCGCCGTTATAGTCTGCAACTGCAGCCAAGGGATGCTCGAAGACGTCTTTGCCATAATTCGCAAATACAATCTCTATGTCAAGTATTTCTGTGATACCGTTTTGGTTCCCATCGGCCATGACTTGCTGGGTCGACCACGTAATCGTGTTGTCCTTGTCAGGAACGGAGTCTAGATCCCGAACGCGGCCAGCAGGGGGACGGTGCGGATCACTGAAAGCTACGGTAATAGTCTCGTAGCTTGCAGCCTGTCCTTCATGGTGCGCCTTCGTCACGCGAGCGTACATGTGTCGTTGGCCATGTACATCCAAGAAAGCGAAGTACTTTACATATGGTTCCCATACTCCTAAATACGTATTCTCACTGATCGGTACGTGTTCGCAAACTAAAACCGTCTCGCTAAACTCGCCGTAATGCGTTGCTTCTGCTAGATTCCACGGTCCCTCAGAGGATAACGACCATTCCACAGCATAAGTATCGCCACGCTGCCCCCAGTTGCGCGCCAGCACGCTAACGTCCGAAATGCCAACCTGCCCGTTGTTGTCATAATCTAGGTACATCTCGCATTCATCTATCTCACAACCCCAGTTTATGGCGATGAGAGACAGGTCTGGTATATCAACCACCCCGTTACGCGAACCGTCGCCCCACAGAATAGGTCCATAAAAAACCAATCCGTCAAATCGATAGTCGACCCGCAGTTTTTCTGTATTGCCGCTACAGGGCAGCTTGTCATACGAAGGTGCATGCTGCTGCAAGCTACTTACCAGACCGTTCTTCAGCATCTCCCACAGCGCAGGCTCCACGCCGTCGGGGCAGGGATACGCGTCAAGTTCCGCCAGCGTTTCATCAATGGAATCCGCCCCATCTTGGTGGGGCGCTACCCGATTGCCTGGCAACTGGTAGCTGGGCGCTGGCCGCTGTTTCCCCCCGCACGCTGCGAGCGCAAGCGCGCAAGGGACTGCGACCGCGATGGTGATTAGTCCCGCGAAGCGCGCGCTTCGCGCCTGAAACCTGATATTGCTTTTCACATCTGCCTCCCCAGCTAGAATCGCCGTCCCTGCCGGCCGGCCTTTTTCCCCATCCAATTATACCAGAAGCCGCCGGCGCCGTCCGGCGCGCCGCCGTCTTGCCCCAACCGCAAAAAACGCCCGGCCGCAACGAGTTGAAACGCCTTACGCGATGGTATAATGCCAGCGTATGGGACTATCGCCGGTAGTTTTTTACGACCTCCGTTACGACCAGAACAACAAGTCGCCGATAATCTTCCTCAAAGATTCCACCAGTGACCGGTTCCTGCCGGTGTGGATCGGCGAAGCGGAGGCGGTCAGCATCGAGTTCGCGTCGCGCGGGCAGGCCCCGCCGCGCCCCCTCACCCACGACCTGCTCAAGCGCGTGTTCGAGCGCTCCGGCGTCAAGCTCGTGAGCGTCATCATCGACCGGCTCATCGGCAGCACCTACTACGCCAACCTCGTGATGGAGATAAACGGCGAGGAAGTGGAGATTGACTGCCGGCCGAGCGACGCGGTGGCGCTGGCCCTGCGCGACAGCGCGCAGATGTTCGTGGCCGACGAGCTGATGTACAACATCAAGTTCGTGGAGATGGCGGCCGCCGAGGCTGAAGCCGACGAGGACGGTCACGTGGTGGACGAAGGCGCGGGCGAAAGCGAAGCGCTGGAAGCCGAGGGCATAGATTTCAGGCGCATCCTGCGCGAACTCCGCCCCGACGACTTCCAGGAGAATTAGGGCTGTCCCCGGCTGAAGCTGATACTTGAGGAGGGCAACGCACTGTGTCAGACAGGCCTCTCGCGTACAGACTTCTGGGAAACGTTGCACTGGGCATCATGCTGTATGGCGGGTGCCTTGCAGCTGTAGTCTCGTTCCTGTGGTTGCTTCTTGGGGGAGGATGGTGGGTTGTACTGCTAGGGATTCTCGCCATCTTGATTGTTCCTTACCTGTGGTTGCTACCAGCAGCGCCTGCTGCGGCACTTACGGGAGTTACTCTTCTCGCTCTCCAGAGGGATAAGCCGGGGCTTTATTTCCTTTTCCTCGGTCTTGGCACATTATACATATGCGTATTAGGCCTTGCTTGGACATTTCTCTGCTTCACATACTCGCTTTCGGTTATTAGCGATAAGCCATGGTTGACCGTCCCACTTCTCGGATGGGGCTTTGTTGTTGCGCTTTCACCACTCGCACGCATGATGATGGCGGAACGCCCTGAACCAGCTATACCGTCGTTGGTCTTAGTCCTCTCGTGCGAAGTTGCTTACTTGACAGCGATAATCAGTTTCGCCTACGGGTGGTCGCAGGTCGCTCTTCTCGTGGGCTTGGTGGTCATCGCAGACTAGCTCCTATCGCGCATATACTCCTCTTAGTGGTCACCTATGGCGGGCTGGGTGAGGAGAGTGAATGGTGATGCATGTCAGGCTGAACGACGAATCGCGGTTAGAAAACCGCGACTCTAGTGTGTGGAATAAGCGCGTTTGTGCCGATGGCTCGCCGAGTGCCATATAATCTAGAGTCGCGACTTTCCAGTCGCGAGCGATTCGGCAATGAAAAACGATTTCAGTACGGAAAACAGAAACGACAAATGGGCTCATCACGTTCCCCACTTGCGCTTAGACGAAGCCGCGTACTTGCTCACCTCGAAACTCCGTCCTGACGTGAAACAGCTCAGCTCCGATGAGCGCACCGTAGTGCTTAACGCATGCCTGTTCTGGAACGGACATGGATGGCGCATTTTAGCCGTAGTGATAATGCCGGATCATTTCCATATAGCTGGATTTATGGATACTAACGAGGCTAATAAGTCTATGGCAGTGGCTAATCTAGTTAAGAGCATTAAGGGCTACAGCGCACGCGAAATTAACAAGCTGAGAGACACAAAAGGCGGCCTATGGCAGCGAGAGTATCACGATCGCCTGCTACTTAATGAGCGCGCACTTCGTAGCGCAATCGAATATGTAATCGGGAATCCGGTGAAAGTAGGCTTGGCGGAAAAGCCAGACGACTATCCGTGGCTTTGGACGGAATGGAACGAGTGCGACGAATAGCCAAGAACTCGCGGTTAGAAAACCGCGACTCTAGGGTAGGAAAACAGCCTTCGCGGCAATAGCCTACTAAGTGGCATATAATCGAGAGTCGCGACTTTCCAGTCGCGAATAGCTATGCTCTAATGCAATGCACTACTCCCCGAACCTCGCTCCGGGCTTGCGGACGTCGTCGACGCGGCGGGTGACGCCGCGCTTGTCGAGCTGCTCTAAAAGCGGGATGATGTACTTGCGGCTGGCGCGCGTGAGCTCCTTGGCTTCCTGCACTGAAATCTGCCCGCTGCGCGAAAGGTGCTGCTTAATCAGCTCAACCCAGCGGTCGTATATCTCGCCCGTGACCACCGCGCCCGCGCCGAGATGGTGCAGCTCGCCGCTCGCGAGAAGCTCGCTTACCAGCCGCGACGCCGTTGGGAACTCGCGCTTGAGCACGGTAAGCGTGGGGAACTGCGACGGGTCGCCGCGGAACCGCTGCTTGATGCGCTCGTAGGTTTCGCGCCACTTAGGCGGGATGCCGCCCACGCCGGGAACGCCCACTTTGCCGTCGACGTATTCGAGTTCAAGCGCGGTGAACATCCGGCGCACCTCGTCATCGGATACACTGCGCAGCGCAGCGCCTTTAGCCGTGAGCTTCGAGAGCTCCTGCGCGCCCGCCATCGGATTCTGCTCGTGGATTTCGGTGAGCCGCCGCTTCGCCTGCTCCGCTTCGGCCTTGAGCACGCTGCGCGCGACTACCGTGTCGTCGCTGCGAAGATAGTCACCGCTCGGCAGCGCATCGGCGATTTTCCTGCGCGCGGCAAGCTCCAGTTCGCGCGGCAGCAGCGAAAGCTCCGGTTGCAGCGCGAGGTTGCAGCTGCCGTTAAGCTTCAGTTCCAGCGCCGCGCCCGCGATTGCGGCAGTTTCATCTCTCAGCGCATCGGACGCGCCAATACGCGCATCCCGCAGGATTTCCGCAACCGAACTCAGCGCTTTGCGCAGCGCTCGCCGCCGTCCCCACGAAAACTCGGGCGACGCGATTACGCGCCCGCCGCAGCTAATCGTCGTCGCGCCGGTCTCGTAGACGATGCAGCGGATTCCGGGCGGCTGCGGGAGCTTTTCCGCGACACGGAAAAATGCGAGCGCGCCCGCTCCATCAAGCTGCTCAACGATGAGGTCTTTCACTTGCAGCACCGCGCTGCCGACGATGAGGTTGAGGTTCTCGCGCTGCTTCTCGAGCCGCTTCCAGTCCGGCTTCTGCTCCCGCCATCGCTCCGGTGGAAGCGCGAGAACAGCCGCGAAACTCCCGCTGCCCGGCTTCAGTGACGTGTCCGCGAGCAGCTCGCCGGGACTTACCTGGTCGCGCTTGACGCCGGTGATATTCAGCGCGACGCGCGAATGCGGTTGCACAATCTCGGTTTCCGTATTGTCCTGCACCGCTTTTCGCACGCGCACCTCGCGCGCGCCCGGCAGCAGCCTCAGCGCATCGCCCACCCGCACCGGTTTTCCGCGCAGAGTTCCCGTCGTGATAAGCCCCTCTCCCTTCGCGGTGAACACGCGGTCGATGAAGTAATACGCGAAAGGCGCATCGTCCGCTTCGCCCGTATCCTTTACAATCTCCGCAAGCGCCGCCTTTATTTCCGGCAGGCTTTCCGGATTTGGCGCGGCAAACGCGAACACCGGCGCGTCCGCCCACAGCGTCCCGCTTAAGAACTCCGCAAGCTGCGCGCGCACTTCTTCCACGCGCTCCGGCGGCACCAGATCGGCCTTCGTGATAATCACGGCGCAGCGCTTGATCCCCGCGTAAAGCGACGCGCGCAAATGCTCGTACGTGCCCGGCATCGGCCCGTCATCCGCCGCGACCATCAGCAGCGCCGCGTCCATCCCCAGGATCCCGCGCAGCATGTTGCGCAGGTAGCGCTCGTGCCCCGGCACGTCGATAAACGTCACTGCCCGCGCGCCCTCCCCCTCCGGCGCCCAGAACGCGAACCCGAGCTGTATCGTCAGCCCGCGCTTGCGCTCCTCCGGCAAGTGCATCGGGTTGACGCCGGTAAGCTTTTCCAGAAATGTGGACTTACCGTGGTCGGTATGCCCCAGTACTCCAAATACCGGCATAGCCGTAATTTTAGGCGCTTGCGCCGCGATGGGCAAGCACGCTATGCCGCGCGCCGCACTGCGACGCTAGGGTCAGGTGAAACAGCCGTCAGTCGTCAGCTTTCGGTCGTCAGCAGGAGAAGGCGGGTCTTCAGATTGCGCCGCGTCCAGGCGCTGGCGCACCTCTTTGCAGAGCCTGTCCGCGCGGGCGATGAAGCGCATATGCGGTTCGGGGATGGAGCATTCTTCGTCGGAGGACAAAACCGCCGCGAGGGCGTCCTCAAGGATGGAGTAGCGGGAAGATTCT